>Ga0187892_10002087_pt1 | contig 41976 bp, 36 predicted proteins | sample MA1701073metaG_FD_139345 | JGI IMG/M metagenome (GOLD analysis project Ga0187892, IMG submission 139345) | Bio-ooze microbial communities from a basaltic lava cave in the Kipuka Kanohina Cave System on the Island of Hawaii, USA - MA170107-3 metaG ... | reverse complement strand
AAGAGGTCCCCGCGCGCGTCGTTGGCGAGGTGGGTGCGGGTCTCGAGGGGGACGAAGCGGTCGTCCTCGCGGGTCAGCACCACCCGCAGCCCCTCGCGCCGCAGCCGCGCCGAGAGGCCGCGCGCCAGCTCCAGGGCGAGGCGCTTCTCCTGGAGCCCGCCCGCCGCCTCGGCTCCCTTGTCCTCGCCGCCGTGGCCCGCGTCGATCACGACCACGTCGAAGCGCTCCGCGGGCCCGCCGGCGCGCGCGGCCGCGAGGGCCAGCCCCAGGGCGGCGGCCCCCGACCCGATCGACCTTCGCAGTACCCGGCTCACCCCGCGCCACGGTACCACGCGCGCGGCGCCCCCGCGCCGGGGACGGCGCCGTCCCCGCTCCGCGGTGCTACTGCCCGAGGTTGTTCAGCGTCGCGAGCAGCTCGTTGGTGACCGAGACCGTCCTGGTGTTGGCCTGGAAGGCGCGTTGGTGGATGATGAGCCGCACGAACTGGGTCGCCAGGTCCACATTGGACTGCTCGATGGCGTTGGCCCGGATCGAGCCGAAGTTGCCGCTCTGGGCCGGCCCGATGATGGGCTGGCCCGAGCCGCGCGACTCGATCAGGCGGTTGTTCCCCACCCCCTGGAGCTGCTCCACGTTCGGGAAGTTCGCGAGGGCGAGCTGGGACAGGTTGAGGCTCTCCCCGTTCGAGAACTGCCCGGTGATGTAGCCCTCCCGGTCGATGGAGATCGCCTGCAGCGAGCCCGGCGCGAAGCCGTCCTGCACGAAGGAGTTCGTGGCGGAATTGGAGGCCAGCTGCGTGGTCGGCCGCACGCCGGCGTTCGCGATGTTGCCGAAGCTCAGCGCCAGGTTCTGGACCGGGTTTCCCGCCAGACCCGAGAACTCGAAGGGGATCGTGACCGTCCCGTCCGGGTTGCTGGGCGTGATGCTGCTGATGAGGCCCGCGTTGTCGAAGACGAGCTGGGTCGACCCCTGGATGACGAACTGGTCGCCCGCAGCGGCCACCGGGTCGAAGGCGTCGGTGGGCGCGAGACCCACCGTCACGTCCCAGGTGTTGGTCGCGACCTTGGTGTAGAAGACGGTCGCGGTGTGGGGGTTGCCCTGGGTGTCGTAGATCGTGATGGGCGTGCGGAAGTGGGAGGTCCCGTTCGGGCTGGCGGGGTCGAATCCCCCGGGAATCGGCGCGGCGGAGGAGTCCAGGTTCACGGACATCTGGACCGTGGAGCTCGGCCGCGGCGGCGAGAGCACCGTGTTGACCTGGATGTCGCCGAGCTGGCCGTTCGAGATCCCCGTCAGCGGATCGATCCCGAAGCCCTGCACGCGCAGCCCCTCCGGGTTCACCAGGAAGCCCTGGGAATCGAAGTTGAACATGCCCGCCCGCGTGTAGGAGCGGCCCTGGACCGAGTCGACCAGGAAGAAGCCCGCGCCCTCGATGGCGACGTCGGTGCCCTTCCCGGTGCTCTCGAAGGTGCCCTGGGAGAAGACCGTCGAGACCCGCTGCACCTTGGCCCCGGCGCCGAGCTGCGAGAAGCCGCCCACCGCTGCGATGCTCTGGCCCAGGACGTCGGCGAACTCCGCGCGGCGCTCCTTGAAGCCCGGCGTGTTCACGTTCGCGATGTTGTCGCCGGTGACCGTGATCGCGGTCGATGCGACGTCGAGTCCACTGACACTGCTGTAGAGCGCGCTGGCAAGTCCCATGTCGGTCTCGTACCTCCTGGTGGGGCTCTCGCCCCGGGTTCAGTTTCCGCGGCCGCGGAGCGGCGCTCCCGTGGAAAGGGAGAGCTCCACCGCGCCGATTCGAAGCGCGACCCGATCTCCCTCCTCGAGGGAGCGATCGAGAAGCTCGGCGAAGCGCGGCGCCTCGCCGCTGCTGCGCAGCCAGGCGAGGAGCCCGCGAAGACCCCGTCGCAGGGCGGCCGGCATCAGGCGCCCGGCTCCCGGATCTCGACCACCTCGGAGAGGGGGACCGAGACCCGGCCCAGGAGCAGCAGCGGGTCGTCGCCCGCCAGCGAGGTGCCCGTGACGCGCCCGCCTGCGTAGCTCTGCGAGGCGACCGGCTGCTCGCCGAAGCGGGCGGCGACCTCGTAGCGGTAGCTCCCGGCGGGGAGACCCTCGAGCACGCCGCGCAGGGCAGTGAGCTCGGCCGGGCTGAGGTCCTCGGGCACGTCGACGCGGCCCTGATCGCGGCGCCCGAGGTGCACCCGGCCCCGCTCCACGCTGCCGTCGAAGAACACGAGCTCGACCCCCGTCGCGTTGCCCTCGAGGTCGAAGGAGATCCGCGGCAGCCCCGCGCCCGAGCCGCCGGCAGCGGCGGGCGCCGGGAGCTCGAAGCTCGAGCCCCGCGCCAGGACCTCCTTGCCGATCACCCCGGCGGCGAGCAGATCGCTCGAGAAGCCCGCGAGGCCGCCCGCCCCCGAGCCCGAGCCGAGCTGTCCCACCAGCCGGTCGAGGGCGCTGCGCATGGAGATGAGCTGCTCGAGGCTCGAGAACTGGGCGAGCTGGGCGCTGAACTCGGTGCCGTCCTGGGGATTCAGCGGGTCCTGGTTCTCGAGCTGCGCCACCAGCATGCGCAGGAAGTCGTCGCGGTTCACCTGGGCCTGGGTCTGCGCCTGCGCGACGACCGCGTCGCTCGCGTTCGCGCTCTCGACCACCGTCTCGATCATCCGCGTCTCCTTCCCGAAGTTCCGAACGCGCGCCTCAGACGCGCAGGTCCACACCGCCGGATCGACCCGGGCCAGCCGGCCCCGCGCGCCCGGCGGGTCCGGTCGCGAGCCAGCCCTCGGCGGCGCCGCGCCGTCCGCCGGCGCCGTCCTCGGACCCGGCCCCGTCCCGCCCGCGGCCGCCGAAGCGGCCGGGATCTCCCGCCTCTTCGCCGCCCTCGCGCGGGAGCGAGCGCACCTCGAAATGGTCCATGCGCAGGTCGCGCGCGGCGAGCTGCTCTCCCAGCAGCTGGCGGCAGCCGTGGACGAGGGCCTGGGCCGCTGGCTCGAGGGCCGTGACCACCACCTCGACGTTCTGGCCGCGCACGCTCACCTGGAGCACGAGCTGCCCGAGCTCCGGCGGGTGGAGCTGCACCCGCGCGGTCCCGCCGCCGCGCGCGGCGAGCCACTCGACGTGCACGGGGATCGACTCGGGCGGCGCCGCGGTCGGGGCGCTGCCGCTCCCCGCGACCTCGCCGCGCGGCGCGCCGCCGGGGGCGGGCGCTGCGGGCTCTGCGAGCTCGCGCGCGCCGGCGGGCGGCGAGCCGGTCGGATCGACGACGGGCGCCCGGAGCTCCGGGGCCGCCGCCTCGAGGGGCGGCGGCGGGAGGGGCGGCGCCGCCGGGCGAGCCGCCTCCTCGCTGCGCGGGGCATGGCCTTCGCCGCGCGCTGCGGGGGGCGCCGGGGCGGCCTCGCGGCCGGCGTGCGCCCGCGCCAGCCCGCGCGGATCGCGGTCGCGGGCCGTGGCCACCGGGCGCTCCCCCGGGTCGGAGGCGCGCGCGCGGCTCGCGGCGGCGGCGTCCTCCGCCGCTTCTCCCTGCGCCGGGCCCGCCGCGGCGCGCGCGGCCTCGCTCGCCGCGAGATCGCCGGGGCGGGGATCGGCGCGCGAGGGCGCCAGCGGCCCGGTGCTCTCCGCTGCGGTTGCCGGCGCCGGCGCCGACGCCGCGGCGGGTCCCGGGGCACTCCCCGCGCCCTGCGGCGGACGCTCGGCCAGCGGCGCTCCCGCCGGATCCGGCGCGGCGACGGGCGCAGGGCCCCGGGCCGTCGGGTCGTTCCCCGGTCCGGCGGGAGCACCCGCGAGGGCTCCCGCGCCAGGCGCCGCGGCGGCCGCCGGCGCCGGCGACCCGGCGCTGGCCTCGGCGGCCCCGGCGGCCAGCTCCCCGGCCGCGGCAGCGGGCTCCTCTTCGGGCGCGGCCTCGCCGGCCGCCGCGCCGACGCCCTCCTCACCCGGCTCGCCCTCGAGCTCCGCGTCGAGCGCGCCGGCGAAGCCCGCGCCGGGCCCGGAGGGGCCGCGGCCGGGAGGGGCCTCGGGCGCCGCTGCCAGGGTGCGCAGGTCGAGGGCGGGGATCATCGGCCGCCCCGGGCGGGCCCCGCCAGCGGGCGGGCGATGCGCTTCGTGAACAGGGCGGCCTGGCTCTTCGGGAGCTCGGCCAGGATGGCCGCCGAGCTCTTCTCCTTCATGCGCCCCAGGATCGAGACGGCCAGCTCGACCTCGAGCTCCTGGAGCAGCGGCGCCACGCGCTGCGGCGGCATCGCGGCGTAGACCTTGGCCAGGCGCGCCAGCTTGTCGCCCTGCTGCGCCTCGAAGGCCGCGATCCGGCGCTCCATCTCCTCCCGCAGGCTCTCCAGCTCGGCGATGCGCTCCAGGACCTTCGCCTCGAACTCCCCGATCGAGCGCTCGCGCTCGGCCACCTCGCGCTCGCGGGTGGCGAGGTGCTCGCCCTGCTCGGCCAGGTCGTGGAGCAGCTGCTCGATTCCGCCGCTCGGGAGCGCCGGCAGGGCCGGGGCCTGCGGCGCCGGGCCGGCCGCGGAAGGCGCGCCCGGGGGCGCTGCGCTGGCGGCGGGCGCCGCGCTGCCGTGGGCCGGGGCGGGACTCGCGGGCGGGGCCGTGCCGTGGGCCGGCGGCGCGCTGGCGGGCGGCGCGCCCGCGCCGCGGGCCGGCCAGAGACCGGGCAGCAGCAGCACGGCGGCGGCCGCGCCCGCGAATCGCTGGGCCCTCCTCACGGGGACGCCTCGAGGGCCCTGCCCATCCGGCCGGCCACCTCGTCGAGCTCCGCCTGCTCCCGCCGCTGGCCCTCGCGCTGCCAGGCCGCGAGGGCGCGCTCCCGCAGCAGCTCCAGGGCGCGCACGCGCCCGTGGGCCTCGCGCACCAGGGCGCGCGCCCGGGGCACGCGGGCCTCCGCGGCGGCCAGGGCGCGCTCGCTGGCGCGCACCTGCTCGTAGAGGCGGCGGGCGCCGCGCTGGGCGACCTCGAGCTCTCCGGCGCGCAGGCCCGTGCGGCTGCGGGCGCCGAGCTCGTGGGCGTTCTGCTCCGCCCGCGCGCGCCCGGCCCGGAGCTCCTCGGCGGCCTGCCGGACCCGGGCCTCCGCCGCCTGGAGCGCTGCGCGCAGGCGCTCGAGCTCGTGGCCCCGCACGCGCAGGACCGGGTCGAGCCGGAACTGGAAGCGGTTCACGGCGCGGCCTCCCCGAGCGCGCTCCGCAGCGCCGCCAGGCTCTCCTCGAGGCTCGCGCGCTCGTCGACGCCCTGGCGCAGGAAGCGCTGCAAGGGCTCCTGCAGGCGGCGCGCCGCATCGATGGCCGGGTTCGAGCCCGCCGCGTAGGCCCCGATCGAGATCAGGTCCTCGGCCCCGCGGTAGGTGGCGAGGGCCTCGCGCGCGCGCCGGGCGAGCTCCTGGTGGGCGGGGCGCGTCACGTCGGGCATCACGCGCGACACGCTCGCCAGCACGTCGATGGCGGGAAAGTGGCCGCGCTCGGCCAGGGCGCGCGAGAGGCTCACGTGGCCGTCCAGGAGCGAGCGGGCGGCATCCGCCACCGGCTCGTTCAGGTCGTCGCCCTCCACCAGCACGCTGTAGATGCCCGTCACGCTCCCGCCGCCGGCGCAGGTCCCCGCGCGCTCCAGGAGCCGCGGCAGCGTGCTCCAGACCGAGGGCGTGTAGCCGCGCGTGGTGGGGGGTTCGCCGGTCGCGAGGCCGATCTCGCGCAGCGCGGTGCAGAAGCGCGTGAGGGAGTCCATGATGAGGAGCACGTCGCGCCCGTCGTCGCGGAACCGCTCGGCGACGGCGGTAGCGGCAAAGGCGGCGCGCACCCGGTGCAGCGGCGCCTCGTCGCTGGTCGCGACCACCACGACCGAGCGAGCCAGGGCGGGACCCAGGTCGCGCTCGACGAACTCGCGCACCTCGCGCCGCCGCTCGCCGACCAGGGCGATCACGATCACGTCGGCCGCCGTGTGCCGCGCGATCTGCCCGAGAAGCGTGGACTTGCCGACACCGGAGCCGGAGAAGACGCCGATGCGCGTGCCGCGCCCGGGGGTGAGCAGCGCGTTGATCGCGCGCACGCCGAGGTCCAAGGGGCGGTGCACGCGCTCGCGGCCGAGCGCGCTCTCGGGAGCGCGGTGCAGGGGCACGCGCTCGGCGGCGTCGAGGGGCGGCCCGCCGTCCAGGGGGCGGCCGAGCCCGTCGAGCACGCGGCCCAGGCAGGCGGGGCCCGCCACCGCCTCGGCCCGGTGGTGCAGGAGCCGCAGCCGCGCTCCGGGGCCCACGCCGCGCGGCGGCGAGAGCGGCATGAGCAGGAGCCTGCCCTCCCGGAAGCCCACCACCTCGGCCTCGCAGGCGGGGCCGCCGCCCGCGGGCTCGACCCGGCAGACCGAGCCGAGCTGCGCCGGCACGCCCTCCCCCTCGATCAGCAGGCCCACGATCGAGCGCACGCTGCCGCCCGCCGCGAAGGGCTCGAAGGCGGCGAGGCGCGCCCGGGAGGCGCGCGCGAAGGCGTGGTCCAGGCCGCTGCTCACGCGGGCACCTCCTCCACGTCGAGCACCTCGTCGAGCTCGGCGCGCAGGCGCCGCAGGAGCTCCGCGCGCCGGGCATCCACCTCGCTGCGCTCGGCCAGCACCCGCACGTCGCCGGACGCCAGCTCCGGCGACGCCTCGAGCACGAGGCCGCGCTCGGCAGCGAGCGCCGAAAGGCGCGGGGCGAGGCCGTGCTCCACGAGCTCGAGGTCGCGCTCCGAGAGCAGGACGCGGCTCGCCGGCTCCTCCCCGAGGGCCTCGAGGGCGCGCTCCAGCGCGCCGGCCAGGGCGTCGCGGTCCGCCTCCACCTCGCGGGCCAGGAGGCGCGCGGCCACGGCCAGGGCCAGCTCCACGAGCAGCCCGCGCTGGGCGCGCAGGTAGTGGCGGCGCAGGGCGGTGAGGGCCTGGGCGGCCTCCTCGAGGGCCGCGGCGGCGGGGCCCAGGGCCTCCCGCTCGACCTGCCGGACGCCCTCGGCGAGGCCCTCCGCACGGCCCGCGGCGAAGCCCTCTTCGCGGGCGGCCCGCAGCGCCGCCTGCCCCACCGGCGGCGCCGGCGCGGCGGGCGGTGCCCCGGAAGGCGTTCCCAGGGGCTGCGGCACGAAGGCGCCTCGGGCGCGCGCCGGCACGGGGTCGGGGCTAAACGAGGGCATCGTCGCCCCCCCCCGCGTCGATCGTGAGCTTGCCGTCGTCCTCCAGCCGGCGCGCCACGTCGACGATCTGCGCCTGTACCGCCTCCACCTCCGAGAGGCGCATGGGGCCCAGGAGCTCCATCTCCTCGCGGATCTGCTCGCCCGCGCGGGAGGAGACGTTCCCGAAGATCTTCGCCTTCATCTCGTCGGAGGCGGTCTTGAGCGCCACCACCAGGTCCTCGGTCGGGATCTCGCGCAGCAGGGTCTGGAAGCCCCGCTTGTCGATCGTGACCAGGTCGTTGAAGGTGAGCATCAGCTTCTTGATCCGACCCGCCACGTCGGGGTCGCGCGTGTCGACGCCCTCGAGGATCAGCGAGCCCTGGCTCTTGGCCACCCGGTTCAGGAGCTTTGCCGCCGCGTCGGCTCCCCCGGCGCGGGTGGGCGAGCTCCGGCGGCGCGCGAACATCTGCGCGATCTCCTCCTCGACCTCGGTGATGGCGTCGGTCGCCACCGTGTCGAGGTTCGCGAGGCGCAGCAGCACCTCGGGCCGCACCGCCTCCGGCAGGCACGCGATCACCTTGGCGCCGCGCTCCGAGGGGATCTGCGACAGGATCACGGCCAGGGTCTGGGGATGCTCGGCGGCGAGGGTGTCGGCGATGAACTGGGGCTCGAAGGGCCGCAGGGTCCAGTCGACGCGCTTCTCGTCGCGGTCGAGCTTCTCGAAGATCTCGCTGGCGCGCTCTCCCTCGAGCGCCTCGCCCACCAGCTCGAGGGCCCGCTGGCGCCCGCCGCGGATCGCCGTGTCGCGGGTGCCGATCGCCTCCCGGAACTCGGCGAGCACCCGCTCCTGCACCTTGGGCGGAACCTCTTCGAAGCGCGAAACCGCCGCGAGCACGCGCTCGACCTCCTCGTTCGGGAGTCGCGCGAGCAGCGCCTTCACCTGGTCACGAGGCAGGGAGAGGATCAGGATGGCGGCCTTCTCCGAGCCGGTCAGCTGGTCGATCTGCACCGCGCGGCTTCCCCGGCTACTGGTCGAGCCAGCCGCGCAGCGTCTTCACGCTGTCGTCGCGGCGGGCGTGGGCGATCGAGGTGACCTGCTCGGCCAGGGTCAGCGGCGAGCGGGGCGGCTCGAGCTCGGCGGGGGCGGCGCCCGCGAACGCGGCCTGGGCGGGGCTCCCGCCGAGGGAGGCCTCGAACTCGGCGGCGGTGAGGGGGAGCCCGCCCCCGCGCACGGCGGGCGCTCGGGTCGTGAGCGCCGAGACCAGGGGCTTGCCGACGAAGCGCGCGAAGAGGAGGGCCGCGAGGGCCCAGCCCAGGAAGTTCAGCACCGTGCCCGCCAGGAGCAGCAGGTTCGGGTCGAGGTCGAGACCGCCCTGCGGCGCGCCCAGGGGGACCGAGCGGAAGGGCGCGCTCGTCACCGTGATGCGGTCGCCGCGCTCCGGGTCGAAGCCCACGGCGCGCATGGCCAGCGCCTCGAACTGCTTGATCTCCTCCTCGCTCCAGGGCACGAAGCCCGCCGCCTCCCCGGCGGGCGCCTCGGCGCCCTCCGCGGCGGGCTCCGGCGCGGGCCGGCCGTCCACCAGCACCGCCACGTCGAGGCGCTTGATGGTGCCCACCGGATCCACCCGGTGGCTCACCACCTTGCTGATCTCGTAGTTCGTGGTCTCCGAGGTCCGGCTCGAGCTGCTCGCGGTCTTCTCGAGGGCCGCCTCCGCGGCGGCGCCGGGCTGGTTCGAGCGCACGCCGGGCACGCCCTCGGGACGGCCGCTCTCGTCGTTGCTGCTCTCGGTGCTGCGCTGCTCGCTGCGCGCCACCTGGGAGTCGGGGTCGAAGCGCTCCTCGGTGTGCTCGGCCTGGGCCCAGTCGAGATCGGCGCGCACGTGGGCGACCACGCGGCCCGCGCCCACCGTGCGCTCGAGGATCGATTCCACGCGCTGGGCGAGCTCCCGCTCGAGGCTCTTCTCCTGGGCCAGGGCGCCGGCCGGCGCGCGGGCGCCGGCGGGCCCGTCCTCGAGCGGTGCCAGCAGGCGGCCGGCGGTATCGACGATGGTGACCCGACCCGCCTCGAGGCGCGGCACGCTCGAGGCCACCAGGTGCACCACGCCCCGCACCTGCGCCGGCTCGAGCTCCGCGCCGGGGCGCAGGCGCACCACCACCGAGGCGCTGCCCTGCTGCGTCTCCTGCCGCACGAAGGCGGTGCGCTCGGGCATCGCGATCTGCACCCGGGCGCGCTCCACCGGCTCGAGCTGCTCGATGCTGCGGGCCAGCTCTCCCTGGAGCGCGCGCTGGAAGTTCACCTGCTGGATGAAGTCGCTGACGCCGAAGCCCGCCTGGTCGAAGATCTCGAAGCCGGCGCTGCCGCCCCCGGGAAGGCCGCGACCCGCCACGCGGATGCGCGCCTCGTAGACGAGAGGGCCCGGGACGGCGACCGCCGTGCCCCCGCGCTCGAGGCGGTAGGGGATCTTCTCGGCCTCCAGGGCCTGCACCACCTGGAGGGCCTGGTCCTCCTCGAGCCCGCCGAAGAGCAGCCGGTACTCGGCCCGGTTCGCCCCCACCCCGATCCAGACGAAGAAGGCGATGGAGCCGGCGGCGGTGAGCCCGAGCGCCAGCGCCCGCGCCGGGGGGAGCGCGCGCAGCTGCTGCATCAGGTTGGAGAGCCACTCGTTCACGATCGAACCCACCCTTCCCGCTCGCGAGCCCGCACGGGAGCCCCGTTACACCTGGATCCGCGAGATCTCGCGATAGGCCTCGAGGAAACGGTTGCGCAGCTCCACGGCGAAGCGCAGCGAGAGATCGGCCTTGCTGAGCGCGAGGACCGTCTCCACCATCCCGCTCTTGCCCTCGGCGAGGAGGCCCGCCTGCCGCTCGGCCTCGGAGAGCTCCTGGCTCGTCTGCTCCAGGAATTCCGCGACGACGCTCGCGAAGTCGCGCGCCGGCCGCGCTGCGCCGGGGGCCGCCGGGGCGGAGGCGCCGGGCCGGGTCGGGTCGGGCTGGATCGCATCCGTCACGGCTAGCGGCCGATCTGGTGGAGCGCCTCGGCCATCTGGCGCGCCTTGCTCACCGAGAAGAGGTTGGCCTGGAAGGAGCGCGCTGCGGACATCATGTTGGTCATCTCCTCCACGGGATTCACGCGCGGGAACTGCACGAAGCCCTGCGCGTCCGCGTCCGGGTGCCCGGGCTGGTAGCGCGGCAGCGGCGGCCGCGGATCGAGGGCGATCCGGGTCACCTCCACGCGGCGCAGGGAGCGATCGAGCTGGCTCGCGAAGGGGTCCTCCGCGGAGCGGGCGGCGAAGATCGGGTCGCGGCGGCGATAGGGACCTCCCTCGGCGCTGCGGGTGGTCTCCGCGTTCGCGAGGTTCGAGGCGGTGACCGCGAGGCGCGCCCGCTGGGCCAGGAGCCCCGAGGTGGCGATGTCCATGATGTCCGAGAGGGTCACGACCTTTCCTCCTGGCCCTACTGGCCGCTGCCGATGGCGGCGCGCCGCAGCGCGACGATGCGCGCCAGCACGCCCGCGAGATCCTGGAACTCCCCGGCGTTTCGCTTCGCGAGCACGAGCTCGTGGTCGAGATCCACCCCGTTCCGGTCCGGCCGGGTGCCGCGCGGACCCACCTCCAGCCGGTAGGGCATGCCGCCCTCGCCGGCCGCCAGGTGGCGCGGGTGGCGCTGCTCGAGCCGCGCGCCGGCGGCGGCGAGCGCGTCGTCGAACCGCAGGTCGACGCGCCGGTAGCCGGGCGTGTCGGCGTTGGCCAGGTTGGCGGCCAGGGCCGACTGCCGCGCCACGCGGAAGTGGAGCTGCGTCTCGAGGGGCCCGAAGGCCTCTCCCAGGATCCCGCCCATGGCTTCCTCCCGCGCCGGACGAGAGCAAGCGCCGTGCCAGGCCGCGCGGCGCCGCGGGGAGCGCGCTGCGCGCTTCCCGGCTCCGGCTCGCCCCGGCGGGCCCTTCAGAGTGAAACGCCCGGGTGGGAAGAAGTTTCCGGCCGCAAGCCCCGAAGAGCGCCCCGGCGGTCAGTCGGCGATCTCCAGGGGAAGCCCGGCGAAAAGGCTCAGGCCAGGCCGTAGGCGCGGATCTTGTTGCGCAGCGTGCGCACGCTGATCCCCAGCGTGCGGGAGGCCTCGGTCCGGTTGCCGGCGCTCTCGGCCAGCGAGCGCAGGATGGCGCGGCGCTCGAGCTCGCGCAGGTTGAGCGTCCCCTCCAGGGGGCCCCGCGCCGCCGGGCCCGGCGCCGCGCGGCGCTCGAGCAGGCGCTCGAGCTCGACCTCGCGGCCCGGAGCGAGGACGACGGCGCGCTTCATCAGGTTGGCGAGCTCGCGCACGTTGCCGCGGAACTCGTGGCGCGAGAGCTCGCGCAGCGCGCGCTCGCCCAGGCGCGGCGGATCGCTCCCGTGGGCGGCGGCGTAGCGCGCCAGGAGCGTGCGGGCCAGCAGGGGAACGTCCGCCGGGCGCTCGCGGAGCGGCGGGATGCGCAGCACGATCACGTCGAGGCGGTAGTAGAGGTCCTCGCGGAAGCGGCCGGCCCGGACCTCGCCGCGCAGGTCGCGCTGGGTGGTGGCGAGGATGCGGACGTCCACGGCGCGGGGCACGACGCCGCCCACCGGGAGCACCTCGCGCTCCTGGAGCACGCGCAGGAGCTTGGGCTGGAGGGCGGGCGGGGTCTCGTTCACCTCGTCGAGGAGCAGCGTCCCCCCGTTGGCCGCCGCGATCTGGCCCGCCCGCGACTCGAAGGCGCCGGTGAAGGCGCCCCGCTCGTGGCCGAAGAGCTCGCTCTCGGCCAGCGCCTCCGGCAGGGCCGCGCAGTTCACGGTCACGAAGGGTCCGGCCCGGCGCGCGCCGCGCCGGTGGATCAGCCGCGCGAGCAGGTCCTTGCCGGTCCCGCTCTCGCCGGTGATCAGCACCGTGGCCTCGGTGGCGGCCGCCGCCTCGGCGCGCTCCAGCAGGCGCTGCATGCCCGGGTCTCCGGTCGCGAGCACGGGGACGGCGAGCTCGTCGTCCCGGCGCTCCGCTGGCGCCAGCGCGGCGCGGAGCGCCGCCTCGACGGCGCGCAGCGCGACGGGCCGGCGCAGGAAGTCGCGGGCGCCGCGCTTCATGGCGCCCACCGCGAGCTCCACCGAGGGGTCCGAGCCCGTGGCGAGGAGCGCGGGAGCGCGGGGGAGCGCGGCCAGGCGCTCGAGCAGGGCCAGGTCCTCGGCGCCGGCCACGGCGACGAGGGCCGCGTCGAAGACCAGGCCCGCGGCCCGCGCCAGGGCCTCGGCGCCCCCGGCGGCCGGCTCGGCGGCGTAGCCGGCGCCGCGCACCGCGCGCGCGAGCTCGCCGCGCAGGCCCGCGTGGGCCTCGCAGATCAGGACGCGTTGCACGGCTCCTCCGCCGCCTCGAACCAGAGCTCGGGACCGCCCTCGCCGTCGCGCAGCTCCACCCCTCCCCCCTGGGCCAGGACCTGGCCGCGCAGCCCCCGCAGCTGCCGCGCCCGCAGGGCCCCGTCCGCCTGGGCCGGTCCGGCGTCCCGCAGGCGCAGGCCCGGGCGGCCCGCCTCCCGCAGCGGCTCGAGCTCGAAGGCGCCCCCCGGCCCCGCCAGGGCGGCGGCTGCCCGCAGGAGCGCCACGCAGCAGGCGCGCACCCGCGCGGGCGGCCCCGCCACCGGTGCGCTCTCGAGCGGCGCGCCAGCCCAGGTCACGCCGCGCGCGGCCAGGACCGGGCCCAGCCGCTGGCGCAGCTCCGCCAGCACGCCCGCCAGGTCGGCGGAGCCGGCGGGGGCGCCGCGGACCAGGAGCACCGCCAGCGCCCGGCCGATCAGATCGTCGAGCTCGGCCACCGCCTCGCCGATCCCGGCGGCGAGCTCGCGGGCGGCCGGCGTCGCCGCCTCGCGCAGGAGCCGGCTCGCGGCCAGCTCCGCCCGCGCCAGGGGCGTCCGCATGTCGAGGACCAGCGCGGCTCCGAAGGCCTCGCGGGCGCCCGTCACGGCGCGCCCTCCCCGGCCCGCGGCGGCCAGGCGCCGAGCCGATCGCGCACCGGCGCGATGCCGGCCTCGGCCCGGGCCAGGCGCTGCCAGCCGCCCGGCGGCGCCTGCTCCGCCTCGGTTCGCCAGGTGAGCGCGGCGGCGTCGAGCGCAGGAGCGAGCGCAGCCGCGAAGTACGCGGCGTGGCTGTGGGTGGCGCCCGGCGGGAGGGCCGCCGCGGCGCTGGCGTAGAGGGCGCGGGCGCTGTGCGCGCGGCCGGCCCGGCGCTCGCCCTCCGCCGCCAGCAGGGCCGCCTCGCCGAAGGTCCGCGGATCGGCGGCGCGCTCCTCGGGCCCGAGGCCCTCGAGGCCCCGCCGCAGGAGCTCCCGGTCGGGGTCGTCGGCGTCCCCCGCCGGCGCTCCCCGCTCGCCCGACGCGGCCGCGGGCGCCGCGAGCGAGAGCGCAAAGGCGCGCAGCGCCGCCAGGCGCTGGCCGGCGGGCTCGCCCCGCTCCACCAGCGCGCGCAGGAGCTGCCGCGCCCGGGTCCGGCTCCCGTCGGCGAGCTCGCCCTCGGCCAGGATCAAGAGCCAGTGGCCCGCCTCCTCCCCGGCGCGCCGCACGGTGCCGGCCGCGGCCCTGCGCACGTAGGCCAGGTCCCCGCTCGCGAGCGCCGTGCGGGCCAGCGGCAGCGCCACCTCGCGGGCGGCGGCTTCGCCGACGGCGAGGCTGCGGTAGACCTTGTGGGCGAGCAGGGCGAGCCCCCGCGATTCGTAGCAGCCGCCGAGCCGCAGGAAGGGCGCGGGGTCCAGGGTCGAGCCGGCGAGCAGCGCGTAGCGCCCGCCCAGGCGCCGCACGAGTCCGAGGCAGCCGGCCTCGCCGTCCGCCAGCGCGGCCACCGCGGCGAGCGTGCGGGCCAGGTCCCGGCGCCGCTGCGGCGCGAGCCAGTCGGGGACCGCCTCGTAGCTCAGGCGCGCGTGGAGGGCGAGCGCCTCGTCCCAGTCGCCGCGCCCGACGAGCTCGTGGACGAGCAGGGCCTGGGCGTAGAGGGAGACGTTGCGGTGGGGCACCCGGGCCAGGGTCGCGAGCGCCTCGAGGCGCTGTGCGGCGGCCGCCGGCTCGCCCGGCAGCGCGGCGAGCCGCGCCCGCGCGAGCCAGCCGGCCGGGCTCTCGCCCTCGGCCTGCGCCAGCCGCTCCAGCCGCTCGCGGGCCTCGGCCTCGCGCTCGTCCAGGAGCGCCAGGTCGGCGAGGCGGATCTCGACGGCGGGCCTCGCCGGGTGCGTGGGCTCGAGCGCGAGCAGGCGCTCGGCGAAGCGCCGGGCCGGCTCGCGGCGCCCGGCGGCCAGGGCCGCCTCCGAGGCGCGCAGCGCCCAGCCGCGTTCGGAGGCGCCGAAATCGCCGGCGCGCGCCAGCAGGGTCTCGTAGTCCTCGGCCACGCGCGCTCGGTCTCCCCGCTCGAAGACGGCGTCCGCCACGCGCAGGCGCGCGGCGGCGGCCAGCGGCCACTGGGTGGAGTAGGCGAGGCGGCGGTAGGCCAGATCGGCCTCCCGCAACCAGCCGGCCCGGAAGAGGCCCTCGGCCCGGTAGAGCTCCGCGGACTCGGCGAGGGGCGCGGTGGCAGCGCGCTCGCTCGCGAGTCGACCCGCGCGGCTCGCCTGGGCCGCCGCCTCCGGGAAGCGCTCCAGGGCCAGGAGCAGGCGCGCCGACTCGAGGTGGGCGCAGAGGCGGAAGCCGTCCGGGACCCCGCGCGCGCCGGGCTCCGGTTCCTCCGCCAGGGCGCGCAGGCCGGCCAGCGCGGCGAGCCGCTCGGCGCGCTCGCGGGCGCCGCGCGCGGCGAGCAGGGCGGCCAGGTGCCCCCGCTCGGGATCCGGCCCCGCCGCCGGGCCCGGCTCGCGCAGCCGCAGCGCCAGCGCGGACGGCGACTCCCCGGCGCGCGCGCGGGCCGCGACCGCGCCCAGCGACGCGGGGAGGTCGGAGGGCAGGCACAGGGACACGGCCTCGAGCAGCGGGGTCGCGAGCCAGCGCCGGTCCAGGATCTCGTAGGGGCTGGGCGGCGCCGGGGCCGCGGTCCCGGCCGCGGCCCCGAGTGCCAGGCCGGCCAGGGCCGGCGCCAGCGCCAGGAGCCGGCGCCGGATCACCGCGGCCCTCCGCGGCCCGCGCGCTCGCGCAGCTCGCTGCGCTGGACCTCGTGGGAGAAGCGCACGATCGCGTCGCGATCCTCGTCGGAGATCTGGTCGAAGGCGAAGGCCCGCCGCAGCTTGTCGGCCCCGGCCGGTCCGACCAGCGGCACCGGGTGCGCGATGGCGCGCACGCGGTGCGGCGGACTCGAGGGCAGCTGGAGCTCCACCAGGACCTCGTCGCCCGGGTCCAGATCCTCGGGCGCCTCGAGCGCCACGCCGGCGGCGGAGAGCTCCACCGCGCGGACGTCCGCGCGGGCGAGGGGCCGCTCGCCGGAGGGGTCCAGGAGGGCCAGCACCAGGTCGAGCTTGCGCTCGAGGCTTGCGAAGGCGGCCCGCAGGGCCGGGTCGGCGAGGCCGCGGCCGTCGCTGGCCCGGGAGGCCGCGATCTCGCAGGCGAGGGCGGCGGACTCGCCCGGCTCGAGCGCGCGCACCCGGATCGGGATGCGCGCGCTCACCCGGTAGAAGCGGCGGCGGTCCGCGCCTTCCCCGGGCTCCTCAGGGTCCGTCATGGGCGACCTCCGCCCGCGCCTCGGGCAGCGAGCGGCGCACCTCTTCGATGCGCCGGCGCCACTGCTCCACGCGCTCCGCCACCTCGTACTCGAGGTAGTCCGCCACCCGCAGCCAGTCGCGCTCGCGCTGGGCTGCGATCAGGGTCTCGAGCCAGGGCTTGAGCTCGTCCTCCAGGCCGGCCAGGGCCTCGCCCTCCTCCCCCAGGAAGGACGAGGCCGCGGCGACCGCGAAGAGGAAGACGCCGAGCCCGTCGGTGACCTCGGCGTGGAGCCGGCTCGCGGCCTCGACGCGGCCCGCCCGCAGGTGTCCCGCGGTCTGCAAGAGCGAGCGCACCAGCGCGGCGGCGTAGCTCGCCGAGGAGTCGAGGCTCGCGATCGCGACGGCGCGGGGCGGCCGGGTCTCCACCTCGATGAGGGCCACCCCCTCGAGCGGAAAGCTCGCGAGCCGGCCGAGCCCGTCCTCGGGGATGTCGCAGCCGTTCACCCGGACGCGGGTGACGACGCGGGAGCCGCCCGAGCGCGCGCAGCGCTCGACGAGCTCCCCCAGGTGCGCGCAGCCCGCCGCCTCGAGTGCGCTCTCCTCGCCATTGTGTCGCAGCCGGATCACGGCGCCCCCTCCGGAATTCCGCCCCGCGCTCGGCTCCAGCAATTCACGTGCCAAGCGCGCGAGCGGCCTTCCGGAGGTGGCGGCCGCGCGGCCGCGCGGACCGCGCGCGCAGCGTCCCAGGGCACGGCTCTTGCAACCCAGTGCGCGGGGAGCTGGATCGCGCGCCCGGTGCGTTTCGGAGTGAAGGGCCCCCCTTCCGAATCGAAAGGCGCGAGAGGGAGGGAGGTTGCCGCCGGAGGTCCGCTTCGTCGCCGAGGTCTCGAGCAATCACCACCAGGACCTGGGCCGCTGCCTGGCCTTCGTGGAGCGCGCGGCGAAGCTCGGCTGCCACGCCGTCAAGTTCCAGCTCTTCCGCATCCGCGAGCTCTTCGCTCCGGAGATTTTGGCGGCGAGCCCCGAGCACCGCGCCCGCGCCGCCTGGGAGCTCCCGGGCGCCTGGATCGCGCCGCTGGCGGAGCGGGCGCGGGAGTGCGGACTCGAGTTCGCCTGCACGCCCTTCCACCTGGGGGCCGTGGCGGAGCTCGAGCCCCACGTGGACTTCCTGAAGATCGCCTCCTACGAGCTCCTCTGGGAGGATCTGCTGCGCGCCTGCGCGGCCACGGGCAAGCCCGTGGTGCTCTCCACCGGGATGGCGAACCGGGCCGAGGTGGAGCGCGCCCTCGACGTGCTCGCCGGGGCCGGCTGCCGGGACCTCACGCTGCTGCACTGCGTCTCGGGCTATCCGGCCCCGCCCGACGAGGCCAACCTGCGGGCCCTGGAGACGCTGGCCGGGCTCGCGCCGCGGGCGCCGGGGCTGCGGCTCCGCACCGGCTGGTCGGACCACACGGTCTCCCCCGGCGTGATCCAGCGCGCCGTGCACCGCTTCGGCGCCTCGCTCGTCGAGTTCCACCTGGACCTCGACGGCGAGGGGGAGGAGTTCGCGGCGGGGCACTGCTGGCTCCCGGAGCGGATCGGCGCCGTGATCCGCGACGTGCGCGAGGCCTTGGCGGCGGATGGCTCCGCCGCCAAGGAGCCGGCCCCCTCGGAGCAGGCCGAGCGCGCCTGGCGCGCGGATCCCGGCGACGGCTTCCGGCCGCTCCTGGCCACGCGCGCCGGGTGGCGCCCGTGAGCGGGTGCGACCTCGTGCTCGCGCTGAGCGGCGGCGCCGGGCTGGGGCTCGGCCACGTGATGCGCGGGGCGGCGATCGCGGAGGCCGCGCAGGGGCGCGGGCTCGCCGTGCGGGTGGCGCTCTGGGGAGACGCCTGCGCCGCCGAGGCGCTGCGCGCGGAGCTCCCGGGCGTGGCGCAGGCGCCCTGGCGCTCGGCCCGGGATCTGCTGGGCGCGCCCTGGGTCGCCTTCGACACGCGGCGCGCGATCGCCCTCGACCTGGCCGCCGTGCGGCGCGCCGGCGGGCGGAGCCTGGTGCTCGATCGCCTCGGGTACGAGGACGCCGCGGACCTCAGCGTGCTGCCGGCCCTGCACGCGCCGCCCCGCGAGCACCCGCGCGTGCTCCAGGGCGCGCCCTGGCTGGTGCTCTCCTCCGCCCTGCGCGCCCTCGCCGGCCCGGTCCCGGAGCCGCCCGGGCGGCGCCTCCTGGTGAGCCTGGGCGGCGCCGATCCGCTGGGGCTCACGGGCCTCCTGGCCGCCCCGCTCTCCCGCGGCCTCGCGCGCTGGCCCGGGCCGCCGCCGGAGGTGCACGCCGTGCTGGGCCCCGGCTTCCGCCAGCGGGCCCGGCTCGGGGCCCGGCTCGCGCGGGCCGGCTGGCGCGTGCACGAGGCACCCTCCCGGCGCGAGCTCCTGGCCCTGGCGCGCGGCTCCCTGGGCGCCGTCCTGGGCTTCGGGACCAGCGTCTACGACCTGGCCTTCCTGGGCGTTCCGATGCTCTACCTCACCCACCACGCGGCGGACCGGGAGGACGCGGAGCGCCTGGCCGGGCTCGGGATCGGCGCCCTGGCCGGCGAGGGCCCGACCTTCGACGCGCAGCGCTTCGAGGCCGCGCTGGCCGGGACGCTCGGGCACCCGGGCTGGCGGGAGCGGGCGGCCCGGCGCGGCCGCGTTCTGCTGGGCGACGGGCGCGGGGCGGATCGCATCCTCGACGCCCTCCAGGCGGCGGCGCCCGCCGCCGCCGGGCGCGCCCCGGCGCTCCGGGGGGCCCCGTGACGCCGCCCCGGCTCAGCGTCTGCATCCCGAACCTCGACATGGAGCGCTACGTGGGCGGCGCGATCCGGAGCGCGCTCGCCCAGAGCGAGCCCGACCTCGAGGTCGTGGTGCTCGACAACGCCTCCGCGGACGGCTCCCCGGAGGCGATCCGCGCGGCGGCGGCGGGCGACCCCCGCGTGCGCTCCTTTCGCAACCCGCGCACCCTCCCCATGGCCCGGAACTGGAACGAGTGCCTGGCCCGCGCGCGCGGCACCTGGTTCGTGCTCCTCTCCGCCGACGACGAGCTCCACCCGGACTTCGCGGCGCGCTGCCTGGCCCTCGCCCGCCGCTTCCCGGAGCTCGGCTACGTCTTCACCCACACCACCACCCTCGACGCCGACGGGCGCGAGACGGCGAGCCCGCCCTTCTACGAGGCCAGCGCCATCCTCCCGGGCCTCGAGGAGGCGCGGCTCAACCTGGTCGGGAGCCACAACGGGCCCTCGGAGATGCTGATCCACCGGGAGCGCTTCCTGGCCCTCGGGGGCTACGACCCGGGCTACGCCTGGGCCCACGACATGCACGCGAAGCTGCGGCTGAGCCTGCACCACGACGTGGGCTACCTGGACGAGCCCCTGTGCCGCTACCGCGTGCACGCCCGCAACAGCACGGCGCGCATCCACCGCAGCAAGCTCGGCGTGATGGAGATCTACCGGCTCAAGCTCGAGCTCCTGGAGTCGCTCCCGCCGCGGGCCCGCCCGCTGGCGGAGTGCCGCGAGGGGATGCTCGAGAACCTGGCGCGGCTGTGCGAGCGGTTCGCCTCCGGCGCGCGCGCGGAGGGCGAGCCGCGCCTCGCCCTCGAGTACGAGCACCTGGCGCGGGCCTTCGCGCCGGCGCGCCGGGCGACCGCGGCCCCGGGACCGGCGGGGCCCCCCTTCCCGCTCCCGCCGGGCTCGCGGCGCCTCGATCCCGCCGCCTTCCTTCCCGGCCCGCGCGGGGCGGCGCCGGGTTCAGGGGGGCTCGCGGCGATCCGATAGCGGCGGCGTCGGCCCGCGCCGATCCGCCGGGGGGGACCGGGATGAAGGTCGTTCTGCTCTGCGGGGGTCTCGGCACCCGGCTCCGGGAGGAGACGGAGTTCCGCCCCAAGCCCCTGGTCGACGTGGGGGGTCGCCCCATCCTCTGGCACATCATGAAGATCTTCGCCCACCACGGCCTGCGCGACTTCGTGGTGTGCCTGGGCTACCGCGGGAGCCTGATCAAGGAGTACTTCCTCAACTACGAGGCGATGAACAACGACTTCTCCATCTGCCTGGGCCGCCGCGGCTGGCTCCAGACCCACGGCGCCCACGAGGAGCAGGACTTCCGCGTCACCCTGGCGGAGACCGGCGAGGGGACCCAGACCGGCGGCCGCGTGCGCCGGGCGGCCCGCTACCTGGACGGGGACACCTTCCTTGTGACCTACGGGGACGGCGTGGCGGACGTGGACGTGAGCGCCCTCCTCAAGTTCCACCGCCGCCACGGGAAGCTCGCCACGGTCACCACCGTGCGCCCGATCTCGCGCTTCGGGGTCCTCGACGTGGGCAGCGGAGGCGTCGTGCGCGACTTCAGCGAGAAGCCCCAGGTGGAGGGCTGGATCAACGCGGGCTTCTTCGTGTTCGAGCGCCGCGTCCTCGACTACCTCGAGGGGGACGACTGCGTGCTGGAGCGGGAGCCCCTGGCCCGGCTGGCCCGCGAGGGGGAGCTCGTGGCCTGGCGCCACCACGGCTTCTTCTTCGCCATGGACACCTACCGCGAGTACAAGGCCCTGAACGAGCTCTGGGGCTCGGGCAAGGCCCCGTGGAAGATGTGGGCGTAGACGCCAGCCCGAAGGGCGCGCCGCGAGCCGAAGGCGAGCGGAGGCTCGGGGTGGTCGCGCTCTCGGGCGCGACCTCGGCCAGCGGGCCCTGGATCGCGCGGGCCCTGGTGCAGCGCGGCTTCTCGGTGCACGCGAGCTGCCCGCGGCCCCGCGAGGCCTACGCCGGGCGCCGGCGCGCGCGGCTGGCGCTCGTCGAGGGCTGCGCGCGCGTGGCGTTCGGCGTGCGCGCCGAGGCCGGCGATCTGGCGCGCTGGCTGCGCGAGCTCCGCCCCGCCCTCTTCGTGCACCACCACCACCCCATGGAGGGGTTTCGCTCGCCGGGCTACGACCTGGCCCGGGCGCGGGAGATCGCGCTCCGTCCGCTGCCGGAGCTGGTGAAGGCGCTGCGCGAGGGCGGTGCGCGCGGCGTCCTCTTCTCGGGCAGCTACTTCGAACCCGGCGAGGGGGGCACGGCCCCGGACGCCGCGGCCACGCCCTACGCCCGCTCGAAGCGCGAGACCTGGGAGGCGCTGCGCGCCCTCGCCGCCGAGCACGGGCTCGCCCTCTCGAAGGTGGTGGTCCCCCACGCCATCGCCCCCCTCGAGTCCGAGGAGCGCCTCGTCCCCGGGCTGCTCCGGGCGGCGCGCCGCGGCGAGCCCTTCCTGCTGCGCGCACCCGACTCCCTGGCCGACACCCTCCCCGCCCCGGCCCTGGCCGAGAGCTACGCCGAGGCGGCGCTCGCGCTCCTGGCCGGCCGGGCCTCGCTGCGGCGCCCCTCGGGCCGCGTGGAGGCGGCCCGCGACTTCGCCGGCCGCGTGCTGCGCGAGCTCGCCGTGGCCGAGCTCGGCCTCTCGCCCTGCCGGCTCGAGCTCGCCCGGCCCGCCGGCCCCGCGCCGGCCTTCCAGAACCCGGAGCGGGAGCGCCAGCGGCTCGACTGGCCGGCCTTCTGGCGCAGCTACGCGGCCTGCGAAAGGCGGTTTGATACGCTCGCCGGGCGATGAACCCGGAAGTGGCGGCCGCGGCGAGGTTCCGGATCCGCGTCGAGGAGGCCCTCCAGCGGGACGACCCGCTGGAGCTCGAGTCGCTGATCCTCGACGTGGCCCTCGAGGGCCCCGAGCGCGAGTGGGCCGAGGCCTGCTGCGCCCAGCTCGCCCGGCACCGCAGCGCCCTCGTGCGCGGCAACGCGGTCCAGGGCCTCGGGCACCTGGCCCGCCGCTTCGGCCAGCTCGACCCGAACCGCACCCGGCGGCTGGTCGAGGTCGCCCTCGTCGACCGCAGCGACTACGTGCGCGGCCAGGCCGAGTCCGCGGCCCGGGACCTCGAGACCTTCCTCTCCTGGACCTTCGAGGGGCCGGAGCCGCCGTGACCGCGATCCAGCTCGAGAGGCGGGGGCCCGTCGCGCTCGTGAGGCTCTCGCGCCCGGAGGCGCGCAACGCGATCAGCCCGGAGCTGGCGGTGCGCCTGGCCGGCCACTGGCGCGAGATCCGCGACGACGACGAGTTGCGGGTCGCGATCGTGACCGGCGCCGGCGACAAGGCCTTCTGCGCCGGGGCGGACCTGGCGCTCACGATCCCGCTCCTGGCGCGGCTGCGGAAGCCCCAGGACGAGTGGGACCGGGCGCTCCTCGCCGAGCCCGAGATCGCGAACCGCGCGCTCCTGGTGAGCTTCGACGTGGGCAAGCCCGTGATCGCCGCCGTGAACGGCGCCGCCACCGGCGGCGGTCTCGAGCTGCTGCTCGGCACGGACCTGCGCGTGGCGGTGCCCGAGGCACGCCTGGGGCTCCCGGAGGTGAAGCGCGCGCTCTTTCCCGGCGGCGGGGGCCCCGTGCGCCTGCCGCGCCAGATCCCGGCGGCCCGCGCCCTCGAGATGCTCCTCACCGGCGACCCGATCGGGGCGCCCGAGGCCCTGGCCCTGGGGCTCCTGAACCGGGTGGTGCCCCGCGCCCGGCTCCTCGACGAGGCCTTCGAGCTGGCCGAGCGGATCGCGGCCAACGGGCCGCTGGCGGTGCGCGCCATCCGCCGCGCCGTGCGCGAGTGCGCGACCGGGCCCGAGGCCGAGGCCATCGCCCGCGCCAACCAGATCGCCCAGCCGGTCTACGGCAGCGAGGACGCCGCCGAGGGCCCGCGCGCCTTCCTCGAGAAGCGCGCGCCCCGCTACCGGGGGCGCTGAGGCGGCGCCGCCCGCGAAATTCCTTGACCTCCCGGCCGGGATTCGCCTACCAAGGACCCGGGGTGCCCGCGCAGGAGGAGCAGCCATGGATCTCGGCCTTCGGGGAGCCGCCGCCGTCGTCACCGGGGGCTCGAAGGGGATGGGCCGGGCCAGCGCCGAGTGCCTGGCCGCCGAGGGCGCGCGCGTCTGCATCTTCGCCCGCGGCGACCGCGCCCGGGAGGAGGCGGTGGAGGCGCTGCGCAAGGCCGGGAGCCCCGACGCCTTCGGCCTCGGCGTGGACGTGGGGAGCGCCGGGGACGTGGAGGCGGCCTTCGCCCGGGTGGGCGAGCGCTGGGGCGAGCTCAACTGCCTGGTCAACACGGTGGGCCCCGGGGCGGGCCACTTCTTCCAGATCGGCGACCAGGAGTTCTTCGACCACTTCAACGTCGGGGCCATGAGCGCCGTTCGCTGCGTGCGGGCCGCGCTGCCGCTCCTGCGCAAGGCCGAGTGGGCGCGCATCGTGAACGTCTCGGCGCACTCGACCAAGCGCCAGAGCCCGCTCCTGATCTCGTACACGGCGGCCAAGTCGGCGCTCACGAGCATCTCGAAGAACCTGGCGAAGACGCTGGGGCCCGAGGGCATCCTGGTCAACACGGTGAGCCCCGGCACCTTCCTCTCGGCGGTCTTCGTCGAGAACCTGAAGCCCGTCCTGGCCAAGCGCGGGCTCGACGCCGAGGACCCCTACGACGTGATGAAGTTCATCGAGGAGGACTACGGCCACCCGGTGGACCTCGGGCGGGCGGGCAAGGTGGAGGAGATCGGCTGCGTGATCGCCTTCCTGGTCTCGCGGCGCAACAGCTACATGACCGGCGCCAACGTCAACGTGGACGGCGGCTCGGACTTCTGCTGAGCGGCGCGGAGGGGCAGGCAAGCGCGCAGCGCGCGCAGCGAGGCGCAGCCGAGCCGAGGAGACGAGGACGAATGGCGAGGATCGACGGGGAGGAGCTGATCGCGGCGGCGCGCGCCGCCACCGGGCTCAGCGACTTCGGAGGCGAGACCTTCCGCGAGGGGCTGGCGCAGCTCCTGGGCGCCCTCGAGCGCGAGGCGGACCTCAACGCCGCCGGCGAGGCCACCGCGCGGCACGGCATCACGGGGGCGCTCTCGAACCGGCTGCGGGTCCAGGACTGGCTCGCGCGCCACCCGGAGATCGAGCGCGAGGAGATCGAGGGCCCCTGGCTCATCGTGGGGCTCCCGCGCACCGGGACCACCGCGCTCTCCTTCCTGCTCTCCCAGGATCCCGAGGTCCGCTACCTGCGCACCTGGGAGGCGGGCGCGCCCTGCCCGCCGCCGGAGAAGGCCAGCGAGCACAGCGACCCGCGCATCGCCGCCACCGCGGCGGGTATGGAGGCCGCCGGGAGCATCTACCCGGAGCTCCGCCTCATGCACGAGGCCACGCCCACCGGCCCCAGCGAGTGCGAGGGCCTCCTCTCCATGGAGATGAAGTCCCAGCACTTCGACGGGAGCTTCCGCGTGCCGGGCTACGCGCGCTGGTGGGCCGACTGCGACATGATCCCGGCCTTCCAGTGGCACCGGCGCACGCTGAAGCTCCTCCAGTGGCGCTGCCCGCCCAACCGCTGGAGGCTCAAGGCCCCCTACCACATCTTCCACCTGGAGGAGTGGCTGCGCGTCTACCCGCGCACGCGCTTCATCATGACGCACCGCGATCCAGCCATGGTGCTGCCCTCGGTATGCAGCCTGATCGGCGTCTTCCAGCGCGCCTGGTGCAACTCGCCGGACCCGGCGGGCCTCGGGCGCTGGCTCAGCGAGTACTGGGCCGAGGGCCTGCGCCGCGCCATCGCCTGGCGCGACGAGCACGGCGATGCGGGCTGGGTGGACGTCACGCACCGCGAGATCGTGCGCGATCCGCTCGGCACGGTGGGCCGGATCTACCAGGCCTTCGGCGAGAAGCTCTCGCCCGCCGCCGCCGCCCGCGTGCAGGCCTGGGTCGACGAGAACCCCAAGGACAAGCACGGCCGCCACCTCTACCGCGCCGAGGACTTCGGCCTCAGCGCCGAGGGCCTGCGCGAGCAGTACCGCTTCTACCTCGACCGCTTCGACATCCCGATCGAGCGGGGGGGCTGAGCCGCACCGAGGCCCCCCACCGCAGGACCCTGGCCAGGCCGATGAAGCATCTCAATACCGCGGCAGTCTTGTGGGCCGCCTCGTGGGAGGATCAAAGGCATATCCGAGCTCCGTGTACCAGCCGCGAGCGGTCATGCACTTCTTCCAATCCACCTCTCTCGAGCATTCCGTTCTGTCCGCCTCGAACTTCCCCTCCTGCCAGGCGGCGTGGACCCAAACGGACCGACACGCAGGGCCAGCGGCGACCGCGATGAGGCAGACCCCGGTGAGGACTTTGCTGAATCGCGACCAAGTTCTGCGCTGGCCGGGCTCTTGCTTGGTCAAGGTGATGCAACCCCGCCGCCCGCCGAGCTGCCGCTGGGCTGGCGCCTGACTCGAGGGCACCCCAGGTCCTGCGCTGCCGACTCAGTGTAGGACGAACGCACGCGAGTGGGCGAGGGCCGTGGCCGGCGCCGTCTCGTCAAGACACGCCAGCGCCCTTGCGAAGACCCTTGCCTTTTCTTCCAGCCTTCTCGATCCTGGATGGAGGGAGCTTCAGCCAGTGGTTGGCACGAAGGAGGCGCCATGCTTCGTTCGAGTGCGGCGCTCCTCGGCCTCCTATCCCTCTCCGGCTGTGTCTCGACGGGCTCCGTAGGGATCCTGACGAAGAGCGGTGCGAACCCAGGGGAGCTCATCACGGGGGCTCATCCGTACGAGGAACTCGGGCCGACGGGCGGACGTGCGTGTCGCTTCTTTGCCCTCTCGTTGATTCCCTGGGGAGACTCCGCCCTCTCTACGGCGGTTGACGAGGCACTGACCGAATCGGGTGGAGACGCTCTGCTGGACTCCATCGTCTCCAGCAGCCTCTTCGGCTTCATCCCCTACTACAACGTCTTCGCCTTCACGTGCACCTCAGTGAGGGGCATGGCCATCCGCTTCGAATGACACGAAGGCGGCTCGGTTCGATGAGGTATCTGACGCACTACGGCCCTGTCCTCTTGCCGTGCGCCGCGCTCGGGACACTGGCGGTCTCGGCCTGCGTCTCCACGGGGACCCTTGGACTCGCTTACGGGAGCGGCGAGGACCCCGGACGCATACTGAGAGAGCCGCACGCCTATCACGAGCTCGGGCCCGCCGAGGGGCGATCGTGTCGCTATTTCTTGCTCGCGATCATTCCCTTTGGGAATTCGACCTTCTCTGCTGCCCTCACCAATGCGTTGAAGGCGTCAGGGGGCGATGCCCTCTTGAACGTCTCGACGTCCAGCAGCCTGTACGGCGTAGCCCCGATCTACAATGTATTCAGCCTGACGTGTACGACCGTTCGGGGCACGGCGATAGCGATCGAAAAGGCGGTGGGTGCCCCCCCCCGATCCCGATGAGGTGGGTCCGCTCAGCGCCCGGTGAATTGCGGCTTGCGCTTCTCGACCCAGGCCTTCACGGCCTCGCGCTGGTCCTCGGTCTTGGCGGAGAGGTGCTCGGCGGCGAGGCCGAGGCCCAGGGCCAGCTGGGCGCTCTGCCAGAGGTGCTGGTTGATGGTGAGCTTGGTCCAGCGGATCGCCGCCTGGGGGCCGTCGGCGAGGCTCCGGGCGTAGGCCAGGGCCTCGTCCAGCAGCTTCGCATCCGGCACGCAGTGGTTCACGAGGCCGATGGCCGCGGCCTCGGGGCCCGGGATGAGCTTCCCGGACATCAGGTACTCCTTGGCCCGGTGGGGACCCACGAGGAGCGGCCAGATCACGGCGCCGCCGTCGCCGGCCACGAGGCCCATGTTCACGTGGGTGTCCCCGATCCGGGCGCTCTCGGCCATGAAGATCACGTCGCACAGCAGCGCCACCGTGGCGCCCAGGCCCGCCGCCGGGCCGTTCACCGCCGCCACCAGGGGCGCCTCGCAGTTCAGCATCTCCTGGACCAGGTAGCGCCCGCCCCGCATCTGCTCGATGGGCGCCGGGTCGTGGGACGAGAAGCCCGTGACGTCGCCGCCGGCGCAGAAGGCCTTGCCCGCCCCGGTGAGCACGATGGCCCCCACGTCGGGGTCGTGGCCGAGGTCGCGCCAGATGCGTTCGAGCCCGGTGTGGAGGGCGTAGTTCACGGCGTTTCGCTTCTCGGGCCGGTCCAGGGTGACCACCGCCACCCGGTCCTGGATCTCGACCCGGATGTGGTGCTCCTCGTGGTAGCGCTCGTAATCCACGGCTCCCTCCCGTCGGCGCGATCCTACCATACCCGCCCCTCGCCTCCGCCCTCCTCCCTGGCGGCCCGGGCGGCGCGGAGCCCGCGCGCGCGCAGCCCGATCGGAACGAGCACCAGGCCGAGGAGCGAGGCCAGCGAGAGGGCGGCGCCCCGGCGCAGCGAGACCGGCTCGTAGCGGAACACGATCTGGTGTCTCCCCGCAGGCACCACCACTGCCCGGTAGAACGCGTTCGCGCGCAGGATCTCGAGCTCCCCGCCGCCCCGGCGCGCGCGCCAGCCCGGGTAGAAGGTGTCGGTGAGGACCAGGACGCCGCCGCGCTCCGCCTCGACCTCGACCACGACCTCCTCGGGCCGGTCGAGCCGGATCTGCGCCGCCCGCGCGGGCGGCGGCTCCTGGGCCGAGGCGAACCCCGCCGGCGCGCGCTCGAGGAGGACGCTCCGGTGGGGATCGAAGTCGCCGCGCACGGCGCGCCCCACGGCATCCTCCCCCGGCACGACCTCGAAGGCCTCGACGAGATAGGCGCGGGGGAGCGCGTCCGCGTTCTCGAGGATCTCGATCGCGACCCCGGCCGGCGGGCCCGGAACCGGGCCCGGCGCCTTGCGCGCAAGCGCCTGCGTGCGCCGGCGCCGGATCCGCGCCTCGCCCCGGGAGACCGGGGCGGTGAAGCGCGGGAGGGCGATGCGCCGGGTGCTCGTGAGGTCGTAGAAGGTCGCGAAGCGCTCGGGATCCAGGCCGCGGGCGTGGGCGCCCAGGGGATCGCGCACGCCGGCCCGCCGGGTCACCTCGGCCCAGGCCCGCGGCGCGAGGGGCTCGTAGCAGTGGATCCGGCGCAGCCGGGCCAGGGCGCCGGATCCCTGCATCGGCTGGAGCGAGAGGAGCGCGACCCGCCCGCCCCCCGCCGCGAGGCGGGCGATCTCGGGCGCCTCCATCGCGCGCTGGCCCTGCAGGTGGACCTCGCGCGCCCAGCCCATGGGGATCGCGCGCAGCGAGCCGTAGGGCGCGGTCGCCGCGCCGAGATCCGCGACCAGGAAGGCCAGCAGACCCCCCCAGGCGATCCGCGAGCCCGGGGAACCCCCGCGCGTCCGCAGGCCGAGAGCGACCAGGGCGAGGGCGAGGAGCGCGCGCGGGGCGCTGCCGGGCTCTCCCGCGCTGGCGACGGCAAGGGCGGCGGCGAGGGCCGCGGCGAGGGCCGGCCGAGCCCCCGGTCGCTCGCGGCCGCGGGCGACCGCGTCGAAGCCCTCCACCGCCAGCGCCGTCGCGGCAAAGAGGGGAAGCAGCTGGAAGCGCTCGGGCGAGCGGAACAGGTCTCCCCACGAGAGACCGGTGTACCAGGAATGCAGGGTGGAAAAGGGACCCGTGTGCCCCTGGGAGAGGAGCAGCCCCAGCCCCCCCACCGCGAGCCAGAGCCAGCTCCGGGCGCGGCGCCATCCGAGCGCGAGGCCGATCGCGAGGAAGACGGGGGTGGCGGCTCCGAGATAGCCGGTGCCATACCCGTAGCCGAACGTGACGAGCTTCGGCGCCGGGTCGACCGCGTTGCGGAGCAGGCCCCCGATCGAGAGCGGCGCCCCCATGTAGTGCACCTCCCCGGCGGCGAGGGCGCGGCCGCGATCCGACTGGCCGACGAGCTCGAGGGTGGGAAGGAGCTGCGCCCCGGCGAGACCCGCGCCGAGCGCCAGGGCTGCGGCGAGGCCGGCGAGCCTTCCCGCCGCGAGTCGCCAGGAGCCTTCGCGCCGGGCCGCCTGCCCGAAGCGCAGGGCGGCGAAGGGCGCCACCAGCCAGGCGCCGAGCAGGGCGAGCTGCGGGAAGCCCGCCAGGAGCTGGAGCGCCGTTCCCAGCGAGAGGCCGATCCAGAAGCGCCAGCGCCAGGTCCGGGACAGGCGCTCGACGCAGAAGAGCAGCCAGGGGAGCCAGATCAGCGTCGAGACCTGCGGCGGCCAGAAGGCCGCCTGGCCCAGGAGACAGGTCGCGGCGAAGAGGATCCCGCCCGCGGTCGCGGCTGCGCGGTGAGCGCCCAGGCTGCGAAAGAAGAGGGCGGCGAACCCGCAGCCAAGGGCCAGCTCGAGGAACATGAGCGCCGGGATGCCGCGCACGGGGCCGAGGGCGAAGGCGAGCCAGTTGCCCGGGTAGAGGACGCCGACCTGGAGGGTGGCCAGGAGCGGGATCCCGCTGCAGGCGCGGGGATTCCAGAGCGGGAGCTCGCCCCTCGCCAGGCGCTCGGCCGCGAGCTCCGCCATGGGCACGTAGTAGTAGAGGAGGTCGTAGGGGAACTGGAGGCCCGCCCGGGGGGGAGCCGCATGGAAGCGGAGGAAGAGCGCGGCCAGCGCGGCGAGCGCCACGGCGGCGAGCCCGAAGGCGGGAGCCCCGCCCCGGCGCACGGCTAACCCCCCGCGCGGGGCGTCCCCACGACCGCCTCCGGGAGCCCGAGGGAGTGCGCGAGGACGCGCCGCGGCAGCGCTCGCAATCGAGCCTGGAGCGGCGCCAGGGCCGCGTCCCGGGCGATGGCCGACCGGCGCACGAAGACGCCGGAGGCCAGCGACTCGCCGTACGCGCGGAGCGCGAAGGGATCCTCGTACTCGACGATCGGCGCGTACTCGGCGCGGAAGCGGGGGTCTCGTTCGAGGCGGCCGAGCCAGGTCCAGAGCCCGTGGGTCTCGATCAGGATCGGCCGGCGGCGGCCGAACACGTACTCGCGGAAGGCCGGCCCGTCCCTCTCGAGCGTCCGCGCGATCACCGGATCGGCCAGCCCGCCGAGGTCCACCACCTCGAAGACCCCGGCGTAGAAGGCGCCCCCCGCGTCGGGACAGAGCAGAGTCGGGCCCTCGATCCCGAGCTCCCGGGCCCACTCTGCGAGGCTCTCCATGCGCCGGACCACGTCGCCGAGCGAGATCGGCGCCTCGGCCGGGAAACGGCGCGCGCGCGAGGCGAAGCTCGCCCCCGCGGAGGCGAGGACGACCGCGAGCGCCAGCGCGGGAGCGACCCTTCGCGCGAGCGGCCCGGTCCTCGGAGGGCGGAGTCCCGCGCACAGGAGAGAAGAGGAGAGCACCAGGAAGGGGGTCGCGAAGCGGAACTCCGGCATCCAGTCGGCGGGCAGCACCACGTAGACCGCGAGCGAGAGCAGGGTCGCCAGCGCCAGCGCGCGGGCGGAGGGCCCGAGCCGCCGGGCACCGGCGGCGTGGGCGAGGCCCAGGGCGAGCAGGATCGCGGTCCAGGGGCCGAGCGGCCCGAGTGCGGCCCGGAAGAGGCCCGCCACCTTCGACCAGACGGGTGGGCCGAGCGCGAGGAGCGGCAGGAGCTTGTCGGGCTCGGCGAGGGAGCTGGCCTTGAGCGGGGCATGGAACGTGTTGGGCAGGAGCGCGCCGAAGGTGAGGACGCGGAAGGCCAGGAAGGCCCCGAACGGAATCGCGAACACCCAGAGAGATCGGACCACGTCCTGCCCGGGCGATCCCCCCCCGCGGTCCTCCCGAACCAGGAGGCGGCGCAGGGGGTAGAGGAGCGCGAAGGCCGCACCCTCCGGCCGGCAGAGGGCGAGGAGCGCGGCGAGCGCGCCCGCGGCGGCGGGGCGCTCGGGCCGGAGCGCGACGCTGCGCGCCAACGCGGCGACCAGAGCGGCCGTGAGAGCGTTCTCGAGCCCGGAGACCGCCCAGACCGCGAAGGCGGGGTTTCCCGCCAGGAGGAGGAGCGCCAGGGCCGCCGCGCAGCGGCTCCCGGAGACCCGGCGCGTCAGGTCGTAGAGGGCCGCAAAGGCCAGCAGCGCGAAGGCCCCGGCCAGGAGCTTGGGCGTGAGGACTGGATCGAAGAGTCCCAGCCGGAAGAAGGGCGCCAGGAGCGCCACCCAGAGGAGGTTCGAGTAGCCCTCCACCGGCTGGGCGGCGGGGTGGCTCACGAGGCCGTGGCCCAGGGCCAGATTGCGGGCGTAGGCGAAGGAGATCCCGGCGTCGTCGACGATCCAGTCGCCGTAGCTCCACGCGTGTGCGGCGAAGGCGCCGAAGCAGCCCGCTGCGATCGCGACGTCCCGCCGCATCCGAGGCCCTCGGTAGCACAGGGCTTTCCCGCCGGACCACCCGCCGCCTCGGAGAGCGAAGGGGCCTCAGGCGCTGGCGGAGCGGATCTGGGGCGCGGCGCGGCGGGCAGAGCGCTGGAAGAAGCCGCGGAAGGCCTCGGCGACGTAGTCGATGCGCGCGTCGTCGAGGCCCGGGTAGACGCCCACGAAGAGGGTGCGGTGGAGGATCGCCTCGGAGCGCTCGAGGCTCCCGTGGATGCGGTGGCGGATCCCCCGGAAGCCGGGCTGGCGCAGGATGTTGCCGCCGAAGACGAGGCGCGTCTCGATCTGCGCGGCCTCGAGCCAGGCCACGAGCTCGCTGCGGTCGACGCCGCCGCGCACGCTCACCGGGAAGCCGAAGGGCGAGGGCTCGGCGCGCGGATCGACCACCGGGAGGACCAGGTGGCCCGCGAGCGGCGCCAGGGCCTCGGCCAGGCGCCGGAAGTTGCGCCGGCGCGCCGCCACGAAGGCCGGGAGCTTCTCCAGCTGGGCCAGGCCGATCGCGGCCTGCATCTCGGTGACCTTCAGGTTGTAGCCCAGGTTGCTGTAGATGTACTTGTGGTCGTAGCCGCGCGGGAGCTCGCCCAGCTCCCAGTCGAAGCGCCGCCCGCAGGTGTCGGAGCAGCCGGGGTCGCACCAGCAGTCGCGCCCCCAGTCGCGGATCGAGCGCGCCGTGCGCGCGAGGCCGCGGGCGTTTACGACCACCCCCCCGCCCTCCCCCATGGTGATGTGGTGGGCCGGGAAGAAGGAGAGCGACGAGAGGGCGCCGAAGCTGCCGCAGAGCTGCCCCGCGAAGGTGGCGCCGAGCGCGTCGCAGCCGTCCTCCAGGAGCCAGAGGCGGTGGCGCCGCGCCACGTCGACCAGCACCTCCATGTCGCAGGGGTTCCCGAGCGTGTGGGGCACGAAGAGGGCGCGCGTGCGCGGGCCGAGCGCCGCCTCGACCAGCGCCGGGTCCACGTTGTAGGTGCCGACCTCGCAGTCGACGAGGAGCGGGACGAGGCCGTGCTGCACGAGCGGGGCCAGGGTGGTGGGGAAGGTGACCGCGGGGGTCAGGACCTCGTCGCCGGGCTCGAGGGGCGGCGGCGCATCGGGCGGGAGGAGCTCGCGCAGCTGCGGCGAGCAGAGCGTCGCCACCATCAGGAGATTGGCGGAGGAGCCGGAGTTCACGGCCAGGAAGTCGCGGCTCCCGAAGTGCCGGCGCAGGCCGCGCTCGAAGCGGTTGGCGAGGGGCCCCGCCGTGAGCCAGAAGTCGAGGGCGCTCTCCACCAGGCCCTGGAGCTCGCGCGCGTCGTAGACGCGGCCCGCGTACGGGATGCGCGTCTTCCCGGGCCGGAAGGGCCCTGGCTGGTGGAAGCGCGCGTGGTACTCGCCCACGAGCGCCAGGATCTGCGCGCGCAGGGCCTCGGGCCCGTCCCCCCGGTCGGCGGCGGCGCTGCGCTCGGGATCGCGGCTCACGCGGGGAGCGCTCCGGCGGCGCGCGGGTCGCTCGTGCCGACGGCGCGGGTGCGGAGCCGCGCCGGGAGCGGGGCGCCGCGCAGGGCGCCGCGCCCGTCCACGAGGAGGGGCGTGCGCATGAGCCCCGCGAGGAGCTCCCAGTCCGCGTTGCGGAACTCGGGCCAGGCGGTGGCGAGGAGCGCCGCGTCGGCGCCGCGCAGCGCCTCCGGGAGCGAACGGCAGGCGCCGGGCCCCCCCGGCGCCGCCGGGTCGAAGCTCCGCACCCGCGCGCCGCGCGAAGCGAGCTCCGCGGCGAGGCCCAGGGCCGGGGAGTCGCGGGTGTCGTCGGTGCCGGGCTTGAAGGCCACGCCCAGGAGCGCGATCTCGCGGCCCGCGAGGGAGCCGAGCTCCTGCTCGAGGAGCCGCACCACCTCGCCGGGGCGTTCGCGGTTCACGCGGGCCGCCGCGTCCAGGAGCGGCGTCGCGAGGCCGCGCTCGCGGGCGAGCCCGCGCAGGGCGTCCAGGTCCTTGGGCAGGCAGCTCCCGCCGAAGCCGCAGCCCGCGCGCAGGTAGTCGAGGATCCCCGGCGAGAGGCGCCGGTCCCCCTCCCGCGGCGAGAGCCGCCGGTCCAGGTGCACCGCTCCCAGGACCGCCTCCACGTCGAGCCCGGGAAGTGACTCGCAGAGGCGCGCGATCTCGTTGCTGAAGGAGACCAGCGTCGCGAGGAGCGCGTTGCCTGCGTATTTCGCGAGCTCGGCCTCGGCGGGAGTCGTGACCAGGAGCGGGGCCGCGAAGGGCGCGTAGAGCTCGCGCAGGGCCAGCTCGGCCTCGAGATCGGCGGCCCCCACCACGATCCGATCGGGCGCCTGGAAGTCCGCGAGCGCGCTCCCCTCGCGCAGGAACTCGGGGTTCGCGGCGAGGCCGAACTCCCCGAGCCGGAGCCCCGAGCTCCGCTGCAAGACCTCGCGCACGGGGCCCAGCGTCGTCCCCGGCACCACCGTGCTCTTCACCGCCACCACGTGGGGCGCGGGGAGATCCGGGAGCTCGGCCCCCACCTGCGCGGCGGCGCCCAGCACCGCCGAGAGGTCGATCGCGCCGGCGCGGGTCGGGGTCCCGACCGCCAGGATCGAGACCCGGCTCCCCGAGAGCGCGTCCTTCGCATCCTGCGCGACTCGGAAGCGGCCGAGCCGCAGCTGCTCCCGCAGGAGCTCCTCGAGGCCCGGCTCGCGCAGCGGCGAGCGGCCGCGGTTGACGGCCAGGGCGCGCGCCTCGTCCAGCTCGGCGCAGACCACGTCGTGGCCGGCCGCGGCGAGGCCCACGCCGGTGACCAGCCCCACGTAGCCCGCGCCGATGACTGCGACCCGCACGCGCGCCTCAGCGGAGGGAGTGCCACAGCCGCTCGAGGCCGGCCTTGAGGTCGACCTCGGGGGCGTAGCCGAAGCGGCTGCGCAGCTTCGTAAGATCCGGGCAGCGCCGCTGCGGGCAGTCGGTCAGGTAGTCGGGATCCGGGCTCGCCTCGCGCCGGATCTCGAGGGGCGGGGGCCCGGCGATCTCGCGCACGAGCTCCGCCAGCTCGGCCATGCTGCACTCGGCCTGGTCGTTCCCCACGTTCACCGCCTCGCCGGCCACGTCCGAGAGGAGGAGCAGGAGGAGCGCGCGGACAGCGTCGCTGGCGTAGCAGAAGGCGCGCGTGGGGGAGCCGTCGCTCCGCAGCACCAAAGGGCGGCGCGCGAGCGCCGCGCTCATCAGGTCCGGGAGGATGCGCCCGTCGTCCAGGCGCTGGCCCGGGCCGTAGACGTTGAAGGGGCGCGCGATCACAACCGGGGTCCCGAACTCGCGCCAGTAGATGCTGCAGAGCGTCTCGCCCAGGCGCTTGCCCTCGTCGTAGCAGGCCCGCGGGCCCGTGCAGGAGACGTTGCCGCGGTAGCTCTCCGGGGTGGGGATCGCGTCCGGGGTCGGATCGCCGTAGATCTCGCTGGTGCTGAGGAAGAGCATGCTGCGCGCGCCCCGGCGGGCGAGCTCGAGGCAGCGGCGCGTGCCGGTCACGTTCACGTCCAGGGTCTCGAGGGGGCGGGCCCGGTAGGCGGGCGGCGAGGCGATGCTGGCCCCGTGCACCAGGAAGTCCACGGGCCCCTCGATTTCCAGGGGCTGGCAGACGTCCTGGCGCAGGAAGCGGAACTCGGGACGCCCGGCCAGGTGCGCCACGCGCGCGGGCCAGCCGCTCGCGAAGTTGTCGATGGCGATCACGCGGCAGGGCGCGCCGCAGCGCCGGTCGTTCCAGGCCGCCACCGCGTCGAGGAGGTTGCTGCACAGGAAGCCCCCGGCGCCGGTCACGAGCAGGCAGGCGCCCTCGAGCGCGCTCATCCGCGCGCCGAGCGCCTCCACCACCCGCTCCGCGTCCTCGCGCAGGGTCTCGAGGCAGCGCGCGTTCACGGTCCCCCTCCCCGCCCGGCGGGCGGCGGGAGCACGAGGGAGCAAGAGGCGTGCCAGCGCCGCGTCCCAGCGGCGGACGCGGCGGGCGCGCCCGGGCCCGCCGGGGCCGGATCTTCCCGCCGGCCCTTTCAGTCCGCAGCGCTCCGTTCATTTTGAACGGGCGCGAGGGTCCCGTCTGCCCCCTCGCGGCTCGGGCCGTTGGTCCGCGCCTTGCACGGGAGGGCCGCGGGCAGGGCCGCCCCGGGGACGGAGCCATGAAGATCGTCGTCGCCACCGCCGTGGGAAAGAGCCGGCAGGGCCTCTACTACGACCTCTTCCCCACGCGCTGGTCCGCGGCGGGGCCGGTGCACTCCAACACCTACTACCCCTTCTCGCTCGCCTACCTCTCGAGCCTGCTGAAGCGCGACACGCGCGACCACGAGATCCGGATGCTCGACGGAAACTACCGGGGCTACCCGATCTCGAGGTACGCCGAGGCGCTCCTCGCCGAGCGGCCCGACGTGGTGATCCTCGAGGCCGACGGGCTCACCTACGCCGAGGACATGGAGATGCTGCGGCGGGTGAAGGAGGCCCACCCGGTCCGCCTCGTGCTGTGCGGGCCCTACCCCACCGCCCATCCAGAGCTGGCGCTTCGCGACGGCGCCGACTTCGTGGCGCTCGGCGAGTTCGAGACCAGCATCGTCGACCTCGTGCGCCGCGGCTGCGACCCCGCGACCCCGGGCATCCATCCCAACGCCCGCCGCGCCCTTCTCGACGTGAACGAGCTCCCCTGGCCCGAGGACGAGGACGTCTCGCGGCGCGACTACTGCCGCATGTACGCCTGCGAGTACCAGGAGGTCGAGGTCTTCGCCACTCGCGGCTGCCCCGTGAACTGCAACTACTGCGTGGTGCGCAACGTCTACCACGGGCGCGGGAACTTCCGCACCCGGGACGTCGGCAACGTGGTGGACGAGATCCGTTACCTCCGGCACCGCTACCCGGAGATCGACGGGATCTTCTTCAACGACGAGAGCCACACGGCGAGCAAGCGCCACGCGCTCGAGCTCTGCGAGGCGCTCGCCTCCTCGGGCCTCTCCCGGGAGCTGGCTTTCGACTGCATGTGCAACTACGCGACCCTCGACCGCGAGCTCCTCCAGGCGCTCCGGCGCGCGGGCTACTACAAGGTGCGCTTCGGCATCGAGACGCTGGACGTGGAGGCCTCGCGCCAGATCTTCAACAGCCCCTGGAAGCAGGACGGCGAGAAGCTGCGCGAGGTGCTGCTCCTCTGCCGCGAGATCGGGCTCAAGGTCTACGTGACGCTCTCGGTGGGGAGCTCCGGCGCCACCGCGCAGAGCGACCGCGCCACCCTGCGGGCGATCCAGCTGCTCTACGACCAGGGCCTGCTCCAGGAGTTCCAGGTCTCGATCAACACGCCCATGCCCGGCACACCCTTCTACGAGCTCGTGAAGCGGGAGGGCTTCCTGGTGGACGAGGACCCCGCCCGGCAGAACGGCATCGCCTCCTGCGTGGTGAGCTTCCCGGGCTACCCGCGCGAGGCGATCGAGGAGGTCTTCCGCGAGTTCCAGGGCTACCGGGAGGCGATCTGGAAGCGCAACCAGCAGCGCGGCATCCGCTACAGCCAGTACGACGCCCAGTGGGTGGCCAAGGTGCTCGAGATGACGCGCACCTCCGCCGCCTGGAGCTGAGCTCTAGCACCGCCCTCAGGGCTACCTTGGGGCCTGATAGGACTGGCGCTCCGCGCCCCTACTTTCGATTCCCCCGGAACTCCTTCGATGCCTCGATCTGGTTGAGCCGGATGACCGCTATGCATATGGCCGGCCAAGAGGAGCTGCGTGTCCGGGAATTACGAACCTGCACCTGTCCGATTCGGTCAATAGGTCGCGGGCCCCTGCTGTTTTCCCGTCTTCGTGAGAGAGGCGAGCTTCCCCGTGATCGCAAGGATTCGTTCGCGAGCACCCTGTTCACTCGTCGGGATTGCAAAATCGACGGAACGAAGGCGGAGCTGCTTGTCGACAAGATAGTATGTTAGCTGAATGATAGCATTAGAAATTCTTGTATGCCTCGTTACGAATGAAACGCCAGAACTTATCCCGTTGTTGGGAAGACTAGTCCAATACTCCGCCGACCCCCCGGTAAGACCCACCTGGAAAATGGGGATCTCCGCGGCAGCGAGTGTGTAGCTCTCAAGAGACCCAAACTCTTCCATAAGGAGTGTAACGGCGTTGAGCAAAACCTCGCGGTCTTCCGCGGTCTGGTCCTTCGTGTAGTCGGGGGGGTAGTGGAACTCGCTGACAATCGATTCATAGTCCTGGCGTTGTAATCGACTGAGCACGCTAGCGGCATGCTGAACGAGCTTGCTCGTTGACCCAGCCTCATCGGGTCCTGCCGGGATCTGCGGAGCTAACACGTTACATTTGGCTGCCGCTTGCTCAGCCGCCCGGAGTTGGTTAATGCAATCTCTACATCGAGACATCGCCTGAAGCAGCTCGTCGTACTGGATGAGTTGCTGCTTGTAGTCCGCGACCGCCTGCTCATAGCGCTTCATCTCAAGGCGCCAGGCTTCAATTTCCTCCGGCTCGTGCGCGGCCGATTCACAAACAAAGCCCACCAACAAGACTAGGCCGAAGAGTGACGACAAGAACCGATATTTCATGGCAAGTCCTCGGTGATCGCGTTCAACCTCTCATTGCTGCGATCGAAACGGGGACCTGAACGGGGCCCCCCAACGACCAGAGCTATCCCATACTCGCTAGTCGCCAGAACAGTATTCCGAGAACAAGAGGTTGATGAAAGAAAACAGCCAGTGCGAGCCATGCTGCTTGTCTGAAGGACCGCTTGAGCATCACTAGGTTCGAGTCTCCGTAATCAATTTTCGACCGCGCAAAACTGTAAAGCCAGGGCTGCTGGACGGAAGAAATGAAGGGGAATGTCAGCCGTTTCCACTCGGCAGGGTACCGAACATAAAGGTAATCAATGAGCCGCTGCCGTTCTAAAGTATAGATCGCTAGGCTCCCAGCCGTGGTAGTGGCCAGGTAAAAAAGAGCCAGCGCGATCCCGAGACTGGGAACAAATGCGTCAACGAAGAGTACTAGGATGAAAACCATGGGCCAGACGTATGAGAACTGTCGAATACCAACTCTCATAGGACGATATCGACTATTCGCGCAGAAGGGACGCTGCTCTCATGACCTCACGGAGTTGGGTGACATTCTGCATCGTTATCGCAAACCTCAAGGTCGAGTTCGCCCCGTTGAGGCGGAGGTGCGGGCGGAATGGGGGGAGGGGGAATCACGATGTATTCCGTCTCGACGATGGTGACTGTCCCGATGTCGTGAAACTCTGCTCCATAGACAAAACCGTGTAGGGGGGAAAGCGAGAAAGAAACTTCGGCACCAGTCCAGGTCTGCCCGTCGTTCTTGGTGCCAAGGACCGCTTCAGCGGTCAGGAGGGGGACGGTGAATCCTACTTGGCGCCCTCGACCTTTAAGTTCACCAAGCTCTGCCGTAGGCGAGGCTCCGACTACTGGCGCGATTCCAACAGCGACACCCGTGATGTTGTTACCTCGGCCGGTAGTCGCGAAGGTAGCGACCTTGAGGCGCGCGTCCAGATCTGAGCCGAATACAAGACCGAAAGTGAATGATTCACCGATTCCTTGAACGAAGGCATTGAGGCTCAGTCCTATCCAAACCGCCCACGCTCCGTTTTCATCGATGGCTGCGGTGGGGCGGTTCAGCACGTACGAGTATGGGTTGAGGTGTTGCCCATCGAACTTCATTGCTTCGAACGAGATTCCGCCCCCGAGGAGCGAGGGGTCCTGACTCAAGAACCTCCCCACCTCGGGGTCGTAGAAGCGTGCGCCGAAGTACATGAGCCCGGACTCGTCGTCGTTCTCCTGGTCGGTGAAGAGATATTCCATAACATCGGCGCCAACGGTCGCCACGATCTTTCCGAAGGGCTCGAAGAAGGCCTCCTCGATCACCTCCCCCGCGGCGTCCGTCACGACTGCATTCGAGCCGAGCCGGTCGGCGTGATAGTAGCTCGGCTCGGCCGCGCTGACGGGCGTGCTGAGCCCGTTCCCCGGGAAGCTGGCCGTGGCGGCCCGCCGGCCCGCCAGGAAGAGGTGGATCTCGTGGGTCGTGGCAGCGAGGTCGACCTCGAAACCCTCGGTGACGTAAAGCTTGTTCACCGCACCGCCGCTCTTGCGCACGCGCTCGCCGGTGTGGTCGTAGGTATAGCTCAAGGTGGCTGAGCTCTTGACTCGGCCAAAGTCATCTCGCGGCAGCGCAAACGCGCCAGCGCTGGTGGCGTTGCCGTCACCGTCGTACGTGTAGCTCCGGGTAGGGCCGCCCTCCTGGGTCACGGAGGTCAGCGCGTGGGGACCCGCGCCGCTCGCCCCGTATTGGAATATGCGGGGAGTCCCCCCGTTCGCGGTGATGGAGAGGATGTTCCCGGCGCCATCGTAGTCGTAGACGAGGTTTCCGTAGTTCCCGGGCGAGTCCCCGCCCGCCGCGGCCGAGGTCAGGCGGTGGAGCGAGTCGTAGCCAAACGACTGGGTCAGCGGCGACCCGCTCGCGGTGAGCACGTTTCCGGCCTCGTCGTAGCCGTAGCCCACGCTCTGGATCGGGCCCACCGGAGAGGTCGTGACGATGCTCTCGAGCCAGTGGGTGTCGGGGTCGAAGCCGTTCGTGGTGGTCGTCGTCGGCCCCGGGGAAAACCCGAAGGTGATCTCCTGGAGCGCGCCGCTCTCGTGGTACGCGCCGACCGCCTTGGCCCCCTGCCCCGAGAGCTCGGTCCCCACCTGCTCCGTCCCGTCCCAGCCGGGCCAGACGGTCTTCCCGTTCGGGTAGTAGATCCCGGCCACCCGGTCGGCGAGGTCGTACGAATAATCGACGTCGTAGAGCAGGCCCCCGCCGAAGTCCCGCATGAGGGTCAGCACCCGGCCGCGCAGGTCGTAGTGGTAGGTCGTCGTGACCCCCGGCGCCAGCACCCGGTAGAGGCGCCCGATCCCCTGGGAGAGGGAGGTGTTGTCGTAGAGGTAGGTCACGTCCGCGTCCGCGGTGGGGACGTCCTCCTTGGTGAGCCGGTTCAGGCGGTCGTACTCGAAGCTGATCGCGATGAGTGCGGGGGAGGTCTGCTGCGAGAGGTTCCCATTGCTGTCGTACTGGTAGATCCAGGCGGGCGCCTGCGGCTCGCCCGGGGCGTGGGCCGGGGGCACGAGGCGGGTGCGCTGGTCCAGGTTGTTGTACTCGAGCAGGAGCAGGTTCGGGTCCCCACCGACATTGGGTCCATCGACCGTCTTGATTCTTCCCTTCGCGTCGCGGGAGAGAATCGTCTCGCCCGAGGCCGCCTCGGAGACAGAGAGCACCCGCCCCCGCGCGTCGAATCCGCGCTGGATCAGCCGGTCGGGGCTCGGGCTCGAGTGGACCCTCCGCGTCTCCACCACCTCGATCCCCGGGACATTGGGGAGGTCCTGGACGTCATAGGTGACGGTCAGGAGATCGACGGTGGCGGGTTTGCGGGACGTTCTCACAAGCCTTCCCAGGGCGTCCCAGGAGTGCTCGAGGTAGGAGGCGGAGCTCGTGCAGGAGGGGAAGCCGATGGCGAAGTCCGGGAGCGACTCGCAGGCGAGCTCGCCGCGGGCGTTCCACGAGCGCCGGCTCACCCGGAACGTATCCACGTTCCACTCCAGGGCCGGCTCCTCCGTCAGGTACACGCGTCCCAGGCCATCGAAATAGGCGCGCGAGGTCAGGATCCGCAGCAGGAAATCGAGGGGCGGGGCGTAGGCGAAGCCCGAGAAAAGGTCCCTCCTCACGTGCTGGAGGTCCGGGTTTCCAGGGCTCTCGTAAGTCCAGGCGGCCAGCGTCTGGTTGCAGGTGTTTCCAATGCTCGAGGACTTGGTCTTGCGCTCCGTGTGCGAGACCTGGCGCCCGTGGGAGTCGTAGTTGAAGCACTGGAGATAGCCGTTCGGGTCGCGGGTCTTCGTCATCTGCCCGAGCCGCGCGTCGAAGAGGAAGTCGGTCTTATGCAGCAAGGCGTTCTTCGTCCAGCTCGGGAACGTGGAGAGCGTGTCGTAGCTCGTCTCCCGGGTCGGGTTCGAGGGGAGCGGCACGGTCGCCAGATCGCCTGGGCCCCGGTATTCCTTCTCGTTGCCGTAGGTGTCGTAGACCCAGCTCTCCTGGAGGAGCTCCTCGCCCCCTCCGGCCCGCCGGTGCGTGATCTTCGCCGAGGGGCGTGCCGGGGCCTCGGTCGAGCCGTAGGACCACTCGAACTTGAGCTCCGGGGGGCCTCCCAGGCCCTCGCTCTCCGAGGTCGGGAGTTTCACCAGCCAGGCGTCCGTGTCGTTCAGGTAGGTGAACGCCCGCACGTGGTCGTCCGATGTCGGCACCGCGGCGTCAGCGCCCCAGTAGGTCTCCGAGAGGATGCTCCCTGTCGCGAAATCGAAGCTGCGCGTCGTGATCGCGCTCTGGGTGGCGGCGCCGAAGGTCTGGGTCTCCGTCATCTCGGGGAGCGCCATCACGACCCCCGGGACCTCGGTACCGCCCCCGGGGAGGGTCAGGGCCGGCCCGACCTGCCAGGTCGTGGTCGTGGTGCGGAGCGGGGACCCGATCGGCTCCTCCGGGGGGATTCCGCTTCGAATCGCCCCCGTGAAGCCGAAGACCGACTCGCTCTCGACCCTCCCCCGGCGGTTCGGGAGCTGGTGGAAGACGCTGCGCGCGAGCACGTGCTCGAGAGTCCCTTCGCCCACGCGGATCCGGTCCACCACCCGCATCCCCGCGAACTCCCGGCGCTTCGTGTCGTAGCGCGGCTCGAAGTAGTGGAAGACGTCCGTCGCGTCCGGGGTCCCCGCCCGGCCATCGTCGTAGGTCGCCTCCGCCACCACCCAGAGAGGCTGCCGGTTCGGGATGGGCTCCTCCCCCGCGACGTGCAGGGGGTCGGGCGTCTCGGCGGGGACCCCGATCCCGGTCGCGTCGCGCTCCACGTGATTCACCGGGGTGTACGCGAAGCGGACCGTGCCCCCGAGCTCGGTCTCGACCTCCGCGAGGAGGCCCTCGGGGCCGGAGTGCGGCAAGGCAAAGCTCCCGTCCACATTGCCGGCGAAGTGGTCGAGGAGCCCATCGCCGTCGACGTCGATCAGGTCCACCGTCGCGCCAAAATTATTGCTCTCGCGAATCGCCGCCCCGTAGTCCGAGTGCCAGTGAACCCCGTCGGGGTAGCCCGGGTGCCCGTTTGGATGCGGGTCTCTCCAGCCGAGGAAGCTCCCGTCCCCCAGCCCGAAGTAGACCAGGAAGAGATCGCCCTGTGTGGAGCGGTACACGATGTCGACCCAGCCATCGCCGTT
>Ga0187892_10002086_pt1 | contig 42024 bp, 43 predicted proteins | sample MA1701073metaG_FD_139345 | JGI IMG/M metagenome (GOLD analysis project Ga0187892, IMG submission 139345) | Bio-ooze microbial communities from a basaltic lava cave in the Kipuka Kanohina Cave System on the Island of Hawaii, USA - MA170107-3 metaG ... | reverse complement strand
TCGCCACGCAGAGGAACACGACGTTGGGCGCTACTGGCGCTCCTCGGCGTGATGCTTGATGGTCTTCCCTTCGACCAGGAACACGACGTCCTCGGCGATGTTGGTGGCCAGGTCGGCGACGCGCTCGAGGTTCCGGCTCACGAGGAACAGCTCCATGCCGGCGCCGATGATGTGGGGGTCTTCCATCATGTGGGTCAGGAGGATCCGGAAGACCGAGTCGTGCAGGGCATCGACGCTCTCGTCGCGCCGGCAGATCGCGCGGCCCGCCTGGGCATCGCCCCGCACGAACGCCTCGAGGGCGTCCGCCAGCATGGTCCGCGCCTGTCGCGCCATCTCGATGATCTCGGGCTCGGGCGCGATCGGCCGGTGGGCCAGGATCCGCTCGGCCGACTGGGCGATGTTCACCGCGTGATCGCCCACCCGCTCGAGGTCGTTGGCGATCTTCATCGCCGCGGTCAGCAAGCGCAGGTCCTTGGCCATCGGCTGCTGCGTCGCGAGCAGTCGGATCACGGCCTCTTCCACCTCCAGCTCCAGGCCGTCGATCTCGCCGTCGCGAGCGATCACCTGGCGCGCCTTCTCGGCATCGCGCTCGAGCAGGGCGTCCACCGAGGCGGCGAGGGCGGCCTGCGCTTCCCCCGACATGGTGAGCAGGCGCACCTTGAGCTCCGACAGCTCGTCGTGGAAGTGCCGGTGCACGCCGGCGCGCGACCCCGCGGTCACCCCACCCGTGGCGGGTTCCTGGTTCAACCGAACCTCCCGGTGATGTAAGCCTCGGTGCGCTCGTCGCCGGGGCTCGTGAAGATGTGTTGCGTGGTGCCGAACTCCACCAGGCGGCCGAGATAGAAGAAGCCCGTGAAGTCCGAGACCCGGGCTGCCTGCTGCATGTTATGCGTCACGATGACGATTGTGTAGTCCCGCTTCAGCTCGGTGATCAGCTCCTCGATCCGCTGGGTGGCCTTGGGGTCGAGCGCAGAGCACGGCTCATCCATCAGCAACAGCTCCGGCTCGTTGGCGAGTGCCCGGGCGATGCACAGCCGCTGCTGCTGGCCGCCGGAGAGGCTGGTACCCGGATGCTCGAGACGATCCTGCACTTCGTCCCACAGCCCGGCCTGCCGCAAGGCTCGCTCGACCCGGTCGGGGATCTCGGCCTCGCGGGCGAGGCGGTTGAGCCGGGGACCGTAGGCGACGTTGTCGAAGACCGATTGGGGGAACGGGTTGGGGCGCTGGAACACCATGCCGACGCGGCGCCGCAGCTCGACGGTGTCGGTGCCCGGAGCAAAGATCGAGACCGCGTCGAGCAGGATGTCGCCCGCGTGGCGGGTCTTGGGGATCAGGTCGTTGAGCCGGTTGACCGATCGCAGGAATGTGCTCTTGCCGCAGCCCGACGGGCCGATGAGCGCGGTGACCGCGTTGCGGGGAATGGCCACTCCCACGTCGAACAGGGCCTGGGTCGCTCCATACCAGAAGCTGAAGGCGCGGACGTCCACGACGGGGAATCCCGCCACGGGGGCGTCGCCGGGCAGGCGTTCGGGGGGCGCCGCGGGCTGCACGCGTGGCGCCGTGGCGGTCACCCGAACCGCCCGGTGATGTAGGCTTCCGTCTGCTCGAGCGCCGGCTTGGTGAACAGATCGCTCGTGCGGCCGACCTCGATCAGCTCCCCCAGATAGAAGAATGCCGTACGGTCGGAGACTCGCGCGGCCTGCTGGAGGTTGTGGGTCACGATGACGATGGTGTAGCGCGCCTTGAGCTCGTGGCACAGCTCCTCGATTCGCTGAGTGCCGGCGGGATCGAGCGACGCCGTCGGCTCGTCGAGCAGCAGGACCTCGGGCTCTGGTGCCAGGGCGCGCGCCATGCACAGCCGCTGCTGCTGGCCGCCGGACAGCGCCACGGCGCTGGTATGAAGCCGGTCCCTGACGTCGTTCCACAAGGCCGCGCGGCGGAGCGACTGCTCAACCGCTTCGTTGAGCGCCCGGCCGGAGAGCTTTCCGTTGACTCGCAGGCCGGCGGCCACGTTCTCGTGGATCGACATGGTCGGGAATGGCGTCGGACGCTGGAATACCATCCCCACCCGCCGGCGGACCCGCACCGGATCCACGCCGCCGCCGTAGACGTCCTGGCCGTCGAGCAGCACCTTGCCCGTGACCCACCCGCCGTCGGACAGCTCGTGCATCCGATTGAGGCATCGCAGGAACGTGCTCTTGCCGCAGCCTGAGGGGCCGATGATGGCGGTGACACTGTGGCGCGGGAGCGCGATGGTCACGTCCTTGATCGCCGCCTGGCGGTGATACAACGCCGTGAGGCGCTGCGTGGTGATGTGCGGCAGGGGCTCAGGAGGCGCCATAGCGTTGCCGCGTGACCCAGCGGGCGAGGAGGGCGATGACGAGGACGAGGCCCATGAGCACGAGGGCCGCGGCCCACGCGAGCCTGTGCCACTCGTCGAACGGGCCCGTGGCGTACACGTAGATCTGGAGCGAGAGCGTCTGCATCGGCTGGGTCAGGCTGGTGCTGAAGTTCAGATTGCCCAGCGCGGTGAACAGCAGCGGCGCGGTTTCCCCGGCGATCCGGGCCACGGCCACGAGGCATCCCGTGACGATCCCGCTCAGTGCCGTGCGCACGATCACGGTGAGCGACGTGCGCCAGCGCGGGTAGCCCAGCGCGAGGGCCGCCTCGCGCAACGAGTGCGGCACGAGGCGCACCATTTCTTCGGTCGTGCGGGCGATCATCGGCAGCATCAGGATGGCGAGCGCGACACCGCCGGCGAGCGCCGAGAAGCGCCCGACCGGCTTGACGATGAAGGTCCACGCGAAGATGCCCACCACGATCGAGGGCGTCCCGTTCATCACGTCGGCCACGAAGCGCACGATCCAGCCCAGGCGTCCGCTGCCGTACTCGGCGAGATAGATGCCGGCCCCGATGCCGATCGGCAGCCCGATGAGGCACGCGAGCCCGACGATGATCCCGGTGCCCACGATCGCGTTGGCCACTCCGCCACCGGACTCGCCGGCCGGGGCCGGGTTGCGGGTGAAGAAGCTCCAGTCGATGGATGAGGCACCCTTGGCGACCAGGTCGCCCAGAATGAACAGGAGTGGCAGGACGGCCAGCGCGCACAGCCCAGCGACGACGCCCGTGAGCACCATGCTCCTCACCCGGCGGCGGAACACCCGCGCCCGCACGCTCACAGCGCCCGGCTCCCGAGGGCGGCACCGCGCGCGACCCGCCACACGAGCAGGCGCGCCAGCGCGTTCACCACCACCGTGACGACGAACAGAATGAGCCCGACCTCGAACAGCGCCGACAGATACAGGTTGGTGGTCGCCTCGCTGAACTCGTTGGCGATGGCGGCGGCCATCGTGTAGGCGGGCTGGAGCACCGAGATGCCGATGTCGTGGCGGTTGCCGATGACCATGGTCACGGCCATGGTCTCGCCCAGGGCGCGGCCCAGGCCCAGCATGATCGCGCCGATGATCCCGGCGCGGCCGTACGGCAGGACGGCGGTCCAGACCGCTTCCCAGCGCGTCGCGCCGAGGCCGAGCGCGGCCTCCCGCTGGCTGGCGGGGACGGCGAGCAGCACCTCGCGCGAAACGGCGGCAATGTAGGGCACGATCATGATCGCGAGGATGACGCCGCCGGCGAGGAGTGAATTGCCGTAGAACACGCCCTCGAGGAACGGCGTCCAGCCGAGGGTCGCCTTGAGCGGCGGTACGACGGCGCTGCGGAGGAAGGGAATCAGCACGAAGATGCCCCACAGGCCGTACACGACGCTCGGTATGGCGGCGAGCAGCTCGACCAGAAACGCCACCGGCTGGCGCACCCAGCGGGGAGCGAACTCGGTGAGGAAGATGGCGACGCCCAGGGCCAGGGGGACCGCGAGCAGCAGCGCCAGCAGGGAGGAGGCGAGCGTGCCGAAGATCATGGGCGCCGCGCCGTAGACTTCCGCGACGGGGTCCCACACCGAGGTCCAGAGGAAGCGCCACCCGAAGCGCTCGATCGCGGGACGCGCGTTGGTCGCGAGCTCACCGACGAGCACCACGAGCAGCAGGGGCAGGGCCAGCGCGAGAGCCGTGAGCGAGATCTGGTAGGCCCGGTCCGCGCGGTTGCGGCCCTGCAGCGGGATCACCGGCGCCGCGGCGGGCGGCGGCGTCCCCGTGGGACCGGGCACGGCGAGCCGGACCTCGCCGGGACCTCCCGCGCCGCTCAGCATCGAACTCCGAGCGTCGTCAGGGGGCCGGCCGCGGCGCCCACACCGCGCGTCCGCCCGCGGAGACGGTCTTGAGGCGCGTCTCGATCCACGGCTGCATCTCCCCCGGCAGCGGGGCGTAGCCCAAATCGGGGGCGTGCACCTGCCCCTCGGTCACGCTCCACCAGATGAAGCGTGCCAGCTCGCGGGCCTTCACCGGATCGGGATACTCCTTGCGCACCAGGAGCCAGGTGAAGCTCGCGATGGGATAGGCCTGGGGGCCGGCCGGATCCGTGATCGAGACGCGGAAGTCGGTCCCCGGCCCCATGGTGGCCATGGCGCCGCGCGCCGCCGCCGTGACCGACTCGAGGCTCGGCGTGACGAAGGTCCCCGCCCGGTTCTGCACCTGCCCGACGCCCATCTTGGTGATCAGGGCGTAGCCCAGCTCGACGTAGCCGATCGCGCCCGGCGTCTGCCGCACGGTGGCGGCGACACCCTCGTTGCCCCGCCCGCCCAGGCCGACCGGCCAGTTCACGGAGGTGCCGCGACCCACGCGCCGTTGCCACTCCTCGCTCACCTTGGACAGGTAGTCGACCCACACATAGGTCGTGCCCGAGCCGTCCGAGCGGTGCACGACCACGACGTCGGTGGCCGGCAGCGTGAGCCCGGGGTTGGCCGCCGCGACGCGCGGATCGTTCCAGCGCGTCACTTTGCCGAGAAAGATGTCGGCCAGCAGGGCCGGTGTGAACCGCACGCTGCCGGCGACGCCCGGCAGGTTGTAGGTCGGGACGACGGCGCCGAGGACCGTCGGGAGGTGGAGCACATTCCCGCCGATCGCGGCAATCGCGGAATCGGTCATCGGCGCGTCGGTGCCGCCGAAGTCCACGGTCTTGTCGGAGAACTGGCGAATCCCGCCGCCCGAGCCGATCGACTGGTAATTGATCTCGACGTTGTCGAAGCGGGCGTTATAGGTCAGGATCCACTTCTGATAGATGATGTTCGGAAAGGTGGCGCCCGCGCCGGTGAGGCGCACCTGCGCCGCCGCCGGCGCCGCGAGCGTGAGCCCGATCAGGGTGCTGAGCCAGAGGGTCTTCCGCATCGGTCGCTCCGTCAAAAATTGGCTTGCCACGACAGGATGAACTGCTGGGCCGACTGGCGTTCGCCGGCCACGACGTAGGAGTAGTAGTCGACGCCGGCGCGCAGGATGACGGTGTTCGCGAAGAACACGCTGACGGTCGGCGTGATGAGGTAGGCTGAGTCGCCGGAGTCGTCCGTGTTCGCGTTGGTCAGGTCCATGCGCAGGGCGGGCTCGAGCATCTTCACGATGCGCGCGTCGCTGCCGCCCGTGATGAAGCGATAGGCGCCGACGACATGGAGCGACGCGAAGCGCACGATGTTCGAGTCGGCGCTGTTGAACAGGTTGCCGGTATTGAGCGTCGGGGCGTTGACGCGCCGCGATACGGGCACGTTGTCGCCGATCACGAAATCGGCGATCACGTGCGGGCCGGGCCGGAACCCGCCCCACTCGAGATCGAGACCGATGGCGGTGGTCATCTTGGAGGAATCGGCGAAAAACGTCTTGGACGTGGTGGCGCTGGATGTGCAGGACTGCACCGGGTTGCAGATGGCGCGGTCGCGTGCCGCAAACGACGCGCCGACCTGAAGGACCGGTTGGTCGTCGGCGTTCGTGAGCACGATGCTGGTGGCGCGGCCGAAGAAACTCTTGGCGTTGTTTACATCGCGGGTGCTCTCGCGGGAGCCGCCCTGGATCCCGAGCTTGACCGTGAAGCGGTCGCCCGGGGTGGCGTAATCCAGGAAGGCGCCCAGGTCGTGCGCCGCATAGCCGTTGGCGACGACGAGGTTGCTCATCGCCTCCTGCTGGAGCGACAGGCCCGAGATCACGACGCCGCGCTCGATCGACGGCAGGTTGTTGGACGAGTTCAGCTCGTAGCGCTGGAACGGGGATTTCTCCTGTCCCATCGTCAGGCCGAGCCGCGGCGCGAGCCCCACCCGCAAATACGCATCGCGCATGCGGAGGCTGCCCATCTCGAAGCTCGGCTGGATCACCAGCAGCATGTTGTCGCCGAAACGGACGTCGGTCTGGATGCGCAGGCGCCGCACCAGGAACTGGTTGTCCACGGCCGTCGGGTCATAGACGGCGCTCGAATCGCCGCCCGACAACCGGTACTGCAGCTGCAGGCGTCCGCTGACGCGGATGTTCGGGACCTGGGCAGCGGCCGGGCGGGGGTGACCGAAGAGGCACACCACGGGCAGCGCGCCTGCGGCCAGCAGGCGGACGGCGGGTCTCGCGTGCACGGTTGCTCCTCAAGACCAGGGGTCGATTGTGGACTGCTGCGGTCGGGTCCTCCCGCCGCGGCTAAAGCTTCGCCGCGTCGCGTCACCGGGCTAGCTCGGTCGTGTCACGGGAGTGTAACGGCGGGCGGGCAACAGATAGCGGAGCCGAACGGGCCTCCGCTACCTGGCACCCGCACGCCGGCCGTGCATCCGGACGCCGGGTGTCGCCCCGCGACGCCCCACTACAGCGAGTTGGCGTAGCTCACGAACTTGGACGTCCCACGGCGCTCGACGATCGCGCCGAACAGCCGCTCGACGACGGTGTCCCCTGGCGCCTGGAGCCGCGCCACGACGCACGGCGCCCACACCGTGTTGGCGCCTTCCTGCCGCGGCGCCTCCTCGCAAGTGTGTCCGAGATATCGGAGGGGCCGGCCACCGCGCTCCTCGAGCAGATGCGCCAGCCCCTGCCGGCTCCGACCCTCCAGCAGGAACCACATCAGCCCCGGGTCGAGATCGTAGGGCGGCAGGGCCTCGCGACTCGTCGGATAGTACAGCCAGGCGAACTCAGCCCGATCCAGCGCGAGGACCGCGAGCGCGGCGCTGTCTCCGCGCTCGAGGGCCCGCACGAACGCCAGCACGAGCGCGTCGCGGCTCGCCGCCCCCCCGGAGAGCTCCGGGTTACGCCGTCGTCGGGAAGCTCATCCGGATGGTGGTGCCCTGACCCAGCTGGCTCTCGGCTTCGACGCGACCGCCGTGGCCCTCGACCAGGTGCTTCACGATCGCGAGGCCGAGTCCGGTTCCGCCGCCTTCCCGGGCCCGCGCGGCGTCGATCCGGTAGAAGCGCTCGAAGACGCGGGGGAGGTGCTCGCCGGCGATGCCGGATCCCGTATCGTGCACGGCGACCACGACGCTGTCGTGGACCACGTCGCCGGTGACGCGGATGCGGCCGCCCGCCGGTGTGTGGCGCAGCGCATTGTCGAACAGATTCGTGAAGATCTGCCGCAGTGCCTCGGGATCGACGGCGAGCGCGTGGGCGGCCGGGGACACGGCGATCTCGAACGTCACGCCGCCGTCGGCCGCCCGCCGCGAGAACGCCGTCCACGCCTCGCGGGCCGCCGGCTCCAGCTCGACGACGCGTCGTTCCGGATGCCAGCCGGCGGCTTCGATCCGCGAGAGGTCCAGCAGGCCGTCCACCAGGTGCTGCATGCGGCGGGCGTTCGCGAGGATCGTGTGCGCGAACTGCTTCGCGTCGGGTGCGTCGACGCCGTTCGCGAGCGTCTCGGCATAGCCGGCGATGGAGGTGAGCGGCGTCTTGAGCTCGTGCGAGGCATTGGCGACGAAGTCGCGGCGCACCGTCTCGAGGCGGTGCAGCGCGGTGACGTCCCGCAGGACCAGCAGCGTGCCGCCGTCGGGAAGCGTGCGGCCGGTCACCAGCAGGGTGCGCCCATCGAGCGCCAGCTCGCGCTCTTCGACGTCCACGCCGGCGATGACATCCCGCAACAGGTCGCGCGCGCGCTTGTCGTGGAACAGCTCGCCCAGCGGCGGCAGCGGAGTGTCCTCGCGATACTCGAGCAGGCGCCGCGCGGCGGCGTTGCACGAGACAACATCGCCGCGCACGTTGGCGGCGATCACGCCGTCACTCATCGCCTCGATCAGCGTCCGGGTTTCTTCCCGCTCGCGGGTCAGCGCCGCGAGCCGGGCGTCCAGCTCCTCGAGCAGCCGGCGGAGCGCGATGGTGTGACGGGCGAGCTCCGGCACGCGCGTCACCGGGAACGTCGGTGGCCGACCGGCCGCCAGATCCCGCGCGGCATCGGCGAGCTGCACGAGCGGACGGGCGAGCGCGCGGCTCGTCACCCACGCGACCGCCGCGGCGGCGACGAGGGCCGCCAGCGCCGCGCCCACGATGGTGCGCTGGAGCGCGGCGACCTGGCCATGGACGCGCTCGAGTGAGGCGGCGACGCGGACGGCGGCGAGCCCGCGCGGGCCGGCGCGCACGGCGACGTACATCTGCCGCTCGCTGGTGGACGCGCTCACGCGGCGGTCGCGACCGACGCCCGAGGCGAGCGCCGCGCGGATCTCGGGACGCCCTGCGTGGTTCTCGAGGCGCGCGAGCGCCGCACGGTCGAACTCGGTATCGCCGCGTACGCGGCCGTCCGGGTCGACCAGCGTGACCCGGTGCCCGAGCAGCGCGCCCAGCGTGCGGGCCACCCCGGGCCAATGTGCGGTGTCCGCGGGCACGAGGGCGGCGACGAGCCGTGCCTCGCGCTCCAGGCCGGCGGCGACCTCCGCCTCGAGACCGTCCCGCAGGATCCGGCCGGCGGCGAGGCCCAGGGCGAGCGTCGTGCCGGCCACCAGCAGGCTCGACGCCAGGAACAGGCGGTTGGCGAGTCTCACCGCTTGGCGCGGGAGCGGGCGGGCGGGCGACGCAGCCGGTAGCCGACGCCCCGCACGGTCTCGATCCAGGCGCCGCCGCCGCCGAGCTTCGCGCGGAGCCGCTGCACGTGCATGTCCACGGTGCGCGTCTGGATGTCGGGCTGGGCGCGCCACACGGTGTCCAGCAGCTGGCTGCGACTCTGGACGCGGCCCTCGCGCGCGAGCAGCATGCGGAGCAGGCGAAACTCGGTGGCCGTCAGCTCGATCTCACGCCCGTCCACGGTCACGCGATGGGCCGTGTCGTCGAGCACGATCGGCCCGGCGGCGAGTCGACCGCGGCCGGCGACGGGCGGCGAGGACAGACGACGTAGCACCGCGGCGACTCGCAGCACGAGCTCCTGGGGCGAGAACGGCTTCGCGAGGTAGTCGTCGGCGCCGAGCGTCAGGCCCTTGATGCGCGCCGCCTCGTCCCGCCTGGCCGTGAGCACGATGACGCCGATGTCCCGCGTCGCTTCGCCGCGCCGCAGCTCGGCCAGCACGTCGTAGCCCGAGAGGCCTGGCAGCATGAGGTCCAGCACCACGAGATCAGGCCGGTCCTCGCGAATCGATTTGAGGGACTCGCCCCCCGAGGTGGCCGTGATCACGCGGTGTCCGGCGCGGGCGAGATGGTAGGCGACCAGCCCGGTGATGTCCGGCTCGTCGTCTACGACCAGGATACGGTGGCTGGAGGGCTCCTCAGCCAACATCGGCATCGGTGCGCGCCACCCGTGCCTGCAGCTCGGAGCGCGACCGCTCGCGAGCGGCCAGCCGGTCGGCGGCGAACGGGCCGTCGTCCCGCACCGCCTCGAGCATGGACCGGAGCAGGCGCCCGCGGGGCCCGCCGGGGGGGGCGAACTGATACAGCACGAACGGCGGAAGCGGCAGGTCGCGCACGACCTCGAGCTCGCGCAGCACGCGGAGGTGCCGGGACACGGTGGGTTGCGGCAGGCCCAGCACGGCGACCAGGTCGGACACGAACAACGGGGCCGCGGCGACGCAGTTGAGGACCCGCAGGCGGGTGGGTTCGGCGAGCGTGACCAGGAAGTCCGCGGTCGTCAAGAGCGCCATGGTCGCGTAAAGGTAGCGCGCCATCGCGGACCTTGGCAATTTGGGCGCACCATGCTCCCGGCCCTCCTGTTCGTCGTCGGCCTCCACCCATTCTCCATCCAGCGTCCCGCGGCGCCCGACACCGTGGAGCTCGCGGTCGTCGCGACCACCGACATTCACGGCCGGGTGCGCGGCTGGAACTACGTGAGCGACGAGGACGGACCGGGCGGGTTGGCCCGCGCGGCCGTCATCCTGGAGACGCTGCGCGCGCGCTACCCCGACCGGGTCGTGCTGGTGGACGCGGGAGACCTCGTGCAGGGGAATCCCTTCGCCACGTACTTCGCCACCGAAGAGCGCCGCACGCCGCATCCCATCGTGGACGCGCTGGGCGCCCTCGGTTACGACGCCGTGACGCCCGGCAATCACGATTTCGATTGGGGGTTGGACCTGCTGGAGCAGGCGGCCGGCGAGGCGCCGTTCCCCTACGTCGCCGCCAACGTGTTCCGCCGCGCGAGCGACACGCTGGTCTTCCGGCCGTACGCGGTCGTCACGCGCGGAGGCGTTCGTGTGGGGATCACGGGGTTCACCACGCCGGGCGTGATGGTGTGGGACCGCCAGCAGCTTGCGGGACGCGTGACGGTTCGTCCCATCGCCGACGTCGCGGCGGCCGCCCTCGATCGCCTGGCCGCGGCGGGCGTGGATCTGACCATCGCCATCTCGCATGCCGGACTGGACGGCCCGTCGTCGTACGATACCTCCGGGGTCGGACCGGAAAACGTGAGCGCGGCGCTGGCGATGGTCGAGCCCCGGCCCGACCTCGTGGTGGTGGGCCACAGCCACCGTGAGCTGCGCGACTCCGTCATCAACGGCGTGCATTTCGTGCAGCCGGGCCCGCACGCCCGTAGCCTGTCGGTGGCGTATGTGACCCTGGAGGGAAAGCGGGACGCGCGCGGGAGGCGGACGACCGGCTACCGGGTCGTGGGCATCCGCGCGGACCTGATCCCGCTCGCCTTCGGGGCCGAGCAGCCGCGCTTGGTCCGGCGGGTCGCCGCCGCCCACGACCGCGTTCGGGTGTGGGGCACGACGCCGCTCGGCGCGGCGGGCCCGGCGTTCGGCGGCCGGGACGGGCGCGTGGAGGACACCCCGCTCCTCGATTTCATCAACGAAGTGCAGCGACGCCGCACTGGCGCCGACCTGTCCGCTACGACCCTGTTCGATCCAGCGGCCGGCCTCCCCGAGGGCGAGGTCCGGTTGCGCGACCTGGCGGGAGTGTACCCCTACGAAAACACGCTGCGCGCCGTGCGGATCTCCGGCGCGCAGCTGAAGGCCTTTCTCGAGCACTCCTCCCGCTACTATCACACGTACGAGCCGGGGCGCCGCATCGTAAACGACAGCGTCCCGGGTTACAACTTCGACGCCGTGAGTGGCGCGGACTACACGATCGACCTGTCGCGTCCGGTCGGCGAGCGCGTACGGCTCGCGTACCGGAGACGGCCCGTCCTGGCCACGGACAGCTTCACGCTGGCGGTCAACAGCTACCGTCAGGAGGGCGGGGGCGGCTACGCCATGCTGCAGGGAGCGCCCGTGGTCTACGACCGCCAGGAGAGCGTGCGCGATCTCCTGGCCGACGAGGTGCGGCGAGCCGGGCGCCTGGAGGCCGCGGCCTACTACCGGCGAAACTGGTCGCTGGAGCCGCCGGCCGCGCGCGAAGCGGCCCGCATCGTGTTCGCGCCGCCGCCGGCCGCGACCGGAGGGGACAGCACGCTGCTCCGCGTGCTCGCGATCGCCGATCTGCACGGGGCGCTCGAGCCCCGGGAATGGGAGTGGTCGCGCGGGCGGCCCGTGGGCGGGGTCGCGGCGCTGCGCTCGTGGTTCGACAGCCTGACGCGGGCGTGCGGCTGCGCGGCGCTGCGGCTCGACGCCGGCGACCAGTGGCAGGGCACGCTGGTCTCGGGGCGGGACTACGGCCGCACCACGGTCGAGGCCCTCAACCAGCTGCGCCTCGACGCGGCGGCGATCGGCAACCACGAGTTCGATTGGACCATCGATACCCTGCGCGCGCGCATGGGAGACGCCGGCTACCCGTTCGTGTCCGCCAACATCTTCGACTCGACCGGGACGGCGCGCCCCGGCTGGATCGTGCCGTGGACGGTGATTGAGCGCGGCGGCGTACGGGCGTCGGTCATCGGAGTGACGACGCGGGGCACGGTCACCTCGACATCGCCGCGCGTGGTCCGGGGACTCGCGTTCGGAGACGGCGCCGCGGCCGTGCGCGGCGTCCTGCCGCCGGCGCGCGCGGCCGCCGATTTCGTGATCGTCCTGGCGCACGCCGGCGCGCTGTGCGACTCGGCCGGGTGCACGGGTGAAGTGATCGACCTGGCTCGCGGACTCGATTCGGCCGCGGTGGACCTGATCGTCGCCGGCCACACGCATCGCGGCGTGAACACCGTGGTGAACGGCATTCCGATCATCGAACCGTGGTCGAGCGGCAGCGCGATCGCCGTCGTGGATCTCGTGCGGGCCGGCGCGCGGCGGACGGCCCGCGCCCGGCTGGAAACGCTCTACGCCGACGCCGTCGCCCCCCACCAGGCAATCGCCGGCCTGGTGGACCGGGCCGTACGGGCCGCCGACAGCGTCGCCTCGCAGCTCGTGGCCCGGCTGCGCTACCCCTTACCGCGCGATGGGGACGAATACGCGCTCGGCCGCCTGATCGCCGACGCCCAGCGGCTGGCCGCGCGCGCCGACGTGGCGATCATGAATTCGAGCGGCATCCGGACCGGCCTGCCCGGCGGGCCGGTGACCTACGGCGACCTCTATCAGGTGCAGCCGTTCCAGAATCGCCTCGTGCGCCTGCGCGTGCGGGGCGATGTGCTGCTGCGCGCGCTGGAGCACGGCGTCTCACGGGACCGGGGGGCCGCGCACGTCTCGGGCGTCGAGCTGTGGTACGATCCCCGCCGGCCCGCCGGGCGGCGCATCACCCGGGCCAGGCTCGACGGGGGCGGCGGGATCGAGCGCGACCGTACCTACGCATTGGTCGTCAACGACTTCATCGCCGCGGGAGGGTCGGGATACGCCATGCTCGCCTCGGAGCGTGCCGAGGATCTGGGCCTCCTGGATCTGGACGCGCTGATCCGGTACCTCCGGACCCTGCGCCAGCCCGTGGACGGCCCCGCCGGCGCGCGCATCCACCGGGCTGGGGGCGAATGAGCGACACGGTGCGCGTGTTCGTCAACCAGCGGCCGGTGGACGTGGTGCGCGGCGCCACGGTGCGGGACGCGATCGCCGCGCTGGATCGTGAGCTGGCGGGACTGGTGGCGAGCGGCGGCGCCTTCGTGACCGATGGTGTCGGGCGCGCAATCGATGCCGGGGACGCCGTGGGTGAGACCGGGGCGGTGCTCCGCGTCGTCGTCACGGCCCGGCGAGGGCCGCCCGCGCTCACGAAGGACGCGCTCCGCCGCTGGCCCAAGGTCGAGCTGCACGTGCACCTCGATGGCTGCCTCCGCCCGGCCACCATGCTCGAATTGGCGCACGCGCAGGGGGTGCGACTGCCCGCGGACACGCCGGAGGGGTTGGCGCGGGCGCTGTCCATGCGCGAGGTGCGGAGCCTCGAAGACTACCTCGCGAAGTACGACCTGACGCTGGCGGTCATGCAGACACCGGCGGCGCTCGAGCGGATCGCCTACGAGTTCGTCGTGGATGCCGCGGCTGAGAACGTCCGCTACGTCGAGGTGCGTTACTCGCCGCTGCTGCACCGGCCGGCCCTCACCCTGACCCAGGCGATCGAGGCGCCGCTCCGCGGGATCGCGCGGGCGCAGGTGGAGACGGGGACTCGCGCCGGCCTCATCGTCTGCGCCATTCGGACCCGGCCGTCCGGCGATTCCCTCGAGCTGGCGCGGGCGGCGGCGGACTACCGGGGGGCGGGCGTCGTGGCGTTCGATCTCACCGGCGCCGAGCTGGGGCATCCCGCACGCGAGCATCGCGCCGCGTTCGCCTACGCCGCGGCGCACGGCCTGGCCTGTACCTGCCACGCGGGGGAGGGGGACGGGCCGCACTCGATCCGGGAGGCGCTGGACGTCTGCGGGGCCCGGCGCATCGGCCATGGAACGCGGCTCGCTGAGGATCCCGCCCTGTTGAACGAGATCGTGGAGCGCAAGATCCCGCTCGAGATGTGCGTGACGAGCAACGTGCACACGCGCGCGGTGGCCGGCGTGGCGGAGCATCCCTGTAAGCGCTATCTCGATCGGGGGGTGGTGGTCACCCTGAATACCGACGGCCGCCTGATCGACGCGATCACGCTGACGGACGAGTACTACCTGGCGCACGCGGCGCTGGGGTTCTCGCGCCAGGACCTGGCCCGCGTGGTGCTCAACGCCTGCGAGAGCGCGTTCCTGCCCGATTTCGAGAAGGTCGCGCTCGTCGCCCGCGTGCAAAGCGAACTGGAGGCGCTCTCATGACGGGATGGTGGATGCTGCAGACCGCCGCCGAGCGGCTGGCGCAGGCCCGCGGCGGCCTGGACACGCCGTTGCCGGAGCGCCTCCTGGGGCTTGTCGGCATCGCGACGATGCTGGCGATCGCGTACGCCATCTCCTACGATCGCAAACACATCAACTGGCGCATGGTGGGCGCCGGGGTCGCGCTCCAGATCGCCCTCGGCATGGTCGTGCTGTGGACGACGCCGGGCGAGTGGCTCTTCACGTTCGCCAACCGGGTCGTCACCGGCCTGCTCGCGTTCCAGGAGCGGGGCGCCCGCTTCGTGTTCGGCAACCTCGTGCAGAACGAGGTGCCGCTCGGCGGGGGCGCGAGCGGCGTCGCGCAGACCGGCGCGTTCTTCGCCTTCAATGTGCTGCCCACGATCATCTTCTTCTCGTCGCTGATGACGGTCCTCTACTACCTGGGCGTGATGCAGCTGGTCGTGAAGGGCATCGCCTGGGTGATGCAGCAGACGCTGCGCACGTCGGGCGCCGAGACCCTGTCGGCGGCGGGTAACATCTTCCTGGGCCAGACCGAGGCGCCGCTGCTCATCAAGCCGTTCGTGGGCCGCATGACCCGCTCCGAGCTGAACACGGTGATGGTCGGCGGGTTCGCCACCGTGGCGGGCGGCGTGATGGCCGCCTACGTCGGCATGCTCAAGGGCTACTTCCCCGATATCGCGGGCCACCTGCTCACGGCCAGCGTCATGAACGCCCCCGCGGGACTCATCTTGTCGAAGATGATTCTCCCCGAGACCGGGACCCCCGAGACCCGCGACACGCTGCGCGTGGTGGTCGAGAAGCAGGAGGCGAACGTCATCGACGCCGCGGCATCGGGCGCGGCCACGGGCGTCCAGCTTGCGATCAACGTGGCCGCCATGCTCATGGCGTTCGTGGCCCTGGTGGCCCTGATCAATTTCGGCGTGTCCTGGGCGGGCGGACTGGTCGGCCATCCCGAGATCACGCTGCAATGGATCCTCGGCAAGGTCCTGTGGCCCATCGCCGTGCTGATGGGGGTGCCGCCCGCCGATGCCGGCACCGTCGGATCGTTCATCGGCGTCAAGACGGTGCTCAACGAGTTCGTGGCCTACGCCGACTTCGCGCGCCAGATGAGCGACGGGCTGGTGCTCAGTCCCAAGGCCGCGATCATGACCACCTATTGCCTGCTCGGGTTCGCCAACTTCTCCTCGATCGCGATCCAGATCGGCGGTATCGGCGGGCTCGCGCCCCAGCGGCGCGGCGACCTCTCCCAGCTGGGCCTGCGTGCCATGATCGCAGGGAACCTCGCGGCGTTCATGAGCGCCGCGATCGCGGGGATGCTCGTCTGACCCGGGACACGGGAGGCGGGAAACGGGAAACGTGATTCGCGAGGCCACGGACGCGGTGCGGACCCGGCTCGCCGGGCGCGCCCCGCGGGTGGGGATCGTCCTGGGCTCGGGGCTCGGGTTTCTGGCCGACGAAGTTGCGGACGCGGTTCACATCCCCTACCGGGAGATCCCGGGCTTTCCGCAGCCGGGCGTCGCCGGACACAAGGGAGAGCTGGTCGCCGGGTCGCTCGAGGGCGTGCCGGTGCTGGTGCAGAGCGGCCGCTTCCATTTGTACGAGGGACACGACGCCGCCACCGCGGCCCTCCCCGTCCGGGTCTTCCACGGGCTCGGCGTGCGCACGCTCGTCGCCACGAACGCCGCCGGGGGGGTCCGGCGCGCGTTCCGCGGCGGTACGCTCATGCTGATCGCCGACCACATCAACCTGCTGGGACGCAATCCCCTGGTCGGTCCGGTGCTCGAGGGCGAGGAGCGCTTCCCCGACATGAGCGACCCGTACGACACCGGGCTGCGCGCCCTGGCCCGCGCGGTGGCCCGCGAGCGCCGCATCGCGCTCGCGGAGGGCGTGTACGTCGCACTCCTCGGGCCCTCCTACGAGACCCCCGCCGAGGTGCGGATGCTGGAGCGGCTGGGCGCCGATGCCGTCGGGATGTCCACCGTGCCGGAGGTCATCGTCGCCCGGGCGCGGGGGATGCGTTGCCTCGGCTTCTCGATCATCACGAACCCGGCCGCCGGGCTCGCGGCGACACCCCTGGCGCACGAGGACGTGCTCCAGGCGGCGGCGCGCCTGGCGGTTGAGCTCGCGCGCCTCATCCGGGGGATGGTCGCGCGCATCGGCGCTGGTACGTAGGCGCGTCACAGGCTGGAACGACGCAAGTAAGGGGAAGGGGGAAGGGTAAGGCCGATTGCGGATCGCGGACGTACCCTTCCCCCTGCCCCGCCGTTGCAACCCTTTCGGCCCTGACCGCGTCTTATTCCGACGGTTGCCGCGCGTTCGTACGCGCTCATTCTCCGCTCCACACGTCGCTTTCCACGGGGTTGCCGCATGGCTCTGCTTTGCGCCTGTCTCGTGCTTGCCGGTGTCCAGCCTCCCAGCAGTCCTCCTCCGTCCCCTGACTCCGCCGTCGTCACGCGCCAGGTTCGGGCCCTGCGGATCCCGACGCCGATCGCGGTCGACGGGTCGCTCAACGACCCGGGATGGGTGAGCGCGGAGCGGATCTCGGCCTTCGTGCAGCGCGACCCCCACGAGGGCGCGATGCCGACCGAGAGCACGGTCGTGCTCGTCGCCTACGACGACGCGGCGGTCTACATCGGCGCGCGGCTCTACGACGCCGCGCCGGATTCGATCGTGGCGCGGCTGGGGCGGCGTGACGTCTTCACCAACTCCGATCTGTTCACGGCCTATCTCGATCCCTACCACGACCGCCGCAGCGGATTCTACTTCGGCATCAACGCCGCGGGGACGCTGTACGACGGCACCCTGTTCAACGACGACTGGGACGACGACTCATGGGATGGCGTGTGGCAGGGCGAGGCGAGGATCGACGAGCAGGGCTGGGTGGTCGAGATGCGCATTCCGTATTCGCAGCTGCGGTTCAGCGGCGGAGACGTCCAGGTCTGGGGCGTCAATTTCCGGCGGGAGATCGCCCGCAAGAACGAGATCGACTTCCATTCGCCGCGGCTCAAGAACGCGAGCGGCTTCGTGTCACGATTCGCCGACCTCGTCGGCATCGAGCGCATCGAGCCTCCGCGGCGACTGGAAGTGCTCCCCTACGTCAACGCCCAGGCGGCCTACACGCAGCACGAGCCCGGCGACCCGTTCAACGACGGGTCGACCTATACGCCCGCCGTGGGCGTCGACGTGCGGACCGCGCTGGGCAGCAACCTCACGCTCAATGCCACCGTCAATCCGGACTTCGGCCAGGTCGAGGTGGATCCCGCCGTCGTCAACCTGAGCGACGTCGAGACCTTCTTCGGCGAGAAGCGGCCGTTCTTCATCGAAGGGCTCGCGATCTTCGATTTCGGATTCGGCGGCGCCAGCAACTACTGGGGATTCAACTGGCCGGGCCCCGACATGCTGCACACCCGGCGCATGGGGCGGGCCCCGCAGGGCAGTACGCCGGGCTCCACCTACGAAGACCGGCCTGAGGGCGTGAGCATCCTCGGCGCGGTCAAGCTGACCGGGAAGGTGGGGAGCCGCTGGAACCTCGGCACGCTCGCCACGGTCACGGCGCGGGAGTACGCGCAGCTGTACGACACCACGGCCGATCTCGGCTCCCGCAAGGAGATCGAGCCCCTCACCTACTACGGCGTGTTCCGGTTGCAGCGGGAGTTTCCCGAAGGCCGACATGGGCTCGGCACGATGGTCACGGCCACCGTGCGCGATTTCGACGACCCGACCCTGCGCGATCAGATCAGCAGCAGCGCCATCACGGGCGGCGTGGACGGCTGGAAGTTCCTCGACCGGGACAAGGAGTGGGTGGTCACCGGTTGGGTGGCTGGCTCGCACGTCCGGGGGTCGGAGTCGCGGATCACGTCGTTGCAGCGCAGCTCCGCGCGGTACTACCAGCGGCCGGACGCCGAGCAGACCAGCGTCGACACCAACGCCACCTCCCTCGGCGGCTGGGCGGCGCGGTTCCATCTCAACAAGCAGAAGGGCAACTGGTTCTCGAACTCGGGCGTGGGGCTCATCTCCCCGGGATTCGAGACCAACGATCTCGGCTTCATGTCCCGCTCGGGCGTGATCAACATGCACGCGGGCGCGGGCCACGCCTGGCGCAATCCCGGCAAGGTGTTCCGGTACCGCGAGCTCATGGGGGCCCTGTTCCAGAACTACAACTGGGACGGCGACGTGACGGGGCGGGGGGTGTGGGGCAACACGTGGCTGCAGTTCCTCAGCTACTGGTCGGTCGGCCTGAACGCCGCGTACAACCCGCCGACGTTGAGCGACCGGCGGACCCGCGGCGGCCCGCTCACGCGCAACGATCCGGGACTCGAGCTCAACGTCAACCTGAACTCCGACCGCCGAAAGACCATCTCGTTCGGCCTGTGGGGCGGGCGCTACCACCAGGGGTCGCAGGACTACGACGGGTGGGCCGGATTCGATCTGCGGTACCGGCCGGCGCCCAACGTGTCGGTGACCGTGGGGCCGAGCTTCAGCTGGAGCGAAGAGCCGGGCCAGTACGTGACTACCTACGGCGACACGACGGCGAACGTGACCTACGATGCGCGCTACGTGTTCGCCCCCCTGTCGTACAACGAGGTGGCCGGCAACATCCGCCTCAATTGGACGTTCACGCCGAGGCTGTCGCTGGAGCTGTTCGCGCAGCCGCTGATTTCGTCCGGTGAGTACGGGACGCTGACCGCACTGCGAGCGCCGCGCACGTTCGACTTCGACGTGTACGGCGCAGGCGCGTCGACGCTCGAGGACAGCACCAGCTATTACTACGTGGATGCCGACGGTCCCGGCGGGCCCGCGCCGCGAGTCCGCATCAACAACCAGGACTTCAGCTTCCAGTCGCTGCGCGGCAATGCGGTCCTGCGCTGGGAGTACCTGCCGGGCTCGACGCTCTATGTGGTATGGACCCAGAGTCGCGATGCCAGCCAGGCCAGCGGGGCCTTTCGCCCCCGGGAATCGCTCGAGCACATGGTCAACGCGCCGGCGGACAACATCTTCATGGTCAAGGTGAGCTACTGGTGGAATCCCACCTAGCGGGGTTCTAGATCACGGCTCCGTAACGACTTGCGAGCCCCCGTCCGCGATCCGAACGGGGGCTGTAGCTTTACGGGGTTCCGCGTGACCCATGACCTCGACCGTTCCCTCCGCCGCCGCCCCCCCCGACGCCCCGACGGCCCTGCGCCTGGCCGCCATCGACATCGGCACGAACTCGATTCGCCTGGTCGTCGCCGCAATGGAGCCGGACGGCGGCTACCGCGTGCTGGACGAGGAGCGGGAGATGACGCGCCTCGGCCACGGCCTGAGCACGACGGGACGCCTCGAGCCGGCGGCCATGGAGCGCTCGCTCGACGCGGTGGGGCGGATGAAGACCATCGCGGGCGGCTTCGGCGTGGCCGAGCTGCGCGCGGTCGCCACGAGCGCGGTGCGCGAGGCGGCGAACGGGCGCGCGTTCTGCCGCGAAGCGCAGCGGCGTCACGGGTTGCGCGTCGACGTCGTGTCGGCGGCCGAGGAGGCGCGGCTCGCGTTGCGCAGCGTGCAGCGGCATTTCGACCTCGCGGGGCGGTCGGTGGCCGTCGTGGACATCGGGGGCGGCAGCATGGAAGTGGTCCTGGTCGCCGGGACGGTCGTGGACCAGGTGCACCTCATGCCCCTCGGCGCCGTACGGCTCACTGAGACCTACATGCGGTCGGACCCGCCGCGGCGCCGGCACTGGCGTCGGCTGAAGCGGGGGATCGACGCCGTGCTGGACGAGCACATCGGCAAGCCGCCCTTCCACCCCGACACGATCATCGGGTCGGGCGGCACGTTCATGAGCCTCGCGGCGATGGTGCGGGCGCAGCGCGGGGGCTCCGAAGGGACGGTGCAGGGATACGCCCTGACGCGAGCGGACGTGACGGATCTGGTACGCCGGCTGCGGACCACGCCGCTCGAAATGCGCCGGGAGATACCCGGGATGAACCCCGACCGCGCCGACATCATCGTCGCCGGTGGCGCCGCGGTGGCGCGCCTGGCGAAGCGGCTGCGGAGCCGCGTGATCCTGGTGAACGAGGGCGGCCTGCGGGATGGCGTGCTGCTGTCGATGATCGAGGAGCACCTGGGCGACGCCGGGGTCGCCGGTCCGCGGGACCGGCTGGAGCGGGCGCGCAGCTTCGCGCGGAAGTGCCGTTCGAACGAGCGACACTGCGAGCACGTCGCACGGCTCGCCGGGCAGATATTCGACGGGCTGCGAGAGCCCTACGAGCTGGCGGGGGAGGGCCGCGAGCTGCTGATCACCGCGGCGCTGCTGCACGACGTGGGATACGTGATTAACCACGCCCGCCATCACAAGCATGCGTATCACCTGATTCTGCACGGCGACCTCGAGGGATACCCGGCGCGCGAGGTCGAGGTGGTCGCGAACGTGGCGCGCTACCATCGGCGGGGGTACCCGCGCAAGGCGCACGGCAACTTCGCGCGGCTCGACAAGCGGGATCGGCGGCTCGTGCGGGCGCTGGCGGGGATTCTGCGCGTCGCCGACGGCCTCGACCGAGCGCACACCCAGCGCGTCCGCGCCGTGGGCTGCGAGGTGAGCGACGGCGTCATTCGTTTCGTGCTGGATGCCGCCGCGGACCCCAAGGTGGAGCGCTGGGACGCCGAGCGCCGGGCGGGACTGCTGCGCCGCGCGTTCGACGCGGACGTGGCACTCGTGTGGCGCGAGGCGCTGCAGCGTCCGGCGGCGCGGGCGCGCCCGGCGCGGTCGCCCGCACCCGTCGGGGGAGACTGAGCCGTGTCGCCGTCCCGGGTTCCCGGCTTCCCGCCCGACCACTACCTCAATCGTGAGCTGTCCTGGCTCGAGTTCAACACGCGGGTCCTCGAAGAGGCCCGCGACCCGGCGAACCCGTGGCTCGAGCGTCTCAAGTTCGCCGCCATCTTCAGCTCCAATCTCGACGAGTTTTTCGAGGTGCGGGTCGCCGGGCTGCAGCAGCAGCTGTACGCCGGGCTCGAGCCCCAGGACTTCGCCGCCGACGGGCTCGATCCGGCCGCCCTGCTCACGGCGATCGACCGACGCGCCCACGAGCTCGTCGCCGAGCAGTACCGCGTCCTGCGCGAGGAGCTGGTGCCGGGCCTTGCGGCGCAGGGCGTCGCCTGGGTCCGCCTGGACCAGCTCGGCGCCGCGGAGCGGCGGCACGTGGACGAGCTATTCGCCGCGACCGTCTATCCGGTGCTGACGCCGCTGGCGATCGACCCGGGCCACCCCTTCCCGCACGTGCACCACAAGAGCCTCAACGTCGCGCTGCTCGTCGAGAACGACGAAACCGGCCAGCAGCTGGTCGCCGTGGTCCAGGTGCCGGCGTTGCTCGATCGCGTCGTCGTCCTGCCCGGCGAGGCGGGCGGCGGGCTGCGGTTCCTCCTCCTGGAGGACGTGATCGGGGCGCACCTGGCGGAGCTATTCGGCGGATTCCGCGTCGTGGATCACACGTGCTTCCGGGTGACGCGCAACACGGACCTCGCCATCGACGAGGACGAGGCCGAGGACCTGCTCCAGACGGTGGAGGAGAGCCTGCGGCAGCGCATCCGCGGCGAGGCCGTGCGGCTGGAGATCCTGGCGAGCGCGGACGAGCGGTTCGTGCGCCTGCTCCGAGATGCGCTCGACCTCGAGGAGCGCGATGTGTATCGCGTCTCCGGGCCGGTGGATCTCACGGCCCTGCTCGCGCTGCACCGAAGGGACGGTTTCCGCGAGCTCAAGGACGAACCGCTGGTGCCCCGCATCCCGCCCGCCTTTGCCGAGGGCGGCGACGTGTTCGCCCTGATCCGCGCCGGGGACATCCTGGTCCACCATCCCTACGAGTCGTTCGGCTGCGTCGCCGACTTCATCGAGCGCGCGGCGGACGATCCACAGGTGCTGGCCATCAAGCAGACGCTGTACCGCACGACCGGGCCGACCCCGATCATCTCGGCGCTGGGCCGCGCCGCGCAGAACGGCAAGCAGGTCACCGCCCTGGTCGAGCTCAAGGCGCGGTTCGACGAGGAGAACAACATCGTGTGGGCCCGGGAGCTGGAGCAGGCGGGCGTGCACGTGGTGTACGGTGTGGTAGGGCTGAAGACGCACTGCAAGGCGGCGCTGGTGGTGCGCCGCGAGGCCGGCGGCATCCGGCGCTACGTGCACCTGGCCACCGGCAACTACAACCCCACGACGGCGCGCACCTACACCGACCTCGGGTTGTTCACCGCCGATCCTGAATTCGGTGAGGACGTGAGCGAGCTGTTCAACATGCTCACCGGCTACTCGCGGCGGCGCCGCTGGCACACGCTGGTGGTCGCTCCCGTGGACCTGCGCGAGCGGGTGATCGCGCTGATCGAGCGCGAGGGCCGGAACGCGGCGGCCGGCCGGCCCGCGCGCATCATCGTGAAAATGAACGCGCTGGTCGAGCCGTCCGTGATCGACGCGCTGTATCGCGCCTCGCAGGCGGGCGTCTCGGTGGATCTCGTGATCCGCGGGATCTGCTGCCTGCGCCCGGGACTGCCCGGCGTGTCCGAGCGCATTCGCGTCACCAGCATCGTGGACCGGTTCCTCGAGCACAGCCGCATCTTCTACTTCGAGAACGGCAGCGATCCCGTGATCTTCCTCGGCAGCGCGGACTGGATGCCGCGCAACTTCCTCCGCCGGATCGAGGCCATGTTCCCGATCGAGGATCCGCGGCTCAAGGCGCGCATCGTCGGGGAGATCCTGCCGGCCGTGCTGGCGGACAACGTGAAAGCGCGGCGGCTGGGGCCGGACGGCAGCTGCACGCGGCTCGTTGCGCCCGAGGGCCAGCCCGGCGTGCGCTCCCAGATGGTGCTGCAGGACCTGGCCCGCGAGTCGGCGCTCACCGGTGCGCCGCCGTCCCGCCCGACGTTCCCCGCGATCCCGCGTCGCGCCGCGGCCCGCACGGGCGGCAACGGGCGTGCGCCGGGCACACCACGGAAGGGAGGCCGCCGCACCCGGCCCGCGCGGGTCGAGGCGGAGGGGAGCGAGAAGGGGTCCTAGGGGAGAGGGCTCGCGCTGGTCGCGGTCGGCGGTGCCACGGGCGTCTGGGTTGGGGCGGGAGGCCGCCGCGACCAGCGGCGCCGCGACCGGCGCCGGGCCCGCCGCCCCGTGCCCGACCGCGATGCGCTGCCCGTCGGCCCTCTGGGCAGCGCCCGCTCCAGGCCGATAGCCGCCCGCTCCAGCTGCGCGGCGAGCTCGCTCATCCGGGGCAGCCACGCGACGGTGTAGCGCTCGAACAACCGGTCGCGCTCGGCCCGCAGCCGTCGGGCCAGCGCCAGCAGTCCGGCACGCGGGCTGAGGCGCAGCTCGGGGGGCCGGCGGCGGCCTGGGCCCTGGCCGTCCACGGCCCGTTCATAGAGGTAGCGCGCCCGGGCGGCGGCCGCCTCCGCGACGGCGGCGGCCAGCTCGCCGGCGAGCACGTGGGCATCGTGCAGCTCCCCCAGCACGTCCTGCAGCTGCTGCAGCTCACGCACGAGCGCCCGGCCGCCCTGGAGCCGCGCGGTCAGTGGCTCAAGGAGATAGCGCACGCGCTTGGTCGCGATCCGCGCGGCGTGCTGGCCCGCCGCGTCGGCGGCGTCGGCTACGCCCTGAAGGGCCTGCTGCAGCTCGCCCGCGAGCGTCCGTAGGGCGCCGGCGGTCACGGCGCCGAACAGCGGCACCGCCGCGTCGTCGCCCACCCGGACCTTCACTCGATACACCGCGAGCCGGCGGCGCAGCCGCTGCTCCAGCTTGGCGAGGGCCCGCGGCAGGCGGCGCGTCAGCCGGTCGTACGCGGCGTCGCGCCGTGCCGCGACACGCGCCTCGAGCCAACGGAGCCCGGCATGCTCGCGCGGAGCGAGCGCGGTGTCCTGTGCCCGGAGCCAGGCCAGCTGCACTTCGGCGTCGCGCGCCGCGCTGGTCGAGCGGCCCAGGTCCCGTGCCCGTCGCCGCAGCTTCTTCGCCGCCGTGCCGCCCAGCCAGGGCCGGTACGCCCGCAAGGTGCTCCGCAGGCGGCGCAGCGCCACCCGGAGATCGTGCAGCGCCTCGCCGTCTTCGGGATCCGCGAGTCGCTCCTCCGCCGCCGCCGCCGCGTCGAGATGCACGAGCGCAATCAGGCGCGCCGCTTCGCCCGCGGGGCGGTGCAGCAGATCGACCGGCAGAGCGGGCGCCTCCGTAGCCATCTCAGCCCTGTACCCGTCGCAGCTGACCGGGCGTCAGCGCCCACAGCAGCGTCGCCTGCCCGGCGGCGGGCGCCGCGGCGATCTCGACCAGGCACGCCGCGCCCTTCTTGAGGGCGATCACCGAGCGTCCCTTCCCCGCCACGAGCCAGCCGACCAGGATGCCGAGGTCCGGCTCGTGGCCCACCGCAACGACCGTGCCCGGATGCTCCAGCGTGCGCAACCACGCCGCCGTGGCGTCGGGCGGCTGGCCCGGCGCGAGTGCCGGCACGGTCACGGGCTTCGATATCCCGTACTCGGCCGCCACGATCTCGGCCGTCTGAACCGCGCGGGCGAGCGGGCTCGTCGCCAGCACGTCGAGCTGCTTCACGAGCTGGCGCAGCCCCTTGGCGGCCTGCCGCATCTTGACCCGGCCCTCGCGCGTGAGGGGCCGCAGCGCATCGTCCTTGCCGGAGGCGGCGTACTCCTCGCGGTCCTCCGCGATGGCGTGACGGATGATCAGGAGCTGCATGGGGGCTCTCGCTGTCCGGAAATATACGCCGGGCTTGGCGTCTCGCTGACGGGAGCAGGGAGCACGGAGCAGTTCACTCCGGCGCAGCACGCCATCGTGGCACCGGAACGAACTGCTCCCCGCTCCGTGCTCCCTCACGTCATGTTTCCGCTCCCGGTTCGTACACCGCCACATCCGACCCCACCGCGAAGATCGTCGACACGGGCTCCGCTCCGTACAGGCACTCCCACGGGGCCCCGTACAGCGTAGCGAAGTCGATGTGATACGCCACGCTCCGCACCTCGCGAATGGCCCACGCCTCCCGCTCTACGCGGAAGCTGTGCAGCCGGCCGCGCCGATCGGTGCGCCATCCGATACGGCGCTCCACGAGGTACTGCTCCAGCGAGCCCGGCACCGGGAGGTGAGAGTGGCGCGATCCCGCGACGGCGAGCCGGTTCGTGGGGGCGGCGAGCCCGAACCGGTACTCGACCGACACGGCGTCACCGGCGGCCGCCACACGAGCCTCGACGGCGGCGGCCAGGAAGGGCTCCCCGTAGCGGGCACGCGCGACCGCGGCGATCAGCCGGCTCGGCACGAGCTGGCGTACGAACACGACGCCCGCACCGCCAGGGGCATCGCGCGGGCGGCGCACGTAGGTGCGCAGGTTCACCTGAGGATGCATGCGGAATCCGGGGACGCGCCATCCCACGACCCGGATGTCGTCCATCCGGAGCGCGACGAGCGTCACGTGCGTTCGCCCCTGCCGCCGATCGGGCTCGACGCCGGCGGGGATGACGGCGCGGACGAGATCCTCCGGCACCTCGAACGTGAGCAGCACGAGGTGAGACCACCGGGCCGTGAGGAACGCGTGCGGCATGTGGCGAGCGTACGGGGTCGAGCGCTAGAATAGCGTCATGTCAGCCCCTCCGCCCCCCGGGGCCCAGATGGTCCCGCGCATCCTCCATGCCGCCTTCCTCGGCGGTACCGTGCTCGTGCTGGGCATCCTCGTCGTGCTGCGACGCACCGCCCCACCAGTCGGGGGACCGGACACCGACTCGCTGCGCTATGCGCTGCTGGGCCTCGGGGGGCTCGTCGTCTTCGGGTTTCGGGCGATCCGCGCCCGGATCGAGCCGCCGGCCGGGCCTGGTGACGAGGCCGCCTGGTGGCGCGCGAACCTCGGGCTCGTGATCGTCAGCTCGGCGCTGGCGGACAGTCTCGCGCTGGCTGCCGGAGTCGTGTACTACCTGAGCGCGGACCCCGTGGCCCTCGGCGTGGCCGCCGTGGGCCTGGCGCTGCTCCTCGTGGCGCGGCCGACCCGACCCATCGGGGGGTAGTCGCCCGTTTCCCGTTTCCCGTTTCCCGTTTCTCGTCTCCCGCCTCCCGCCTCCCGCCTCCCGTCTCCCGTCTCCCGTCTCCCGGTCTTTCACAGCCCTTCCATCGGAGGCCGTGCCGGCCCGGGCACGAAATGATTCAGCGGTCCGTGGCCCGCGCCGAGGCCCGGTGCCGCCGCCAGGGCGCGGTGCACGAAATCGAGCGCATCGGCGACCGCGATGGCGAGCGGGCGCCCGTGCGCCAGGCCCGCGGCCACCGCCGCCGACAGCGTGCAGCCGGTGCCGTGTGAGGAGCTGGTGGCGATCCTCGGGTGCCGGAAGGTCCGTGTCTCGTCGCCGGCGACCAGGACGTCCACCACCTCGTCTCCCACGAGGTGCCCGCCCTTGACCAGCGCAGCGCCGGCGCCGAGGCGGACCAGCGCGCGGCCGGCGCGCTCCATGGCGGCCGCGTCGCGCACCTCCACCTCCAGCAGGATCTCCGCCTCGTGCAGGTTGGGTGTGACGAGCGCGGCGAGCGGGACGAGGCGGCGGCCGATCAATCGCTCGGCGTCGCGCTCGAGCAGCCGGTCGCCCGAGGTGGCGACCATGACCGGATCGAGGACGTAGCTCGGGAGCCGGTGCCGGGCGAGGCCGTCGGCCACGGCCTCGACGACGGCCGCGTTGCCGAGCATGCCGCTCTTCACCGCGACGGGCGGCAGGTCCTCGGCCACGGCGTCGAGCTGCTGGATCACGAGGGGCACCGGCATGGCCTGCCAGGCGCGGACGCCGACGGTGTTCTGGGCGGTGACGGCGCAGACGACGCTCGTGCCGAACACCCCGAACTGGTGGAACGTCTTGAGATCCGCCTGGATTCCGGCGCCCCCGCCGGAATCCGACCCGGCGATCGTGAGCGCGACCCTCACGTCGGTCCTCCCGGGGGACGGGCCTGCTTGGTTCTGGGCGCGTCCCCGGCGATGTTTATTACGGGCCTCAGCCACGGGAGCATCGTCATCGCCGGTAATCTGCAGTCCACGGTCCGGGATCTCCAACGGCGCAAGGCGCGCGGGCGGCGGGGGCTCGCGCTCGTCGAGGGGGTGCGGCTCGTCGAGGAAGCCCTCGCGGCGGGCCTGCGGTTCCGGGGAGTCCTGGTGTCGGCCGAGCTGGGGCGCACGGCGCGTGGGCGCGAGCTGCGGGCGGAGCTCGAGAGTCGCGCCATCGCCGTCCAGGAGATCGGAGTCCGCGGCTTCGTGCAGCTCGCGGGCACCGAGACGCCGCAGGGCATCATTGCCGTGGTCGACGCGCCGAAGTGGACACCCGAGCAGTTCAAGCTCGACACCAGGCCCGCCGTGCTCGTGATCGACGGCGTGCAGGACCCCGGCAACGCGGGCACACTGATTCGGACGGCGCACGCGCTGGGGGCGGCCGGGACCATCGTGTTGCGCGGCACCGCGGATATCCTCAATCCCAAGTGCATCCGCGCCGCCATGGGCGCGACCTTCCGGCATCCCGTCGTTTCCTTCGATGACAACGCGTTTCTCGCCTGGGCGCGCCAGCGCGGGGTGACGCTGTGGGCGGGGGCGGCGGACGGCGTGCCCCTGCATCGCGCGCTCGCGGCGCCCGGAGGGGGAAGAGGGAAGGGGGAAGGGGGAAGGGTGGACGAGCCGATCGCCGTGATCGTGGGGAACGAAGGCGGCGGGATCCGCCCGCAGCTGACGGCGGTGTCGGCCAAGCGGGTCGCTATTCCCCTGGCCCAGGGCGCCGAGTCGCTGAACGTCGCCGTCGCGGCGGGCATCCTGCTGTACGAGGTCCTCCGTGGTCGCTGAGCGCATCGTGGTCGCGATCGGGGCGGGGGTCATCGGGCTGTGTTGCGGGAGCTTCCTCAACGTCTGCATTCTCCGGCTACCCCACGACCAGTCGCTGCTGCGCCCACCGTCCACCTGTCCCCGCTGCCAGCGGGCCATCGCGTGGTACGACAACGTCCCGCTGTTCTCCTGGCTGGCGCTGCGCGGCCGCTGCCGGCGCTGCGGGGAGCCGATCTCCTGGCAGTATCCCGTCATCGAAGCGCTGGTCGCCCTCGTGTTCCTCGGGGCCTACCTGGCCTGGGGACTCTCGCCCTACGCAGTGGCCGCCGCGCTGTTCGGGACCCTGCTGCTCGGCATCGCCATCACCGACGTGCGCCACTATCTCATCCCCGACGAGTTCACCTGGGGCGGGCTCGTGATCGGCCTGGCGCTGTCGTTGTTCGCCGGCTGGAGGGGATTGCTCGAGGCGCTCCTGGGTGCGGGCCTCGGCTTCGCGCTGCTGTGGGTCACCGCCGTCGGCGCCACCCGGCTGTTCAAGAAGGAGGCGATGGGGGGCGGCGACATCAAGATGATGGCCATGGTCGGCAGCTTCGTCGGCTGGCGCGGCGTGCTCGTGACGGTGTTCACCGGCGCGCTGGTGGGCAGCCTCGTGTTCGGGCCGATCTCACTCCGCCGCAAGGATGTCCTGGTGCCGTTCGGGGTGTTCCTCGCTCTGGGGGCGGCGGTCACCTTCGTGTACGGCGATGCGATCGTCTCCTGGTACATGAACCTCGTGCGAGGCGGCTGATCGGGTGGGTGATCCGTTCGAAGGGCTGTTCGACGCGCGCGACGTGCTGGAGCGGGTCGGCGTCGATCTCACCGTACAGGCCCGGCGCGGCGACCTCGAGCCGGTGCGCTGCCGCGATGCCGAGATCGCGCGCGTCGTGGACATCCTCCTGCGCCAGAGCAAGAACAACGCGGCCCTGGTGGGCCGGGCCGGGGTCGGCAAGACCGCGATCGCCGAGGGGCTCGCCCAGCGGATCGCGGCGGGCGATGTGCCGCCGGCGCTTCGCGACACGCGGATCGTGGCGCTGGACCACGTGGCCCTGCTGGCGGGGACGACGTTCCGCGGTCAGTACGAGGACCGCGTGCGTCGCCTGGTCGACGCGCTGGCGGCCGATCCCGATCTCATCCTGTTCGTCGACGAGCTGCACAACCTCATCGGGCAAGGTGTGGCGCTCGGCGCCGCCATGGACGCCGCCAACATGCTGAAGCCGGCACTGGTGCGCGGCGATATCCGCATCGTCGGCGCGACGACCGGGGGCGAGTACGACCGGTGGATCCGGGGCGATCCGGCGCTCGAGCGGCGCTTCCAGCCCGTCCTGGTCGAGGAGCTCGACGCCGTGCAGACGTGGGAAGTGCTCGTCGCCCGCCGTCCCCGCCTGGAGCGGCATCACGCCGTCGCTATCGCCGACGACGCGCTGAAGGCCGCCATCGTGCTGACCGACCGCTTCGTTCCCGAGCGCGCCCGTCCCGACAAGGCGATCGACGTGCTGGACGAAGCGTGCGCCCACGCGCAGGCGACGGCGCGGGTCTCCCCCGAGCTGGACCACCTGATCCGCGAGCGGCGCCGGGTCGATGCAGCGATCCGCCGCGGTCCGGGCCACGAGGCGGCCGAGGCCGGCGCGAGCGACGCGGGGCTGGACATCTTCCCGATGCTGGAGCGGATCGGCGAGGAGATCGAGAAGCTACTGGGCGGCCGAGGACGGCCCAGGACGGCCGAAGACGGTCATGGTACGCCGGAGTCCCAACCTGGGCCGTCCTCGGCCGTCCTGGACCGTCCTCGGCCATCGTTGTCCGACCGCCGCGCCGAGCTCGACGGGCTGCTCCGCGCCGAGCTGGAGCGGCAGGGGATCGTGGTGACGGGGCGTGAGGTGGCCCGCGTGGTGGCGGCCTCCGTCGGGAAGGGCATCGAATGGGCGGGCTGATGACGGCGTCGGCCGTGGCCCTGGCCGGTGCGCTCGTGCTCGGTGTGGGTGCGTGCCGGGAGCGGGCCGTCGCCGTCCGGGACGAGGCCGAGCTGCGGCATCTGGTCGCCCAGATGCTGCCGCGCGTCGAAACGGCCACCGGTCTCACGTTCAAGCACGCCCCGGTCGTGGCCCGGCGCACGCGCGCGCAGATTCGCGACTACATCATCCAGAAGCTCGACGCCGAGTACCCGCCCGAGGACCTCGCGGGCTACCAGACGGCGTTGCGGCTGTTCGGGCTGATCCCGGACACCCTCGACCTGCGGCGCACCTTCGTCACCGTGCTGACCGAGCAGGTGGCCGGGTTCTACGATCCGGACTCGGGCGCACTCTACATCGCCGGGGATCTGGACGACGCGCTGCGTGTCCGCCTGACCGTGTCGCACGAGCTGGTCCACGCCCTCCAGGATCAGTACGTCAGCCTCGACTCGATCGTGCGGCAGCGCCGCCAGAACGATCGCCGGCTCGCCGCGCACGCCGTGCTGGAGGGGCAGGCGACGCTCGCCCAGATCGGCGTGATGATGCCCGAACAGCGGCTCGATACGCTGCCCGCCGACTGGTTCTGGTCCCAGCGCGAGGTGACGGCGGCGCTCCAGTCGCAGATGCCGCAATTCGCGAGCGCGCCCCTGTGGCTGCGTGAGGGGCTCGTCTTCCCGTACCTCGCGGGCGCCGACTTCGTCAACTGGTTCGGGCGCCGGTATCCCGGCGTACATCCCTTCCCGCCCCGCATGCCCGGCTCGACCGAGCACATCCTCCACCCCGATCGGTTCATGGAGCCCGACGAGCCCACGGGACTCGCCTTCGCGCCGATGGATGGCATTCGCTACGAGGACGGACTGGGCGAGTTCGAGACCCGCGTGCTGCTCACCGAGTTGACCCGGGTGGAGGCCCGGGGCGTGGCCCTCGCCGCCGGCTGGGACGGCGACCGCTTCGCGGTGGTCGATCGCGATGCCCTGGTGTGGTACAGCGTGTGGGACGACGCCCCCGCGGCCGACCGCTTCGCGCGCGGGCTCGGGCGGGCGTGGGCGGAGCGTGACGCCGACCGAGGGGGGGGCCGGCGGTCAAGCGTCGAGCGGCTGACGATCGGGGGCCGGCCGGCCGTGCGGCTGGTCGACGCGGCGGCCAGCTGGGCGGGCTGGCGCACGCTCCCGATGGTGCGGATCGTCCACTAAAGCGGGAAACGGGATACGGGACACGGGAAACGTGGCCGATCGAGGGTCCTGATTTCCCGTATCCCGTCTCTCGCTTCCCGTTGCCCGACCCCACTTGGTTTCCCGCCATTCGCCACGTATCTTGGTTGGCTTTCAGTTGCGCGGGATTTGAACGCTTCGGACACAGAGGATCAGGATGGCGACGCGTATTCGGCTCCGGCGGGTGGGGCGCAAGGGACAGGGATCGTTCCGTATCGTGGTGGCCGACTCGGAGGCGGCGCGCGACGGGCGATTCGTCGCGACGCTCGGGCATTACAACCCGCGCACCAACCCCGCCGAGATCCGGGTGGACGCCGAGCGGGCCCAGGCGTGGTTGGCCCGGGGCGCCCGGCCGACCGACACCGTCCGGTCCCTGTTGCAGAAGGCGGGAGTCTTCGGCACACGGCCCGCATAGTCGGGCGCGTGCGCAAGCCGCACGGCCAGAAGGGCGAGGTCGCCGTCATCCCGCTGGTGGAGAATCCCGGCGCGGTGTTCGTGCCCCGGGCCCGGCTGCTGGTGATGGACGAAGCACGCAGCGTGCTGGCGGGACCCCTGGTGGTGGCGCGCCGCCGCGCGTACCACCGCGAGTGGCTGATGAGCTTCGAGGGAGTCACGACGCGGGCGGCGGTGGAGGGGTGGCGGGCGCGCCTCGTCGCGATCGCCGACGGCGATGCTGACGATTAACGTCGTGACGCTGTTCCCGGATGTGTTCGCCGCGCCGCTGGCGTCGAGCATCGTGGGGCGGGCGGCGACGGGCGGGCTGGTGCAGGTCCGCGTCGTGCAGCTGCGCGACTACACGCACGACCGGCATCGCACCGTCGACGACTATGCCTACGGCGGGGGTGCGGGGATGGTGCTCCGACCCGAGCCGTTCTTCGAGGCGGTCGAGGCGCTGCGGGCGGAGCCGCCGATCGTGCTGTTGTCGGCCCGGGGGCGACTGTTCCGGCACGACGACGCGGTGCGGTTCTCGCTGGGCCGGCAGGTGACGCTGCTCTGCGGCCACTACAAGGACGTGGATCAGCGGGTCGCGGATGGGCTCGACGCCGAGGAGTTGTCGCTGGGTGACTTCGTGCTGTCGGGCGGCGAGCCGGCGGCGCTGTGCGTGATCGATGCGGTCGTGCGGTTGCTGCCGGGAGCGCTGGGGGACCACGCGTCGGCGGCGACCGACTCGCATTACGACGGGCTGCTCGCGCCGCCCAGCTACACGCGGCCGCCCGAGTATCGCGGGATGCGGGTGCCCGAGGTACTGGTGAGCGGCGACCACGCGAAGATCGCGGCCTGGCGGGCGGCGGAAGCCGAGCGCCTGACGCGCGAGCGACGGCCGGACCTGTGGGTCCGGCACGGGGACGATCGAGGCGAAGGATAGGCGTATGGAGCGGATGCGGGCGATTCAGCGTGAGGGGCGGCGCACCGACCTGCCGGCGTTCGAGCCGGGCGACACGCTGCGCGTGATGGTGCGGGTGCGCGAGGGCGACAAGGAGCGGGTGCAGGCGTTCGAAGGCGTCTGCATCGGTCGTCGCGGCGGCGGGATCAACGAGACGTTCACGGTTCGCAAGATCTCGGCCGGGGTCGGGGTGGAGCGGATCTTCCCGGTGCACTCGCCATCCATCGCCACCGTGGAGGTGGTGCGCAAGGGTCGCGTGCGCCGCGCGAAGCTGTACTTCCTGCGGCGCCTCGCCGGCAAGTCGGCACGCATCCGCGAGAAGCGCGGTGCCCTGCTCGGCGCCGTGGCCGAGCCGGAGAAACCCCCCGAGTGAGACGGCGCCGCCCCTCGCTCGAGCGCGAAGCCGCGCTCTGGCAGCAGGGGCGGCATGTCGTCGTCGGGATCGACGAAGTCGGCCGCGGCCCCCTCGCCGGACCGGTGGTGGCCGCGGCCGTCGTGTTTCCACCCGGGATGAAGCCTCTGCGGGGGCTCGACGACTCCAAGCTCCTCCCCGCCGCCCGGCGCACCCGCCTGGCGATCGTGATCCGCCGCCGCGCGCTCGCCGTCGCCGTCGGTGCCGCGAGCGTCCGGGAGATCGACCGGCTCAACATCCGCCGCGCCAGTATCCTCGCGATGCGTCGCGCCCTCGCCCGGCTCGGGATCGCGCCCGCGCACGTCCTGGTGGATGGGCTCCCCTGTCCCGAGCTGGGCGTGCCGCACGAGGCGCTGATCGACGGGGACGCCCGCTGCCAGTCGATCGCCGCCGCGTCGGTGATCGCCAAGACCGTGCGCGATCGCCTGATGGCGCGCCTGGCCACGCGCTACCCCGTCTATGCCTGGGACGCGAACAAGGGGTACACCACCGAGGCCCACGTCGCCGCGCTGGCGGCCTGGGGTCCCACACGGCACCATCGCCAGAGCTTCGCGCCCGTGGCGCAGCTGGAACTGGCCATTAGCCATTAGCCGCTCGCCGCTAAACCACCAGCCATTAGCCCACAGGCCGAGCGCACTTTGGGTGATTCCCCGGGCTGTCGCCCGGGGTCAGTCAGACACTGTCATCACGGGGTGGCAGCCGCCTGCCGCGTACCGAGCTCACGGTCAAGCATGACGAGCCCCGCGCGGTCGTTCCCGATCATGCGCAGCGTCTCGACCAGCTGCGTGGCGGTTTTCTCCTCCTCCACCTGCTCGGTGACGAACCACTGCAGGAACGCCTGGCTCGCCCAGTCCTTCTCCTGGACGGTGAGGCCGTAGAGGTCGTTGATCGCCGTGGAGACGCGCTGCTCGTGGCGCAGCGCCTGCTCGGCGACATCGAGCGCCGACTGGTAGTCGGCCGGCGGCCGGTCCACGGCGTCGAGCGTCACCCGGCCGCCCCGGTCCTGCACGAAATCGTACAGCCGCATCGCGTGCCCCGCTTCTTCCCGCGCCTGGATGCGAAGCCAGTGCGCGAAGCCGTTCAGGTTCTGCGCGGTGCAGTAGGCCGACATCGCGAGATAGCTGTAGGCGGCCGACAGCTCGTCGTGCAGCTGCCGGTTGAGAGCGTCCTGGATCGTCTTGGTGAGGGCCACGGGGCAGCTCCGGTGATGGGTGATGCAACGGAGCCAAATGGGAGCAGGGAGCGGGGAGCAGTACCATCCCGTCCGCAACCGGTCATTGCACCGGGGGGTACCGCTCCCGGCTCCCCGCTCCCTTGGCTTCGCGGTGCCCGCTCAGCTCACGGTGATCTCTTGCACCATCCCGTGCATCACATGCGGCCGGCCCGTGGTCTTGTCGGGCACGTAGCACGTGAGCAGGTACCGCCCGGGCGTGAGCGTCACCGTGAAGTAGCCGCGCTTGCCGACGTCCGGGCCGATGAGGCCGCCGGCGGGTGTCACGAGCGGCGGTCCCTGCCCCCCGCCCTGGATCCACGCCAGGTAATCCGCCTGCGTCTTCCCCGCGGCCAGCCGCTCGATCCCGACCTCGTGCATCTGGGGTCCCGTATTCTCGACCCGGATCGTGTGCGTCCCGGCCGTGAGCGGCGTCGACAGCGCGAAGGCGTAGTCCGACAGCGTGATGACGACGTCGGCCTTCGGCTCGGCCACCGCCGCAGGTGTTCCCACCACCGCGAACCACCGCGTCATGCCCTTCGCGATATGAGGTACGCGGTCCGTGCCCTCGATGAAGCACACCATGAGGTAGCGGCCTGCTTCGAGCACCGAGGTCGCGTTGGTCGAGTCGCCCGGCAGGGCGGCGATCGGGCTGGCGGCGAACGACATCCAGGCGGGCGGAGGACCGGGCGTCTGCATCGCCGAATCGACGGCGGCGCGCGACATCCCCTCGGGGATCCGGATCAGGATGGCGTGGTGCACGTCCGCGCCGCGGTTCACGATGCGCAGCGTGGTGAGTCCGGCCGGAATCGTGTCGGGCGCGGCGAAGGCGAAATCGGTCGCCGTGATGGTCACGGCGTTGGCGCCGGGGGAGGACGCCTTGCGGGCGCAGGCCACGGTGAGCGCGAGCGACACGACAACCGGGATGGTGAGGCGAAGCATGTTCAGAGGGTCCTTGGCGAGTGGGGGGTTGGATTTTATCGCGCGCCGGCTCGTGCCGCAACGTACAGGCGGCGCAGGTCAGGGGATGCCGAGCAACTTGTGCGTCTGGAGGCTGAGGCGCCAGCGGGGATGCGCGAGGCAGTAGCGCACGGCGAGCGCCGTGTTGCGCTCCCGGTCGGGTCCATCCATCGGCTGGAGGAAGAAATGCCGGAAGCCGAGCGCCTCGAATCGCTCCGGCTCGGCACGCGGCTGCGGGAAGACGAGCTTGAGCTCGTCACCCGTGCGCAGCACCAACTCCGCGCCCGCCTTGGGGCTCACACAGATCCAGGCGATGCCGGGCGGTGCCGGACGCGTGCCGTTGGTCTCGATCGCCACTTCGCAGCCGGCGGCCCGCAGCGCGTCCACCAGCGGCGCGTCGAGCTGCAGCAGCGGCTCGCCGCCGGTGCAGACGACGAACGGTCGGGCGGCGGTCTCGCGGGCGGGCCACGCCCTGCGGACGGCGGCCGCGAGGGCCGGCGCCGTCTCGAACTTGTCGCCGCCCGGCCCATCGGTCCCGACGAAGTCCGTGTCGCAGAACCCGCACACCGCCGTGGCACGGTCGGCTTCCCGCCCCGACCAGAGGTTGCAGCCGGCGAAGCGCAGGAACACCGCCGGCCGGCCGGTGTTCGCGCCCTCGCCCTGGAGCGTGTAGTAGATCTCCTTGACGCTGTAGCTCATGCGTCCACGGGATGGGCCACGTAGCGCCCCGGGTCGGCCACGCCGGCCTCGGCGAAGCCCTTGAGCCGCAGCAGGCAGGCGTCGCACCGGCCGCACGCCTCGCCACCCGGCGCCGGATCGTAGCAGCTCACGGTGAGGCCATAATCCAGCCCCAGCGCGAGCCCCTGTTCGATGATCTGCCGTTTCGTCAACTTGATGAGGGGCGTGTGAATCCTGAGGGGCCGCCCCTCGACGCCGGCCCGCGTGGCCAGACCCGCGAGGCGCCGGAATGCCGCGATATACTCGGGCCGGCAGTCGGGATAGCCCGAGTAGTCGAGCGCGTTGACGCCGATGAACACGTCCTCGGCGCCGAGCACTTCGGCCCAGGCGAGCGCGAAGGCCAGAAAGATCGTGTTACGCGCCGGGACGTAGGTGACGGGGATGCCCTGGCCGATCGCCTCGGACGGCCGGTCCTTGGGCACGGGCACGTCGGCGGTCAGGGCCGAGCCGCCGAACTGGCGCAGATCGATGTCGAGCACGGCGTGCCGGGCGGCGCCGAGGCGACGCGCCACCGTGCCGGCGGCTTCGATCTCGACGGCGTGGCGCTGCCCGTAGCGGAAGGTGAGGGCGTAGCATTCGTAGCCCGCGGCGCGGGCCACGGCGAGCGTCGTGGACGAGTCCACGCCGCCCGACAGCAGCACCACGGCGCGCTGGGGTGACGGCGAAGCCGGCAGCATACCAGAAAGAATAACGGGACGGTTCACGATGCGTGAAGCACGCAAGAAACCGGCAGCGTCGCTGCCTCGTGTCGGGCCCCTGCCGCGGCCAGGCACGCCCGACGAGGCGCGCGAGGTGCTCAAGGCCGAGGCCTTCCCGGCGCCCGACGTGCAGACGGTGACCCTGGTGGGGGGCGAGTTCACCTCGATCTGCCCGCGCACGGGGCAGCCCGATTTCGGCAGCGTGATCATCGAGTACACGCCCGCGGAGCGCTGTCTCGAGTCGAAGGCCCTGAAGTACTATCTCTGGTCCTATCGCGACGAGGGAGCGTTCTGCGAGAGTCTCGCCGCGCGGATCGCCGACGACGTGGTCTACGCCATCGCCCCGCGGGCGCTGCGCGTGCAGGTGAATCAGAACGTGCGGGGCGGGATCGCGATCGTCGCGGAGGCACGCCGAGGGAAGGGGGAAGGGGGAAGGGGGAAGGGTAAGGCCGATTGAAACCGCTGAGTACTGGCGGCGTAGTGCCGCCATCTCGCTGACTTCCAGAGGCGCAACCATGCGTATGCACATCGGTGCCGTCGCGCTCGGCGCGGGAATGGCGCTCGCGGCCTGCCGCGCCGAACCTGCCCAGTCGGCGCGTGCCGCGAGCGCGTTGCCCGGCACCTACGACTTCGCCGCGGCGGGGGAGGCCTTCTCGCTTCCCTGGGCGTTTCAGGCGGAACTGACCCTGCGCGAAGACTCGCGCTTCGATCTCACCGTGTCCGTCGAGGTCAAGGACGATCACGAGCAGGGTGCGGACTCCGGCACCTACCGGGTGGAGGGGGATCGGCTCGTGCTCGTGACCGGCGCCGCCGACCGCGAGCCGGCGCGGCTCCGCATCCGCGGCGATTCCCTGGTAGCCGAGTTGGAGGGCTGGGGAACGGCGCGCCTGCTCAAGGCGGTGGGCGTGCCGCGGCCCGTGTTCGTGCGGCGGCGGTGACTTGTCGTGCGGGCCCGGCGAGACGATGTTTCGCGCGGGCCCGGTAGCTCAGCTGGCAGAGCAGCGGACTTTTAATCCGCAGGTCGTGGGTTCGATGCCCACCCGGGTCATTATCGTTCTCTCCTCACGGCGATCGTCAGCATCCCACGCCTGAAGCCCTCTTCACCGATTCCTCAAGCGACACAAACGGACACGCGCCCCGCAGGTAGCAGCGACACGGCGTGCGCGATGTCACCGCGCGATGGCGTCGCCCGCGCTGATCGTGTCGTGCCCGCCGACCCGAACGAGCACGATGGGGAGAAGGCAGCTGACGGGGAGTTGTCAGACCAGCCTGTCGCAGCCAGATTCCTGCGGCACTGGGGGGTGGGGTCCTCGGGCTCCACCCCCTCTCGTTTCCTACCCAGGGGGCTCGCCCGTGTCGGTGGTCTGGATCGACGGCACGTACCACGACCGCGCCAGCGCGACGGTCTCGGTGTTCGATCACGGCCTGCTCTACGGGGACGGCGTGTTCGAGGGCATTCGCGCCTATAACCGCCGCATCTTCCGGCTCGAGCGCCACGTCGAGCGCCTGTACGCGTCGGCCAAGGCCATCTGGCTCGAAATTCCCATGGGCCGGCCGGCGATGGCCCGCATGGTCGAAGAAGCGGTCGCGAAGAGCGGGCTCGCCGACGCCTACATCCGGCTGGTCGTCACACGCGGGGTGGGCGATCTGGGGCTCGATCCGCGGAAGTGCCCCAAGCCCTCGATCATCTGCATCGTGGACCGGATCACGCTCTGGTCGCCCGAGCGCTATGACGGCGGCCTGACCGCGCTGACCGCCGCCACGCCGATCAACCACCGCGAGAGCCTCTCGCCGCGCGTCAAATCGCTCAACTACCTGTCGCACATCCTCGCCAAGATCGAGGGCATCGCCGCCGGCGTGGACGAAGTCATCATGCTCGACGCCACGGGCTACGTCGCCGAGGCGAGCGGGATGAACCTGTTCTGCGTGACCGCCGGCACCCTGCGCACGCCGCCCCCGTACGCCGGGATCCTCCGCGGCGTGACGCGGGACGCCATCATCGAGGTGGCGCGCGAGGCGACCTACGCCATCGAGGAGCTTCCCCTCAATCGCTACGACCTCTACACAGCGGACGAGATGTTTCTCACGGGCACTGCGGCCGAGGTCGTCGCGATCTCGCGGCTGGACGGCCGTGTGATCGGCGGCGGCGGAGCCGGACCGGTGACGCGTGACCTGACCGCCCGCTTCCGGGCGCTCGTGACCCGAGCCGACTAGCGGGGCCGGGCCGCTGCGCGCCGAGCACAGTCCCGCGCTCAGATGGGGCGGAAGAGGTCCCGAAGGTTGATGGTGAAGGGGTTGGTGGCACCCGTGGGGCGCCAGCTCACCCGCTCGCGCTCGACGGCCGGGTCTTCACGTTCGGGCGTCCACACCTCGACCAGCTCCGCATCTCCGTCCACGATCCAGTAGACCGGAACGCCCTGCTCCTGATACAGGCGTCGCTTGGTGAAGCGATCAGCGCGATTGGACGATGGGCTCAGCACCTCGACCACGAGCAGGAGCTCGCGCATCCGGCTCCAGTCGAGGCTCCGGGCCTGGGCGAGCGGCACGACGAAGACGTCCGGCTCTACGCGGACATAGGGGCCCCAGGAAATGTCTGAGCGGGAGCCGAAGGCATGACCGACGGGCTCCCGTCGCAGGTACCCGCGCAACGCTTCGAGCAGGCGCGCGACCAGCTCCTCGTGCCATGGCCGCGGAGCCGGGGTCACGAGCAGCTCCCCGTGCACGACCTCGTAGCGGTTCCCGTCGTCGGGCAAGGCCCGCGCCAGATCGGCCGTGTAGTAGATCGGAGCGGCCATTCGCATATTCTCGTCTCCTCGGCGCGGAGTGGGCAAGGGTGGGTCACGCCGCACAGTAGGCCGTGGCCACTCGTGTTCCGTCATCGTTTTCTCGCGCGGCAGAGCCTGAAAACCTCACCGTCACCTGGTATCGGTGACCATCGGCACCCCCGAGACCCCCCAGCCGCGGCCGCGTGCCGGGCCCAATTCTTGACGGGACTTGGGCTTAGCCCAATATTGGGCCGCCCACGGGGGGGAGTGTGACCTATGCCATGGCGCGTAATCGCCTGTGGCGAGCAGCTTTGGCACGTGGACGTCATCGCCGAGCGCCGGGCCAACACCCAGGCGTGGCAGCTCGCCCTGTCGTTCCGCGCGGCCTCCGATCGGCTCCGGGGGCCGTCGTTTTGGACGCTGTTCCCCCTGGAAGCGACGTCGAAAGCCGCGCTGTTCATCCAGGCGGAGCGCATCACCAACGAGGCGCTGTCACAGGTTCTCGCCGAGCGGCTGACATGAGCTCGGCACAGCTCCAGGACCTGCGTCGCGTCGTTGGAGCGGTGGCCCGGCTGCACGGGGCGAGCATCCGCGACGTGACCGTGCGGTCGGATGTGCGGCACCTGCGCGTCGAGCTGGAGAATGGGCTGATCCTGCTGGTCTCAGCCGAGCAGGATGCCAACGGCCGCCCGCGGCTGGAGGTGGACGTGGTGGAGGCCCCGCGCGACGCGTCCCCGCGGCAGCAGATCGAAGTGCGGTTCGAGTAACGCCCGTGCGAGGACGGTGCCGGTGCGCGACATGAGGCTCGAGAGCATGGTGTGCTCCTGGTCGGCCGTGGCCCGGCGCCTCGGCGCGCTCGGGGCACTCGTGCTGGGAGCGGCCTGTGGCTCGGCGGGCGCGGGGACACAGGCGTCCGGTGGGGCGGTGACTCCGGTCGCGCCCGCGCGGGCGCCGGCGGCCACCGTGAGCACCGCGGGTGTCGACTCGCTTGGCGCGGCGGTCGCGGCCGCGGGCGCCGATGCCGCCGCCGATGCAGCGGTGCTGGACAGCCTGCACGAGGGGAACCCCACGCCGCTCGACGGCGTGCCGGCCCCCGTGGTCGCGGGCGACGAGATCACGCGCGAGGCTGTACGCCTGTTCGGCGCGGAAGGCCGGGGCCTCGTGGAGGCCGATGCCCGAGCGGCCACCTTCGACATCGACGTGACGACCTTCTCCGGCAATCGCCGCGTGCTCGAGTACCTGCGCTTTTTCCAGGTGGACGCGCGCGATCGCTTCGAGATCTGGCTCTCCCGGCTGGGACGCTACGAGGGGATGATCCGCGATCGTCTGCGGCGCCGCGGCCTGCCGGAGGATCTCGTCTATCTGACGCTCATTGAGAGCGGGCTGTCCAATACCGCGGTCAGCCGGGCGCGCGCGGTCGGCATGTGGCAGTTCATCGCCGGCACCGGCCGGATGTACGGCCTCACGATCGATCCCTGGGTGGACGAGCGGCGCGACCCGTTCCGCGCCACCGACGCCGCTGTGGCCTATCTGTCGGACCTCGTGGAGCGGCTCGGCACCGTGTACCTCGCCGCCGCGGCCTATAACGCCGGCCTCGGACGGATCGAGCGCGGCGTGCGGCGCCTGCCGGGCGAGCCGCCCGACAGCCTCACGGACCACGTGTTCTTTCAGCTGTCGGACCGCCGCTACCTGCGCCGGGAGACCCGCGACTACGTGCCGAAGCTCATCGCCGCCGCCCTGATCGCCAAGCAGCCCGAGCGCCACGGGTTCGCCGGCATCCGGCCGATGGCGCCGCTGGTGTTCGATGAGCTCTATGTGCCGGACGCCACGGGACTCGACGTGATCGCGCGGCTGGCTGATACCACCGTGGCGGCGCTGCTTGAGCTCAATCCGCACTTCGTGCGCGGGGTCACCCCTCCGGGACGGGGGGTCACGGTGCGGGTCCCGCGGGGACGGGGCGTCGTCGCGGCGGAGCGCTACGCGGTCCTGCCGGTGAACGATCGCATCACCTTCGTGGACCACTACGTCTCGCGGGGCGAGACCCTGTCGCAGATCGCGCGCCGCTACCGGGTGTCGCAGACCATGGTGCGCAGCGCGAACCCCGGCCTGCGGCCGCAGGCGCTGCGCATCGGCCAGCGCCTCATCATCCCGATGAGCGGCCGCATCGTGCCCCAGTCCGCCTGGACGTCGCCGCCCGAGGCCACCTACCGCCGCACGGCGGGCGCCACGGCCTCCGGCTCGACGCATCGGGTCCAGCGCGGCGAAAGCGCCAGCCAGATCGCCCGCCGCTATGGGGTCTCGACCACGGCCCTGCTGCGCGCCAATGGGCTGACGACACAATCGGTGATCTATCCCGGGGACCGGCTGCGGATTCCGCGCGATTGAGAGCTATCAGCTCTCAGCTTTCAGCTGCCAGCAAGCAAGCGGGGCGAGCTCATGCTCGCCCCGTTCCGCATCGGCTGATGGCTGACCGCTGACCGCTGACCGCTGAC
>Ga0187892_10002084_pt1 | contig 42054 bp, 22 predicted proteins | sample MA1701073metaG_FD_139345 | JGI IMG/M metagenome (GOLD analysis project Ga0187892, IMG submission 139345) | Bio-ooze microbial communities from a basaltic lava cave in the Kipuka Kanohina Cave System on the Island of Hawaii, USA - MA170107-3 metaG ... | reverse complement strand
TGGGGTTGGGGTCGGGGGTGGGGTCGGGGGTGGGGGTTAGGGAGAGTGGACAGACATGCTGGGAAAGCTCGTTCGGATAGGGGCCGTGGGGCTCGCGCTCGGCGCGGGGTGTTCCGAGCGCGCGGCGGGCGCGGAGAGGGTGCAGCCGGCGCCGGCGGCGGGGATCGAGCTGCGCTTGCCGGCCGGGCCCATGGACATCGAAGACTCGCTGCGTGAGGCGGGCGGCCGGTGCGGCAAGGTCGTCGTGCTCGACGAGGCGCTCCGTGGCAAGCAGATCGAGCTCTTCACGCCGGCCCGGCTCGACCGGGATACCCTCGTCGCGGTCCTCGACCACTACGGCATCCGGCTCGTCGAGGAGAAGATCGAGGGCCGGCCGATCTTGAAGGTCTACCTCGAGCGGTGCCTCGGACTACCTTGCCGGTTCTCCCACGGCAACTGCGCGGTGCTCTTCGGCTCCTCGCGCGACGCCGAGCCGCCGGTCGAGCCGACCTTCGCCACCGCTCTCCATGCGGTCGGCGCCGGCGACGGGCGCGCCCTGGAGGCCCTCGTCCTCGCGTGCATGAAGGCCGACCCGGCCCGCTGCGGCCGCGCGACCTACGTCGCGAGCAGCCGGACGCTCGTCATCACCGATCTCGCGCCCCGCCTCCCGGATCGCGTCGCCATGGCCTTCGCGCACGATGTCGCGCCGGCGCCCGGGCGGTGAGATGCGACGATTCGTCGCGTCCGGTGGGGGGCTTGGGGAGGAGGAGCCGGCATGATGGCGGCGGTGGCGTTCGTGATCGGCGCCTGGCCGATGGCGCCGGCGGTGGACCGGGACGTCGAGCGTTTCCGGATGATGCTGCCCGAGGGACCGACTCCGCTCGCGGAGATCGCCCGGGAGGCCGCGCGGCGCCTTCGCTGCGTCGTCGCCATCCAGGAGTCCCTCGAGACCGACGAGGTCCGCCTCGCGACGTGGGCGCGGGTCGACTTCGAAACGCTCGTCGCCGTGCTCGATGCGCAGGGCGTCGACGTGCACGTCGAGGCGATCGAGGGAAGGCGGGTGCTCAGGGCCTGGAGCCATTGCCGCCTCGGGCGCGTGCCCCGGGCCGACGATATCACGGTCGCCGTCCACCCGCTCCGTTCCGGCCGCGGGCCCGAGATCCGCGACGAGATCCGGGCGCGCATGATCCGCGACGACCCGCTCCGGCTCGGGAGCGTCGTCCACGTCGCGAGCGGCGACTCGCTCGTGATCGCGGACGTTCCGCGGGCGCTCGAACGGCATCTCGCGCTCGTCCGCGAGCTCGATGCCCCGGGGCCGTGGCTGGTCGCGGCGCTTTACCGGCCGCGGCACTGCGAGCCGATCCACGCGGCCGTCGCCTGCCGGCCGATCGCCGGCGAGCGCGCGCGGCGCGACCTGAAGGCGGCCGTCGTCATCGGCGACGCCGTCCTGTTCGTGGGGACGCGGCGGGGCGTCGAGTGGTGCCTGCGCGTCGCGCGGGCTCTCGACGAGCCGCCGGCGGCGGGGAAGTGAGCGCGTTCGGGCTCGCGCTGCTCGCGCTCGCGCTCGCCCTTTCCGCGGCGACCCTCGCCGCGTACGCGTGGACCGGCGTCGCGCCGATCACGGCCCCGCGCGGGGCGCGCGCGGCGGCGGTCGAGATGCTGCGGGCGGCCGCGGGCGAAGGCGGCCTCGAGGGGCGGACGGTGTACGACCTCGGGTGCGGGACGGGGGCCCTCGTCCTCGCGCTCGCGCGCGCCTTTCCCGGAGCGCGCGTCGTCGGCATCGAGCTCTCGCCGGTGCCGTACGCGATCGCGCGCGTGCGGCTCGCGCTCGCCGGCGCCGGCGCGCGGAACGCGCGCGTCCGCCTCGGCGACTTCTTCCGCGCGCCGCTCGGGGACGCGGCGGCGGTCGCGTGCTACCTCATGCTCCGGCCGATGGCGCGGCTCGAGCGGAAGCTCGCGGCCGAGCTCGCGCCCGGGACGCCGGTCGTCGCCGTCGCCTTCCTCTTCCGCGGGCGGCGGCCCGATGACGCGCGGCGCGTGGGCGGCGCCCTCTACCCGCTCGACGTCGCCCTCTACCGGTTCGGCGCGGCGGCGAGGACTTGACCTTTACGCGCCGCGCGCCGATCGGATAGGATCGGCGGCCGATGACCCCGATGCTCGCGCTCTACGTGGTCCTCGGCATCCTCGGCTACGAGGTGGTCCGCTACCTCGTCGTCCGGGCCGTGCGCTCGCGCCTGCGGCGGAGCGCGTGGGACTTCGTCGAGCGGCACCGCGTCCGCATCGACCCCTTCAAGTTCGGCGGGCGGCTCCTCATCCGGCACGAGCTCGCGAACGACCTGGAGATCGAGCAGGCCATGCTCCAGGCCGTGCGCGAGCGAGGCCTGACCCTCGAGCAGGCGCGCGACCTCGTGCAGGAGTGGATCGACGAGATGGCGCCGCGCTTCAGCCTCGCGACCTACATCAAGATCGGGACGCGAGTCGCCGCCGCCGCCCTCAAGACGGCGTTCAACCCGGTCGTCGACCACGAGAACCTGCACAAGGTCGAGACCGGCCTGCCGGCGGACGCCGTCCGCGTCTACATGATCAACCACCGGTCGAACTTCGACTACATCCTCGTCTCCTACGCGCTCCACCAGCGGATCGCGCTGTCGTGGGCGGTCGGGGAGTGGGCGCGCGTGTGGCCGCTCGAGACGCTGTTCAAGGCGTTCGGCGCCTTCTTCATCCGGCGCAAGTTCAAGGACCCGCTCTACCACACGTGCCTCCGCCGGTACGTGCAGCTCATCACGAAGCGCGGCGTCACCCAGGGCTTCTTCCCCGAGGGCATGCTCTCGCGCGACGGCTCGTTCAACGAGGCCCGCGTCGGGCTCCTCGACTACATCCTGCTCGTGAAGAAGGACCCCGAGTTCCGCAAGGACATCCGGCTGATCCCCGTCGGCGTCCAGTTCGACCGCGTCGTCGAGGACGAGATGCTGGTCGCCGAGAAGCAGGGCCGCGAGAGGCCGCCGACGGTGGTCGAGAAGCTCGTCTCCTTCCTCACGCTCACGTTCTATCGCTTCCCGCGCGCCGTCACCCTGAACCTCCTGCGGATCGTGCTCCGGCGCCCGTTCCGGCAGGGCTACGCGGCGATCTCGTTCGGCGAGCCGGTCTCGATCGACGCCTGGCTGGCCGATCACCCGGGCGTCCTCGACCTCGAGAAGACGGCCCGCCAGGCCGAGGTGAAGAGGCTCGCCCAGTCGCTCATGGACCGGATCGCGAAGGTCGTCCCGGCGACGCCCGTCCCGCTCGTCTGCCGCGCCCTCCTCGAGGGCGACGGCGACCCGTTCGCGGCCCCGGTCGCCCGCTCGGACCTCGTCGCCCGCCTGGGCGCGCTCCGCAAGCGGCTCCGCGCCGACGCGGTGCCGGTCATCGGCGGCTCGGAGTTCGAGGGGACCGCGGCCGCGCGGAGGAAGCTCGAGGCGACGACCGAGTCGGGCGCGCGGCGCCCCGAGCTGGCGCAGGTCGAGGGCGAGCTCCTCGAGACCGAGGAGGCCGAGACGACGCTGCGCCTCGGCGTCGACGTCCTGAGGCGGCGCCGGATCCTCGCCGCCGGGGACGGGCACGTGCGCCTCGAGCCCCTCGCCCGTCCGATCTACGAGTACTACGCGCGCTCGCTCCCGACGCTGCCGGCGCTCGGCGTGCCGGTGAAGGCGCCGGCCGGGGCGGCATGAGAGACGGGCTCTCGCGCCGGCCCGGGGAGCGCGGGTTTGACTCCGGGCCCGCTCGACGATAAGGTATCGCAATCATTCACCGGCCGAACCGAAGCGGGAGCGGGGCAACGCGGGCGAAGCTCCCCGAAAGGAAGAGGAAGTAGCGCTTGGCGAAGGAAGAGCCGATCACCGTCCAGGCCATCGTGAAGCAGGTCCTCCCGAACGCGCGCTTCCGCGCGCAGCTCGAGGGCGGCCACGAGGTCCTCGCCCACGTCTCGGGCAAGATGCGCCGCCACTTCATCCGCATCGCCGAGGGCGACACGGTCACCATCGAGCTGTCCCCCTACGACCTGACCAAGGGCCGGATCATCTACCGCGAGCGCTGAACGTCGCGGCCTCCCGGCCTCCCGGGCGGCGACGACCGCGCCTCGCGGTGAAGCGATGGCCGCGCTTCTCCATCCCGGCATCGACTCCCCGCGCCGCGACCCCCGAAAAAACAGTATTGACGTTCCCGGCCGGCTTGTGGTAATCGAATCGCGCAACAAAGGGGGGAGCGCGGGCCGGCGCAGTCGGTGGCCGCCCGCCTCAGGTCGACAAGCCTGACTCGCCGGATCCGCGGGCGTTCGGGGTTCGCCGCGGGTCCCGGCCGGACGCGTAAAAGTGGGGCCACGAATGCGCACGACACTCGTGGGGTGGGGGGGGGTCGCGGCGACCCTCGTGCTCGTTCTCGCGCCGGCGGCGGCGCTCTCGCAGCAGCCGCCCCGCCCGCCGCCGAGGCCGGGCGGCGCACCGCCGCCCCGGCCGGCTCCTGCGGCCGGCGCGTCCGAGCCGGCGGCGCCGTCGCCCGGGCCCACCGCGCCCGCGGCCGGCGCGGCCGACAAGCAGACGCCGCCCCGGCCGGGCGGCGGCCCGCCGCGCCCGGGCGGCGGCCCGCCGCGGCCCGGCACGCCGGACACGACGCCGGCGCCGACGGGGGACAAGGGCGCGGCGACGACGCCCGACTTCGTCGGCAAGAAGGAAGAGGCGGCGCCGAAGAAGGACATCCCGCCGATCAAGGTCGAGGAGGGCGAGGCGCCGGGCTTCGAGGGCCCGTCGGGCATCCGCTCGGTCCCGCCGCAGTCGGCGCAGGACTTCGTCCCGATCGAGGACCGCTGGCGCATCGGGATGCCGAGCTGGGACCGTTACCCGGGCGCGTCGTTCGAGCAGGACCACCCGTTCGAGCAGGGCGCGTGGTGGAACCCCTACTCGCAGAACGTGCTCAAGGGCGACTACCCGATCCTCGGGCAGGAGATCTTCATGATCCTCCAGCTCACGAGCGACACGCTCATCGAGGGTCGGTCCTTCCCGATCCCGGCCGGCATCAGCACGAGCGATCGGCGCGAGGAGGAGTTCTTCGACACCTTCGACCAGTTCCTCTTCAACCAGAACTTCATCTTCTCGCTCGAGATCTTCAAGGGCGACGCCGCGTTCCGCCCGAAGGACCTCGTGCTCAAGGCGATCCCCGTCGTCAACATCAACTACGTGGACTTCCAGGCGTTCAACGCCGTCAACATCGACGTCCGCCGCGAGGACGAGCGCCTCGACGGGCACGTGGGCGTGCAGGAGCTCATCTTCGAGTACCACGTCCTGGACCTGTCGCCCTACTACGACTTCCTCACCGTGATCGGCGGCATCCAGCCGTTCACCAGCGACTTCCGCGGCTTCCTGTACTCCGACAACAACCTCGGCGTCCGCGTCCAGGCGAACTACGAGTCGAACCGCTACCAGTTCAACTTCGCCTGGTTCCACCAGCTCGAGAAGGACACGAACAGCGGCCTCAACGAGTTCAGCAGCCGCGACCAGAACGTCTTCATCGCGAACTTCTTCTGGCAGGACTTCCTGTCGGAGCTGACGCCCTACCTCTTCGGCTACACCGCCCTCGTGAGCTGGCACTACAACCGCGACGACGCCGACACCCACTTCGACGACAACGGCTTCATCGTCCGGCCGTCGAAGATCGGCGCGGTCGCGAGCGAGCGCGGCGAGGCGCGGGCGAAGGAGGTGAACGTCCACTACCTCGGGTGGGGCGGCGACGGCCACATAGGCGTCGTCAACGTCAGCCACCAGTACTACTGGGCGATCGGCAAGGACGAGTTCAACGAGATCGCCGGCAAGCGCCAGACGGTGAACGCCCACTTCTTCGCGATCGAGGCGTCGATCGAGGGGCCCGAGGCGCTCGACCTCGACTGGCTCCGGTTCAAGACGTCGTTCATGTACCAGTCGGGCGACAAGAACCCGCGCAACAACACGGCGGCGGGCTTCGACGCGATCTTCGACAACCCCTTCTTCGCCGGCTCCGGGTTCAGCTACTTCCACCGCCAGAACATCCCGTTCGTCCAGACGGGCACGCAGCTCACGCAGCGCCTGAGCCTCCTCGCGAACATCCGGTCGAGCAAGATCGAGGGCCAGGCGAACCACGTGAACCCGGGCCTCTTCCTGTACAACGTGGGCGTGAGCGCCAAGGTCACGCCGAAGGTGTTCGTCGACATAAACGTCAACTACCTCCGCTTCGCCGAGACCGAGGTGCTGGAGCTGACGCAGGTTCAGGGCGACATCGACCGGAGCCTCGGCCTCGACTACAGCATCGGCGTCCAGTACCGCCCGCTCCTCACGGAGAACGTCATCATCACGCTCAGCGGGGCGGCATTGACGCCGTTCGCCGGCTTCGAGGATATATACACGAGCCAGACGCTCTATTCGGCGTTCGCGGCCATCACGCTGACGTACTGATTCGCGGTCGACGAGACGGGTGAGCTGACCTTCGAGTCGTGGGAAAGGCACTGGGGGAGAGGCGACCATGAGCGAACCGGTCGCAGCAAGCAACGCCAGAAGGCTTCGGAAGCCGGTCGTCCTGGGGTTGGCGGCCTTCGCCGCGGGGGCTGCGGCCCTCGCATCCTGCACGGTGAGCCCGACGGCTCCCGCCCGCATTCCCAACCCGGCCGAGATCGACCTGAACAAGCCGGAGTCGATCGCGAGCGTCGACAAGCGGACGTCGGGCTGCGTCACGTGTCACGCGGACCAGACCGACCCGCACATCGACTGGGCCGACCCGGCGAAGCCCAAGCCGGGGCGCTTCGCCAACAAGATCGGGTGCACGGACTGCCACGGCGGCGACGCCTCGGTCGTCAAGGCGGGCGAGCTCGGCAGCGGCACCTACGACGAGGCGAAGCAGAGGGCGCACCCGAAGCCGCGCTTCCCGAAGGTGTGGCAGAAGGACGGGAAGTTCACGTCGGCCACGCCCGAGCAGCTCTACACCTGGTGGACGAGGGAGTCCTGGGACTGGGTCCGCTTCGTCAACCCGGGGGACAACCGGTCCGCGGCCGTGGCCTGCGGGACCGTCGGCTGCCACGGGACGGACGTCGAGAACCACGTCGTCCGGACCCAGAAGAGCATGATGACCCACGGGGCCATGCTCTGGGGCGCGGCGCTCTACAACAACGGCGCCTACCCCTACAAGGTCTACCGCTTCGGCGAGAGCTACAGCCCCGAGGGCGCGACGCAGCGGCTCCTCACGAACCCGCCGCCGACGCCCGAGGAGACGGCGCAGCACGGCGTGCTGCCGTTCCTCGACCCGCTGCCGCGGTTCGAGATCGGGCAGCCCTCGAACATCCTCCGCATCTTCGAGCGCGGGCAGCGGCGGCCGCTCCTCATCGGCCTCCCCACGCCCGGGCTCATCGGCACGGGTCTGGACGAGGAGCCGGGGCGGCCGACGAACCGCCTGAGCGACCGCGGCTACGGCACGAACAACCGCACCGACCCGGTGTGGCTCGGCCTCCAGCGGACGCGCCTCCTCGACCCGACGCTCAACATGCCCGGGACGAGCGACCACCCAGGCGACTTCCGTCACAGCGGCTGCTCGGCGTGCCACACGCCGTACGCGAACGACCGCGACTACCTGACGGAGCTCAGGCAGGGGAAGGACTCGCCCGCGAACCACAGCGGCCCGTTCGCGAAGTACGGGAACCAGGGCTTTAGCTTCCAGAAGGACCCGACGATCCCGACGAACGAGCAGGGGCATCCGATCGGGCACTGGCTCACGAAGCAGATCCCGTCGAGCACTTGCGTCGTCTGCCACATGCACCCGGGCACGCTCGTCCTCCAGACCTACCTCGGCTACATCTGGTGGGACCTCGAGACGGACGGCAAGCACTTCTGGCCCGAGCAGCAGGTCTACCCGACCGAGGCGGAGCGGCTGAAGGCGTTCGATCACAACCCCGAGGGCTCGACGCCGAAGGGCAAGTGGAACAAGCGCGAGTTCCTCGACCAGACGGGGACCCCCGAGTTCAACAAGAAGCTCGAGAAGATGCAGGTCGGCGACTTCCACGGCCACGGCTGGGTGTTCCGCGCCGTGTGGAAGAAGGACCTGAAGGGCCGCCTGCTCGACAAGGACGACAAGGTCGTCTCGGACAAGGACCCCGACCGGTGGAAGAAGGCGGTCCACCTGAAGGACATCCACCTCGAGAAGGGGATGCACTGCACGGACTGCCACTTCTCGATCGACAACCACGGCGACGGCAAGCTCTACGGCGAGGTGCGGGCGGCGACCGCGGTCGAGTGCGTCGACTGCCACGGCGACGTCGACTCGCCGTCGAACCTCACCCTGTCGGGCAACGCGGGGTGGGACGAGCGCGACAAGATCATGACCAAGCTGAAGGACATGTCGAAGATGACGACGCCCTTCGGCAAGTCGCGCTTCGAGTGGAAGCGAAAGAGCAACCCGCGCGCGCGCGGGCGGCCCGGGCAGCCCGACTCGATCCTCGTCCAGAACTCGTCCGTGTTCCCCGAGCTGTCCTGGGTCGTGCCGCAGATCCGCTTCACGATCGACCCGTCGATCAACACGGACTACGACAAGGAGGAGAAGTACGCGCGGTCGCGGCTCGCGAAGACGGTCCGGCGCGACGGGAAGACGTGGGGCAACGTCCCGAAGGACAAGGACGACCTCGCCCACCCGTACGAGAAGATGGACTGCTACACGTGCCACACCTCGTGGATGGCGAGCTGCTACGGCTGCCACCTGAACATGCGCGCGAACCAGCGGCGCCCGGCGCTCCACTACGAGGGCGCCATGCAGCGCAACTGGACGGAGTACAGCTGGCAGACGCTGCGCGACGACCTCTTCATGATCGGCAAGGACGGGGCGGTGACGGGCAGCAAGATCCTGCCGGTCCGCTCGGCGTGCGCGGTGTACGTCGGGTCGCAGGACGGCTCCCGCCAGTGGGTCTACTCGCAGCAGCAGACGATCTCGGCGGAGGGCTACAGCGGCCAGGCGTTCAGCCCGCACTTCCCGCACTCGGTGCGGACGAAGGAGACGAAGTTCTGCCAGGACTGCCACGTGCTGGCGGACGGGTCGAACAACGCCACGATGGCCCAGCTCCTCCTGCTGGGGACGAACGCGGCGAACTGGCTCGGACGCTACGTCTACGTGGCCGAGGGCAAGGGCGGGTTCCACGCCGTCGTCGTCACGGAGCGTGAGGAGCCGCAGGCCCTCTACGGCAGCGGCCTCCACCAGCTCGCGTTCCCCGACCACTACAAGCAGTTCCTCGAGAGCGGCCGGAACCTGCGGTCGGTCACGGGGATCGGCGGTCCCAACGCGGGGCTTCCGGCGCACCAGGGCGCGGCCGTCGGCAGCGAGGTGCTGTCGATCTGGCAGCGCGGCGAGTACGTGTACACGGCGAACGGGAAGGGCGGTCTCAAGATCCACGACATCGCCCAGATCGACCAGAAGGGCTTCTCCGACCGGATCGTGTGGGCGCCGACGTCGCCGCTCGGTCAGCGTCTCGAGGTCGGCATGACGTACGCGACCTCGGTCAAGGCGCCGACGACGCAGGGCGTCGACCCCGCCCGGGCGCGGAAGCCGGAGAACCTCGAGCAGCCGATCCACCTCATGTACGCCTTCCTCTACGTGACGGACCTCGAGGAGGGCCTGGTCCTGGTGCTCGTGGCGACGCTGCTCGACGGCGACCCGGACAACAACTTCCTCGAGAAGACGGTCGCCTTCAACCCCGGCGGCAAGCTCAAGGGCGCGGTCAACACCGCGATCGCGGGGACGAACGTCTACGTGCTCTGCGACGCCGGGATCGTGGTCGTGAGCGTCGAGAACCCGCTCCAGCCGCAGATCGTGGGCGAGCTCGCGCTCAAGAAGCCGAAGGCGATGGAGGTCCAGTTCCGCTACGGGTTCGTGACGGACGAGGACGGCGTCAAGGTCGTCGACCTCTCGGATCCGAAGTCGCCGAAGCTCGTCCCGGGCGCGCTCTACAAGCTCCCGCAGGCGCGCGGGATCTACGTCTCGCGCACCTACGCCTACGTGGCGGCCGGGCCCGACGGCCTCGTGATCCTCGACGTGGAGAGGCCGGAGGACCTGGGCAAGCTCACGTCCGACAAGGTGATCCGGTTCACCGAGGGCGGGATCAACGACGCGTACGACGTGAAGGTCGGCATCACGTACACGAGCCTCTACGCGTACGTCGCCGACGGCAAGAACGGCCTGCGCGTCGTCCAGCTCACGGACCCGGAGACGACGCCCGGGATCCACGGCTACAGCCCGAAGCCGACTCCCAGGCTGATCGCGACGTTCCCGACCGACGGGATCCTCGGCGGCGGGCCGGCGATCGCGATCTCCGAGGGCGTGGACCGGGACCGGGCGGTGGACGAGACGGGCAACCAGACGGGCGTGTTCGGCCGTCTCGGCGGCCGGCCGTTCAACAAGGAAGAGCTCTCGAAGATGTCCCGGATCAAGGTCCAGCCCCAGGCGCTCAAGGACGGGAAGTACGTCTGGTCGGCGAAGCAGGCCCCGGCCGGGCCTCAGGGCTTCGCGGGCGAGAAGCCTCCGCCCGGCCCGGGTCCCGGGCCGTCCGGCCCGCCTGGCGGTCCGCCGCGTCCGGGCGGACCGCCGCGTCCGGGCGCCGCGCCCGGCGGAGACACGCCCGCTCCGCCGCCGGCGACCCCGCCGCGTCCGGGTGGCCCGCCGCGTCCGGGCGGTCCGCCGCGTCCGGGAGCGGGGGCGGCGACGCCGCCTCCCGAGCCCGCGCCGCCGGCGCCCCCGCCCACGCCCGGACCGCCGCGGCCGGGTGGGCCGCCGCCGCGCCCGCGGTAGCGAGCCGGTCGAGAAGCGGGAGGAGTCCCTGACGAACCTGACGCCCCGGCCCGAGAGGACCGGGGCGTCAGGCTTTTCCGACTTCCGGGGATGCGGTAACTCTTGGTCGAGGACGCGCTTTCCGGATGAGCCGGAGAGAAAGCGAGAGAGCGCAGAGGTCACAGAGGGGCCAATCCGGATGGACGCCTCCGTGCGATCTGTGTCGTGTCAAAGGGGCGACGTCGCCGAGCCTTGCTGCCCCGGAAGCGCAAGGCCGCCGGTCGTCCGTGCTCCGTCGATCTCGGGCGCCTCAAAACGGAGCGGCGCGGGCTCTTCGCCCGCGCCGCTCGCATTCTCTTGTTCTCGGGAGAGAGACGGCGACTACTGGACGCCCTTCACCCCCTTCAGGGCCGCTTCGAACGCCGCCTTGAACTCATCGCCGTCCGCGAAGCAGCCGAACATCGCGTAGATCCCGTTCAGCACGGGGTCGTTCGCCGGGTCGGCGGGCGGCACCTCACGCGCGTAGGAGGCGTAGATCGCGTAGAGGCCCATGCCCGTCTGCTCGCGCGTGCGACGGTTCGCGTTGGTCCCGGGGTCGCCGGCTATGGCCACGATCAAGGCCTTCGTGGACGCGGCATCGCGCTTGTGATCGGCCATCTTGCGCGTGAGGCCGCCCTTCTCGCCGGGCTTCTTCGCCCAGGCCGCGATCTCGCCCGCGACCTTGGCGACGTCCGCCCACTTCTTCGCGGCCATGAGACCCTGGAGACCGGCATCGCCCTCCATCTTGCCCTTGAGGGCATCGGCATCGGCCTTCTCGAGGGCGTGGCGCAGGACCACGTAGTGCCCCCAGAGCCGGTTGAAGGCGACCTGGACGTGCTGCTCCTGGTTCGGCGAGTCGTTGTGGCTCTTCTTGTCCCCGGCCGCGCGGAGCGAGAGCTGGCTCGCGGCCGACCAGAGAGCGCCGGCCTGGCCCGTCTGCCACGAGCGAACGCCGTGGAACGGCCCCGCGCCCGGGAGGCGCTCCTGTCCCGCGAACTTCTTGTCGTGGTAGTCGCGCCAGTGGGTGCTCACGACCGAGCCGTCGGCGCCGTAGAGCACGCGCAGCACCTCGCTCTGGCCGAAGAGCTCGAACGGCACGAGGTCGGGGTGGCCGGCGTCGATCTGGTGCGTGTCGATCGCGAGGTGGCACCGCACGCACTGCCCGGCCCAGAGCTCGAGGTCCTTGCTGTAGTAGATGCCGGACTCGTCGTAGAGCTTGTGGCTCGCGTCCTGCTTGTCCTTCTCGCCGCCCTTCGCCGCCCAGTTCTTGGGCGCCCAGTCCTTCTCGGTGTGCGGCTTCAGGTAGTTCGAGGCGGGACCGTGGCAGCCGTCGCAGCTCACGCCGTCCTCGGCCGAGAACTTGCCGCCGATGAGCTCCTTGTGGAGGCTCACCGGCGCGCCCGGGTTGGCCGCGCCGACGCCGTAGTCGTGCACCGAAACGCCGTGGCACGAGAGGCAGCGCGGGCTGTCCTCCGCCTTGTCCTTCGTCTTCTCGATCTTGTTCAGCTCGTTCATGATCTGGGCGGAGTGCTCTTCGAGGAGACGCTGCCACGCGTAGCTGTGGCGGTCGAAGACGGGCGGGATGGTCGCCGGGAGCTGATCGGGGAAGGGGTGATCCGCCTTCCAGGTCGAGTGCTCCTGGAGGAACGGCGGCTCGGCCCGCGGCTCGGCGGCCGAGTGGCAGCTCGACCCGGCGCAAGTGCTGGCGCCCTGGTACTTGGCCGGCGCCTTCGCGTCCGGGGGCGCGGCGTCCGCGCGGCGGACGAGGTCGGGCAGCAGGAGCGCGCCGGTCGCCACGACCGCGGCGGCCGGCAGGCACACCACGAGGGAAGCTTTGATGCGCTGACGCAAGCTGGACATGGCGCCCTCCGGGAATCAATCGGTCCAATGATGGGCTGGAATGGAACTCGAACGCGCACGAACGAGGCGGCCCTTCCCCCGGGGCCGTCCCTCCCGTGTATACCCCTGGTCCGTCCGAAAAGCAATGGCCATCCGGAGGCCTCGACCGGCGCGGATGGAGGACCGGGAGATGCCCGCCGCTTGAGCTTCGCGATCCTGTAGACACCGCTCGGGCCGGTTGTTATATTGCGCCGGCCGGGGCAGCCGCGGGCCTCGAGCGATCGCGAAGAGAGCCAGCGCGGACGAGCGCGAGCACCCGATGATCATCGATCCGTCCCACCGCAAGTGGATCTTCGTGACGATCCTCCTCCTCGCCATCTCGACGGGGATCTACGTCCCGTATCACGTGGGCTCGCTCAACGGGCCGACCGGGAACACGTGGACGGGCCTCGCGTACGGGATCGTCGGCTCCGCCCTCATGCTCTTCGTCGGCTTCATCGGCGCGCGCCGCAAGGTGCCGACGTGGAGGCTCGGGAGCGCCGAGACGTGGCTCAAGGGGCACATCTGGCTCGGCCTGCTCTCCTACCCGCTCATCTACTTCCACGCCGGGTTCCAGTTCGGCGGAGCTTTGACGGTCGCGCTCATGGTGATCTTCACGATCGTCATCCTGAGCGGCATCTTCGGGCTCACGGTACAGCACTTCGTCCCGCGCCTCATGACGACGCAAGTGCCGATGGAGACGATCTACGAGCAGGTCGACCAGATCGTCGCCCAGCTCATCGCCGAGGCGAAGGACGCGTGCACCAAGGTCTGCGGCCCCCTCACGGCCGAGGACGCCGCGAAGGCCGCCGAGGAAGCGAAGACGAGGAAGCCGAAGAAGGGTGAGAAGCCCTTCGAGCCGGCCGAGGGCTCGCCGCGCCTGAAGGAGTTCTACCTCCGCGTCGTCGAGCCGTTCCTCCTCGGCAAGGACCGGACGAAGCTGGCGACGAGCGCGCGCCGCAGCGCGCTCTTCGAGCAGCTCCGGATCGTGCTGCCGCCGCCGCTCCACGACACGGTCACGCACCTCGAGGAGATCTGCGAGGAGCGCCGCCAGCTCGCGGTCCAGGTGCGGCTGCACCACTGGCTCCACGGCTGGCTCTTCGTCCACCTGCCGCTCTCGATGGCCCTGCTCGTGCTGTCGGTCGCCCACGCGATCATGGCCCTCTACTACTAGGGAGCCGGCCCATGGACCAGCTCTTCATCCTCAAGGACAAGAAGCCCCTCGGTCGGCACCAGATCCGCACCGACGAGCTCATGCTCGGCCGCGGCGGCGACGTCGTCCTCGACTCGCCGACGGTCTCGCGCCGCCACGCCGTCGTCCGCTTCGTCAAGGGCCAGGGCTACGTCATCTCGGACCTCGGGAGCCGGTCCGGCACGAAGGTGGGCGGCCGGCCCGTCCCGAAGGAGCCGGGCAACGTCGGCTTGAAGAGCATGGACGTGATCGAGATCGGCGAGTTCGCGCTCCGTTGCATGTTCGGCTCGCCCGACGACCGCGGCGCGATCGAGGCGCGCGCCAAGCCTCTGCCGGATCCGAAGTCGCTCTCCGACACGCAGCCGCTCCCGGGGGCCGCGCCCGCCGCCGCGCCGCCGAAGCCCGCCGAGCCCGCGAAGGCGGCGGCCGCGGCGCCGCCGCCGAAACCGGCGCCGCCTCCGCCGCCGCCACCGCCGCCTCCGCCGCCTCCGCCCGCGGCGGTCGCACCTCCTCCGCCGCCTCCTCCTCCGCCGCCTCCGCCTCCGCCGCCTCCGCCTCCGGCCGCGCCGCCGCCGAAGGCGGCCGCGGAGGCGCCGAAGCCCGCGGAGGCGCCCGCCGCCGACGACAAGGCGGCCAAGGTCGCGGCCGCCAAGGCCGCGGCCGAGAAGGCGAAGGCGGAGAAGGCCGCCAAGGCCGAGGCGGCGCCGAAGCCGGCCGAGCCGGCGAAGCCCGCCGAGGCGAAGCCCGCCGAGGCGCCGAAGCCCGCCGAGGCGCCGAAGCCGGCAGCCGAGGCGAAGCCGGCCGAGGCCCCGGCCGCCGACGACAAGGCGGCCAAGATCGCGGCCGCGAAGGCCGCCGCCGAGGCGGCCAAGGCCGCCAAGGCGGGAGGCGCCGCCGCCCCGGCCGCCGGCGCCGCGGCCGCGGCCGGAGCCGCCGCGAAGCCCGCAGCCGCCGCCGGAGCCGCCGCGAAGCCCGCAGCCGCCGCCGCCAAGCCCGCTCCGGCTCCGGTCGCCGCGGCCGGGGCCGCGCGGGCCGGGCAGGACGAGTCGCTCCGCGAGCGGACGACGAAGAGCATCGCCCGGCGCGTCGAGCTGACGTACTACAAGCGCCTGCACACGCTGCGGAAGTGGAAGCGCCTCTCGTGGGTGATCGCCGGCCTGCTCGCCGGCATCTGGCTCACCGTCGAGGGCGTGCGCGGGAACCAGGAGATCTACTCGAGCGGCGCCGTCTCGACGCGCCACCTGGTGTTCGGAGCGGACTGCGAGAAGTGCCACGTCCGCCCGTTCTTCGACTCGGTGACCGACGTGGCCTGCCTCGACTGCCACGACGGCCTTCTGACCCAGGCCCAGTTCGCGGAGATCAAGGTCCCCGACGCGGCGGACCCGAAGAAGCTCGTCCGCAAGACGCCGCTCGACGCGCCGGCCTCGCTGCGCTGGCCGACGCACGGTCGCGTCGACGAGTCCGGGGCGGCCGTCCAGAAGTGGACGCCGGCCTGCGCCGAGTGTCACGTCGAGCACAAGAGCCACGAGGTCCTCGCCGACGGCATCACCGACCGCCACTGCACGCGGTGCCACGAGGACCTGACGGCCCACTCGAAGTCGAACTTCCTCGTGATCACCACGAACGGCACGAAGATCCGGTCCTTCGTCGGGAAGGAGAACGTCCACCCCGAGTTCGCGCCGCTCTCGGGCGCGACCGCTCCGCGGTCGTCCGCCCAGCTCGCACCCGACAAGGCCGACCGGGCGCGCACCTTCCTCAATCACTCGAAGCACCTGAACCCCGAGACGAACATGCCGGCCGACTGGAAGAAGCGAGTCGGGCGGTCGGCGATGGTGTGCGCGGATTGCCACCTGCCCGACGAGTCGCGCAACTACATGCAGCCGATCACGTACGAGCAGCACTGCCAGGAGTGCCACCCGCTCATCCTGACGGCCAAGCCGCTCAAGTACGACGGTCCGGGGGGGACCTACGAGTACAGCCCGGCCGACGCGAAGGTCCCGCACGGCGTCCAGCCGGAGCTCGTGCGTCCCTTCGTGCGCGGCTACGCCGACCGCTACCAGACCGACCTCCAGGCCTCGCTCGAGGCGTTCATCGGCCGCAAGGAGGTCGCGGAGAAGGAGCTCCAGGGCGAGGGCGAGGAGGGCGGCGGCGCCGCTCCGCCCGGCGGCGGACCGCGCCCGCCCGGGCCTCCGGCAGGCGGCCCGCGTCCGCCCGGACCGCCGACGCCTCCGGGCGGCGGACCGCGTCCGCCGGGGCCTCCCGGGGCTCCGGGCGGCGCTCCGGCGGCCGTGGCGAAGCCGAAGACCGCGAAGGACTGGATCGACAAGCGGCTCTCGATCTTCAGGCGCAGCCTGATCAACGCCAAGGACCTCGAGACCCAGATCTTCTCGTCGAAGGACGGCTGCGTCCGCTGCCACTTCACGCTCTTCGACGGCGCCAACCCCGTCGCCCCGGAGGAGATCGCCAAGAAGTGGCTCCAGGACCGGGAGTTCGCGGCGGCCCAGACGTACCGGGACGCGGCCACGAAGCGCTGGGACAGCGAGCTCGCGGCCGAGGGCGGCGGCAAGCTCCCGACCATTCCGCGGCCCGAGATCCCGGCCCGCTGGCTGCGTCACTCGGTCTTCAACCACGAGACGCACCGGGTGGTGAGCTGCCAGGAGTGCCACGAGGGCTCGCCGCAGAGCAAGCAGACGTACGACGTCCTCCTCCCGGGCGTGGCGCTCTGCCAGCGCTGCCACTTCCCGGGCGGCGCGCGGGCGGGCTGCATCGAGTGCCACCTCTATCACGACAAGAGCAACCAGCGGGACTTCGACGGGTCGGTCCCCGTCGACCGTCTCGTGCCGCCGAAGCCGGGAGCGAAGAAAAAGTAGGCGCCCGACAGGGCGCTTGACGGTCGGCGGGAGGAACGGTAACTTTCGCAGTACGCGCCTGGGCCGCCGCGCCGACGGCGGCCGGCGGTGGGGGAGTTCCGGTCAGGGGCCGGAAAGGGGAGACCGCGATGACCTCTCGATCCGCTCTGCTCAGCTTCGCTCTGGTCGCAGGCGTCGCGTTCGCGACGGCCGGTTGCGACACGGAGAACCGCCAGCAGAACGCCTCCAACTTCTGCCCGGGCGGCGTGGCGCTGACGACGGCCGATGTGAACGACATCATCGTCAAGGTCGTCTCGCAGGCCCAGGCCGTGGGCGTCCTCGCGACGGTCGCGGTCACGGACCGCGAGGGCGAGGTCCTGGGCGTCTTCACGATGACGAACACGACCGTCGACGTGAACGGCGACGGCGTCATCGACGCCCTCGACAACATCCGGCCCGCGAACGTCCAGGCCGCCATCTCGAAGTCCCTCACCGTCTCGTACTTCCAGAGCGAGCAGGAGGCCTTCACGACGCGGACGGCGTTCTTCATCGTCCAGGGCCACTACCCGCCCGGGGTGCGGAACGCCGGCGGAGGGCCGCTCTTCGGCGTCCAGGACTCGAGCCTCACGTCGAGCGACAACCGCATCGGGGCTTACGACCAGAACGGCATCGCGGTCGGCGCCGGCATCAGCGGCGAGTTCGGCGGCGTGCCGCTCTACAAGAACGGGTGCCCGGTCGGCGGCGTCGGCGTGGACACGATCGACGTCCTCGTCAACCTGCCGCCCGCGCCGAACCCGGACAGCGCGCTGACGCTGCTCTCGCCGGTCCAGAACGACGTCGACGAGGCGCTGGCGCTCTCGGGCGCCGTGAACTTCGCGACCCCGCAGGTCATCCAGGCGACGAGCGTGTTCGTCGACGGGATCAGCTTCCCGTTCGTGGACACCATCGTCGACTTCATCCCGCCGGACGCCGCGCCCAGCGCCGCCGGCCTCCAGACGGCCGGCATCGGCGCGATCGACCCGCAGTTCCCGATCCGGGCGAGCCCGCTCGCGCCGGAGATCATCGTCGACGGGCGCTTCGGCATCCGGCCGCAGACGCGCTTCACGGGCCGCGTCGTGTCGCGGAGCGAGTCGGACTTCAACACCCCGCCGCTCGGCAACGCCGGAAGCTCGTTCGTGAACGTCGACCGCAACGCCGCGATCGTCTTCGACACGATGCCGACGAGCGTGGACGGCGACCCGGGCTTCCGCTTCGAGAACGTGCCGATCGTGACGGTCCAGCAGGGAGTGCAGGTCACCCCGGTCGGCGACGTGCCCGGCGAGTTCAACTTCTCGCCGATCGACGGCATCGAGCCGCCGCCGGCGGAGGGCGGGCTCACGTCCGCCGAGGTCCGCCAGATCATGGTCCAGGCCGCGTTCGGGGCCGAGAGCCAGATCGCCGGCATCCGCCTGCCGCGCGGCGTGCCGGTCAAGGTCCACATCGTCGTCATCGACCGCCGCGGGAACCTGCTCGGCGTCTTCCGCCTGAACGACGGGACGCGGTTCAGCTTCGACGTGGCCGTCCAGAAGGCGCGGACCTGCGCGTTCTTCAGCACGGACGGGACGCCGGCCGACACCCCGCAGGGACAGCCGCTGCCCCCGGTCGCGTTCGCCTGCCGGAGCATCGGCTTCCTCGCGCAGCCGTTCTTCCCGATCGGCCTCGACGGCGAGCTCCCGGGCCCGCTCGTCAACGTCCGCGACCTCGTGAACCGCGGCAAGGTCACGATCGAGGTCCCGCCGTCGCTGACGACGATCAACCCGCCGCCGCGGCCCCCGAGCGACGGGACGACGGACGAGAACGTCCTCCTGCCCGGCAACCAGCTCTTCGACGACTACGGCGGCGCGCCGCCGGCCGAGCTCGGCCAGATCCGCGAGCTCCTGGGCGAGACCGGCGGGTTCTACCTGCTCGCCGACCGGCCCGACGTGGGCTTCGTCTCGCCCGGCATCCAGGCGGGGATCCAGACGTTCCCGGGCGGGGTCCCGCTCTACAAGAACGGGCGCCTCGTCGGGGCGGTCGGGATCTCGGGCGACGGCGTCGACGAGGACGACCGGGCGGCCCACTTCGGGCACCTCAACTTCGAGCCGCCGCCCGGCATCCGCGTGGACGAGGTCAGCGAGGGCGCGATCGGGCTGGTCCTCACGGCCAAGGTCACGGTCCTGGTGAGCGCGATCCAGGCCCACCCGGATCTGCGGATCCGCAACGTCTACGGGCCGATCATCGCCCGGGAGAAGGACTTCGTCGAGAACCGCTTCAACCGGAGCCTCGGCGGCGTGCGCATCCCGTACACGAAGTTCCCGCGCAACCCGACCGACTTCTGACGGCCGGCTCGAGACGAGAAGGACCGCGGCCGTCCGGGCTCGATCGCCCGGACGGCCGCGTCGTTTCTGGCCCGGCGCCCGGTTCGCTCTTTGACGACCATCGCCCCCGGTGCTAACATCGGCAAGGGCGCCGATCGAAGCGGCAACCTTCTCGGTCGGGCGGGAGGTCGGGTAGTGAAGCCGTGAACTCGCTCCTCGTTCATCGCGGCGGCAAGTTCGTGTCCAAGGTCGACCTCGGCCTCGAGGCCGAGCTCGTCATGGGCCGGGCGAGCGCCAACCCGATCTGCCTCCCCTCGGATCACGTCTCGCGCAAGCACGCCCTCATCCGGCGCCGGGACGGGCGCTTCTTCGTCTCGGACCTCGGGAGCTCGAACGGGACGTCGGTGAACGGCCGCCCGCTCGGGGCGGGCGAGGAGCGCGAGGTCCGCGACGGCGACCGGATCGGCATCGACGAGTTCGAGCTCCGCTGCGTCTTCGCGCGCGATACGCAGCCCGAGAGGCCGGTCGTCGGGCCGCTGATCGCCGAGGTCCAGCAGGCGCTCGGGGCCCAGCCGGACCCGAGACGGGCCGCGCAGCGGACGTCCATCCGCGGGGTCGCGCCCCCGTTGCCCCCGGCCATCGACCTCCGGGAGACGGCCAGGCCGCCGGCCGCCCCGACGGCGGCGGCGCGCCCGGCGGCTCCGTCCCCGGTCGACTCGGCTCCGCCGCCGCCCGCCTTCCTGCCGCCCCCGCCGTACGCGTCGCCGCCGCCGGCGGCGGTCGCGTCCGGAGCGACGCCGTCCGCCACGTTCGCGCCGCCGCTGCGGGCGTCGCCGCCCCGGCCGGTCTCGAGGACGGAGCCCGTGCGCCAGGCGGCGCCCGCGCCTTCGCCGCCGGCCCCACCGCCCCCGCCGCCCCCGCCGCCCCCACCGCCCCCGCCGCCCCCACCGGCCCCACCGCCCCCACCGGCCCCACCGGCCCCACCGCCCGCCGTGGCGTCGCCGCCCGTCAAGCCGCCGCCCGTCGCGCCGGCGCCGGCCGCGCCGGCTCCGCCGCCCGCGCCCGCGCCCGCGCCCGCCCCGGCTCCGCCGCCCGCGCCCGCGCCCGCGGCCGCCCCGGCGGCGCCGCCGCCGTCGAAGCCGCACGCGCCGCCCGCGACGGTCAGCCACTCGCGCCCGCACGACCGCATCGTGCTCCCGACGGGCGAGAGCGCCCGCATGCTCCAGGAGCACGGGGAGAGGCTCTCGGGCGAGGAGCTCTCGAAGTACGACATCTTCTCGGACATCCCGGCGAAGGACATCGACAAGCACCTCGAGCGCTACGTGGAGGACCAGCCGCCGATCTGGCTCCGTCGCTTCAAGAAGGGCGACTCGATCTGCCGGCAGGGCGACTACGGCTCGACGGCCTTCTACATCACCAAGGGGCAGGTGGACATCTTCATCCAGACGCCGATGGGGCACGTGAAGTCGCTCAAGGACGACCGGGAGAAGAAGGGCTTCTTCGGTTTCGTCCGGCGCTTCGCGAGCGTCATCGCGCCCTCGAGCCAGGACCGGCGCGAGGAGGAGGAGCCGCGCCGCTACATCCCGATCGACGCGCCGATCCACCTGCCGCTCGACAACCCGGTCGGCCAGCTCGGCGAGGGCGAGCTGTTCGGCGAGATGACGTGCATGAGCTTCTACCCGCGCTCGGCGACGTGCGTCGCGGCCGCGGACGAGGTCTTGTGCCTCGAGATGCTCCGGTCCGTCCTCCTCGAGCTGCTGAAGCGCCGCTCGAAGCGGTTCAACGAGCGCCTGGAGAAGTACTACCGGGAGCGCGCCCTCGACGCCCACCTGCGCAGCGTGCCGATCTTCTCCGACCTGACGAAGGAGTTCATCGACCACCTGCGCCCGCGCGTCGAGCTCCTGTCCTACAACCCGGACGACGTGATCTGCGCGCAGGGGGACCCGGCCGACGCCTTCTACCTCATCCGCCTCGGCTTCGTGAAGATCTCCCAGCACCATCCGGGCGGCGAGCTCGTCCTCGCCTACCTCGGCCGCGGGCAGTACTTCGGCGAGATGGGGCTCCTCGCGGGCGGGACGCGGACGGCGACGTGCATCGCCCTCGACCACGTCGAGCTCGTGAGGATCCGCAAGGACGACTTCGAGCTCATGATGACGAAGTTCCCGGAGATCCGCGGGAACCTCTGGCTCGAGGCCGGCAACCGCCTCATGGGGCAGCGCAAGCGGGTCGACAACCCGTCGATGATCCCGCTCGACGAGTTCCTGCTCCAGGGGCTCATAAACGCCCAGAACGTCCTCCTCATCGACCTCGACCGCTGCACCCGCTGCGACGAGTGCGTGCGCGCCTGCGCGGCGGCCCACGACGGCGTGACGCGGCTCATCCGCGACGGCCTCCGCTTCGACAAGTACCTCGTGACGACGTCCTGCCGCGCCTGCACCGACCCCGTGTGCATGATCGGGTGCCCGGTCGGCTCGATCCGGCGCCGCAACAGCCTCGAGATCATCATCGAGGACTGGTGCATCGGCTGCGTGAAGTGCGCCACCCAGTGCCCGTACGGCAACATCAACATGCACCCGGTCGAGGTCCAGGTCGACGACCCCGAGCGCCCCGGCCGCAAGAAGGCCGAGGTCGCGAACGAAGGCAAGGGCAAGGCCGTCTGCTGCGACCTCTGCATCGGCTTGAAGGAGCCGAGCTGCGTCTACGCCTGCCCCCACCACGCCGCGATCCGCGTCGAGCCGCGCCGCTTCTTCGCGCCCGAGTTCGCGACCGAGACCGAGACGGATGTGGACGAGGCCGTCCGCAAGGCGCGGGCGGGGTGACGGCGCTCGGGATCGTCCGTCAGTCGGCCCGTGGCGCGCCGGGGCCGGGGGCGCGAGGCCGCTGGCACCGCGGGCAGTAGTGCGTCGCCCGGCCGGCCACGACCGCGCGCGCGATCGGCGTCCGGCACCGCTCGCACGGCTCGCCCGTCCGCTGGTACACGAGCGGGCCGAGGCGGCGGGCGACGCCGCGCCGCCCGGCGCCGACGCGCTCCTGGTCGGGCGTACCGGATCGCCGGTCGACGGCGCGCGCGAGCACGTCGCGGACGGCGGCCGCGAGGCGCGTCGTCTCGGCCCTCGTGAGCCGGCCCGCCGGGCGCGCCGGGTGGACCCTCGCCTCGAAGAGCGCCTCGTCGGCGTAGATGTTGCCGACGCCGGCGACGAGGCGCTGGTCGAGGAGCGCGGCCTTCACCGGGCGCCGGCCGCGGAGCCCGCGCCCCAGCTCGGCGGCCGTGACGGCGAGGCCGTCCGGCCCGAGCGCGGCCGTCAGCGCGCGCAGGCCCGCCGGGTCGACGAGGGCGATCCAGCCGAACTTCCGCTGGTCCTCGAACCGGAGGTCGCGGGGGCCCGACAGCTCGAAGATCGCGCGGGTGTGGCGGTCCGGGGGCTTGCGGACGACCCAGAGCTTGCCCGTCATCTTGAGGTGGACGCAGAGGGCGCGGCCGCCGTCGAGCCGGACGACGATTATCTTGCCGCGCCGCTCGACGCCCTCGATGCGCGCGTCGCGAAGGCCGGCGGCGAGGCCCTCGGGCGTCGCCCCGCGCACGCCGCGCGGCCAGTCCAGCCAGGCGAGGCGCCCGATCCGCCGCCCGCGCAGGCGCGGCGCGAGGTAGCGGACGACGTGCTCGACCTCGGGGAGCTCGGGCATGGCCTTGCGCCGGCTTGCTTCTACCGGAAGATCGAGAAGACCGCCCGGACGAGGCGCCGGATGATCCCCGGGCGCCCCGGCGGATGCTGGGCCGTGTAGGGCTCGGTCGACTCGACCTGCGGCTCGCGCCCCCCCCTCTCGATGGCGAGGGCGTCCACCTTGATCGCCTTCGACGGGCGCGTGTCGTCGTCGAGCATGCTCTGCGGGATGTCGCCCGCGGGGCCCGGCGCCGGGCCGATCCCGAGGCCGCTGTCCTCGATCTCGAAGCCTTCGAGCGGGCGGGGCGCGGCCGCGAGCGGGCGCGGCGGCACGACTCGCGGCTCGGCCGTCGGCGGCTCCGGCTCGAGGCCCTCGCCGGCCGCGCGCGCCCCGTCGGCCGGCGTGACCTCGACCGGCGACACGGCCGCGCGCGCGCCCTCGACCGGCGTGGGCTCGACCGGCGAGACCCGGGGGCCGCCCGCGGGCGCCGGGGCCGGCGCCGGGGCCGGCGCGGGGGCGGGGACGGGGACGGGGGCGGGGGCGGACGGCGGGAGCGTGCCCGCCCCGGCCGCGGATGCCTCGCCGGGGAGCCCCGCCGGCTGCGGCCCCGACGGCCGGTACGGCTTCTCCGGCCGCGTGGACACCTGGCGGAAGGCGGGCGTCCCCGGCACGGGCTCCCGGACCGCCTGCGTCTCCTCGGGGAAGGGCGAGGCGCGCCCGCCGGCGGTCGCCGGCGTCGGCGGAACGTCGGCCGGCGTCGCCCGCGGCGCGCCCCCGGACGAGCCCGCCCCGGCCGGCGGCGCCGCCGACACCGAGCCCGCGCCCGCGACCTCGGCCAGGGCGACCCCCGGGTACGAGGACGCGAGCGACGGGATCGGCGAGACGACCGCCCCGAGCGCCGCGAGCGCGTCCTCGATGGCGCGCCTCAGCTCGCCGGGCGTCGCGAACCGGTCGGTCGGGGCCTTCTTCAAGCAGCGGTCGACGATCCGCACGAGCTCGCGGGGGACGTCGGGCGCGACCGAGCTCACCGGCTCGGGCATCTCCTCGAGGATCTTCTTCAGGAGCCCGCGCGTGAGCGTGCCGGAGAACGGGCGCTTGCCCGTCGCCATGTGGTAGAGGGTCGCGCCGAGCGAGTAGACGTCGGCCCGCTGGTCGGCCTTGTAGGCGTCGCGCACCTGCTCGGGCGGCATGTACGAGAGCGAGCCGAACCCCTGGCCGGGGCGCGTCAGGTTCTCGACGCTCGACGCGCCGAGGCTCTTCACGAGCCCGAAGTCGCAGAGCTTCGCGTCGCCGCGGTCGTCCACGAGGATGTTCTCGGGCTTGACGTCGCGGTGGACGAAGCCCCGCTCGAAGGCGTGCTCGAGCGCCGACGCGACCTGGCGCGCGGCCGTCAGCGCCTCGACGGGCGCGAGCCGCCCGCGCGCGATGATCCGCTTGGCGAGCGTCTCCCCGCGCACGTACTCCATGGCGAGAAACGCGAACCCGGTGCCCTCGCCGGCGCCGTAGACGCGGACGAGGTTCGGGTGCCGGAGCTTTCCGGCCGCCTCGATCTCGCGCACGAACCGGGCGATCGTCTCGAGGTTGGCCGTCGGCCCCGTCGGGATCACCTTGATCGCGGCCTCGCGCTGGAGGAAGAGGTGCTTGGCCCGGTAGACCTTGCCGAACGAGCCCTGGCCGATCGCCTCGAGGATCTGGTATCCCGGGATCCTCGGCAGGGCCTCCTCGGCCGACTCGCCTTCCGCCGCCGCCCCGGCGTTCGCGGCCGCGGCCGCGGCCAGCCCTCCCGCCGCCCCGGCCCCGCCGCGGCCGACGCTCGTGCTGCCCGGGACGGCGGGCGCCGTCGCGACGCCCGGGCGCACGATCACGGGCGCGCCGGCCACCGCTCCGACCTTCTGAGGAGGCGCCGTGTCGGCCTGGGGGTCGGCGAGGGCGCGGATCCAGGTGTTGTCGCCGATGCGGATCTCGTCGCCGGGCCTCAAGACGGCCGACTTCTCGATCCGCCGCCCGTTGACGTAGGTCCCGTTGGCGCTCCCGAGGTCGACGACCTGGAGCCCGCCCGCGTCGCGCACGAGCTGACAGTGCCGCCGCGAGAGCGCCTGGTCGGCGAGAGAGACATCGGCGGCCCGACCCCGTCCGATGACGAGGGGCCGCCCCTCGGGGAGCTCGACGAGCCGCCCCGGCCCGGCCGTGGTGCCGATCTCGACGCGCATGCGCGGCCCGTCTTGTACCACGGCGCCGGCCGGTTCCGCAACGCGGGGGGGGCGCGGGCGCCCTGTCGAAAGCGAACAGGCCGGGCCACGCGATGCGCCGCGCATCGCCGCATCCGGCATCCCCACATCCCCGGTCCCCGTTCCCCTCCCCGGGGAACCCGGTTCCCGAGGGCCCCAGCCCCTCCCCTGCCCCTGCCCCGACCCGCCCTGCCCCTGCCCCTGCCCCTGTCCGAACCCCGGATCAGCGCGCGACGGCGAGGATCTCGCGCGCCTGGGCGTGGACGCGGCCGCCCGGGCGCGAGCGCGAGAGCGCCTCGCGGGCGCGCGACTCGGCCCCGCGCCGGTCGCCCGCCTGGAGGGCGGCGAGCGCCAGGTTCACGTGCGGCGCGGCCTCGTCGGGCGGCGCGAGCGCGGCCGCCTCGTCGAGGAGCCGGACGGCCTCGTCGAAGGCGCCGGGGGCGGGGTCGCCCGAGAGCATCAGCAGGGCGAGGTCGTTGCGCGGCCGCCACTCGCCCCGCCCGAGGTCGACGGCGCGCCTGAGCGCCGCCTTCGCCCGCTCGAGCCGCCCGGCCGCCTCCAGGATCGAGCCCAGGTGGTGATAACCCTCCCAGTGGCCCGGCGCCAGCGCCACGAGCCGCTCGGCGGCGCGCGCGGCGGTCTCGAGGTCGCCGGCCGCCTGGGCGAACGTCGACAGGTTCCTGAGGGCGATCGCGTTCTCGGGCTCGACCTCGACCTGGCGCACGAGCGCGCGGACGGCCTTGCGGACCTCGCCCGCCCGCACGGCGATCGCGGCCAGCTTGTCGAGGGGCGCGCCGGCGCGCGGGAAGAGCTTCGCGGCGCGCTCGGCCACGCGCTCGGCGGCGTCCGGGCGACCCTCGGCGACGAGGATGTCCGCGAGCGTCAGGTAGGCATCGAGGAAGGCCGGGTTGGCGCCGATCGCCCGCCCCAGGGCCGCGGCGGCCGCGCCCGGGCGGCCCCGCTCCTGCTCGACGATCGCCAGGGCGTAGAGGATGTCGGGCGCGTCGGGCCTGGCGGCGAGGGCGCGCTCGAGCTCGCGCGCCGCCTCGTCGTTGCGGCCGAGGGCCCCGAGCGCCCGCCCGAGGTGGAAGCGCGCCGCCACGAAGCCCGGATCGCGCCCGGCGGCGCGCCCGTACAGGACGACCGCCGCGTCGGCGTCGCCCTTCGACTCGGCCACGACGCCCCGGTAGAAGAGGAGGCGGGGCTCGTCGCGGACGGCCTCGGGCGCCGAGTCGAGGAGGGCGGCGGCCTCGTCGAGCCGGTCGAGGGCGATCGCGATCCGCGCGAGGCCGACGAGCGACGCCGCGTGGTCGGGCGACCGCGAAAGGGCCGCGGAGAAGGCGCCGCTCGCCTCGCCCAGGCGTCCGGCCGAGAACGACTCCTCGCCCGCCCGGGCGAGGTCGTCGGCGTTGCTCCCCCGCCTTCCGCTCCGTCGTTCCGTCGTCACGCCCGTCTCGCCGGCTTGCCGGCCTCCGCGTCGCGCCTCTTCCTCGCCTCGCGCTCGATGCGCTTCATCGCTTCCCGTACGTCGATCTCCCCGATCTCGTGGCCGTGCAGGTCGGGCGGGAAGAGCAGCGTCACCCGCGCGGCCTCGACGGGCGGGCGCTTCCCCTTGAGCCCGTCCCCGTCCACGAGGAAGGCGACGTCGAGCCGGCCGCCCGTGAGCGCCTTCGCCGCCCGGGCGACGTCCACCTCGACCCCGACCGACGCCCCGGCGCCCACCTCGAGCGCCGCCCCGGCGTTGAAGCCGATCTTGAGCTTCCCCCTGTCGTAGCCGAGGCGGAGGCCCGCCTCGGCGCCGGCGCCCGCCCAGGCCTCGGCCGTCCCCGTGACCTTCACGAACTCGCCGAGGCCGACCGTGCCCGTGACGCCGGCCTTCGCCCCCGCGAAGGCCTTGCCGCCGGCGACGACGACGACGCGCGGCGGGGCGGCGGTCGCGGCGACGTCCGCCGCGGCGGTCGCGTGCGCGCCGACCTCGCAGTGCCCCTGGCAGCGCCCGTTCACGTCGAGGCGCTCGCCGCCCACGTGGGCCCCGGCCGTGCAGAACGCGCCGTCGACGTCGAAGCGGGCGCGCGCCCCGGCCTCGGCCCGCCCCTCGCCCGCGAGCCCGCGCCGGCCCGCCGTCGCCGTGCCGGTCGCCCCCGCACGAGCCTTGGCCTCGCCGCGGACGCGGGCGTCGGCGTCGAGGGCGCCCGAGCGGAACGCCGCCGCCGCCTCGCCCCCCCGTCCGACCTCCGCCCGGGCCCCGCCGGCGGCGCGGGCGCCCTCGCGGCCCGCGGTCGCGCGTCCCGCCGCCGAGGCGCGCCCGTGGCGGCCCTCGACGGACGCCACCCCGGCCCGGTCGACGGCCGCGAGCTCGGCGGCGACGGCCGCGAGCTCGCCCGCCAGCTCGGCCCGATCGACGCCGGCGCTCGCGCAGAAGCGGTCGGCGGCCGCCGGGTCCCGGCGGCGCTCGCGCTCGAGCCGCGCCCCCGTGCGGACGGCTTCGGCGGTCCCGGGGGCCCGGGCCGACGGCGCGGGGCCGCGCGCCGCGGCCGCCCCCGGCCCCGGGGTGGACCGCGCGCCGCCGCGCTTCTCGATCGCCGCCTTCAGCATGGATCCGGCGATCCGCCCGCTCGTCGAGCCCGTACCCGGGACGTCGTCGGTCGCCGCCGCCCGGGCGGCCCCGCGCCGCCGCCCGGCGCGCCCGGGCGCCGCGCCCCCGGCTGCGGCGGCCGGCGCGCCGCCGCTCTCGGCGCTCTCGCCGCTCCTCGCGCCCTTCACGGCCTTGAGCCGCCCCGACTTCCCGCCTTCCGGCTCGACCGGCGGCTCGGGCGCCCCGCCCGCCCCTCCCGGTCCCCTCACCCGACCGATCGCCATTCCCGCACCTCGCTGCAATGGAAGCGCGCATTATAGCGGGCGTGCGGCGCCCCGCCTATCAACGGGCGTCGCGGCGGGCGTCAATGGGTGTTGAGGGGCACTAGGCGCAAGGCACGGCCCGGGCTGCGGGTCACGGGCTCGAGCGCGGGCAGGAGTTTGGCCGGCCACTTGCACGGGATCGGGCCGGGGAGGGCTCGGCATGCGGCGAAGGCTCGCGGTCGGGGTCGCGGGGCTCGTGGCGGCGGCGGTGGGGTCGGTGGCCCTCGCGGCGTGGGCGGGCGGGGGGGGGGGGGGGGGCGGCGGATCGACGCGCGGTCCGGCGGCGGCCGGGGGCGCCGGCGGCGCGGGTGCGGGCGCCGGCGGCACCGGGCCGCGCGTCGTCGTCGCCGACGGCACGGCGGGGCAGCGCCTGTCGCCCTTCCCCGACCGTCGCTTGATGACCGGCGGGCACGTGATGTCGACGCTGCCGGGCGTCACCGACCTCGAGGCCGGCTTCCGCGAGGAGCTCGAGAAGCTCGACGGGTTCGGCGTCTACGCGCCGATCGCGGTCACGTTCGACGGCGACATCGACGTCGCGACGATCGCCGACGCCAACGTCCTCGTCGTCAACGTCCAGGGGACGCGCGCCGGCGAGGTCGTGCCGCTCGACCTCGGGCGCGGCAGCTTCCCGACCGACTTCGGGCGCCCCGTCTCCTTCCACGGGCGCGACCCGCTCGCCGGCCACGGCGACCTCCTCTTCCCACCCGGGAACCCGGGATCGCACTACGAGGCGGCCTCGCGGACCGTGATCCTCCGGCCGCTCGTGCCCCTCGAGGAGGGCGCGACCTACGCGGTCGTCCTCACCGATGGCCTGCGCGGGGCGGGCGGCGGCGGGGCGGTCCAGGCCCCGAGCGGCTGGCTGCGGCCGACGACCCACGACGCGATCCTCGGCCCGGCGCTCGGCTCGGTCGCGCGCAACCTCGGGCAGATCGGCTACCAGTGGGAGTTCCCGACCGGGCGGCCGAGCGCGGGCCTGCGGCTGGCCGCGGACGCCATCGACGGCACGGGCCCGCTCGCGGCCGCGCTCTCGGGCCCGACGGCGCGCCCGCGCCTCGAGCGCTTCGACGACCTCCGGACGGGCTTCGGCGACGGCAGCCCCTACACGTTCGACGCCTTCGACTTCGCCGCCGTGATCGGCGGGCTCGCCGACCTCGCGCGCCTCGCCGGCCCGCTCCACCCGATCGCCAGGGACCTCGAGGCGCTCCTCGACATCCTCGACCTGTCGTGCGTCGATTACATCGCGACCGGCTCCGCCATCTGCCCGGACCTGCGCACGAGCCCGCGCGGCACGTGGGACCTCGACCCGGCGACCGCCGCCCCGGTGGCGGGGCGCGTCCCGTTCCTCGTCGTCGTCCCGCGCCCCTGCGCCGAGAACGGCTTCGCGCAGCCGCCCTACCCCGTGCTCCTCTACGGCCACGGGAGCCAGCGCTCGCGCCTCGACGCCGTCTCCGTCGCCGCCTTCGCCAGCCGCTACGGGTTCGCGGTGGTCGCGATCGACGTCGTCGACCACGGCCCGGACGACGCGCTCACGCGGCTGCCGCAGCTCGTGGGCCAGGCGGCGTCCGGCGACCAGGGCGTCGAGATCGGGGCGCGGGCCGCGATCATCGGGCTCGCGCTGGCGCTGAACGTGACCGTGAACCCGTTCGCCTCGGTCGAGACGCAGGCCCGCCAGCTCCTCGCGGGCGGCCCGCTCGGCCCGCTCTTCGCGGACGGGCGCGCGACCGACGTCGACGGCGACGGCTACACGGACTCGGGCCGGCGCTTCTTCACGTCCGACGTGCCACGCTCGCGCGACAACGTCCGCCAGTCGGTCCTCGACTTCATGAGCGTCCTCCGCGTCGTCCGCGGCCTCGGCGTCGACCTGAACGGCAACGGCCGCCTCGACCCGCAGGAGGGCGACCTCGACCGCGACGGCACCCTCGACTTCGGCGGGCCGGGCGCGGCCGCCGCCTACGTCGGGATCTCGCAGGGCGGGATCTGCGGCTCGGTCCTGGCCGGCACGGACCCGACGATCCCGCGGTTCGACGTCATGGTGCCGGGCGGCGGGCTCGTCGACATCGTGACGACGTCGACGCTCCGCTCGGTGACGGGGACGGTCTTCACCCAGGCGCTCGGGCCCGTCATCGTCGGCCAGCCGGACGGCGCGGGCGGCGCCTTCGTGGACGTCGCCGGCCACGGGCGTTACGGGCGGGTGCCGACCGCCCCCGGCGGGATCGTCTCGGCGACGAACCTCCGGATCGGGCTCCGCGTCGACGCGACCGTGGCGCCGGACGGCGGCTTCGTCCTCCACCTGCGGGCCGACCAGGGCGACGCCATCGAGGTCGAGTCGGTCGCGCCCGGCGGCGCCCTCCTCGGGGCCAGGATGTTCGCGGCCCCGACCTTCGGCCTCGGCCTCACGCGCTCGTCGCCCGACATGCGCGAGTACTTCGGCCTCGCGGCCACGGTCCTCGAGGGCGCGGACCCCGTCGTCTTCGCGCCTTACTGGCGCAACCCCGCCCCCGGGCGCGGGCTCGCGGACGTGCTGGCCCAGGTCTCGCTCGGCGACACGACGGTCCCGGTCTTCACGGGCGCGTCGATCGGGCGCGCCGCCGGCCTCCTCTCGCTGTCGCGCAACCAGCGGCTCGCCGCCGAGGGCGTGCTGCTCTCGGGCACGAGCTTCAACGGCGACCGCGTGCTCGGGGTCGAGTCCTCGGCCGGGGCCGGGATCCGGTTCCTCGGCGTCAACAACCACTCGGGCATGCTGGTCCCCGATCCCGGGAAGGGCTTCCCGGCCGTGCGCTACGCCGCCGCCGCCCAGCGCCAGGCCTTCGACTTCCTGCGGACGGGGCGGATCGACGACGGCGATGCGATCTTCGACGTGATCCTGAGGTAGACCGCAGGGCGCGCCCGCAGCGCACCCGGTCAGCGCGGCACGAACGTGATCGTCGTGAGGTAGATCTGCGTGCCCGCCGCCGCGATCTGGCCCTCGATCCAGCTCGGGTCGTAGCCGCCGAGCGGCGAGGTGTAGTTGGCGACGAGGAACTCGTTCGCCGAGAGGCGCGCGACCGCCGGGAAGGCGGTGTCGCCGCAGCCCGGGAGGTCGACGAGCGGGATGACGCGGCGCGTGGCGGGCTCGACCCGGTAGAGCGTGGTCCGCTTGAGGCGGAGCGAGTACGCGCCGAGGTTGTAGATCCGCTGGAGGTCGAAGGGCAGGTAGGTGAGCCCGCGGTCGTACGGGCCGCCCACGTCGCGGCGCGCGACCAGGTAGAGGTCGTCGCCGTGGCGGAACAGGCGCGGCGAGTCGTAGCGCTCGCGGTCGGCGCGCGCCGGGAAGCTCCAGCTCCCGAGGCTCCCGGCCGCCGCCGTCGCCACGTGGGCGCCGAAGCCGGTCGTGTCGCCGTCCTCGAGGCGCGTGACGGCGACGAGCCCGCCCGCCGGATCGAACTCGAAGCCGACCTCGGAGACGCCGCCCCGGTAGACGCGGCCGCCCGGCCCCGTGCCCGGGACGGGCGCCCAGGCGAGGCCGTCCGCCGACACCTGGAAGAGCACGTCGACGTCGGCCGGCCCGGAGAGGTTGTAGTGGCCGCCGCGGTAGGACGTCATCCAGGCGCGGCCGCCGCGCACCTTCAAGTCCCACGGCACCTCGCCCGCCTGGAGCACGGTCACCGCCCGGGAGAAGCGCCCGGGACCGAGGCGCTCGGACTGCCAGACGTGCTTCGGCTCGAAGGCGACGGGGTTCGTGCCGGCCTCGAAGTAGTGCAGGATCAGCCGGCCCCCGAGGGACAGCAGGGACGGCTCGCGGACGTCGGCGCCGATCGCGACCTCGTGCTCCATCTCGAACGTCCGCCCGAGGTCCGTCGAGCTGACGACGAGGAGCCGGGCGTTGGCCGAGGCGAAGTGCGTCTCGTTCGTCCGCCAGGCGAGGAAGAGCCGCCCGTCGTGGAACGCGATGGCGCAGTTGTTGTTCGAGGCGTCGCAGCGCGCCGCCGCCGGCAGCGCGGCCGAGGGGGCAACCCAGATGGGCGGCGAGACGACGGGATCGTAGTCCCGGGTCGTGTCGACGACCCAGTCGTCGGGGTCGTCGCTCGGCGTCGCCGCCGGGGCGGGCGCAGGGACGGGTGCCGGCGCCGGGGCGGATGCCCCCGAACCCGCGCCGGACGGGCCCGGCCCGCCGCCCGTAGGGGGTGCTCCGAGGCCGCTTCCGCCCGACGAGTGGCGGCAACCGCTCGCAGCGATGAAAATAAGTAATGCATACACCGTCGCGAGGGTGGGGCGCATGAATGCGGATCTTAGCTCCCAAGAGACGGCCGTCAAGGCCATCGTCTTCGATTACGGCGGCGTGCTGCGCCGGGACGACCGCGCCGAGTTCGAGGCCGTCGACGAGGCGGCGGGCCTGCCGCGCGGCTCCCTCTGGACGGCGTTGCACGACATCCCCGAGTACCGTCTCTCGCGCGAGGGCAAGATCGACCTCGAGGCGTTCCGGACCGCCGTCCGCGCCCAGCTTGCGCGCGCGACGGGCCTCGGCGAGGCGCGGGCGAAGACGACGCTCGACGTCCTCGACCTCCGGCTCGCGGCGCTCCCGCCGATCGAGCGCGACATGCGCGGCCTCCTGATCCTGCTCCGGGCCGGCGGGCGCGTCAAGCTCGGGCTCCTCACCAACGGCGGGCCCGGCTCGAGCAACCTCCTGCGCGACACGGGGGTCGCGGCCCTCTTCGACGACGCGATCTTCTCGGCGGACGTCGGGTTCGCGAAGCCCGACCCCGCCGTCTTCAAGCTGGCCGCGGTGCGCCTCGGCGTCGAGCCGGCCTCCTGCCTCGTGGTCGACGATCAGGCGCATCACCTCGAGGGGGCCCGGACCGCCGGCCTGCGCACGCACCTGTTCCGGCGCGGCGGCCTCGCCGACCTGCTCGAGCGGCTGGAGAAGGAGGGCGCGCTGCCGCGGGCCTGAGGCTATCCCGGGCCGGCGCCGGCGGCGCCCCGCCTCACGCGCACGACCCCGGCCGTCCCGTCGACCAGGACCTCGTCCCCGTCGCGGATCGCCCGGGTCGCGCCCTTGACGCCGACGACCGTCGGGATGCCGAGCTCGCGCCCGATGATGGCGGTGTGCGAGAGCAGGCTCCCCTTCTCGACGACGATCGCGCTCGCCGCGACCATGAGGAAGACCCAGCCGGGGTCCGTCATGGGGGCGACGAGGACCTCCTTCGCCACGGCGAGGCCGAGGCTCGGCTCGACGACGACCCTGGCCCGGCCCGTGACGCGGCCCGGCGAGCATCCGAGCCCGCGAAGCTCGATCGGGCCCGGGCTCGGGCTCGGGCCCGGGCCCGGGCTCGAGTCCCCCGCCGGCTCCGCCGCGCTCCCCACCTCGCTCGCCAGGAACGCGCCGCGCATCTCGATCCGCTCGGGGGGGCGGCGCGTGCGGAAGCGCGCGTACTCCTCGCGCCGGATGGCGACGAGGCGCCCGAGGTCGCGCGTCGCCCCGCCCCCGCGCACGGCGCCCTTCACCTCGTCGACCGTGAGGTAGTGGATGTCGTCTCGGTCCGCCAGGATCCCGCGGGCCTCGAGGATCCGGGCGAGGGCGCGGAAGATCCGCTTCACCAGGCCGTAGGCGCGCGTCCGCGCGAGGCGCATGTTCTCGCGGTCGCGCACGGCCTCGCGGCAGCGGCGGAGGACGCGCCCGAAGATCCGGCGCCCGAGCGGCCGCCCCGCGAGCCCCGAGGCGACGCGCCGCTCCGCCGCCTCGCGGATCCCGCGCTCGCGCGCCTCCATGGAGGCGACGTCCGTCGCCCCGCCGGCGAGGTAGTTCCGGAGCATGCGGACGAACGGGCGCGGGTCGTCGGACACGCTCGGCGTCTCGAGCTTGAGCTCCATGAGCGTCCGGTCGCCGTAGCGGTCGAGGTGGTCCTCGAAGGCGCGCCGGAAGTCGCCGAGCGCCGGGTCGCCGCGCACGGCCGCGAGCACGGCGCCGTCGTCCGCCTCCGAGGCGAGGAGCGCGCGCAGCCGCTCGTCCCGGCGCGCCCGCTCGACGAGCGCGAGCGCCGAGCGGACGGGCTCGACGCTCTCCATGCCCGTCTCGCCGCAGAGGAGGTCGTTGCGAAGCGCCTGGCCGTCCCCGAGGCCGTAGCGGACGGCGAGCTTGCCGAGGCCGTCGTAGAGCTGCTGGGCGAAGAAGTCGTTGACGATGGTGATCGCCCAGGGCTCGAGGAGGCGTCCCGCCAGGTCGTCGAAGACGTCCACGAGCTGGTGGGCCGAGAGCCGGTCGAGGTCGAGGCGGTTCACGCCCTCGCGGACCGACTCGAAGAGGGCCCGGAAGCGCCGCACGCGCACGCGGTGCGTGGCGTAGAGCCACGCCGCCTTGAGGGCGATGCGGACGAAGTCGGCGCGCCGGTGGAGCCGCTCGCCGAGCGAGGCGGCGGGCGGCGGCCGGCGCACGTGGCGGGGCTCGAGCCCGAGCGCCTTCTCCCAGGCGGGGAGGAAGGCCTCGAACCCGGGGACGAGGAGGTAGAGCCGGTACCAGTTGAGGATGGAGTAGTAGACTCGGCCCTCGACGAGCCCGAGCAGGTCCTCGTAGGCGGCCTCGTTGCGCCCGAGCACGCGCTCGGGGACGCCGAAGAGCCGCGACGTGGCCCGGAACGTCCGGCGGTAGGCGGCGCGCGCGTACGAGAACGTGAGCGGGAGGGTCACGCCCGGGAAGCTCTCGACGATGTTGGCGTTGTCGAACACCTGCAGCCCGGGCTCGCCGGGCTCGCCGGGCCCGCCAAGCTCGCCGGGCCCGTCGGGCGCCCCCCCCCGCGCGCCGAGGGTGGTGATCGGACGCGCCTGGAGGACGTGGATGCGCCCGTCGCCGTCCACCGCCCACTCGATGTCCTGGGGGCGCCCGTAGTGCGCCTCGATGCGCTCGCCGAGCGCGACGAGCGCCCGGACCTCGTCGTCCGAGAGCGCCGGGGCCGCGGCCTCGGCCGCCGGGACGTCCTCGAGGCGCGTCCCGCGCCCCTTCGCCCGGTCGAAGACGACGCGCTGCGCCTTCTCGGCGATCGTCCGCGCCTTGACGGCCCCCGTCGCCCGCTCGACGACGAGCTGGTCGGCGGCCACCTGGTCCGAGACGACGCCCTCGCCGAGGCCGAGGCCGGCCGAGATCACGGCCTCCCCCGTCTCGCCGTTCGTCGGGTTGGCCGTGAAGAGGACCCCGGCGCGCCGGCTGTCGACGATCTTCTGGACGATGACGGCCGCGCGGACGTCGTCCTCCGGGAGCCCGCGCGCCCGCCGGTAGGCGACCGCCCGCTCCGAGCGCGCCGAGGCGAGGCAGCTCCGCACGCGGGCGACGAGGTCCTGGCGCGGGACGTAGAGGTAGGTGTCGAGCTGGCCGGCGAACGAGGCGGTGGCCGAGTCCTCGGCGACCGCCGACGAGCGCACGGCGACGAGCGCGTCGGGCCCGAGCTCGCGGTCGAAGCGCTCGAGGAGCGCCGCCTCGAGGTCCGGGGCGACCTCGCCGCCGGCCTGCGTCGTCACGCAGAACCAGGGCGGGACGGGCAGCCCCGCCCGGGCGAGGGCGGCGAGGCTCAGGGCCTTGCCGCCGACGAGCTCGACCGTGAGGCCGTCCTGCTCGGGACCGGCGAGCCGCGGGGCGCCGCTCATGAGCCGCCCCGTCCCGCTCTCCCCCCGGGAGAGGACCGGGGTGAGGGTCGTCGCGCCGTCGCCCCGTTTGACCGCCCCGCGCGGCGTCCGCTATGCTCTCCCCCATGCCCCTGCCGCCCGGACCGCGCCGCCCGGCGCTGCTCCAGACCTGGGCCTGGATCCGCCGGCCGTGCGAGCTCATGGACTCGTGCGCGGCCCGCTTCGGCCGCATCTTCACGATCCGCTTCGTCCGCGGGCGGCGCTTCGTCCTCGTCGCCGACCCGGACATCGTGAAGGAGGTCTTCGCCGCCCCGCCCGCGACCTTCGACAGCGGCAACAAGAGCTTCGAGGCGTTCGCCGGCCCGGCGTCGCTCTTCGTCCTCGCCGGCCCGCGCCACGGGCGCCACCGCCGCCTCCTGACCCCGCCCTTCGTCGGCAAGCGCATGCGCGCCTACGGCGGGCTGCTCATCGACATCACGCGGCGCGCCCTCGCGACCGAGCCCGCCGGCCGCCCGTTCCGCGGCCACGAGCTCTTCGGGCGCGTCGCCCTCGAGGCCATCTTCCGCGCCGTCTTCGGCATGGAGGAGGCGGAGAAGCTCGAGGCGATCGCCGCCCTCGTCGCGCGGCTGACGGGGCCCTGGACGGCGCTGCTCGCGTTCCTGCCCGGCCTCCACGTGGACCTCGGGCCGTGGAGCCCGTGGGGACGGTTCCTGCGCCTGAAGCGCGCCTTCGACGACATCCTCCACGCCGAGATCCGGCGCGCCCGGGCGGACGCCCTGGCGCGGCGCCCGCGCGAGGACATCCTGGCCAAGCTCGTCGAGGCGAAGGTCGACGCCCGGAGCGAGACCGAGAGCCCGCTCGGCGACGACGAGCTGCGCGACGAGCTGACGACGCTCCTCATCGCCGGTCACGAGACGACCGCCGTCTCGCTCGCCTGGGCGGCGCGCCGGATCCTCGGCGACCCCGAGGTGGAGGCCCGGGCGCGCGCCGAGATCGCCGGGGCGACGGGCGGGGCGCCGCTCGCCGCCGAGCACCTGGCCCGCCTCCCCTACCTCGAGGCGTGCTGCGAGGAGACGCTCCGGATCCAGCCGATCGTCCCGATCGCCCCGCGCCTGCTGGCGGCGCCGCTCCGCGTCGGGCCCCACGACCTCGAGCCCGGCACGAGCGTCGCCCCTTGCATGTACCTCATCCACCGCGACCCCGCCCTCTACCCCGACCCGCTCCGCTTCCGCCCCGAGCGCTTCCAGGACGAGGCCGCGCGCCCGCCCCCGCACCGCTTCTTCCCGTTCGGCGGCGGCTTCCGCCTCTGCATCGGCCACGCTTTCGCCATCTACGAAATGAAGGCCATCCTCGCCACGCTCCTCGCCGAGGCCTCGCCGGCGCTCGCCCCCGGCGCCCCGCCCGCCGACGCCTACGAGCGCAAGGGCATCCTCGTCGCCCCGCGCGGCGGGCCGCCGCTCGTGCTGCGGGCGCCGAGCATCCGGACGCCGCCCCTCGCCGCCGGCGAGCCCCATCTAACGGCAAAGCCCCGTCCTTAGGAAGCCAGCCGCGGAGCCAAGCCTCGAGAGCCGGCACCCGCTACTCTCCCGATCGCGCGCCCATCCTCGCCCGTGGAACGCGGCCCGGAAGATGCGGGGCTCGCGTCCGCTCGCGCGCTCGTAACCACCACGGTCGGGCGCGGACGACCATCGGCAGGGGTTCGCGGTCGGGCTCCGCGCGAGGCGATGCGTCACGGCCGGCCGCGTCAAGTTGCCGCTGCTCGCCCGCGACGGTAGTCTATGACCGGACGCCGGGCGGGGGAGTCGACGTGGGCGCGGGGGTGCCGGACGACGAGGCCTTCGAGTCGTCGCGGATGCGAGCCCTGATCGAGGGCTCGTACCCGGCGCCCATCGCGCGTGCCTTCGCCCGGCTCGCCGCCGGCGTCGAAGGAGATGAGTCGGCGGCGCTCGTCGACGTCGCGGGCATCGCGATCCGCTATCCTGCTCTCGTCGCCCTGCGCGACCTCCTCGCTCGCCCCGATGAGTGGCTGCCGGAGACGCCGACGGTGCTCGCGGCCCTGAAGCGGCCCCTGACCGACGGGAAGTGGCTCGAGATGCTCCGCCACGGCGTCGCCGTCGTCGCGGCTGGGAGCGACGCTGGCGGGACCGACGGGCGGACGCTGATCGGCGACTTCGGGCAGCTTCTGGCGGGAGGCCTGGACGGGCGGCTCGGCGAAGTCATCTCGCTCCGGAACAAGATCGTCCACGAGGGCCGACGCGATCTCATGCCCGCCGCCAAGCGCGCGCTCGGCGGCGCGCTCGCGAGCCTCGCGACGCTGCGATTCCAGCGGGTGCTCGTCCCGCGCGCCGTCGAGGGGCGCGAGGGCGATGCCGCCCGCTATCGCGCGACGCTCTACCGGGGCCATGCGCCGCCCTACCCCACCGTCACCGTCGAGACCGAGGTGGCCCTCGAGCCCGGCCGCCCGTACCTGTCGCGGGTGGGCCGGCCGGAGGTGCTCGCGCTCTACCCGTGCGTGGTCGAGGCGCCTTGCGCCGCGTGCGGCGGGGACCGCGAGCTCTTCCTCCTCTCCCACCGAGAGAAGGGCGCCATCCGCGCGGTGGCGCCCGTCACCGGCCATGCGCTCGACGAAGCCGAGGCGCGCGCCGCCGGCCAGGTCCTCGCCCAGCTCCTCGACCGCCTCGAGAAGCGGACCGGCCGCTTCGTCGCCCGCCGCTTCGACGTCGGGGGCGAGAGCCTCGTGGCGCGGCGGCGGCTCGCAGGCGGAGAAGTCGTCGGCGGACGCTACCGCGTCGAGGGCTTCATCGCCTCGGGCGGCATGGCGGACGTCTATGCCGCCCGGGATGAGGCCGCCGGCGGGCGGAGGGTCGCGCTCAAGATGCTGCCGATCGAGATCGCCCGCTCGGAGGAGACGCTCCGGCGCTTCCTCGCCGAGGTGCGCCAGGCGCGCCAGGTCGACCACCGCAACGTCGTGCGCTACGTCGACCACGGCGAGGACCGCGGCGATCACTACCTCGTCCTCGAGCTGGCGGAAGGCTGGCCGCTCGACGTGGCCGGGGTGCCGCGGGGCGCCGCGCGCGCCCGCGATGCCGCCCGGCTCCTGCGAGCCGTGCGCGAGGCGGGCGGTCCCGGTAGGCGGGGCGGGCTGCCGGAGGCCGTCGTCCATGCCCTCGCGCTCGACGTGGCCGACGGGCTCCAGGCGATCCACGAGCTCGGGGTCGTCCACCGCGACCTCAAGCCCGCGAACATCCTGCTCTTCGAGGAGGGCGGGGCGGGGGGGCGGCGGATCGCCAAGGTCGCCGACTTCGGCGTGAGCTGGGATCGGCGCGCCGAGACCATGACGCTCACGGGCTTCGCCGTCGGGACGCCCGAGTACATGGCGCCCGAGCAAGCCGTCGGGAGGGCTCGCGGGGCGCACGTCGGCCACGAGGTCGACGTCTACGCGCTCGGCGTCATCCTCTACGAGCTGCTCGCGGGCGACGTCCCGTTCCGGGGCGAGACGCCGCTCGAGACGGCCCACCTGCACGCGACGCGCAAGCCCGAGTGGCTCAGGCGCCGCGCGCCCGAGGTCTCCGAGGGCCTGGCCCAGGTGGTCATGAAGTGCCTGCGCAAGGACCCGAAGGCGCGGTACCGAAGCGCCGCGGACCTCTACCGCGACCTGCGCCGGCTCGAGGAGAAGCCCGATGCCAACCCGGTCGGGGAGGCCGAGCCGGAGACGGCGGGCCTGGGGCCGGCGTTCCGGCTGGGGACGTTTCGCCTCGGAGCGGCGGTTACTCAGGCGACGCAACCACGCCCCGGGGGCGCGGCGGAGGCCGGCGGCGGAGGATTCGGGGGCGAGGCGGAGCTCGTGTCGCTCTACGAGGCCGTCGACGAGCGGACGGGCGAGGACGTCCAGGTCGGCGTCTTCTCGGCGCGGCTCGAGAGCGATCCCGCCGACAGAAAGCGGGCGCTCGAGCGGCTCGCGATCGCCCGGCGCTTGAAGCACCCGGCGCTGATCCACGTGCGCGAGGTCGACGAGGCCCAGGGCTATACGTACTTCGTCGCCGACCGTCCGTCCGGCGTGCCGCTCGAGCAGCTCGGCAAGATAGCGACCGATCGGGCCCTGCGCCTCGGGCTCGACCTCGCTGCGGTCCTCCTCCTCGCCGAGCGGGCCGGGCTCCGCCACGGACGCGCGGTCCCCGAGGCCGTGACGGTGGCTTCGGACGCCGGGACGGCGGCCGGGGGTGCCGCCAACCCGTTCCTGGAGGCGTCCATCGGCCGGGTCCAGCTCGGCCTTCCGGCCCTCGTGCCGGGCGAGCGAGCCGGGGCCCAGGGGCCGTCGGATGTCGCAGGCGTGGCCGGAATCGTGTGGCGGCTCGCGACCGGGGCCGAGCCCGTGCCGGGCGCGGCGCTCCCGGGCGAGCTTGGGGTCTTGGTCGAGCGGGCCCTCCGGGGCGGCTATGCGGGCGCCGAGCCCTTCGGCCGGGACCTCGCGCGGCTCCTTCGTCTCGGGCGCGCCGGCCGGGCGCTCAAGTGGCACGCGCGGCGGGTGATCGGCGGCGTGCGACGCCACGCGCGGACCCTCCTGACGATCGCGGCGACCGTCATCGCGATCCAGGCCGCCGCGTTCGGCCACCGTTTCGCGACGCGCTGGGTCGCCCCCGGTCACGCGCCGTTCGGGGGCGATTGCGGGCGGTGCCACACCGGGTCCCTCTGGGCGGTCGAGGACACGGGTTGCCTCGCCTGTCACGATGGGCTCCTCACCCCCGCTCAGGTCGGCGAGCTGGAGACGGCGGCCGCCGGGGCAGGGCGGCGCTTCGCCACGCACGCACGGCGGGACGCCGGGGGAAGCACGGTGCAGGCCTACACGCCCATGTGCGCCGAGTGCCACGACGAGCACGGCGGTGCGGATCGCCTCGCGATCGCGGACGCCGACGACAGGACCTGCACGGGTTGCCACGCCGACCTCGACGCACACGCGAGCGGCGCCTTCGGGGTCGTCTCGGCGGGCGGCAAGCGCATCGCGGGCTTCGGCGACGGCGAGCATCCCGAGTTCGCGCCGATCCCGAGCGCCTCGTTCGCCGCCGCTTCGCGCTCTTCCGGCCGTCTTGCCCCGGACGGCGCCGATCGCGCGCGGATCTTCCTCGACCACGCGAGGCATCTGAACCCCGAGTCGTTCCTGCCGCGCCACTGGAAGGACCGGGTCGGTCGGTCGGCGATAGTGTGCGCGGACTGTCACGTGCCCGACGAGTCGCGCCGTCACATGGAGCCGATCCGCTACGAGCGGCACTGTCAGGAGTGTCACCCGCTCGTCCTCTCGGTGAGGCCGCTCTGGTACGAGGGGCCGGGAGGAACGTTCCGGTTCGATCGGGGCGATGCGGAGGTCCCGCACGGTCTGCAACCGGACCTCGTGCGCCTCTTCGTGCGCACCTACGCCGACCGCTACCGGACGGACCTGCAGGCGGCGCTCGAGGAGTTCATCGGCCGCAAGGAGGTCGCGGAGAAGGAGCTCCAGGGCGAGGGCGAGGACGACGGCGGCGCCGCGGCTCCCCCGCCGGGCGGACGACCGCGTCCGCCCGGGCCGACCGGGCCCCCGGGCGGCGGCCGGCCGCCGGCGGCGGCCAAGCCTAAGACCGCGAAGGAGTGGATCGACAAGCGCTTGGCGGTCTTCCGGCGCAGCCTCGCCGAGGTCGAGGCGAAGAAGCTCGAGTCGCAGGTCTTCTCGGCGCCGAACACCGGCTGCGTCCGCTGCCACTTGACGCTCTTCGAGGACGCGCCCCCCGTCGCCCCGGAGCGGCCCGCGGACCGCGAGCTCGCGGCGGCCAAGAGGTACGCGTCCATCAAGCGCTGGGACGACGAGCTCGCGAAGGACGACGGCGGCAAGCTTCCCGTGATCCCGAGGCCGGAGATCCCGGCGCGCTGGCTCCGTCATTCGATCTTCGATCACGCGACGCACCGGATCTTGAGCTGCGCGGAGTGTCACGAGGGCGCGCTGCGGAGCCGCCAGACGTACGACGTCCTGCTCCCAGGCGTGGCGGTCTGCCGGACGTGCCACTTCCCGGGCGGGGCGCGCGCGCGTTGCGTGGACTGTCACCTCTACCACGACCGCGACCACCAGCGCGACTTCGACGGCCGGAAGTCCATCGCGGACCTCGCCGGCGGCGCCGGGAAGCGATAGCTCGCCGCCGGCGTGCGAGCGGGACCGGCCCTACTTCAGTCGCGCCAGGAACGCCTGGCGCTCGCGCGCCGTGCGGCCCGGGATCAGGGCGGCGAACGGGTGGCAGGCGACGAGCGGGCGCCAGAAGTCCTGGCGCTCGTCGATCAGGTCGAAGAAGTCCGGGTTCGAGATGAGGTCGAGCGAGGACTCGGCGTCGCGCCCGGTCAGGATGGCCCGCCAGACCGAGGCCGGCGAGCTTCCGGAGTCGCGCGCCTCGAGCTTGGCGATCGCCTCGAGGGCGCGGGCGCGGGCCCGGGCGTCGGCGCGCGCGCAGCCGAAGCCGTAGCGGCACGCCTTCCAGCCGAAGCGCAGGCGCTCGGCGCGAGCGCCGGCGACGACCTCGTCGTCGGCGCCGGGGTCGTCGTCGGGGGCGGGGGCGGGGGCGGGGGCGGGGGCGGGGACGGGGGCGGGG
>Ga0187892_10002083_pt1 | contig 42056 bp, 39 predicted proteins | sample MA1701073metaG_FD_139345 | JGI IMG/M metagenome (GOLD analysis project Ga0187892, IMG submission 139345) | Bio-ooze microbial communities from a basaltic lava cave in the Kipuka Kanohina Cave System on the Island of Hawaii, USA - MA170107-3 metaG ... | reverse complement strand
GCGCTCACCGGACCGGGCGGCGCGGCGATCCCCGCGATCCGGGCGGCGTTCGGCGCGAGCGCCATCGACGATCGCGGCGCGCTCGATCGCGCGCGCATGCGCGAGCTGGCGTTCGCCGATCCGACCGCGCGCAGGCGCCTCGAGGCGATCCTGCACCCGATGATCCGCGCCGAGAGCGAGCGGCGGCGCGCCGCGGCGGCGAGCGCCTACGTGATCCTCATGATCCCGCTCCTCGTCGAGTCGGGCGATCCGCGCCGGCGCTGCGACCGGGTGCTCGTGGTCGACTGCCCCGAGGCGGAGCAGCTCCGGCGGGTCATGGTCCGAAGCAACCTCGCGCGCGCCGAGGTCGAAGCGATCATGGCGGCGCAGGCAAGCCGCGCGGCGCGGCTCGCGCACGCCGACGACGTGATCGACAACGGCGGCGACCCGGACCGCCTCCCGGCGCAGGTCGATGCCCTGCACCGGCGCTACCTCGCGCTCGCCGGCGCGTAATCCATCGCACCGCGCGCCACGACGAGCGTTGTCAGGCCGGGGGATATCCGTCAGAATCGACGAGGAATTGCGCGAACAGGCGAACACGAATTGCGCGAACACGAATTGCGCGAACAGACGCGGCCCGCACGAGCGTACGAGTGATCACCTACGAGTATCCGCTGGTCGAGCGCATCCGCACGATGCTGCGCCTCGAGGACCTGTTCGAGCGCACGCGCTTCCACCTCGAGCGCACCGAGGCGCCCGAGCACCACGCGGCGCTCCTCACGATGTTCGAGATCCTCGACGTCACCGGCCGCGCCGACCTCAAGTCCGACCTGCTGCAGGAGCTCGAGCGCCAGAAGCAGGTGATGTACTCGTTCCGCGCGAGCCCCGAGATCGACCAGCAGGTGCTCGGGGCGGTGGTGCGCGACATCGAGCAGGCGCACGCCGGCCTGTACAACATGGTCGGCAAGATCGGCCAGCACCTGCGCGAGAACGAATGGCTGATGGGCATCAAGCAGCGCACCGCCATCCCGGGCGGCGTGTGCGAGTTCGACCTGCCCTCGTACCACTTCTGGCTGCACCGCGAGAGCGAGGGCCGCCTCGCCGACCTGCGCAACTGGGTCGCGCCGATGCTGCCGATCCGCGACGGCGCCGCGCTCGTGCTCAAGCTCCTGCGCGAGAGCGGCAAGCCGGCGCGGCTCACCGCGCCGCAGGGCACGTTCCAGCAGATGCTCGGCGGGCGCACCGCGCAGATGGTGCGCATCCGCCTCGCAGCCGAGGCCAACTGCGTGCCCGAGATCAGCGCCAACCGCTACGCGCTCAACGTCCGCTTCGTCACGGTCGGCGGCGCCGAGCCGCGGCCGCGGACGGTCGAGCACGACGTCGACTTCGAGCTGACGTTCTGCAACCTGTGAGGGGCGAAGCCGTGACCGCGAGCCCCCGCACGGTCAGCTGCCCCCGCTGCGGCAAGCCGGTCGCGTGGGTGCCGGCGAACGCCTTCCGGCCGTTCTGCTCGGAGCGCTGCCGGACGATCGACCTCGGCGACTGGGCGACCGAGCGGTACCGCGTCGCCGCGGTCGAGCAGGAGGAAGACGCCGGGACGCCGCCGGCGGACCCGCCGCAGTAGCGCTCGCAGGGAACTACCCGGCGGCCTCCCCCCCGGCCGCTTCCCACGCCCCCCGGATCATCGCGACGCCGTGCGCGCCGCGGCTCCAGGCGCGCTCCAGATCGTCGCGGCCGAGGCCGCCGATGGCGAATACCGGGATGGCGGCGCCGCGCGCGATGCGCCCGAAGCCGTCCCACCCGATCATCGCCGCTCCCGGATGCGTCGGCGTCGATCCGACCGGGCCGAGCACCGCGAAATCGAGCTCGAGCGCCTCGGCCCGGCGCAGCGCTTCGGCGGTGTGCACCGAGGCACCGACTCGCGCGAACGCGGGCCGCGTGCGTGCCGCCGCGAGCTGCGCGGCCGTGAGATGCACGCCGTCGGCGCCCGACTCCCGCGCGAGCGCCTCGTCGCCGTTCAGGAGCACCGTGCCGCCGGCCTCGCGTACGAGTCGCACGACCGCATCCGCGAGGCGCGCCAGCCGCTCCCGCGGCATCGACTTCTCGCGCAGCTGGACGAGGCGGAGCCCTCCGGCGAGCCGCCGCCGGAGCGCCGCGAGGAACGCCTCCTCGCCGACTTCGCCGGCGTTCGAGATTGCGTACTCCGCCGGCAGGGCGAGTGCGCGAAAGACCGGCGCGTTCGCGGGCAGCACCGGCGCCACGCCGATCGCGTCGACCCGCTGCCAGTCGAACGCCTGGCCCTCGCGCCCGTGCGGTTCGCCGCGCCACCGGCGGACGCGGAAGAAGTGCAGCCGCACCGTGCCGTGGGGGTAGGGGTACACGCGCGTGAGCCAGGGCGCCGGGTCTTCGATTTCGACGCCGAGTTCCTCGTGCAGCTCGCGCGCGAGCGCCTGCGCCGGCGCCTCGCCCGGCTCGACCTTGCCGCCCGGGAACTCCCACCAGCCGCCGTAGACCTTGTCCGCCGGGCGCTGCGCGAGGAGGACGGTGCCGTCCGGGCGGATGAGGATCGCCGCCGCGACGTCGATCGGTTGCGTCACTTGCCGCGGGCGCGGCCGGTGCCGTTCGAGCGGCCGGCGTAGTCGCGCGCGAACTGCCACGCGACGCGCCCGCTCCGCGAACCGCGACCGAGCGCCCATTGCAGCGCCTCGGTGCGCGCGGCCTCGACGTCGGCCGGAGCGCAGCCCATCTCCCGCAGCCAGTGGGCGACGATGTCGAGGTAGCCGTCCTGGTCGAACTGGTAGAACGACACCCACAGGCCGAAGCGCTCCGAGAGCGAGATCTTCTCCTCCGAGGTCTCACCCGGATGGATCTCCTCGCCGACGCGGTGGTACTCGAGGTTCTCCTGCATGAACTCCGGCATCAGGTGGCGGCGGTTCGAGGTGGCGTAGATCAGCACGTTGTCCGAGGTCGCGGCGATCGAGCCGTCGAGCGCCACCTTGAGCGACTTGTAGCCCGGCTCGGAGGCCTCGAACGAGAGGTCGTCGCAGAAGACGATGAACCGCTCCGACCGCCCGGCCACGATGTCGATGAGGTCAGGGAGGTCGACCAGATCCTGCTTGTCGACCTCGATCAGCCGCAGGCCCTCGCGGTGGTAGCGGTTGAGGAGCGCCTTGATGAGCGAGCTCTTGCCGGTGCCGCGCGCGCCGGTGAGAAGGACGTTGTTCGCCGGCCGGCCGGCGACGAACTGGCGGGTGTTGCGCTCCACCAGCGCCTTCTGGCGGTCGACCCCCTGCAGGTCGGCGAGCCGGATCTTGTGCGGGTGCGCGACCGGCGCCAGCCGCGCGCGCCCGTCGCGCTTGCGCCAGCGGAACGCGATCGCGGCCTTCCAGTCGGGCGGCGGCGCGGGCGGCGGCAGCAGCCCTTCGATGCGGTCGACGAGCCCGTCCAGCCGTTCGATCAGCCGCTCGAAGCCGTTCCCCCGGCCGGGGCCGGCCGTCCGTGCCCGGCCCGGGCCGGCCGCGCGCACCCGGCCGGGGCCGTCCGTCCGTCCCGGGTCAGGTGCGGTATTCCGCGTTGATCTTGACGTAGTCATAGGAAAAATCGCAGGTCCATACCGTCGTCTCCGCCGCGCCGCGGCCGAGCGCGACACGGACCTCGATCTCGTCCGGCCGCATGGCGCGCGCGCCGTCCTCCTCCCGGTAGGCGGCCGCCCGGCCGCCGCGTTCGATCACCTGCACCGCGCCGAGCCAGAGATCGACGCGTCCGGTGTCGAGCTGCTCGATGCCGGCGTTGCCGATCGCCATGAGGAGCCGGCCGAGATTCGGGTCGGAGGCGAAGAACGCGGTCTTGACGAGCGGCGAGTGCGCGATCGCCTTGGCGACCCGCACCGCCTCGGGCTCGTCGCGCGCGCCGGTCACGCGCACGGTGATGAACTTGGTCGCACCCTCGCCGTCGCGCGCGATCGCCTGCGCGAGCTCGCGCGCGACCTCGACGACGGCGCGCTTCAGTGCGGCGTAGCCCGGGCCGTCGCCCGCGATCTCGCGATTGCCCGCCTTGCCGGTGGCGATCAGCACGAACGAATCGTTGGTCGAGGTGTCGCCGTCGACCGTCACGCGGTTGAACGAGGCATCGGCCGCCTCGCGCACGAGCCGCGCGAGCGCCGCCTCGCCGATCGCGGCGTCGGTCGCGAGATAGGCGAGCATCGTCGCCATGTCCGGCTGGAGCATGCCGACACCCTTCGCGATGCCGGTGACGTTCACCCGGCGGCCGTCGATCTCGGCCGCGCGCGAGGCGGCCTTCGGCACGGTGTCGGTCGTCATGATGGCCGCGGCGGCGGCGGCCCAGTTTGCCGCGCCGAGCGCGGCGACGCAGGCCGGCAGCGCGGCCTCGATGCGCTCCACCGGCAACGGCTCGAGGATCACGCCGGTGGAGAACGGCAGCACCTCTTCCGGGGCGCACCCGAGCGCGCGGGCAACCGCCTCGCAGGTCCGCTCGGCGGCGCGCAGTCCGGACTCGCCGGTCCCGCAGTTCGCATTGCCGGCGTTGGTGACGAGCGCGTGGATCGTGCCGCCTGCGGCGAGTCGCCGCCGGCACACCTGCACCGGCGCCGCGGCGAAGCCGTTCCGGGTGAAGACGCCGGCGACGCGACTGCCGCGCGCGAACCGGATCAGCATGAGGTCGGGCCCGCCGCGCTTGCGGATGCCGGCTGCGGCAAAGCCGAGCTCCACGCCGTCGATGGCGGCGAGCCGGGCGGGATCGGGCGGGTTCAGATTGACGGCCATCGCGAGGGGCGTGCGCGGCGCGAGCCCGCGACCGGGCACTCGCTCGTCCGCGGTTCGGCGCTAGCTCAGCCGCCCGTGGCAGTGCTTGTACTTCTTGCCCGACCCGCAGGGGCACGGGTCGTTGCGCCCGACCTTGCCGAGCTGGCGCACGAACGGCGCGGGCTTGCGCAGGGTGGACACGTCGGCCGGCCCGCCCCGCTCGGGCTCGGCTTCCGCACCGGCGCCGACGAGCGCTTCCGACTCCTCGGGCTGCGGGTGGTTGTACTGCACGTTCTCGGGCGCGCGCGCGGCGGCCTCCAGCCGCTCGATCTCGCGCATCTGCTCCGGCGTCTTCAGCTCGACGTGGGTCAGGATCCGCGAGACCTCCAGCTTGACCGCCTCCAGCATCGCGCCGAAGAGCTCGAACGCCTCGCGCTTGTACTCCTGCTTCGGATTCTTCTGCGCGTAACCGCGCAGGTGGATGCCCTGGCGAAGGTGGTCGAGCGCGGCGAGGTGCTCGCGCCAGTGGCGGTCGAGCACCTGCAGCAGGACCCAGCGCTCGGTGTGGGCGACCGCCTCCGCGGGCACGTCGGCCATGCGCGCCGCGTAGCTCGCGTCCGAGGCTTCGATGATTCGCTCGAGCAGCGCCTCCTCGCCCAGGTTCGGCTCCTCCTCGAGCCACTGCTTCGCCGGGATGCGCAGCCCGAGCGTGGCGTGCAGCTCGCGCTCGAGCCCCTCCACGTCCCACTGCTCCTCGACGCTCTCCGGCGGCACGTGCACGCGGAAGACGTCGGTGACGACGCCGTCGCGCAGGCTCTTCACCATCTCGGCGAGGCCCTGGTTCTCGAGGATCTGGTTGCGCAGCTCGTAGACGTTCTTGCGCTGGTCGTTCGCGACGTTGTCGAACTCGAGCAGCTGCTTGCGGATGTCGAAGTTGTGCGCCTCGACCTTGCGCTGCGCGCTCTCGATCGAGCGGGTGACGAGCGTATGCTCGATCGGCTCGCCCTCGGGCATCTTGAGCCGCTCCATGATGCCCTTGATCCGCTCGCCGGCGAAGATCCGCAGCAGCGGATCGTCGAGCCCGAGGTAGAACCGCGACGAGCCGGGATCGCCCTGGCGCCCGGAGCGGCCGCGCAGCTGGTTGTCGATGCGCCGCGACTCGTGACGCTCGGTGCCGATGATGTGCAGGCCGCCCGCGTCGACGACCTCGCCGTGGAGCCTGCGCCACTCCTCGCGCAGCCCTGCGATCCGGGCCGCCTTCTCCTCCTCGCCGAGGGCGGGGTCGGCCTTCACCACGTCGACCTGCTTCTCGACGTTGCCGCCGAGCACGATGTCGGTGCCGCGGCCGGCCATGTTGGTCGCGATCGTGACCATCTTCGGCCGCCCGGCCTGGGCGATGATCTGCGCTTCGTAGGCATGCTGCTTGGCGTTCAGCACCTGGTGCTCGAGCCCCGCCTTCTGCAGCATCGCCGCGAGCCGCTCGGAGTTCTCGATCGAGGTCGTGCCGACGAGCACCGGCTGAGCGCGCTCGAAGCAGTCCTTGATGTCGGCGAGCACCGCGGTGAACTTCTCGTCCTCGGTCTTGTAGACCTGGTCGAGGCGGTCCGCGCGGACCATCGGCATGTGGGTCGGGACGACCACCACCTCCAGGCTGTAGATCTCCTGGAACTCGTACGCCTCGGTGTCGGCGGTCCCGGTCATGCCGGCGAGCTTGCCGTAGAGCCGGAAATAGTTCTGGAAGGTGATCGAGGCGAGCGTCTGGTTCTCGCTCTGGATGTCGGCCCGCTCCTTCGCCTCGAGCGCCTGGTGCAGCCCGTCCGACCAGCGCCGCCCGGGCATCAGGCGGCCGGTGAACTCGTCGACGATGATGACCTCGTTCGCCTGCACGACGTAGTGGCGGTCGCGGAAGAAGAGGTTGTGCGCGCGCAGCGCCTGGTAGAGATGGTGGTTGAGGTTGACGTGCGCCGGCTCGTAGAGGCTCGCCCCTTCGGGCAGCAGGCCCGCGCGCGCGAGGAACTGCTCGGCGTTCTCGTGCCCGCCCTCCGAGAGCAGCACCGTGTGGTTCTTCTCGTCGACGAAGAAATCGCCCGGGCCGTCGGGCGTCGCCTGGCGCTTCAGCAGCGGCGCGACCGCGTCCATCTTGAGGTACACGTCGGTGCGGTCCTCGGCCTGCCCGGAGATGATGAGCGGCGTGCGCGCCTCGTCGATCAGGATCGAGTCGACCTCGTCGACGATCGCGTAGTGGAGCGGGCGCTGGAACCGCTCCTCGGTCCGCATCGCCATGTTGTCGCGCAGGTAATCGAAGCCGAACTCGTTGTTGGTGCCGTAGGTGATGTCGGCGGCGTAGGCGGCGTGCTTCTCCTCGTGCGGCATCTGCGAAAGAATCACGCCGACGGTCATGCCGAGGAACTGGTAGATCCGGCCCATCCACGCGGCGTCGCGGCTCGCGAGGTAGTCGTTGACCGTGACGATGTGGACGCCCTTGCCGGCGAGCGCGTTCAGGTAGGCGGGCAGCGTCGCGACCAGCGTCTTGCCCTCGCCGGTGCGCATCTCGGCGATCTTGCCGTGGTGCAGGACCATGCCACCGAGGAGCTGCACGTCGAAGTGCCGCATGTCGAGCGTGCGCTTCGCCGCCTCGCGCACGACGGCGAACGCCTCCGCGAGCAGATCCTCCACGGTCTCGCCCCCGGCGAGGCGCTCCCGGAACGCCGGGGTCTTCGCGGCGAGCGCGGCGTCGGCGAGCGCGGCCATCTCGGGCTCGAGCGCGTTGATGCGCGCGACGGTCTTCGAGTAGGACTTGAGCAGGCGGTCGTTGCGGCTGCCGAAGACCGCCCTTAGGAGCCGGGGAAACATCGCGTGGAGGTCGGGGGACGAGCGGAAAAACCGCTAGTCTATCATGCGTCTAGCGCCATTCCCTCGAGAAAGGGCGCCGTCTTGCGCGCGCGATCGGCTGATCGCGCCCCGCGCGCGGGAAGCCCGACCCCTAGCGCGCGCCCGCGGCGAGAGTCGTGCCGCCGCGCAGGAAGCGCGCCGGGTTCTGCGCCACGCCCCGGTGCCGCACTTCGAAGTGAAGGTGGGAGCCGGTGGAGCGGCCGGTACTGCCGACCTCGGCGATCTTCTCCCCGCTCCGCACGAGCTGGCCGATCCGCACGAGAATCGTGGATGCGTGCGCGTAGCGGGTGAGGAGCTCGCCGCCGTGATCGATCTCGACCATCTTGCCGTAGGCGGGGTGGTTCTCCGCGGTGACCACCACCCCTGCGGCCGCCGCCAGGATCGGCGTGCCGGTCTCGGCGATGAAGTCGATCCCCTCGTGCAGCGCCATCTGGCCGGTGATCGGATCGATCCGCCAGCCGAAGCCCGACGCATTCCAGGACCCGAACGTCACCGGCAGCGTGGCCGGCGTCAGCTTCTGCTTGACCCGCACGTCGAGGAGCTGCGACTCGAGCACGCCGTAGTAGTCCGAACGCGTCTCGGTCTGGCGCGCGAGGAGGTCGAGCTGGCGGCTGAAATCGCCGAGCGAGAGATCCTGCATCGGCACCGGCCCGATCGCCGCGCCGCCGCGCCCCGGGAGCTCGCCGAACCGGAAGTCGCCCGGCCGGACGCCGGCCGCCGTCGAGAGCCGCTCGCCGAGCGCGTCGAGGCGCATGAGCTGGGCCTGCATCTCGCCGAGCTTGACCGCCATGACGGTGAGGTTCTGCCGCAGGAAGTCCCGGGTGCGGGCGCTCTCTTCCTGCTGCGCGGACGCGACGAGCGACTGCAGGAACGGGAGCTTCAGCTCGGCCGCGTGGCGCACGCCGAGGTAGGAGATCAGGAAGGCGAGGAGGACGAGCCCCCCCACGACGGCGGCGGCGCCGAGCGCGAGGCTCCGGACCGAGAATTCGAGCGACCTGGCCTTGGCCAGCCGGTCGGATACGACAATAATGTGCATGCTCTCCCCTCTCGGGCCCTTGCGGGCCGGGTCATGCAGGCCAAGCGAATCGGCGATTACCTGGATCGTGGTGAAGACACCAGCCGGCTGGTGCCCCAGGCCGCCTCGCTCCTCGCCGTCCGCCAGCATCTTTCCGGTTTGCTGCCGGACAACCTTCGGCGATCGTGCGTGATCGCGAACTACAAGCAGGGAGTCGTTGTTATTGTGGCCGGAAACAACGCCGTGGCGGCGAAGCTCCGATACTACGAACCCTCGATCATCGAGACCTTGGGTCAGTGCGGTCTGAAAGCTACCGGAATCAGGGTGGATGTGCAAGGCGCGCGGAGTTTCCCGCTGCAAGTCCCTGAGAAAAAAGCCCTCTCGCTCTCGCCCGCCGCGGCCGACGCGCTCGCGCGCCTCGGCCGCCGGCTGCCGGAAAGCCGCCTCAAGCAGGCCGTGGGCGCACTCGTGAAAAAATCACGCTAGCGGGCGGGTGCCGCGCCGCACGGCGGCCGCGCGCGGACTTTCAGGAGGCGAGCGCGAAGGCCTTGGCGAGGCCGGCCGGCGCCTCGTCGGCGCGCTCGAAGCTCGCGAGCTCCCAGGCGTCGGCCTGCGCGAGCGTCGCGCGCAGGAGCTGGTTGTTCAGCGCGTGGCCCGACTTGTGCGCGCTGAACGAGCCGATCAGCGGGTGCCCGACGAGGTAGAGATCGCCGATCGCGTCGAGCACCTTGTGCTTCACGAACTCGTCGGCGTAGCGCAGGCCGTCGGAGTTGAGCACGCGGTACTCGTCGAGCACCACCGCGTTGTCGAGGCTGCCGCCGAGCGCGAGCCCGGCGTTGCGCAGCGTCTCCACGTCCTGCGCGAACCCGAAGGTGCGGGCGCGCGCGACCTCCTTCGTGTACGGCGTCTCGGCGAAGTCGATCGTGAGCGACTGGGTCGAGCGCTCGAACACCGGATGGTCGAAGACGATCGAGAACGAAACCCGGAACCCGTCGTAGGGCTCGAACCGCGCCCACTTGTCGCCGTCGCGGACCTCGACCGGGCGGCGGATGCGGAAGAAGCGCTTCGGCGCGCGCTGCTCCTCGATCCCGGCCGACTGCAGCAGGAACACGAACGGCCCGGCGCTGCCGTCCATGATCGGCACCTCGGGCCCGGTCAGGTCGACGTACAGGTTGTCGATCCCGAGTCCGGCGAGCGCGGACATCAGGTGCTCGACGGTCGCGACCTTCGCGCCACCGCCTTCGAGCGCGCTGCAGAGGCGCGTGTCGGTCACTGCGCGCGCCTCGGCCCGGATGTCGACCGGGCGCTCGAGGTCGATGCGGCGAAAGACGATGCCGGTGTCGGCCTGCGCAGGCCGCAGCGTCATCGCCACCTTCCGCCCGGTGTGAAGCCCGACCCCCGTCGACTTGATCGCCCGTTTAACGGTGCGCTGGCGAAGCATGTTTGTTGTTTTCGGCCAAAGGGTTGGAGGGTAACACGGCGCGCCGCCCCGAGGCCAGCCTCGCGCTCGTCTTTAGGAGGCACCGCCCAGGCGCGCGCGCGCCGGCGAGCCGCCTCGTTACCGCGACACCGGTCCCGCCGCAGCTCAGTCCGCCTGCTTGCGCAGGAAGGCGGGGATGTCGTACTTGTCGACCCCGCTCGCCGACAGCGCCTCGATCGTCGAGCTGCGGTTTTTGCGGAACACCGCCGGGGCGGCGTCGAGCGCGCCGTAGTCGACCACCTGGATGCCGGCGTTGTCGGTCCCGGTCCGCTGGACCACGAGCTGCGGCTTCTGGTTGCGCACCACCTCGCGGTTGCCGAGGCCGGTCGCGACCACCGTCACGCGCAGGTCGTCGCCCATCGTCTCCTCGTAGACCGCGCCGAAGATGATGTGGGCGTCGTCCGCGGCGAAGCTCTTGATGGTGCGCATCACCTCGTGCACCTCGCGCATCTTGAGTCCGTCGCTCGCGGTGATGTTCACCACCACGCCGCGCGCGCCGGCGAGGTTGATGCCCTCGAGCAGCGGGCTCGCGACCGCCTGCTCGGCGGCGACGCGTGCGCGGTCGATGCCCGCGGCGTGCGCCGAGCCCATCATCGCCATGCCCATCTCGGCCATCACCGTGCGCACGTCCTCGAAGTCGACGTTGACGAGGCCGGGCGAGTTGATGATCTCGGAGATCCCGGCGACCGCGTTGTAGAGCACGTCGTCGGCGGCGCGGAACGCGTCCTTCATCGACACGTCCTCGCCGAGGACGTCGATCAGCTTCTCGTTCAGGATCACGATCAGCGAGTCGACGTGCTCGCCGAGCTCGTCGATGCCGCTCTCGGCGATCCGCATCCGCTTGCCCTCGAATGCGAACGGCTTGGACACCACCGCGACGGTGAGGATGCCCATCTCGCGCGCAATCTCCGCCACCACCGGCGCCGCACCGGTGCCGGTGCCGCCGCCCATGCCGGCGGTGATGAAGCACATGTGCGCGCCGGCGAGCCCCTCGCGGATCGCCTCGCGCTGCTCGAGCGCCGCGGCGCGCCCGGCTTCCGGCTTCGCGCCCGCGCCGAGGCCGGTCGAACCGAGCTGGAGCTGGTGCTTCGCCAGGCAGCGCGAGAGCGCCTGCGCGTCGGTGTTCGCCGAGATGAACTCCACGCCGGTGACGCCGTTGCGGATCATGTGGTCGACCGCGTTGCCGCCCGCGCCGCCCACGCCGACCACCTTGATGACCGTGCCGATGGCCTCTTTGCTGTCTACGATCTCGAACATGCCTGACCTCCTTGCCTGTGACGATTCGTTGCGGACTTGTGGGTCGCGATTCGCTGCCGACCTAGAAATTGCGTTGAAACCATTCGCGCATCCGGCGCAGGGTCGCGCCGAAGCTTCCCGTCTGGCGCGCGAGGATCCCGCGCTCCACCTGCGACCTGCCTTCCGCGAGCAGCCCCATCGCGGTCGCGTAGCGCGGGCTCTGCACCACGTCGGCGAGCCCGCCCGCGTAGCGCGGGACGCCGAGCCGCACCGGCATGTGGAAGATCTCCTCGCCGAGCTCGACCATGCCCTGCATCACCGCCGAGCCGCCGGTGAGCACGATCCCGGAGGAGAGCAGCTCCTCGAAGCCCGACTGGCGCAGCACCTGCTGCACCAGCGTGTAGAGCTCCTCCACGCGCGGCTCGATCACCTCGGCGAGCGTCTGCCGCGAGAGCTCGCGCGGCGGCCGGTCGCCGAGGCCGGGCACCTCGATCCGCTCGTCCGGGTCGGCGCCCGCGCGCAGCGCGCAGCCGTGGCGGATCTTCACCAGCTCCGCTTCGGGCGTCGGCGTGCGCAGCGCCATCGCGATGTCGTTGGTGATCTGGTCGCCGGCGATCGGGATCACCGCGGTGTGGCGGATCGCCCCCTCGCGGAAGATCGCGATGTCGGTCGTGCCACCGCCGATGTCGACGAGCGCGACGCCAAGCTCCTTCTCGTCCTCCGACAGCACCGCGATCGACGAGGCGAGCGGCTGCAGCACGAGGTCGGCGACCTCGAGCCCGCAGCGGCGCACGCACTTCACGATGTTCTGCGCCGCGCTCACCGCGCCGGTGACGATGTGCACCTTCACCTCCAGGCGCACGCCCGACATGCCGAGCGGCTCGCGGATGCCGTCCTGGCCGTCGATCAGGAACTCCTGGGTGAGGATGTGCAGCACCTGCTGGTCGGTGGGGATCGGCATCGCGCGCGCGGTCTCGATCGCGCGGTCGATGTCGAGCGGGGTCACTTCCCGGTCCTTCACCGCCACCATCCCGGTGGAGTTGAAGCTGCGGATGTGGCTGCCCGCGATGCCGGCGTAGACGCGCTGGATCTTGCAGTCGGCCATCAGCTCGGCCTCTTCGAGCGCGCGCTGGATCGCGTTCACGGTGGCCTCGATGTTCACCACCACGCCCTTCTTGAGCCCGCGTGACTCGTGGGTGCCCATGCCGATCACCTCGAGCCGGCCGTCGAGCGTCAGGTCGGCGACGAGCGCGACCACCTTCGAGGTGCCGACGTCCAGGCCGACGATGAGGTTGCGCGGGTCGCGCCGCGGGCGCGCGCCGTACGGCGCCCGCGTTGCCGGGGGCTCGGCGCGGACCGGCGCATCGGTGTCGAACAGGTGCTCGACGGTGTCGGGGGTGATCGGACCGGCGAAGGAGAGCTGCTTTTTCATGGGGTACCTCGTGGTTCTAGGTGCGCTTGGGTGCGCTTGCGCGACGGCGCGGCCTCGGGCGGCGCACCGGGCAAGCGGATTGCGAAACCGTTGGGATAGCGGAGGTCGACGTGCACGACCCGCCGGTCGAGCTGCGCGGCGGCGCGTGGATACGCGGCGACGAACCGCGCGAGCCGCTCCTCGAGTGCGGGGCGCGCCTGGTCGCGGCCGAGCTCGAGCACGAGCCCGTTCGCGAGCCGCGCCTGCCACGCGTAGCGCGCCGAGAGCGTCACCTGCACCGGCTCGGTGCCGAGCGGCGCGACGAGCTCGCGGATCGCGAGGTAGCGGCGCGCGACTTCGCGCTCGGTGCCGGCGGGCCCCCCCAGGAGCGGGAGCGGCGCATCCGAGCTCGCGTCGACGAGCTCGCCATGGGTGTTGACGAGGCGCCCGTCCGCCCAGCGGGCGAGCGCCCGGTGCTCCTCGAACCGCACGACGATGCGGTCGGGCCATTCGCGCCGCGCCTCGACCTGGCGCACCCAGGGCAGCCGTGCGAGCTCGCGCCGGACGTCGGCGAGCGCGAGGCCGAAGAAGTTGCCCGCGACCCGTCCCTCGAGCGCCGCGGTCACGTCGTCGGCGTCGACGTGCGCCGGGCGACCCTCCACGAAGACCGTCCGGATCGGCAGCAGCGGGGTCCGCGCGGCGGCCTGCGCGACCGCCCAGACGACGAGCCCCGCCGCGGCGAGGTAGAGCAGATCCGCGACCGCGTTCAGGAAGCGCGCGTTATCCCACACGGCGTGCTCCTTCCATCACGGCCGCCGACTCGAGGATGCGCACGCAGAGGGCCTCGAAGGAGACGCCGGCATGGCGTGCCGCCATCGGGACGAGCGAGTGGTCGGTCATCCCCGGCGAGGTGTTCACCTCGAGGAAATGCGGCCGGCCGGCGCGATCGAGCATCAGGTCGACGCGGCCCCAGCCGCGGCAGCCGAGCACGTCGAACGCCCGCAGCGCCGCCGCCCGCACCGCGCGCTCGGCCTCGTCGGCGAGTCCGCAGGGCAGGATGTAGCGCGTGTCGTCGGCGACGTACTTCGCGTCGTAGTCGTAGAAGTCGCGCGGCGTCTCGAGCCGGATCAGCGGCAGCGCCTCGCGGCCGAGGATTCCCCCCGTCAGCTCGACGCCGTCGACGAACTGCTCGGCGATCACCAGCGGGTCGTAGTTCGCGGCGAGCGCGTAGGCCTCGTCGAGCGACTCCGCGCGGCGCACCTTGGTCATGCCGATCGACGAGCCCTCGTTCGCCGGCTTCACCATGATCGGGAGGCCGAGCCGCGCCGCCACCGCGCGGAAGTCCGCGCCGGCGTCGAGCAGCTCGTAGCGCGGGGTCGGGACGCCGGCCGCCTGCCAGACGAGCTTCGTGCGCCACTTGTCCATCGCGAGCGCGCTCGCCATCACGCCCGAGCCGGTGTAGGGGATGCCGAGGAGCTCGAGCGCGCCCTGGATGGTCCCGTCCTCGCCGTAGCGGCCGTGGAGCGCGATGAAGACGCGGTCGAAGCGCTCCGCGATCAGCGCCTCGAGCCCGCGTTCGCGCGGATCGAACGGATGCGCGTCGACGCCGGCGCCGCGGAGCGCCCCGAGCACCATGCCGCCGCTCTTGAGCGAGACCTCGCGCTCGGCGGACTTGCCGCCCAAGAGCACCGCCACTTTCCCGAAGCGCCCGCTCATGGGACTACCCTCGCGCTCGCGCGCTCGGGCTTCGCCCCCGGGACGGCCGGCGGGCTCATAGCGCCCCCACCGCCGCGCCGATGATCCGCACCTCGGGCACGAGGTCGATCCCGAACCGGGTGCGCACCGCGCGGCGCGCGTGCTCGATCAGCGCCTCGATGTCGGCGGCGTGCGCGGCGCCGTCCGGGTTGACGATGAAGTTCGCGTGCTTCTCCGAGATCCGCGCGTGGCCGATCGCGTAGCCCTTCAGGCCGCAGGCCTCGACCAGGCGCGCGGCGTGGTCGCCCGGCGGGTTGCGGAACACCGAGCCCGCGTTCGGGAGGTTGAGCGGCTGGGTGGCGATCCGGCGCGCAAGCAGCTCCTTGATGCGCGCGCGCGCCTTCTCGCCGTCGCCGCGCGGGAAGCGGAACCAGGCGGCGGTGAACCACTCCTCCTCCGGGATCGACAGGGCGCGCGGCGGGAGCGTGGTGCCCGCGGTGCCCTTGAGGACGCAACTGCGGTAGCCGATCGCGTAGTCCGCGGGCTTGCGCGCGCGCACGCGGCCCGAGCGCCCGATCGTGTCGGCGCGGGCGACGTACGACCAGGTCTCGCCGCCGTAGCAGCCGGCGTTCATCGCGAGCGCGCCGCCGACGGTGCCCGGCACGCCGGCGAGGAACTCCGCGCCCTCGAACCCGTGGGTCGCCGCGAACCGGGCGACCTTCGGCGCCGCGACGCCGGCGGCCGCAAACACGAGGTCGCCATCGGGGTGGCCTTCGCGGCGGACCTCGGCGCGGGTGTCGTGCAGGAGCACCACCGTCCCGTCGTAGCCGCCGTCGCGCACGAGGAGGTTCGAGCCGAGCCCGACGAAACACACCGGCTCCTGCGGCGGCAGCATCGGCAGGAACGCCTGCAGGTCGGCGAGGTCCTTCGGCACGTACGCGCGCGCGGCGCGCCCGCCGGCACGCCAGCTCACGTGCTTCGCCATCGGCTCGTCCTCGCGCAGGCTGCCGCGGAGCTGCGTGACGTCGAGCTGGAGCGACTCGGTCATGTCCACGCCTCGCGCCTTCAGCTTCCCGCCGCGTGCGCGAGCTCGGCCGCCACGCCGCCGATCGAGCCCGCGCCCATGGTGACGACCACGTCGCCGTCGCGCACGACCTGGCGGATCGCCGCCGGCAGGTCGGCGACCGCTTCGACGAACACCGGCTCGACCCGGCCGGCAACGCGCACGGCGCGCGCGAGCGCGCGGCCGTCGGCGGCGACGATCGCCGGCTCGCCCGCGGGATAGACCTCCGCGAGCACCAGCGCGTCCACCGTCGACAGCACCCGCACGAAATCCTCGAAGAGGTCGCGGGTGCGGGTGTAGCGGTGCGGCTGGAACGCGAGCACGATGCGCCGCCCGGGGAACGCGCCGCGCGCCGCCTCGAGCGTCGCCGCCATCTCGGCCGGGTGATGGCCGTAGTCGTCCACGAGGGTGAACGAGCCGCCGCCGGCGAGCGCCACCTCGCCGTGCCGCTGGAAGCGGCGCCCGACGCCGCGGAACTCCGCGAGCGCCTTGCGAATCGCCGCGTCGGCGACGCCGAGCTCGGTGCCCACGGCGATCGCCGCGAGCGCGTTCAGGACGTTGTGCCGGCCCGGCAGATTCAGCCGCACGTCGAGGGCGCCCGCCGCGCCGTCCCGAACCACGCGGAAGCACATTTCGCCGTTGCACGGCTCCACCCCCTCCGCGCGCACCATCGCCTCCGGCGCGAAGCCGTAGGTCACGACGGGCTTCGACACGAGCGGCAGGACCTCGCGCACGTGCGGATCGTCCGCGCACAGGATCGCGGCGCCGTAGAACGGCAGGTTCTGCAGGAACCGCACGAATGCCGCTTTCAGCCGGGCGAAGTCGTGCTCGTAGGTCTCCATGTGGTCGGCGTCGATGTTGGTCACGACCGCCATCACCGGCAGGAGATGCAGGAACGAGGCGTCCGACTCGTCCGCCTCGACCACGATGAAGTCGCCGGCGCCGAGGCGCGCATTCGACGCCGCGGCGGTCAGCCGCCCGCCGATCACGAACGTCGGGTCGAGCCCGCCCTCGGCGAGCACGCTCGCCACGAGGCTCGTGGTGGTGGTCTTGCCGTGGGTGCCGGCCACCGCGATGCCCTGCCTGAGGCGCATCAGCTCGGCGAGCATCAGCGCGCGCGGCACCACCGGGATGCGGCGCTCGCGCGCGGCGATCACCTCCGGGTTGTCGGGCTTCACCGCGGTCGAGACCACCACCGCGTCGGCGTCGGCGACGTGCCGCCCCGAGTGCCCGATCGCGATCGCGGCGCCGAGCTGCGCCAGGCGCTCGGTCGCGCCGCTCGGCGCGAGATCCGAGCCGGACACCCGGTAGCCGAGGGTGACGAGCACCTCGGCGATGCCGCTCATCCCGGATCCGCCGATGCCCACGAAGTGGACGCGCTTGACCTTGTGCTTCACCGGGCCAGCTCCACGCACGCGTCCGCCACCGCGCGCGTCGCATCGGGCTTCCCGAGCGCGCGCGCCTTCTCCGCCATCCCGCGCAGCTGCTCGCGCGTGAGCGCGCCGAGCGCGCGGGCGAGCCCCTCGGGGGTCAGCTCACGCTGCTGGATGACGATCGCGGCGCCGGCTTCGGCGAGAAGGCGCGCGTTCGTCGTCTGGTGGTCGTCGACCGCGTACGGGAACGGCACCAGGATCGATGCGACGCCGGCGGCGGCGAGTTCGGCCACGGTCGTCGCGCCGGCGCGGCAGATCGCCACATCGGCCGCCGCGTAGGCCCGCGCCATGTCGTCGATGAACGGCCGCAGGTCCGCCTCGACGCCGGCGGCGGCGTAGCCCGCACGCAGTGCGTCGAGGTGCTTCGCGCCGGACTGGTGCACTACCCGGGGCCGCGTGTCGGCGGGAAGCAGCGCGAGCGCCTGCGGCACGCGCTCGTTCAGCGCGGCAGCGCCGAGGCTCCCGCCGACGACGAGCACGCGCAGGGGCCCGGTGCGCCCGGCGAAGCGCTCCGCCGGCGGCGCGACGCGGGTGATCGCCGCGCGCACCGGATTGCCGGCGAGCTCGGACTTCGGCAGCGCGCCCGGGAACGCGACGAGGATCCGGTCGGCGACGCCGGCGAGCACGCGGTTCGCGAGGCCGGGAATCGAGTTCTGCTCGTGGATCGCGAGCGGGCGGCCGAGGAGCGCCGCCATCATCCCGCCGGGAAAGGCGGCGTAGCCGCCCATGCCGAGCACGACGTCGGGCCGGTGCGCGCGCAGCGCGCGCAGCGCCTGCCAGAACGCGACCAGCAGGTTGAGCGGCAGGAGCAGCTTGGCGGCGAGGCCCTTGCCGCGCACCCCGCCGAACCGGATCGCGGCGAGCTCGTAGCCCTGCTGCGGCACGAGCGTCGTCTCCATGCCGCCGCGCGCGCCGAGCCACACCACGCGCCAGCCGCGCGCGCGGAGGTCGTCGGCCACCGCGAGCGCCGGGAAGACGTGGCCGCCGGTGCCGCCCGCCATGATCATGATCGTCCGAGCCACTCGTCCAGTTCGCCCCAGGTGACGCGCATGTCGGCCTCGCAGGTGATCGCGAGCGCCTCGGCCGGCGGCTCCGCGCCGACGCCCTCTTCCGCCTCGTCGGCGCGCTCGGCCGCGACGACCTCGATGTCGGCTTCCTCCGCGATCGCGGAGGCGCCGGCGAGCGGCTCCTCGAGCGCGATGTGCGTGGTCGCGTCGGTCGACAGGACGCGGGACTCGAGCTGGATCACGTTCGACTGCGCGGTGCGGCTCATACGGGCTGCCCCCTCATCAGTTGCCGGTTTTCCCAGTCCACTCTCAGGAGGAGCGCCGCCGCCACGCAGCTCGTGACGAGCGCGCTCCCGCCGAAGCTCATGAACGGCAGCGTGAGCCCCTTGGTCGGGAGCACGCCCATGTTCACGCCCATGTTGATGAACGCCTGCACGCCGAGCCACACCGCGACGCCCTGCGCCACGAGCGCGCCGTAGGGCCGGTCGAGGTCCGCGGCGCGGCGGCCGATCGAGAGCGCGCGCAGGGCGAGCCACGCGAACGCCATTACGACGAGCGCGACGCCGGCGAAGCCGAGCTCCTCGGCGATGACCGCGAGCAGGAAGTCGGTATGCGCCTCCGGCAGGTAGTGGAGCTTCTCGACGCTCGCGCCGAGGCCCACGCCGAACCACTCGCCGCGGCCGAAGGCGATCAGCGCGTGCGAGAGCTGGTAGCCGCGGCCGAACGCGTCGGCCCACGGGTCCATGAAGCCGAAGATCCGCTGCACGCGGTAGGGCGAGGAGATCACCAGCACCGCGAACCCGATCGCGGCGAGCACCGCGAGCGCGGCGAACCAGCGCCCGTTCATGCCGGCGAGGAAGAGGATCGCCATCGCGACCGCGCAGATCACGACGAACGCGCCGAAGTCGGGCTCGCGGAGCAGCAGCCACCCGACCACCAGCATCACGCCGAGCATCGGCAGGAGGCCGCGCCGGAAGCTGTGCAGCAGGGCGTGCTTCCGCACCGCATAGTCGGCGGCGTAGAGCACGACCGCGACCTTCATCAGCTCGGACGGCTGGAGGTTCACCGGCCCGAGCGGCAGCCAGCGCCGCGCGCCGTTCACCTCGCGGCCGACCCCGGGTACGAGCACGAGGGCGAGGAGCGCGACGCCCGCCACGAACAGCCACGGCGCCGCGCGCTGCCAGACGCGCATCGGCACCTGGAAGGCGGCAGCCGCGGCGGCGATGCCGGCGGCGACGAACGCGGCGTGGCGCGCGAGGTAGTACGCGCTCGCGCCCCCGGTCGCGCGCGCGCTCTCGGCGGTGGCGATCGACGCCGAGTAGACCATTACCAGCCCGAGCGCGAGCAGGAGCCCGACGCTCCAGACGATGCCGGCGTCGTACTCGGGGAGCGCCGCGGCGCGGCGCGGGAGCTCAAGCCGGGCGAGCATGGGCGAGCTCCCTGACCGCGGCGCAGAACGCCTCGCCGCGCTGGTGGTAGTTGGCGAACATGTCGAAGCTCGCGCACGCCGGCGAGAGCAGCACCACGTCGCCCGGCTGCGCCGAGCCGAACGCGCGCGCGACGGCGTCCGCCATGTTCCCGGCGCGCTCGAGCGGGGTGCCGGTCGGCGCGAGCACCCGCTCGATCGCCGGCGCGTCGCGTCCGATCAGCACCACCGCGCGCGCGTGGCCGGCGACGGCCTGAGCGAGCGGCGCGAAGTCCTGCTGCTTGCCGTCGCCGCCGGCGATCAGCACGACCTTGCCGCCGCTGCCGTTCAGCTGGCGTCCGAAGCCGTCGAGCGCGGCGACCGTCGAGCCGACGTTGGTGCCCTTGGAGTCGTCGTAGAAGACGACCCCGCCCACCTCCTCGACCCGCTCGACGCGATGCGGCAGGCCGGCAAAGGAACGGAGCGCGTCGAGGAGCGGCGCGAGCGCGAGGCCGAGCGAGCGGCAGAGGGCGAGCGCCGCGAGCGCGTTGGCGGCGTTGTGCAGCCCGGCAATGCGCAGGTCGCGGACCGGCAGGAGCGGCGTGCCGCCCAACGCGAGCCAGTGCTCGCCGAACACCTTGAGCAGGCCGAAGTCCTCGTGCGCGGGCGCCGGGTCGAGCCCGAACGTGACCACGCGCCGCCCGGCGCGGCGCATCGCCATCGTCGCGGGGTCGTCGCGGTTCAGGATCTGCGCACCGTCGCCGGCGAAGACGCGCTCTTTCGCGGCCGCGTAGGCGGCGAGATCCGGGTAGCGGTCGAGATGGTCGGCCGAGACGTTGAGCACGGTCGCGGCGGCCGGAAGGAGCGACGACGTCGTCTCGAGCTGGAAGCTCGAGAGCTCGAGCATCCAGACGGCGGGAAGCGCCGCGCCCCGATCGAGCCGCGCGCCCAGCGCGTCGAGGACCGCAGGCGAAATGTTGCCGGCGACCTCGCAGTCGAGGCCCGCCGCACGGCCCATCGCGCCGGCGAGCGCGGTGACCGTGCTCTTGCCGTTGGTGCCGGTGATCGCGACCACGCGCGCGCCGCCCTGCGCGGCGAGAAAGCGCGCGAAGAGCTCGACGTCGCCCGCCACCTCGAGCCCGCGCGCGCGCGCAGTCCGCAGGATCGGCTCGGCGAGCGCGACGCCCGGGCTGGCGGCGACGAGATCGACCCCGTCGAGCAGCGCCTCGGTGAACGCCCCCGTCGCCACCTCCGCCTGCGGCATCGCCGCGCGGAGCGCGTGCAGCGCCGGCGGCGCCGCGCGCGTGTCGGCGGCACGCACCGTGCCGCCGCGGCGCGCGATCCAGCGCGCCAGCGAGAGCCCGGTCTCCCCGAGGCCCAGCACCAGCACTTTTCGTCCGCTCAGGTCCATGGCCCTAGCGCAGCTTCAGGGTGGAGAGACCGAAGAGGACCAGCACCACGGTGATGATCCAGAACCGCACCACGACCTGCGTCTCCTTCCAGCCGCCGAGCTCGTAGTGGTGGTGGAGCGGCGCCATGCGGAAGATCCGCTTGCCGCCGGTCAGCTTGAAGTAGATGACCTGCACCATCACCGAGAGCGTCTCGGCGACGAAGACGCCGCCCATGATGAACAGCACGATCTCCTGCCGGGCGATCACCGCGATCGTGCCGAGCGCGGCGCCGAGGGCGAGCGCGCCGACGTCGCCCATGAACACCTCGGCCGGGTAGGCGTTGAACCAGAGGAAGCCGAGCCCCGCGCCGACGATCGCGCCGCACACCACGGCGAGCTCGCTCGCCCCGGGGATGTAGGGAAAGAGCAGGTACTTCGCGTGCACCGCGTTGCCGGCGACGTAGACGAAGATTCCGAGCGCACCGCCGATCATCACCGCCGGCAGGATCGCGAGGCCGTCGAGGCCGTCGGTGAGGTTCACCGCGTTCGACGTGCCGACGATCACGAAGTACGCGAGCACGATGAACCCGACCACGCCGAGCGGATACGCGACGTTCTTGAAGAACGGCACGATCAGGTCGGCCTTGCCCGGGAGGTCCATCGCGAACCCGCTCGACACCCACTGGGTGAAGAGCGCCCAGCCCTGCGCCGGGGTCGCCGTCGGCACCGCGAACGCGAGGTAGACCGCGGCGACGAGCCCGATCACCGACTGCCAGAAGTACTTCTCGCGCGCCGAGAGCCCCTTCGGGTTGCGGTGGACGACCTTGCGGTAGTCGTCGACCCAGCCGATCGCACCGAACCCGAGCGTCACCGCGAGCACGACCCACACGAAGCGGTTGGTCCAGTCCGCCCACAGCGCCGTGGTGACCGCGATCGAGACGAGGATGAGCGCCCCGCCCATCGTCGGCGTCCCGGCTTTGGCGAGGTGGGTCTGCGGCCCGTCGTCGCGCACCGCCTGGCCGATCCGGTACGCGGCGAGCTTGCGGATCATCGCCGGCCCGGCGAGGAACGAGATCACCAGCGCGGTGAGCGCGGCGAGCACCGCGCGCAGCGTGATGTAGTTGAAGACGTTGAACGCGCGGATGTCCTGCGCGAGCGCCTGGGCCAGCTCTAGCAGCATGCGGCGGCCTCCGCGACGAGGTGCTCGACCACCCGCTCCATCCGCATGAAGCGCGAGCCCTTGACGAGCATCGTCCCCTTGAGCGCAGTGAGCCCCTGGGCGCGCGCGATCACCGCCTCGACCGAGTCGAAGTGCTCGCCGCCGGCGCCGAACGCGCGCGCCGCCGCGCGGCCGAGCGGCCCGACGGTGAGCAGGCGATCGACGCCCGAGTCCTTGGCGTAGCGGCCGAGCTCGGCGTGGAAGCTCTCGGCGTCGCGCCCGAGCTCGCCCATGTCGCCGAGGATCAGCACCCGCGGCCGCTCGCTCGCGGCGAGCACGTCGACCGCGGCGCGCGCCGAGTCGGGATTCGCGTTGTACGTGTCGTCGATCACCAGCACGCCGTTGCGGCCGGCCCTGAACTGGAGCCGCCCCTTCACCGCGCGGAACGACGCGAGGCCGCGCGCGACCGCCTCGAGGCTCGCGCCGGCGGCGAGCGCGGCGGCGGTCGCGGCGAGCGCGTTCCGCACGCTGTGCACCCCCGGCATCCGCACCGTGACGGCCGCGCGCGCCCCGTCGGCTGCGAACTCGATCTCGGTGGCGGCCGCGCCGAGCCGGTAGCTCGCGCGCACGTCGGCCTCGGGCGCGAGGCCGAACGAGCGCACCCGGCGTTTCCCGGCGATGCCCGCCCAGTAGGCGAAGTACGGGTCGTCGCGGTTGAGCACCGCGACGCCGTCGTCCGGGAGCGCACGCAGCAGCGCGGCGTGCTCGGCCGCGACTTCCTCGACGCTCTTCATGAACTCCTGGTGCTCGCGCTGCGCGTTGTTGACGAGCGCGATCGTCGGGCGTGCGATGCCGGCGAGGTAGCCCGTCTCGCCGGGGTGGTTCATCCCGATCTCGAGCGCCGCGACCGCGTGCTCCGGCCCGAGGCGGAGCGCGGTCAGCGGCAGGCCGACGTCGTTGTTGAGGTTGCCGAGCGTCGCGAGCACCTGGCGCTCGCCGAAGTGCGCGCGCAGAGCGCTCGCCAGCATCTCCTTCACCGTGGTCTTGCCGTTCGAGCCGACGATCCCGATCACCGGCACGTCGAAGCGGCCGCGCCAGTGCTTCGCGAGCGCACCGAGCGCGAGGCGCGAATCGCCGACGGCGAGGAGCGCCATTCCGCCGGCCTCGCCCGCATGACCGCCGACGCGCTCGACCATCGCCGCGGCGGCGCCGCTCTCGCGCGCCGCGCCGACGTACTCGTGTCCGTCGAACCGCTCGCCGCGGAGCGCCACGAAGAGCGACCCGGCCGCGATCGTGCGGCTGTCGGTGGAGACCGAGTTGAAACGCGCATCGGCCCCGATCACGCGCGCACCGAGCGCCGCCGCCGCTTCGGAGAGGAGCATCATGGCCGCCACCCCGCGAGCGCCGCGCGGACCTCGTCCGCGTCGGAGAACGGCAGGCGGCGGCCGGCGATCTCCTGGTACGGCTCGTGCCCCTTGCCGGCGACCAGCACGACGTCGCCCGCGCGCGCGGCGGCGATCGCGGCGGCAATCGCTTCGCGCCGGTCGACCCGGACTTCGTGCGCAACGGTCACGCCGGACCGGATCTCGTCGATGATCGCGGCCGGCGCCTCGCCGCGCGGGTTGTCGCTCGTGAGCCAGACGAACGCGGCGTGGCGCGAGGCGGCGCGGCCCATCAGCGGACGCTTGCCGCGGTCGCGGTCGCCGCCGCAGCCGAACACGCACATCAGCCGCCCGCCGTGGACGAGCTCGCCGAGCGCCGCGAGCGCCTGCTCGAGCGCGTCCGGCGTGTGCGCGTAGTCGACGACCACGAGCGGCTGTCCGCCGCCGCCGAGACGCTGCATCCGGCCCGGCGGCGGCTCGAGCCCGCCTGCTGCCCGCGCCGCGCGGTCGGGGGGAAAACCCGCGGCGAAGAGCACGCCCATTACCCCCAGCAGGTTCGCGGCGTTGAAGCGGCCGACGAGCCCGCTCGCCACGCGCGCGCGGCCGTCGCTCGACTCGAGCAGGAAGCGAAGCCCCGTCCCGGCCAGCGCGACCTCGCGCGCCTCGAGCCAGCGCTCGAGGCCGCTCGATTCGGCGGCCCCGGGCCGCAGGCTGTAGCCGATGCGCTCGACGCCGCTGCCCGCGAGCTCGCGCGCGATCCGCTCGCCGAGCGCGTCGTCGAGATTCAGCACCGCGTGCGCGAGCCCCGGCGAGCGGAAGAGCGCGAGCTTCGCCTGCGCGTAGCGCTCCATGTCACCGTGGTAGTCGAGGTGGTCGCGCGAGAGGTTGGTGAAGAGCGCGCAGGCGAACTTCACGCCGTTCGTGCGGCCCTGGTCGATCCCGATCGAGGACGCTTCCACCGCAACGGCTCGCGCGCCCTCGGCGGCGAACCGCGCCAAGGCGCGCTGGAGGACGACGGCGTCGGGGGTGGTGTGGACGCATTCCTCGTTCGGGTCCGCCAGGCCTGCGCCAGCGGGGCGACCGGGCGCCCCGGCGGGATAGCCGATCCCGAGCGTGCCGACGACCGCAGTCCTGCGGCCTTCGTCCGCGAGCGCCTGCGCGATCCACTGGCTGCACGAGGTCTTGCCGTTGGTGCCGGTGACCCCGACGATCCAGAGCCGGTCCGACGGCCGGCCGTAGACTTCCGCGGCGAGCGGGCCGGCGCGCCCCTTCAGTCCACTCGCGGCGACGTTCGGGAGCGCGAGCTCGTCCGGCCACGCGAAACCTCCGCGCTCCCAGACGACCGCTGCCGCGCCGCGCGCGGCCGCGTCGCCGACGAAGCGCCGCCCATCCGCCCGCTCGCCGGGATAGGCGAGGAAGACGTCGCCGCGCGCGACCGCGCGGCTGTCCGCCGCGAGCGAGCGCGGCCGCACGCCCCGCTGTGCGAGCTCGGTCAGAATCCGTTCGACTTCCCTGTCCACGGGGAACTCATCTCCTGTTCCCTCCCCCGCCGGTGAAGCAGGGGCGCGCCCCGCGCCCCCGCGCGACTTCCGGACCGCGGCCGCCGTGCGCGCGCTCCCGTTCGCTCATACGCTTTCCCGCACTTCCAGCGCCGGCGGCGGCGCTTCGATCGGCTTCATCGGCGCGTCCGGCGCGGCGCCGAGGATGCGCAAGCTTCCGGCCATCACCTGCGCGAAGATCGGCGCGGCGACGACGCCGCCGAAGTGCTTCCCCGCCGAGGGCTCGTCGATCATCACGGCGATGACCAGGCGCGGCCGCGAGGCCGGCGCGAACCCGACGAACGACGCGTGGTACCGGTCGGCCGCGTAGCCGCCGCTCTCCGGCTTGTGCGCGGTGCCGGTCTTGCCGGCCACGCGATAGCCCATGATCCGCGCGCGCGGCGCGGTGCCGCCGGGCTGCACCGCGAGCTCGAGCATGTGGCGCACGCGCTCCGCGGTCTGCTTCGACACGATGGGCTTGCCGGCTGGCAGCGCGTCGACGCGCAGGAGCGAGAGCGGCACGAGGTCGCCGTCGCGCGCGAACACGGTGTAGGCGCGCGCGAGCTGCACCAGGCTCACCGCGATGCCGTGGCCGTAGGACATGGTCGCCTGCTCGACCGGCCGCCAGGTCTTGTACGGGCGCACCCTGCCGACCGCCTCGCCGGGGAAGCCGAGCCGCGGCGCGGCGCCGAAGCCGACGCCGTCGAAGAGGTCCCACATCGTCTCGGGCGCGAGGCCGAGCGCGATCTTCGCCGCGCCGACGTTGGACGATTTCTGGATCACCTGCTCGACGGTGAGCAGCTTCTCCGGGTGGGCGTCGCGGATCGTCGCCGCGCCGATCGTGAGCGAGCCCGGCGCGACCGGGATCGTGGTGTAGGGCGACACCCGGCCGGTCTCGAGCGCGATCGCGACGGTGAACGGCTTGAGCGTCGAGCCCGGCTCGAACGCGTCGGTGACCGCACGGTTGCGCAGCTGCCCGCCGGCAAGGCGCGCACGGTTGTTCGGGTTGTAGGAGGGCAGGTTCGCGAGCGCGAGCACTTCGCCGGTCGCGACGTCGACCACCACGATGCCGCCGCCTTTCGCGCGGTGCGCCTCGACCGCGCGCTTCAGCTCGGTGTAGGCGAGGTTCTGGATGCGGGCATCGAGCGCGAGCACGACGTCGGCGCCGTCGCGCGACTCGCGTGCGCCCGCCATGTCCTCGACGATCCGGCCGAGGCGGTCCCTGATCACGCGCCGGCTGCCGGCGCGGCCGGCGAGCCGCGCCTCGAAGGCGAGCTCGATGCCCTCCTGGCCGGCGCCGTCGACGTCGGTGAAGCCGAGCACGTGCGCCATCGTTTCGCCCGCCGGGTAGTAGCGGCGGTATTCGCTCCCCTGATGGACCCCGGCGAGCCGCAGCCGCGCGACGCGGTCGGCGGTCTCCGGCGGCACCTGCCGACGGAGGTAGACGAAGTCGCGCGAGGTGTCGCCGAGCCTGCGGGCGAGCTCGGCGCGCGGCACCTCGATCGCCTGCGCGAGCCGGTCGAGGTCGCGGGTGGAGAGCGCGGCGTCCTCCGGGATCGCCCAGATGGATTTGACCGGGGTCGACACCGCGAGTGCCTCGCCGTTGCGGTCGAGGATGCGGCCGCGGTTCCCGGGGACCTCCAGCGTGCGGCTGTAGCGGGACTCGCCCTTCGCCTGGAGGAAGTCCCGGTTCCAGCCCTGCAGGTACACCGCGCGGCCGACGAGCGTGCCGAAGGCGCCGGCGAGCAGGATGACCATGAGGCGCGAGCGCCATGGCGGGAAGGTCGGGGCGAGCACCGGCGAGTCGGCGAACTTCATCGGGCCGCGAGCTCCGGCGCGTGCGGCGTCTCGAGCACCTGCAGCCGGCTCGGCTCGGGCGCGTCCATGCGCAGGCGCTGGCGCGCGAGCCGCTCGACCCGCGCGTGCATCGCCCAGGTGCTTTGCTCGAGCTGGAGCTGGCCGTACTCGACCTCGAGCGCCTTGGTGCGTGCCTGCTCGCGCTCGAGCTCGGCGAAGAGCTTGCGCGCGTGGTGCTGCGAGGTGACGAGGCCGACCGCGCACGCCGCGAGCAGCCCGAGGAGGACGAGGGCGAGGCGGATCACGCGGGCTTCTCGGCGACGCGCAGGATGGCGCTGCGCGCGCGCGGGTTGGCGGTCACTTCGGCGGCGGCCGGGCGGGCCGGCTTGCCGACGATGGTGAGCCGCGGTTGTGGCATTTCCGTGGCTTTCACGGGCAGGCGCTCGGGCAGTTGCGGGCGCGCCTCGTCGCGGAGGAAGCGCTTCACGATCCGGTCCTCGAGCGAGTGGAAGCTGATCACTGCGAGCCGGCCGCCCGGAGCGAGTGCATCGCGCGCCTGCGGCAGCGCTAGCGACAATTCCGCAAGCTCCTGATTGACGTGAATCCGTACAGCCTGGAAGGTACGCGTCGCCGGGTCCTGGCCCCGCTCACGCGTCCGGACGGCCGCAGCCACGACACCGGCAAGCTCGACTGTGGTGCGTAGCCCCCCTCGCGCCCGAGCAGCAACAATCGCCTTTGCAATCGGGCCAGCAAACCGTTCTTCGCCATAATTCCTGATCACTCCCCTCAGCTCCGCCTCAGCCGCCCGCGCGAGCCAGTCGGCCGCGCTCTCCCCTTGCGTCGGGTCCATGCGCATGTCGAGCGGGGCCGCCGCGCGAAAGCTGAATCCCCGGGCGGCCGTCTCGAGTTGCGGCGCGGAAACGCCGAGGTCGAGCAGCACGCCGTCCACCGGTCCGAGTCCCGAGTCCGCGAGCACCTGCGCGAGCTCCGCGAAGCGCGCATGCCGGATCGCGAAGCGCGGATCGCCGATCGAAGCTGCGGCCGCAACCGCTTCCGGATCGCGATCGAGCGCAAGGAGCCGCCCTTGCGGTCCGAGGCGCGCGAGGATCGCCCGCGAGTGCCCGCCCCGGCCGAAGGTCGCGTCGACGTAGGCGCCGTCCGGACGGATGCGGAGCGCCGCGACCGCCTCCGCGAGAAGGACGCTCCGGTGCGCGCTCGCGGTCAAGGCCCGTCACAGCGAGAAGTTCTCGGTGCCGGGCGGTGGGGTCGTGCCCGCCATCGCGAGCGCGTCGGCGAGCTTCTGCTCCCACACGCCCGAATCCCAGACTTCGAAGTGGCTCCCTTGCCCGACGAGCACGACCGTCTTCTTGAGGTCGGCGAACTTGCGCAAGCTGGGCGAGACGAGGATCCGGCCGGAGCCGTCGAGCTCGAGCTCCTCGGCGAAGCCCACCACGAGGCGCTGCCACCAGCGCGCCTGCTCGTTGAAGCTCGAGAGCGTGGCGACCCGGGCGCCGATCGGCGTGAACGCGTCGCGGGGATAGAGCAGCAGGCAGCGGTCGGGGTGCGCGGTGAGAACGACGCCGCCCCCACCCGGAGTGAGCGCTTCCCTATGGCGCGTCGGTACGGCGAGCCGACCCTTCGCGTCGAGACTGAGCTCGGTCGCTCCCTGGAACACCCAACCCCCTCGAGGTGGTGCATGTGGTCGGAAAATCGGGCGGAAATACCCCTTTTCCCCACAAAACTACACTCTTTGCCACTGTAGAGAAAGAATCCGGGAGGGTCAAGGCGGAATGCGTGATTTTTTTAACCGCGACAAAGACTTAAGCGCGGTTGGCCCCGGAAGGGCCTCCGGGCGAGACTTCCCTAAAATTCATATAGATAGCGCGAGAACTGGGTGCAGTTTCTGAGGATTGTGACGGATCGGTGACACGGCAGGGAGCTCGCGCTGCCGCGCGGGGGAGAACGATCCTTGCCGCCACGAGCCGCTCATCTGTACACTTGAACTGTACAGACGAAAAACCCGACGAAGAACGCGCATGAAGAAGGACGTCAAGGTCACCGAGCTGCGGCAGAACCTGCCGGGCTACCTCGCCCGGGTGCGCCGCGGCGAGCGGATCCGGGTCACCTCCCGCGGCCGGGTCGTCGCGGAGCTCGCGCCGCCCGCGGCGGGGCCCGACGAGATCGCGGCCGCGCGCGCGCGCCTGCGCGCGAGCGTGCGCCGCTACGACCGCCCGCTCGAGCCGGTGATCGATCCGGGCGAGTGGGACATGAACCGGTGATCGTCCTCGACACCCACGCGCTCGTCTGGTGGGTATCGGGGTCCGGGCGGCTGTCCGCGCGCGCGAAACGGGCGCTCAACGAGGCCCTGCGCGAGGGGCCGGCGTTCGCCTCGACGATCTCGGTGCTCGAGATCGCGACCGCCGTGCGGCGCGGGCGGCTCGTCCTCGCCTCCCCGCTCGGCGAGTGGCTCGCCGATCTCCGCACGCTGCCGGAGCTGCGCTTCGAGCCGGTGAGCGTCGAGATCGCCGAGCTCGCGGGCAGCTTCGGCGATTCGACCCCCGGCGATCCCGCCGATCGCGTCATCGTCGCGACCGCGCGCACGCTCGGCGCGAAGCTCGTCACCGCGGACGAGGCGCTGCGCGCCTCGCCGCAGGTTCCGGCGGTGTGGTAATCCGCGCCGCGATCAGACGCGCTCGATCACGAGCGCGATCCCCTGCCCCACGCCGATGCACATCGTACACAGGCCGTAGCGGCCCTTGATGCGCTCGAGCTGATTCAGCGCGGTGGTCACGAGCCGCGCCCCGGAGGCGCCGAGCGGATGGCCGATCGCGATCGCGCCGCCGTTCGGATTCACGTACGCGGCGTCGTCGGGCAGCCCGAGGTCGCGCGTGACCGCGAGACCCTGCGCGGCAAACGCCTCGTTCAGCTCGATCACCTCCATCTGGCCGACCTTCAGCCCGAGCCGCGCGAGCAGCTTCTTCGACGCCGGCGCCGGGCCGAAGCCCATGATGCGCGGCGCGACGCCCGCGGTGGCGGCGCCGAGCACCCGCGCGCGGATCCTGAGGCCGTGCTTTTTCGCCGCCGCTTCGGAGGCGAGGATCAAGGCGCAGGCGCCGTCGTTCACGCCGGACGCGTTGCCCGCCGTCACCGTGCCGTCCGGTTTCACCACGCCCTTCAGCTTCGCGAGGGTCTCCAGCGTCGTGTCGGGCCGCGGATGCTCGTCGGTGTCGAAGACTTTCGGGTCGCCTTTGCGCTGCGGCAGCGTCACCGGGACGAGCTCGGCCTTGAAGAACCCGGCCTTGTGCGCCGCCGCCCAGCGGCTCTGGCTGCGGAGCGCGAACGCGTCCTGGTCGGCGCGCGCGACCTTGAAATCCGCCGCGACGTTCTCGGCGGTCTCGGGCATCGAGTCGATGCCGTACTTCTCCTTCATCAGCGGATTGACGAATCGCCACCCGATGGTGGTGTCCTCGATCTTCGCGACGCGGGAGAACGCGCTGTCGGCCTTGCCCATCACGAACGGCGCGCGGGTCATGCTCTCGACCCCGCCGGCGATCACGAGGTCCGCCTCGCCCGCCTTGATCGCGCGCGCCGCGATGCCGACCGCGTCGAGGCTCGAGCCGCACAGGCGGTTCACGGTGCTGGCCGGGACCTCCTTCGGCAGCCCGGCGAGGAGCAGCGCCATGCGCCCGACGTTGCGGTTGTCCTCGCCGGCCTGATTCGCGCAGCCGTAGACGACGTCGTCGACCGCCGCCCAGTCGACCTCCCTGTTCCGCTCCATGAGCGCCTTCAGCGGCAGCGCCGCGAGGTCGTCGGTCCGGACCGCGGCGAGCGTGCCGCCGTAGCGGCCGAAAGGCGTGCGGATCGCGTCGCAGATGAATGCGTCGGCCATGGCGGATCTCCGTGAAGGGGCGCGTGCCAGCATAGCGCAAGCCTGCCAAAATGGGCGTCCCTCTCAACTCCCCCGTAAGGACACCCGCAATGGTCAGCGAAGAGTGCCTCGACACCATCTTCCGCAAGGCGCGCACCCACAACAGCTTCTCCGGCGAGGTGACCGACGCGCAGCTCCGCTCGATCTGGGACCTGGTGAAGCTGGGGCCGACGACGGGCAACTCGCAGCCGGCGCGCATCGTCTTCGCGCGGAGCCGGGAAGCGAAGGAGCGGCTGAAGCCCCATCTCAGCCCGGGCAACCAGGACAAGGTGATGGCGGCGCCGGTCACCGCGATCATCGCGTACGACGCGATGTTCTACGAGCTCTTGCCGCGGACCTTCCCGCACAACCCGGCGATGAAGAACGCGTTCGCGGGCGAGGAGAAGAAGGCGCACGCCGAGACCACCGCGCTCAGGAACAGCTCGCTGCAGGGCGCCTACTTCATCGTCGCCGCGCGCGCGCTCGGGATCGACACCGGCCCGATGTCGGGCTTCAACAACGCCGGCGTCGACAAGGAATTCTTCGCCGGCACGACGTGGAAGTCCAACTTCCTGTGCAACCTCGGCAAGGGCGACTGGTCGAAGGTGTTCGATCGCAACCCGCGGCTCGGCTTCGACGAGGCGTGCAAGGTGATCTGAGGGGAGTTTCGCCGGGCGGGAGCCGAGCGGCCGCGAGAAGCCGCCACCACCAAAGGAGAAGGCAATGGACGAGAACACGGGCGACAAGACGCGCGACGCGGAGCTGCAGAAGGCCGCGCTCGAATACCACCGCCTGCCCACGCCGGGCAAGATCTCGATCGCGCCGACGAAAGGCCTGACCAACCAGCGCGACCTCGCGCTCGCCTACTCGCCGGGCGTCGCGTACGCCTGCCTCGCGATCAGGGACGACCCGAAGCAGGCCGCGAGCCTCACCTCGCGCGCGAACCTCGTCGGCGTCATCACCAACGGGACGGCGGTGCTCGGCCTCGGCCACATCGGCCCGCTCGCGGCGAAGCCGGTGATGGAGGGCAAGGGCTGCCTCTTCAAGAAGTTCGCCGGCATCGACGTCTTCGACATCGAGCTCGCCGAGCTCGACCCGGACGCGCTCGTCGCCCACGTCGCCGCGCTCGAGCCGACCCTCGGCGGCGTGAACCTCGAGGACATCAAGGCGCCGGAGTGCTTCTACGTCGAAGCGAAGCTCCGCGAGCGGCTCAACATCCCGGTGTTCCACGACGATCAGCACGGCACCGCGATCATCTCGGCCGCGGCAGTGCTGAACGGCATGAAGATCGTCGGCAAGTCGCTCGGCGACATCAAGCTCGTGTGCTCGGGCGCGGGGGCGGCGGCGATCGCGTGCCTCGACGTGTTCGTCGGCCTCGGCGTGAAGAAGCAGAACATCTACGTCACCGACTCGAAGGGCGTGATCTACGAGGGCCGCGACCCGAACATGGAGCCGAACAAGGCGCGCTACGCGCAGCACACGAAGGCGCGCAAGCTCGCCGACATCGTCGAGGGCGCGGACGTGTTCCTCGGCTGCTCGACCAAGGGCGTGCTCACCAGGGACATGGTGAAGAAGATGGCGGCGAAGCCGCTCATCCTCGCGCTCGCCAACCCCGACCCGGAGATCCTGCCGGAGGACGCGAAAGCGGCACGGCCCGACTGCATCGTCGCCACCGGCCGCTCCGACTACCCGAACCAGGTCAACAACGTCCTCTGCTTCCCGTTCATCTTCCGCGGCGCGCTCGACGTCGGCGCGACCAAGATCACCGACGAGATGAAGCTCGCGTGCGTGCGTGCGCTCGCCGAGCTCGCGCAGGCCGAGCAGTCGGACATCGTCGCGATGGCCTACGGCGGGCAGGACCTCTCGTTCGGCCCCGACTACATCATCCCGCGGCCGTTCGACCCGCGCCTCATCCTGCGCATCGCGCCGGCGGTGGCGAAGGCCGCGATGGACTCGGGCGTCGCGACGCGTCCGATCCGGGACTTCGACGCCTACCGCGACCGGCTCAATGCGTTCGTATACCACTCGGCAGCCATCATGAGCCCGGTCTTCCACGCCGCGAAGCGGGCGCCCAAGCGGGTGATCTTCGCCGAGGGCGAGGAGGAGCGCGTGCTCCGCGCGACGCAGATCGCGGTCGACGAAGGGCTCGCGCGGCCGATCCTGATCGGCCGGCCCGAGGTCATCGACATGCGCATCGAGCGCTTCGGCCTCAGGCTCGCCGCGGGCAGGCAGTTCGAAGTCGTCAACCCCGAGAACGACCCGCGCTACCGCGACGTCTGGACGGAGTACCACAAGCTGATGGGCCGCCACGGCATCTCGCCGGACATCGCGCGCGAGCAGGTCCGCCAGTTCCCGACGCTCATCGGCGCGATGCTGATCCGCCGCGGCGACGCCGACGCGATGCTGTGCGGCGTGATCGGCCGCTACCACGACCACCTGCGGCACGTCGCGAACGTGCTCGGGCGCGAGGCGGGGGCGAAGATGTTCGCGGCGATGAACGGCCTGATGCTGCCGAACCGCACCGTCTTCATCTGCGACACCTACGTCAACGACAACCCGAGCGCCGAGCAGCTCGCCGAGATGACGCTGATGGCGGCCGAGGAGATGAAGCGCTTCGGCATCGCGCCGAAGGTCGCGCTCGTCTCGCACTCGAACTTCGGCAGCGACGAGTCGCCGGCCGCGCGCAAGATGGCCGAGGCCGCGCAGCTCCTCGCGAAGATGGCGCCCGACCTCGAGGTCGAGGGCGAGATGCACGGCGACGCCGCGCTGTCGGAGGAGATCCGCCTGCGCGCGCTGCCGGAGTCGCGGCTGAAGGGCGAGGCGAACCTCCTCATCATGCCGAACCTCGACGCGGCGAACATCGCGTTCAACCTGCTCAAGGTGACCGGCGGCGAGGGGATCACCGTCGGGCCGATCCTGCTCGGCGCGGCGAAGGCGGTGCACATCCTCACGCCGAGCGCGACCGTGCGGCGCCTGGTGAACATGACCGCGCTCGCGGTCGTCGACGCCGCCGATCAGCGGCAGCAGATGGAGTGGTAGTCCTTCCGGCCGCACGAACCGCCGCGCGAGCGGCGGTTCGTCCGTCCTAGTCGCGGTACTTGATCCCCTTGCGATCGAGCATCCGCAGCAGCGCCGGCCAGTCCTTCATCGACGAGGTCCGGCCCGGGCGCTCGAACTGCTCGGCGGCGTTGCGCGCCGCGGACTCCGACATGAGGATGGCGTTCTCCACGCCGCCGGCGAGCGCGTCGACCTGGATCTGGCAGGCGCAGTCGAGGTAGTACATCAGTTCGACCGCCTCGCGCACCGAGTCGCCGAGGGTGAGCAGGCCGTGGTTGCGCAGGATCATCGCCTTCGATGTTGGCCCCAGGCTCTTTGCCAGCCGCTCGCGCTCGTCGAGCTCGAGCGCGATCCCTTCGTAGTCGTGATAGGTCACGCTCGCCTGAACGCGCATCGCGTGCTGGCTGAGCGGCAGCAGGCCGCACTTCTGCGCCGACACGCCGACCCCCGCGCGGGTGTGGGTGTGGATCACGCAGTTGATCTCCGGCCGCGCCAGGTGAACGCAGCCGTGGATGACGAAGCCGGCGTAGTTGATGCCCATCCCGGTCGGGTCGTCGAGGACGTTGCCCGCCATGTCGATCTTCACCAGGTTGGACGCGGTGATCTCGTCGAACATCAGGCCGTACGGGTTGATGAGGATGTCGTCGGTGCCGGGCACCCGCGCCGAGAAGTGGGTGTAGATGAGGTCGGTCCAGCGGAACACCACGGCGATCTGGTAGGCGGCCGCGAGCTCGACGCGGACGTCCCACTCTTCCCTGCTCACGCGGTCCCGTACCGGCGCGGTCGAAAGGGATTTGAGGTTGGCGGACATCGGCTGCTCCTCGTCTAGCGGACGGCGGCGTCGGCCGCGGAAATCGTCTGGCGCGCCTTCACGCCCGCTTCCGGCGCGAGCCGGAAGTCCCAGTCGAGGCGCAGGAACGGCGCGGGCATGCCGAGCCTCTTCGCCTCGTCGGCCGAGTCGACCTTCCGGTACTTCGCGACGAGCGAGTCCTTCACCGCGAAGACCGCGTCGGAGTCGAGGTACGGGTCGCCGTCGACGAAGACGTGGGTGATCACCTGCCGGTAGCCGGGCGCCGAGACGATCGCGTGCATGTGCGCGGGCCGCATCGGGTGGCGCTCCATTTTGCGCAGCAGATCGCCGACCGGGCCGTCGGTCGGTACGCCGTAGAACTTGGGCTTGTACGTGCGGAACGCGTAGCGGCCCTCGGCATCGGTCTTCACCCGCCCGCGCAGCTCGAACTCCGCGGCCGGGTCCTGGATGTCGTACACGCCGTCGGCTTTCGCCTGCCAGACGTCGATCGTCGCGCCGGCGATCGGCTTGCCGTCCACCGCCATCACCTTCCCGCTCACCCAGGTCGGCTCGCCCTGCACCGTCGCGCCCCTGGTCATGTCCGCGCCGAACGGAAACTCGGGCGCGCCGTGCACGAAGAACGGCCCGAGCACCGTCGACTCGGTCGCGCCTTCCGGCATCGGGTGGTTGATCTCGACCACGCGCATCGAGAGGCCGAGCACGTCGGAGAGCAGGATGAACTCCTGGCGCTTGTCGTCGCACTTCTGCCCGACCGCGGTCAGGAACCGGATGGCGGTGAACCACTCCTCCTCGGTGAGCTTCACCTCGTCCGCGAACGCATGGACGTGGCGGATGAGGCTCGTCACGATCTCCTTGAAGCGCGGGTCCTTGACGTCCTTCAGCCGCGCGAGCACGGCCTCGGTGAGGTTGTCCTTCGTGACCTGGCGCATGGGGTCCTCCGTTCTAGGCGTCGATCGCGCTCGACGCTCGCCGCTGGCACAAGTTTCGCATTGTCCTCGAACTGTACTACTTCCGCGCCAGCCCGAGCTGCTCCGCCATCCAGTCCGCGCTGCGGCTGCGGTAGCGGTAGGGCCGGTTGTTCGCGTTGTGTCCGCCGTCCTCCACCATCAGCAGCTCCACCGGCCCGGCCGCCTCCCGCGCGATGCGCTCGGCGTGCTGCCACGGGACGATCCGGTCGAGCTTCGCCCCCACCGCGAAGAGCGGGCACGCGATCCGTCGCGCGGCGTCCTTCAGCGTCAGGCTGTCCGCGTGCTCGCGCGCCTGCGCCGCCGACGCCTTGTGGCTGCGGAAGCGGAACGCCTCGCGGGTGAGGAGCGGCAGGTCGTCCCAGATCTCCGCCCAGTCGTACGGCCCGGAGATCGAGATGCACGCCCGGATCCGCCGCTCGTAGGCCGCCGCGCGCGGCGCGTAGTACCCGCCGAGGCTCACGCCCCAGCAGCCGATGCGCGCGGTGTCGAGGTCGCGCCGCAGCTCGAGCCAGTCGACCACCGCGCGCACCGGCGCCTCGAAGTCGGCGCGGATCGGCAGCTCGTACTCGGCCTCGCCCTGCCCCGGGCCGTCGAACGCGAGCGTCGCCATGCCGCGGGCGTGGAACGGCGCTTCGTAGGCGTCCATCTCCTCCTTCGTCGAGTCGAGTCCCGAGATCATGATCACGACCGGCGGCCGCGCTTCGCCGGCGGGCTTGCGCAGCACTCCGGCGAGCGTCCGCCCCTCGAACGGGATCGCGACCCGCTCGCCGGGCGGGCGCAGGTACGGCAGCGCGAGCGTCCGGCACTCGAGCGCCTTCGCATGCGCCGCGCGCAGCTGTGCGGGGTCGATCACGAACACGAACTTGGCGAAGTGGTAGTAGACGGCGGCGCGCGCGAGGTGCTCGCCGGCGGTCAGGTTCCAGCCCTGATCGAGCGCCTCGCGGCCGAGCCGCTCGTGCAGTCCCGCGCGGTCGCACCAGGCGCGGCACCAGTCTTCCCAGCGCGCGATCCCGGCGGTCACTTCCTGGAAATCGGCGAGCAGCACGCCGTTCGCGACGAACCGCGGCGCCCAGTGCGCGATCGCGGACGCAACGCGCGGGTCGCGGTCCGCCCCCGCTTCCCCGCTCATTCGGGCCGCCGCCCCCACCACGCGTCCTCGAGCAGCCGGCGGATCGCGGCGCGCTCGACCGGCCGGGGATTCCAGTACGGCGCAGTCGTCGCGAGCTCCGCGGCGCGGTCGAGCTCGCCTGCGGGCATTCCGATCGCCTTCAGCGCGACGGGCGCGCCGAGCGTCTGCGCGAGGTCGTACAGCCCCTGCGGCGCGGAGACCGCGTGCAGCGCCCGCGCCGCCCGCGCCATCGCCTCCGGCGCCGCGCCCGCGTTGTACGCCGCCGCGTGCGGCAGCACGACCGTGTGCGTCTCGGCGTGCGGGAGGTTCCAGGTCCCGCCGAGCGTGTGGCAGAGCTTGTGATGGAGCGCCATGCCCACCGCGCCGAGCACCGCACCGCAGAGCCACGCACCGTAGAGGCAGTCCGACCGCGCATCGAGATCGCGCGGGTTCGCCTTCACCCGCGGCAAGCCCTCCGCGAGCGCCCGGATGCCTTCCTCGGCCATCATCGAGTGGATCGGGTCCGCGTCCTGCGCGTAGAGGCCCTCGACCGCGTGCGCGATCGCGTTCATTCCGCTCGTCGCCGAGAGGCCGACCGGCAGCCCGACGGTGAGCGCCGGGTCGTAGATCACCGTCCTCGGCAGCACGCGCGGGTCGCGCCCGGTCTTCTTCAGCCCACCCTCGGTGATGCCCCAGATCGGCGTCATCTCCGAGCCGGCGTAGGTGGTCGGGATGGCGAGGATGGGGAGCGCCGACTCGAGCGCGATCGCCTTGCCGAGGCCGGTGGTCGAGCCGCCGCCGATCGCGACGGCGCAGTCGGCGCCCAGGCGCGCCGCCGCTTCGCGCGCGGCGCGCGCGACCTCGATCGGCACGTGCATGACCGCGCGCGCGAACACGCCCGCGCACCGCTCGCCGAGCCGCCGCGCGACGTCGTCGGCCTGCGCGGCCTGCTCGGGCGTGGCGAGGACGAGCGCCCGCTTCGCGCCGAGCCGCCCGATCTCGCGCGGCAGCTCGTCGAGCGCGCCGGCGCCGAAAACGACCCGCCCGGGGAGCTGGTCGTAGGCGAAGCTGCGCACGGGGAACCTCAGCCCGATTCGTCCACGCCGCGCCGGTTCACTGCGGCGTGAGGCCCGCCTTGACCATGATGTCGCCGAGCTCGCGGTACTCGCTGGCGACGAAGCGGTCGAACTCCTCGGGCGTCATCGCCATCGGCTCGGTGCCGAGCTTCGCCAGGCGGTCCCTGAGCTCCGGCGATTGCAGCGCGCGGTTCACCTCGGCGTTGAGCTTCGCGACGATGTCGCGCGGCGTCTTCGCCGGCGCGAGCATCGCGACCCAGAAATTGGACTCGGCGTTGGGGAAGCCGGCCTCGGCGATCGTCGGCACGTCCGGCAGCGCGGCGATCCGCTTCGGCGTGCTCACCGCGAGCGCCTTCACCTTGCCGTCCTTGACCTGACCCATGCTCGACACGGCCGGCACCCAGGCGTACTGGATTCGCCCGGCCATGATCTCGGCGAGCATCGGCGGCGTGCCCTTGAGCGGCACGTGCACCGCCTTGACGCCGGTGCCGACGTTGAACTTCTCGGTGCTCACGTGCGCGCCGCTCCCCACCCCGGCGGTCGCGTAGTTGTACTCGCCGGGCCTGGCTTTCAGCATCGCGACGAGCTCCTGCACGGAGTTCACTCCGAGCGACGGCGGGACGATCAGGACGCTCGGCAGGGTCCCGAGCAGCGCCACCCCGGCGAAGTCCTTCAGCGTGTCGTACTGCAGGTCCTTGTAGAGGGTGTGGTTCACCGCGTGGCCCGAGGACACGACCACGAGCGTGTAGCCGTCGGGCTCCGCGCGCGCGGTCTCGCGAATGCCGATGACCCCGCCCGCACCCGGCCGGTTGTCCACCACGACCGGCTGCCCCCACGCCGCGGTGAGCCGCTCGCCGACGATCCGCGCCATCACGTCGGTCGCGCTGCCCGGCGTGAACGGCACGATGATCCGGATCGCCTTCGCCGGATAGCTCGCCGCACCTTGCGCGAGCGCCGCCGGCGCCGCCGCGCACGCGAGCGCCGACGCGAGCACCGTAACCGCCGTCTTCATCGTTCCCATGGCTAGCCTCCTCCGTTCTCGTGACTACGCTGCATCCCGCTTCGGCGCCGGCTTCGCCCAGTACTCGCCCGAGGCCTTCGACGAAGCGAGCGCCGCGGCGCTCTCGAACCCCGGCGCCATCGACGCCTCGGTGCCGGCGAGCACCTGGTGGTGCTCGATGTTGAGCAGCCTGAGCCAGCTCTGCTGCCCCATCGTCAGCGCGATGAAGCAGCCGAGCTCGACCAGCTCCGGCTCGCCGAAGTGGCGGGAGAGCCGCTCCCAGAAGGCGTCGTCGGTCTCGAGGCGCCAGGTGATCGCCTCGGCGTATGCGAGCGCCGCCTTCTGGCGCGCGTCGTAGCGCGTCGACTTCTCGAACTCGAGGAGATCGCGCACCTGGTCCTCGATCACGCCCTTGGCCCTGGCCTGGATCGACCGCTGGTTGCCGCAGTATTCGCACTGCACCGAGCGCGAGACGTACAGCCGGCAGAGCTCCTTGATCGCGTGGTCGCAGACGCCGTTGCGGAAGACGTCGCGCCAGGAGTTGGCGAACGCCCAGAAGGCGGCCGGCACGTGCGCGCGCACCGCCGAGCTCTCCGGCCGCGGCGTGCCCTCGCGCCGGCAGCGGTCCATCTCGGCCTGCATTTCCGGCGACATGCGGGCGGGGTCGACGTAGCTGATGCGTTGCTTGGCCATAACGTTGTCCCTCCTTACTGCGGCTTGAGCCCCGCCGCCTGGATGATGCGCTGGGAGTCGGCGACTTCCCGCTGCACGAACTGGGTGAACTCGGGGATCGTCATCTGCATCGGCTCGGCGCCGAGCTTCTGCAGGCGCTCCTTCACGTCCGGGCTCGCGAGCGCGGCCTGGACGTCCTTGTTGATCTTGGCGGCGACGTCGGCCGGCATCCCGGGCGGGCCCCAGAGCCCGACCCACAGGTTGTACTCGAAGCCCGGCACCGATTCCGCGACCGTCGGCACGTCGGGCAGCAGGGCGGCGCGCTTCACGCTCGAGACGCCGAGCGCAACCGCCTTCCCGCCGGTAACGTGCGGCACTGCGGCCGTGATCGGCGCGAAGTAGCAGCACACCCGCCCCGCGATCGTGTCGGCGATCGCCTCCGGCGTGCCCTTGTACGGCACGTGGGTGACCTTGCCCCCGGTCATCAGCATCAGCTTCTCGAGGTTGAGGTGCGTGCCGCTGCCGAGGCCGGCCGAGGAGAAGTTGAGCTCGCCGGGTTTCGCCTTCGCCGCCGCGATGAAGTCCGCGAGCGTCTTCCACCCCGTGCCCGGGCCGACGATCAGCACGTTCGGCTGTCCGGCGAGCGGCGAAAGGTTGGTGAAGTCCTTCAGCGTGTCGTACGGCAGCTTGGCGTAGATCGCCGGGTTCGATGCGTGCGCCGAGGAGTTGGCGAGCAGCGTGTACCCGTCGGGCGCCGACTGCACCACCGCCGCCGAGCCGATCGAGCCGCCCGCGCCGGGACGGTTCTCCGCCAGCACCGGCTGACCCCAGGTTTCGGACAGCTTCTGCGCGACGATGCGCCCGACGATGTCGGTCGCGCTGCCGGGGGTGAACGAGATGATCAGGCGAACGGGCTTGTTCGGGTACGACGTTTGCGCGTGCACCGCCGGGCCGACCGCTACCGCCGCGGCCAGGGCGAGGCACTTCATCCAGCTGCGTTGGTTCATTCGGGGCTTCCTCTTCTCTCTCTGGTGGATGATCGTTGTACGCCGCGCGAACGCGCGGTCGGATCCTCAGGACGACAGCCCGTCGCCGACCGGGACGTTCTCCGGCTTGAGCTCGATTCCCGACGCTTTTGCCTGCAGCCTGATCAGCGCGGCGAAGTCCTCCGCGCCGTAGCCGTTGCCGATCAGCGTCTGCACCAGGTCGCGCGTGATCGAGGTGAGCGGCATCGGCACGTCGAGCTCCCGGCCGGCGCTCAGGCCGAGGTCGATGTCCTTGCGCAGCAGCGGCGGGGTGAACGTGACCGACAGGTCGAGGTTCACCAGCGCCGGCGTCTTGTACTTCGAGAAGGTCGATCCCATCACGCTCTTGTTCAGGAAATCGAGGAACGCCGCGCGCGACATCCCGGCCTTCTGGGCGAGGATCGTGACCTCGGCGAGCGACTGGATCGTCACCGCGAGGAACACGTTGTGCGCGATCTTCGCGATGCGCGAGAGCTCGCCCTCGCCGACGTAGGACACGCCGGCACCGATGGCGTCAAGGTAAGGCCTCGCGGCGTCGAAGGCGTCGCGCGGGCCGGAAACGCAGAACGTGAGCTTGCCGGCCTTGATCACCTTCGCGTTGCCCGACACCGGCGCGGCGAGGAGCTTCACGCCGCGGGCGGCAAGGCTCTTCCGGATGTCCGCCGAGTCCTCGATCGAGATCGAGGTCGAGTCGACGACGAGCTTCGGCCTGCCGCTCCCGCTCAGCACCCCGTTCGGGCCCTCCAGCACTTCCTTCACGTCGTCGCCGGTCGCGACCATGGTGAAGACGATGTCGCAGCCGGCGAGGTCCGCCGGCCGCCCCGCGAGCTTCGCGCCGTGCTGCGCGAGCGGCTCCGCTTTCTCGCGCGTGCGGTTGTAGACGGTGAGATCGCAGCCCGCCTTCGCGAGGCGCTCCGCCATCGCGTAGCCCATGCGGCCGATGCCGATCCAGCCGAGCTTGTGCTTCTTCAGGTCGCTCATCCAATAAGCTCCAGGTTCAGTACGGGTTCGCGATCGGCAGCTCCTCGGCCGGATAGAGCGAGATGATCTTCGCCCCCTGCGGGGTAAGGATCACCTCCTCCTCGATCCGCGCCGCGGAGATGCCATCGGTCGCCGGGCAGTAGGTCTCCACCGCGAACACCATCCCCGCCTTGAGCTCGATCGGCTGGGTGAACGAGTTGACCCGCGAGATGAGCGGCCGCTCGTGCAGGCCGAGGCCGAGGCCGTGGCAGAAGTTGAGGCCGAACGCGTCCATCTCGCTCGCGAAGCCGATGTCCTGCGCGGTCGGCAGCGCGGCCGCGATCTTGTCGGTACTCATCCCGGGCTTCAGCAGCTCGATCGCCTGGTCCATCCACTCGCGCGCCTTGCGGTAGGCGGTGCGCTGCGCCGGGGTCGCGCGGCCGACGTTGAAGGTGCGGTAGTAGCAGGTGCGGTAGCCGACGAACGACTGGATGATGTCGAAGAACGCCTGGTCGCCGGGGCGGATCAGCCGGTCGGTGAAGTTGTGCGGATGCGGGCTGCAGCGCTCGCCGGAGATCGAGTTGATCGCCTCGACGCAGTCCGAGCCCATCTCGTAGAGCCGCTTGGTCGCGAGCGCGACGATCTGCGACTCCTTCACGCCGGGCTTCAGCGCCTCGGCGATGTCGGTGTAGACGCCGTCGACCATGGCGGCGGCCATGTTGAGCAGCGTGAGCTCGTCGACGTTCTTCACCTCGCGCGCCTCGAGCAGCACCTGCTGGCCGTCGCGCACCTCGATGCCGAGCTTCTGCAGCTCGAACAGCATCGGCGGC
>Ga0187892_10002082_pt1 | contig 42058 bp, 37 predicted proteins | sample MA1701073metaG_FD_139345 | JGI IMG/M metagenome (GOLD analysis project Ga0187892, IMG submission 139345) | Bio-ooze microbial communities from a basaltic lava cave in the Kipuka Kanohina Cave System on the Island of Hawaii, USA - MA170107-3 metaG ... | reverse complement strand
TTGGGTCAGACCCTTCCCGATCCTGTAGCCGCAGGTCTTTAGCCTGCGTGACCCGATCGGCTGGTCGGTCGCAGGCTAAAGACCTGCGGCTACGGCGTGCGGAAAACGCAATAAGACGGCCTCTGAAAGCCCGCGTTCCAACTGCGGAGAGGGTCCTCCAGAAAAGCGGGAAGGCGGGCGCCTATTCAGGAACCCGCCTTGTTCACCTCGGACTGCGAAGCTTCCGGATCGTACAAGTGAATGGATGGATGCTTACGATTAGTGCTCGCTGCGGCGCAATACTCGGCTAACTTTCGCAGTGCGGATTCGGTCGTCTTGTCTATCCCGTGCGGGCTCATGAGACACATGACCAGCAGGGAATACGCCTCCTCCTCGGTGAGCTTCAGTCCCGCTGGCTCACCTTCGACGGACATGCTCACCTCCTCAAACGTAAGTTGACTCAAGATTAGACGGAACGGAGCCGAGAAAGTTCCTGATGGCGCCCGGCAACAACGCGGGAATCGAAGCGCATTCGCCTGGCGGCGTGCCAAGTCCAGGATGCCGGCCGACCGGCAACCCGGAAACGAGCACGCGCCGCCGGTATACTCGCCCCGTGCCGCAGGGCGAATACCTTCAGTACGGCGGCCAAGCGATCATCGAAGGCGTCATGATGCGGTCCCCGCGGCACTTCGCGGTGGCCGTCCGCGCCCCGAACGGCGAGATCGTGCTCCGCTCGGAGCCGCTGGAAAAGACCTGGATCGGACGCCAGAAGTGGCTCAAGCTGCCGTTTCTTCGCGGCACGCTCGCGCTGCTGGACGCGCTGGTGCTCGGCTACAAGTCGCTCAGCTTCTCGAGCAAGGTGCAGCTCGACCCGAAGTACCAGCCGGTAAGGGAGGGCGAGACCCAGCAGCCCAATCCGAACGGGGAGATCGAGGGCGGAGTCGAGAATAAGCCGGCTCCCGCGAAGGGGGTCTCGGACCGGGTGCAAAACATCACGGTCGGATTCGCCCTGATCGCCGGACTCGCAATCGGCCTCTTCCTCTTCAACTACCTTCCGAACCTCGTCGCCGTGCTGTCCAAGGATCGACTCGGCCTGCAGAGCCAGGTTCACGTGAACCTAGTTACGGAGATTTCGAAGCTCGTCTTCTTCCTCGCTTACATCTGGCTGATCGCCCAACTGCCGGACATCAAGCGCGTTTTCCGCTACCACGGCGCGGAGCACAAGGCGATCAACACGCTCGAAGCCGAACAGCCGCTGGAGCTCGAAAACTGCAAAAAGCAAACCCGGCTCCACCCTCGCTGCGGAACCAGCTTCGCGATCGTCGTGCTGCTCCTCGGCTTCGTTTTGTTCACCTTCATGCCCAAGCCGGAGATCGAGAGCTCGAAAGTGCTGACATCGATCGCGCGGTTCTTGGTCGAGCTGCCGTTGCTGCCCGTGATCGCGGGCATAAGTTACGAGGTGATCCGTTTCGCGGGAAGGATGAAGAACAGCGTGTTCGTGCGGCTGCTTCTGGCGCCCGGGTTGCTGACCCAATACCTGACGACTGCGGTTCCGGACGACTCTCAAATCGAAGTCGCCCTCGTCGCGCTTCGAGCGGTGGTCGATGCGGAAGAGGCGGAAGCCGACGGCGCGAAAGAGCCTGCCGGGCAAGAGGGCGTCGTTGGAGAGGCGTCGGCGATTTCCTGACGATCAGCTCAGGCTTTCAGAACGAACCACGTCGTCCATACGAACACGTACGCCGCCGATCCTACGGCGCACGCCTGTCGGACGAAGCTCAGGTTCGTTCGCGCGTATATCGCCAGAACGAGCCAAGCCGCGACGAGAGTCGCGCCCTTAGCCAGCGCGAACACCCACTCGCCCCGTTCCAGAAGCGGCCGCATCAAGGGATTCAGCTCGACGACGTGCCCGGCTCTGTGCAGCCATGCCGTGACCACCAGGTCCAGAAACCCGATGAGCATCAGCAGACCGAGCGTGTTTGTCGGTATGAGTCGTCTCACGATTCCCATAAACTTCAAAAAGCGTGCCAATGCCGCTTCCTTCGGCCAGTTCCCGGACGAACCTGTCCAGTATCTCGCGGACTTCCGCCTGCGTGCAGGAGAAGTGGTTGACGATCAAACTGACGGCGAGTTCGTCTCCTGCTTTAGTTGTGACGTATCCGGATAGCGCCGCGACCATGTCAAGAGAACCGGTTTTTCCTACAAACGCCACATTTTGAAGGCGCGTTCGCAGCGTTCCGACCCCTGGGGCCGCCATGCTCGACTTCCAGAGCTCGAAGTGCGGGCTCGAACGCATCCAGGTAAGAAGGCGGGCGTAGGACCGCGCGGTGGCCTGGTTGTGGCGGCTCATGCCGCTGCCGTCCACCGGCCTGATGTCCCCGCTTTCGATCCCGGCGACCCCCGTGAGAAACGCCCTCATTCGCCCAGACGCGGCCGGATAGGGGCTTTCCGAAACGAGCCTTCCTCGACGCCCCGAGGCGGACAGGAGAAGGTGTTCCGCTACATAGTTGTCGCTGGGCGCCAGGCATTCTTTCGCCATCTCCAGAAGCTGTTTTCCTCGAATCTCGTAATCGGGAGACGGTTCGGGAACGAACTCCGTCGCCAGCAGCGGCCCGCCAAGGATCGATGCGGCGGCCCGATCTGGCTCCGGAATCGCAAAGACGGCGAGCTCTGCGCGCTCTTTGGGCAGCTCTCCGTGAACTACCAGCACGCCGCCGAAAGGATCCAGCTCTTGCGAACGCTCTCCGTAAGGGAAGTGCAAGATTCGAATGCCGAACGCCTCAGGCTCCAACACGGGCATCCCCTTGCTCGCCACCAGCTTCACGACCCCACGGTCGAAGGAAAGCGCCGTGATGCGAGCGGCGAAGCGAAAGGGGAGGTCGTCCAGCTCCCAAGTCGGCCCGACCCTCGGTTTGTAGGCCTGCCGCGCGAATACGGGCATGCGTATCGGGGAACCGAGCCTCCGCGCCGCCTCGCGAAGCTGCTCGTACGTTAGGCTCGGATCTCCAGGCGCGTCCACGACAACCCGGTCCTGGAGCCTCCAGAACCGTGTCCTTGGCGCATAGTCCGGCCCAAGCTCATGAAGCGCGTACGCGACGGTGAAGAGCTTCTGGTTGCTCGCCGGCATGAGGCGGCGGGCCGCGTCCCTCTGGTAGAGGACGCGGCCGTCGGCTCGCGCAACGCACACGGCGATCGTCGCTCCGGACAGCTTGGGGTCGTCGAGAATCGCGTCCAAGCGGGACTGAAGAGCGACGAGAAGCAGGGGCGCCAGCATGATCGCCCAATTCGCAGCCCGATTGAGTCGGTCCTGCCCGGATAGGAGGGCCTAGTCCGCGGACCAGCCGTCTTCGCCGGGAAGCGCGGGCTCCGCGACGTGGTCCACTCCGCCGCTGGCGATGTCCTTCGCCATCTGCGCTGCGTACTCGCGCAGCGCCGGCTCGGGATCGCTGTCTGCCTGCTTGCGGAGCGCGGTTACGACCGCGCCACGCGATCCCGGGTCCCATTCGACCACGTGGAAAAGCCCGTGAATCGCGCTTCGCCTGCCGATCGCGCTCGGCGCGCCGAGGCATTCGAGCAGCACGGGCCCGCCCACCTCGGCGGACATATGGCCGCCGAGAACGACGCCGGCTTTGAAAGCGGCCCTGGCGTAGTCGTCCGGAGCATTCCAAAGAAGGTCCCGAATCGCGGACACCGCTGCCTGCTCGTCGGCCTTAGTCCTGCAAAAGCTCGCCAGGTCTTCGAACAGATCGAGGACCGCCCACTGCGCGGCCCTGCGGTAAGGGTGCCTTTCGTCGCGCAGGATCTCGAGCAGAGCGGGAAGGAACACCGTTTGGCTCGCTCGCAGTTCGATCACGGTGGAGGCCTCATGGCTGACGTCGCGGTCCGGGCAGAAAAGCAGGCGCAGCAGGTCTCCGTTCGACAGATCGCGGATGTGGCCCGTGAAGCGGCGTTCCCTCCCGAGAGTCCGTGCGACGGTCTCCTGGCGCTCGAAAAGCGGCTCGGCCGCTTCCGCTAGGTTGGCGAGCATCTCTTCGAGCGTGCTTCCTTTGGCCTCCAGCCAGATCGCGTCGCAGCGGCCGAAGACGCCGTGCGGCGTGTGGGCAACTTGAACGTCGAAGCTCTCCCCGTGAATCGTAACCTCCGCCTTTCCGCGCCAGTCCGTCGGATGCAGGTGATAGCGGTAGCTGATCGGATGAGGGGGCCAGTGAAACGGAACGCGATGGCCCGGATTGACGGGTCGGGCTCCGACGCCCGGGTCCGCGGAGCAGGATTCGATGAACGATCGCACTTCGGCAGCAAGGCTCTCGGCTGCCGGATCGGTCGTTTGAGTGGAGGTCTCCATCGACTTCGGTCTAACCCTACCCTCCGCCCGCCTATCGGCCCGTAACTTGAATCCTCGTAAGGAAGCGATCCATCGTGTCCTTGGCGTCTCGCAGGTGCACGACGGTCAACGAGTCCAGGCCCTTCGACGCTTTGAGCTGCGCGCCGAAACGAGCGGACAATCGTCGAAGCGAGTCCGAGGCGAGCATCCGCACGTCCTCGTTTACGCCTCCAGGCGCGGCTCCGGCCTGCGTCATGAGCGCGTTCAAGGAAAACCGCTGCAGATCGCGCCGCAGCGCGGGAATGGGCTTGTTCGCCCCCACTTCCGAGAAAACGACTCCGAGCACCGTAGCGAAATGCTCGTCGAGCCCGTACGCGCCCGGACGAGAGCCCCACTTCAACTGGTTTTCGGCGATTCGCGAGGTCGTGGAGGCGCTCATGAGCATCGCATACAGCATGTTCTGCTGCTGGCCAACGATCTGCCTGATCGGAGCGGTCCAGTTCAGCGTCGCGTCGGACGGGTCTCTGCTCAGGTTTACGAGAACGTCGTCCGGAAGACGCGCCGACGTGGCGGCGAGGCAGTTTCGCGCAACGAGGCGGACCGCTTCGCGCTGCAGATTGGGATTGACGGGTGCGAGGGTCGGCGATTGCCCGACATCCCCTCGGAAGTTCCTATTGCCGGCGAGGCCTCCTACGAAACGAGCCGCAGAGATGCCCTCGCGCATGGTCCGCGTCATCGAGCCGAGGATCATCGCGGTGCGCTTGGCGTAACCCTCGCCCGGACGCGGAAGCTTCGCGATGACGTACTCACGAATTCGCCGCGCAGCCTCCATTACGTTCGCGGAATACCGTAGGGGGTCCCGAGCGTTGTCGAATCGGGCCACGAACGGATCGAAGCCGTCCACCTCTTCGTCGGTCATAAACCGGAATTCGGGCTGTCCCGAGAGCGCGGCGACCTTGCTGAGCGCGTGCCTCTCGCCTATGGGAGTCTTCGCGCCGGGGACGTCCATGTACCCGTACTTGATCGCCCACACGTCGTATGGGCCGATCCGCGAAGTGTAGAGCCGCTTGCCTCCCCGCAGCACCGCCATGACGTTCACCGGCGTGTAATCCATCACGCTCGCGCTGATGCCCTGGCGCTCGATCGCGCGATCGTCGCCCAGCTCCTCGGTCGTGAGCAGCGTGGAGCCGATGAAGTTGTGGCGCAGCCCGAGCGTGTGCCCAATTTCGTGCGACACGATGTCCCGCAGAAACTCCTTCGCGTATTCCTCTTTGCTCATTCCGCGCACGTTCGCGGCCGCAAGCGCGGTCCATGCGAACGCCGCGTGTTCCGCCTTTCCCGATGCGGCCGAGCATTCGTGCCGTGCCCAGCCGAGCTTCGCCAGGCTCTTTCGGGCTCCCTTGGCGCGCACCGCGCTCTCACCGTGCAGTAAGTACTCTTCGGGCGTGACGGCGGCATCCCGGGCGTCGTTCCTGGTGAGAACCGCGATCGCCCGCTCGATCTGAGCGGCAGCCGGGTTCGAGAACCGCTCGTACTCTGTGAACGCGGCAAAGAGCACGTTCGCGTCCACGTTCACGCTCGCGTTCAGAATCTCTCCCGTGAACGGATCTGTCCGGGCCATCGAAATCGCGTACGTGGCGTCCTCGCTCATCGCCCACCGCAGCACGTTGTGCCTTCCGTCCGCGTGGTCCCAATCCTTGTCCCCGTCGTCAACGAACTGAACACGGATCGCATCTCTGTAGCCAAGCGCCTCGAAGGCCCGATTCCAGAGCAGAATCCCGTCCGCGCACGCTTGGCGATAAGCCTTAGGCACGGAGGTGTCGATGTGCCATACGATCGGCTTCACAGGCTCCGACAGCTTTGCCGAGGGATCCTTTTTCCTTAAGTGGACCCTCCAAATGTAGCGCTCCTGCCGGTCGTCCTGCCCGAATCTCCCTAGGCTGTAAAAGTCGTTCGTAAAGTAGCCGACGCGGGGGTCCGCAAGGCGCGGCGCATAGCCCGAGTCCTCTCGAAACCAAAGGTTGTAGGTGACCTTCAGCGGGGCGCTGCGGTCGTCCTCGAGCTGGTTCTTGTCGATCAGCCCCAAGATCTGCGCGAGCGACTCGCCCTGCATCCTCCGGCCCTGGGAGAGGTAATGAAGGTTCATCCGCACGACCGTGTTCTGCGGGTAGCCCTTGACGGACTCGGGCGAGGTCCTCTCCCGGTCGAGCATGTATGGGCCGCCGAGCGTCATCTGCACGGCCTCGCTCAGCCGAAGCACGTCTCCATGAAAGAGGCTCGTGAGGTTCACGAGCAGCAGCTTCTTTTCCGGGTGCGACTGCTCGATCCGATAGCTCGCAAGAATCGCCTCCGGAAAGCTCCTCTCCGAAGCCACCGCGAGCGGATCGTCCTTCTCCCACCGATGCGAAAGGTGCGGCCGGATAAGCCACACGTTTTCGTCGTGCTTTTCGAAGCGGTACGCCTCCACGACGAAGTCGCCAACAGGGAACCCGGCTTGAAGCATGAAGGGAGTCACGCCCGTGTTCAAGCTCGCTTGCAGACAAAAGACCTCTCCGAGCTTGGACTCTGGCAGCTCGAGAAGAAGGTCCTTCTTGCGCTGGTACAGGGTGAACGGGCCCTCGACCTTTGTTAGGTCCTTGACCGCCTTTTCGTAGTCGAGAGCCTTCGGGTCCCGCTTTGGCTCCTCCTTCTTGGGTTCTTCCTTGGGAGGGTCCTGCTTCTTTTGCTCTTGGGAAGCTTGCGCCGGTGGCGGATTCTGCGGTCCGCCGGCTTGGGCGACGGCGACACTAGTGAGGGCCAGGGGTCCTGCGGCGAGCAGGCCTAAGAGGATCGAATTCGCGCGCATACTCAGAGTTACTCCGCTGCGCCGCTCCTTGGAACGTGCGGACGCATTCACTAGGCCATTATGGAGTCTTTGCACTCCAGGCTCAGCGCAGAAAGGGCAGTTTGGAACGCGAACTTTCAGTTCGCTTGCGCCGCGAGGTTTCACCTCGCGGCGGTCCTCAAGGACATTCCTATGCGTGCTCGAAGAGCCGGGAGCTAAGAGCTCCCGGCTCAAGCGAACCAAAAGCTCGCGTTCCGGCGCCCGCACGGCTTCGATACAATAGCCTCCATGCCGACTGTGCGCGACCTGTTGGACGCCATCGAGCGTATCGCCCCGGTTCGCTTTGCCTTGCCCGACGACAGGGTGGGCCTACAGATAGGCGATGCCGGGCAGAACGTGAAGGCCGGAGTGGTAACGCTCGACTGGTCCGACGATTTGATCGGCTTCGCGGCGTCGAAACGGGCGCAGGCGATCGTCGCGCACCATCCGATCATCTGGGAGCCGATCTCTCGTGTGACCTCCGAGGACCTTCGCGGGCGAGCGATCCGCCGCCTCGTGCGCGAGTTGGACGCGGCGTACATCGCATGCCATACGAACTGGGACGCGGCGCCGGGCGGAGTCAGCGACACGCTGGCGGGCCTGCTGGGCCTAAAGGACGCGCGTCCGTTTGGAGTGGGAGCCAAATGCGGGTACCTGAAGCTCGTCGCATTCTGTCCGGAAGAGTCCGTTCAGAAGTTGGTCGACGCGTTGTCCGCCGCGGGGGCGGGCGTGATCGGGCTCTACGAGCGCTGCGCGTACTTTTCGCCCGGCACGGGGACCTTCAAGGGCGGCGAGGGTTCGAATCCGTCGGTCGGCGCTGCGGGGCGCATCGAGGAGGTGCCCGAGCTGCGGCTCGAGATGCGGGTGCCGAAGGATCGAGCGGCCGCAGCCGAGGCGGCGCTCCGGCGAGCGCACCCTTACGAGGAGCCGACCTACGACCTGTACCCGCTTGAAGTCTCCGCGGAGATGCCGCTCGGCAGGATCGGGGCGCTGCCCGATCCACTTTCGCTCGCGGAGCTCGCCACCATGGTCGATTCAAGCCTCTCGACCCGTAGCTTGGCGTGGGGCGATCCGTCCGCGAGGGTTTCCAAGGTAGCGGTAGCCGGCGGAGCGGGGGACGAGTTCTGGCGCGAGGCTCGCCGGGCAGGAGCGGACGCCTTCGTGACGGGAGAGGTGCGACAGCACGCGGCCCTCGAGGCGTCCCAGTCCGGGATGGGAATCGTCTCGGCGGGCCACTTTGCGACGGAGCATCCCGGTTGCGCCGCGCTTCGGGACAGGCTCGCCGCCGAGTTGCCTGGAATCGAGTGGCACCTTTTCGAGCCGAAGCCGGGGCGAGCGGGACGGCCTTTGGCTTAGGAGTAATCTGCCGCGCAGCTCTCGGAACGCGGGCTTTTAGCCCGCTTGGGCCGCGAGGTTTCACCTCGCGGCGTGACCGAGCGTCTTTTCAACTTGAGCATGAGGCGGGCTGTAAGCCCGCCGGACAAACGACCGGAAAGGTCGCGTTCCTCTTTGGGGAAATTGGTAGCCCGGACGGGACTCGAACCCGCGACCTCCGCCTTGAAAGGGCGGCATCCTAACCACTAGACGACCGGGCCGAGGAAGCTGAATTGTGACCGAAACGGGCCTCGGGAAACAACCGAACGTCCGAATCGAGGCGCCGGAAGCGGCTTCGGCTATCCGCCGCCGTCGCCCGCGGGATCGGGAGCGCCGTCGGGCGGAACGGAGGACTTCTCCGCTTCTTTCTTAGGGTCGGCATCCTCTTCCTTGGGCTTCGGCTTCTTGGCGGGCGGCTTGGACGATTTTACTCGTCGAGCGGCGGCGTAGCGCCTCTGATAGTAACCGTCGTCGAGCCGGTCCACGCGAACGCTTCCTTTCGAGCTGCTGGCGTGCACAAACTTCCCGTCGCCCATGTAGATTCCGACGTGATTGATGCGCGAGCCCCGATTTGTCTTAAAGAACACGAGGTCGCCGGGCTTCAATTCATCCTTCGAGACCGCCATGCCGACCTTGGCCTGCTCGCGGCTCCGACGGGGCAGCTTCACCCCGTATTGCTTGTAAACCTGCGTGGTCAATCCCGAACAGTCGGTTCCCGAGCGGGACGCCTGAGCCCACCGATAGCGGGTTCCGAGAAGGTCGATCGCGCTGTCCACGACCGCGTGGCCGGTTGCGGGGTGATAGGCCACATACGTCTTCTTTCCGCCACTGGCGGGCTGCGACCTTGGATTGCGTGTGGTGGTTCGGTTCGTGGCTGTCCGTCGCAATTGCGCTACGCGAGTCGCGCTGATCGGCTGCAACATGTCCCCTCGAACCCAGCCGACCGTGCCTCGCGGGAACTTGAGCTTGTACCAGCCGGACTCACGATCGAGGACTGATACGTACGTGCCTTTGTTTCCCTTGGCGACGACGGCGGCGTTCGTATTCGGCGAGCGACGGATGTTCACCGCGTCGCGAGCCAGGTAAGCGTGCCGCGAAAGAACCGGCCTAGGATCCGGGCCGCCGAGGGAAGCGAATCGCGCGCCGGACGGCAAACGAAGCGTCTGTCCGATTTGAAGCTTGGTCCACAGCACGCCCGGATTCGCGGCGCGGAGCTTGCTGGGAGTCGTTCCGACACGCGCTGCGATGACCCAGTCGTTGTCCCCCTTGCGCACGGCATAGGCCTTGCCTGAGGCGGGGGCGGCCGATGCCGGCTTTGCAAGCGACGGGGCGGCAAGCGCCTTGGCGAAAATCGATTGTTTGTGCGCGCCTGGGATGCGGAGCGTCTGCCCGATCTGGAGCTTTCTCCAGTCGATGCCCGGATTCGCTTGATGCAACGCCTGCACCGAAACTCCGAGCCGCTTGGCTATGCTCCAATCCGTGTCGCCCTTTAGCGCCGCGCAATTTTTCTTTGCTCCGGATGCCGGCGAGGCCTTTTGCGCTGCCGGTTTGAGCGCGGCGGGCACGCGCAGCTGCATGCCAATCGAAAGCTTATGGACGTTAGAGAGGCCATTGGCCTGGGACAGCCTTTCGACGGAAACTCCGTAGCGGGCCGCGATGTGAGAGAGGGTTTCTCCGGGGAGAACGACGTGCGCTTTGCCTTGCGCCGATCCGTTTGTGATTAAGCTCAGCCCTAAGGCAATTGCGCACAGAGTGATCCCCATCTTTCCTCCTCCTGTCGGACCCCCCCTCCGGCGCCCGTCCGAGCGAAAAAACGCTCCCGAACAGGATACCAGCGTGCTCCCGTCCTGTCAACCTTACATAAGGTATCTAACACTAAATGGACGCGGCTGTCGGCCCGTGTTGTTATCGGTACATACGATGGATGTCCCCAGTAAAGTTGCCGGCAAACTCCGTTCCCACGTCCCTCGGGTACAGTCCCCTCCGGGCATGCTGAGCGTGCTGATCGTGAATTGGAACACACGCGGCCATTTGCGTGCCTGCCTCGATTCCCTGTTTCGCCATCCCTCCTCAGAGCCGGTCGAAGTAATCGTCGTGGACAACGCCTCCGAGGACGGAAGCGCCGAGATGGTGGCGAACGACTTCCCAACCGTCCGCCTCATTGCCAGCGACCGCAATCGAGGGTACGCCTCGGGAAACAACGCCGCATTCGCCGTCGCTTCTGGGGAGTGGCTCCTAACCCTGAATCCGGACACCGAAGTCCCGGAGGGCGCCCTTCAGAACGCGGTGGACGCTCTCCGGGCCGTTCCCGAATTCGGCGCGCTCGCGCCGAAGCTTGTGGGCCCGGACGGGCGGACCCAGCGCTCCGTTCGCGGCTTTCCTTCCTTGACCGGCATGGTCGGCGATTTGGCCGGCCTGGCCAGGCTCTTCCCGCGCTCGGCATTCGGCTCCTACAGGCTTCCCGACTTCGACTACGAACGCGAAGGCCCCGCGCCTCAACCCATGGGTACCTTTCTGCTCTATCGCCGAGAAGCGCTCGCGGAAGTGGGCGACCCCGCGAAGCCTTTCGACGAGAGCTTTCCGATCTTTTTCAACGAAGTGGACTTGCTCTTCCGTATGAACAAGGCCGGGTGGAGGTGCCTGTACACGCCGCGAGTGAGCGTGCTGCACCACGGAGGCGCGAGCACTCGGCAAGTTCGCCCGGCGATGATTTGGGAATCTCACAGAAGCCTGCTGCGTTTCTTTCGAAAACACTACCGGTCAACCTGGAACGCGCCGCTATTTCCGCTGCTCTCGGCGATCGTCCTGGGCGCCGCGCTGATCCGTGCCCGGGGGGTCCATGCCGGATTTCGAGCTTAGCGTCACCATCTGCTCCTGGAACACGAAGCAAGAGCTCGAAGCGTGCCTTGCCAGCTTGGAGGCTGTTCAGTCCGAGGCGGCCTTCGAAACCATCGTCGTGGACAACAACTCCGAGGACGGGTCCGCGAAGATGGTCCAGGAGCGATTCCCGTGGGTGAGGCTCTACGAGATCGAGCGCAATCTCGGCTTCACGGGCGGGCAGAACTTCGCGATCCAGCATCGCAAAGCCCCCCATGCCTTCCTTCTTAACTCGGACGCCGAAGTGCATCCCGGCGCTCTTCGCGCGATGCTCGATCACTATGCCGCGCATCCGGAGATCGGCATCATCGGCCCGAAGCTGCTGAACCCGGACGGCTCGCTTCAATTCAGCTGCCGCAGGTTCCCGAATCCGGTGGCCGCGCTCTTCCGAAGCACTCCCTTCGGCAGGCTCTTTCCCAAGAACCGCTTCACCCGCGACTACCTGATGCAGGAATGGCCGCACGACGACGTGCGTCAGGTCGACTGGGTCTCCGGCGCGGCTCTCTTCGCTTCGAAGCCGTTCATGGACGCGGCGGGCCTTCTCGACGAGGCGTTTTACATGTATTGCGAGGATGTGGACTGGTGCTGGCGAGCGCACGAGGCCGGGTTTCAGGTGGTCTACCTCCCGAGCGCCGTCGTCATGCACGCGATCGGCAGGAGCACCAACAAGGCGCCCAACCGTATGATCGCCCGGTTCCACCGGTCCATGCTCTACTTCTACCGAAAGAACTTGCTCCCCCGGAGACATGCTCTCGCAAGGCCCTTCCTCTGGCTTGGCGCGGCAGCGGCGCTGGCGGCCCGGGCCGCGTTCTTCATCGTTCGCAACAAGGTGCAGGAGATCCGGAGGCGATTTGGGCCGTGAGGGAGTCGTACTTGGTGAACCAGATGACTACTTTCGGGAACCTAATGCCTCCCGGCGTGTACCAAGGGCCGCTTGCGGTGTGCCGCATGCCGCTTGCGGTTTACCGGATGCAATTTGCGGTGTACCGAATGCGGTCTGCGGTGCACCGCGTGCCACCTGCGGTGTGCCGTGGGCCGTTGTCGGTGTACCGCTGGACGTCTGCGGTGTACCGCTGGACGTCTGCGGTGTACCGCTGGACGTCTGCGGTGTACCGGAAGCCGCGCCACCAAGGAACGCGGGCTTTCAGCCCGCTTGAGGCGCGGGGTTTCCACCCCGCGCCAACATAGGATCCTCCCATCATGCCGCGAGATGCTAACTCCGAGCTTCCTGCCCCGAAGCCCTCGGGCCCGCTGCTGCTGCTCGCGCTGGCGGCGTTTCTCGCGCCGATCCTGGGGGGCAGGGTCTATACGGAGGCGCAGCCGTTGGAGCCGGGCTTTCGCGCCCTTGCGGCTTCCGTGCTCACCGGCGCGGAGGCGCCCTCTCTTGGGCACGCGGCCGTCGCGCTGCTGACGGGAATCGCGCTGGCGTGGCATTGGGCAGCGAACCGCGTGGTGCAGGTCCCGTTCGGCCCGCTCCTTGGCTCGATGCTGCTCTTTCTCGCGGCGCTCGGGCTGTCGTGCGGATTTACGGAGTTTCCGTGGCTGAGCCTTGGCGCGATCTTCTCTTGGACCTGCTACGGTGCGGCGTTCTTCGCGGCGGCTTCGATTGCGGGCCGAACCTTTGGCCCGCTGCTCTTGCTCGGAGCGCTTGCCGCCGGAACCTTCATAGTGGCAGCAGACGGAGTGCTCGGATACTGGAAGATGCTGGCCATAGACCCGACCTGGCGCATATTCGCGAACTGGACGAATCCGAACGCGCTCGCCGGCATGCTTCTTCTCGGGGTGTTTGCTGCGCTGGGGCTTGCCGCTTCCCTTTTGAGGGTGGCCGCGCTCGCGGCGGGGGCGGGCGCGGCGGTGATGGGCTTCGCGCTCCTGCTGACCCAGTCAAAGGGCGGCTTGGCGGCCGCGGCGGTGGGCGGCGCGGCGATCTGCTTGGCGGCGCTCCTCTGGGGCCGGCCGGCGGGATGGCGGCTCGTTCCGTTTCTAAGGTGGGCGGCGGTGGGGGCAGCGGTGCTGGCGATTCTTGGCGTTTCGACGCTCAGACAGCGCTCGCTTAGTGTTTCGGAGAACGCCACCGGGGTGCTCGCGAGGGTAACGGGGGCAGGCGCGACCGCTGAGCAATCCGCGGGCTTTCGCAAGCTGCTCTGGCAGTCGTCCATTCAGTTGATCCTGGAGAACCCCGCCGGAAGGGGTCTCGGCACCTTTCGAGGCCACTCGGCAAGGCCGGGCCTAAACACGCAGACCCATTTCGCGCACAACAGCTTTCTGGAGCTGGGCGTGGAGGCGGGCGCTTGGTCGCCGCTGCTTCTGGCAGCGGTGGGGGCTCTTTGGCTGCGCGAGTGCTTTCGGGGGGCTCGAGGGCGGGCTGCGGCGCAGAGTTTGCTTCAAGCGGGCGTGCTTGCCGCCGTTCTCTCGGGAGCGGCGCACAGCTTTGTGGACAGCGACCTGTCGTACTTCGGAACCGGATTCTCTTTGTTCCTGCTGCTCGGGATCGGGCTGTCGCTTAGCGCCGACGCTCTAACGCCCGAGCAGCTTCCGAAGTGGATTCGGCTGCCCACAGGAGCGCTCGCGTTGGGCGCGGCCCTCGGGGTCGCCTGGTCGGGCGTTTCGCAGGCGGTTAAGGGTCGCGGTTTGCACGAGCGGAATGAGGGAATGATCTCGAGCGCTCGAGAAGCCTTCTCGCTTGCCCGGAACATCGCCCCTTGGGATTCCGAGGCGCACCTTCTTGGTGCCTACGCGGCGCAGCAAGCCGCCGAGATTGCCCGCCTGGCTGAGCGCGCCGCTGAACTAGGGCCTACGCCGAGGATCTACCGTTTTTTGGCCCGCGCGCTTTTGGAGGAGCAAAGAATCGAGGATGCCGAGAGCGCCCTGCGGAGCGCCCTTCGCTGGGATCCGAACAACCTCCAGGCGCTCGACATCTGGTGGAAGTTGCTCGCGTCGGCGGGGAGGCCGGAAGAGGCCGAAAACGTCGCACGAAGGGCGGTCGAGATCGAAGACAAACCCTATTTTCGTATCCGGGCGATCCCTGAGCTGGTCCCAACCGAGACGTTCGAGGCGCGACGGTTCCTCGCAAGCCGAGCCCGCGACGCCCGGGAAAGGGCCGAGCTGCTTCAAGGCGCAGTGGAAGGTTACGAGAGATACATGCGGATCACGGTGCCGGTCGTGCTTCGTGTTGCTCGGGTCGATCCGACGCTATCCATGGGAGGAGAAACAGCCGCGCAAGCGGCATGGGCGATGCGAAGCGCTGTCCAAGCGGCAAACGACTTGCGAGCCGCCTATCTCTCGCTTGGAAAGCCCAGCGAGGCGGCGGCGGCCGGCGAGAAAGCGACGGCTTTCGAGTCCGCGCTCTCCGAGCTCGACGGAGTCGACAAATAGCGCCGCACGATCTCCCTTGCGATGGGCGCGGCGACGTCGCTTCCGTGCCCGGAGGCTTCCACGACCACGGCGACGGCGATCTCGGGCCGATCGAACGGCGCGAAGCCGACAAACCAGCTGTGCGTGAGCTCGCGCTTCCGATGCTCGGCGCTTCCGGTCTTGCCAGCCCAAACTAGTCCCGGAATCTTCGCGCTGCCGCGCGCGGTCCCGCTTTCGACGACCTCCGCCATCGCGGACTTCAGGGCCCTCCAGAAGGCGGCTGGGGCGTTCACTCGCGCCAGCTCGCGCCGTTCGAAAAGCTTTGGCTTCTCCTCGGGTCCAGGCGGCACCGTCGCCCGCGCCAGCCGAGGCGCGTACGACACCCCTTCGTTTGCGATCAGGGCCATAAGACAGGCCATTTGAATCGGCGTCACCGATACCTCGCCTTGGCCGACCCCCATGTTCACGGAATCACCCGGATACCACCGGGGGTCTTTCCGGTGCCGCTTCAACCATTCGGAGGTGGGCACGACGCCGGCTCGCTCGCCTGGTATGTCGATTCCCGTCAACTGGCCGAGGCCCGCCGACAGCGCGGCGCCCACGAGGTTGTCGTGTCCCGCCCGATGGCCCCAGCCCGCAAAGAAGGCATTGCAGGACCTCGCAAGCGCGGACCGATAGCCGATGGCGCCGTGCGAGCCGAGGCACTTCAGTCGCCGGTTTCCGACCTGGTAGTACCCTGCGCAGGAACCCCTGGCGTACTCCGAGAACACGCCAGCTTTCTGTGCCGCCATGGATGTGACGACCTTGAACGTTGATCCCGGCGCGTAGCTCGAGCTGATCGCCCGGTTCAACAGCGGATGGTCCCGGTCCTCGAGCAGGCGCGTCCACTCCCCAGTGGAGATGCCGCGGAGGAAGGGCGTCGCATCATACCGCGGGCTGCTCACCAAGCAGAGAACCTCGCCGGTTTCCGGGATCAAGGCAACGGCCGCTCCCCGCCTTCCGGAAAGCAGCTCGTTCGCGAGAGCTTGGAGCTTGGAGTCGAGCGAGAGAACAAGGCGAAGCCCCGGCTGGGCGTTGTCGCGGGCGAGTATTCGGGAAGGCCTGCCTCTGCCGTCGATTTCGAGGGTCTCCCTGCCCGGAGTGCCCATAAGCTCGCGCTCGTACTCGCGCTCCACTCCATCCTTTCCAACGAATTGGCGCGGCTCGATTCCGTCCTCCCTCAGGCGCTCCACGTCCTTTCCGCTCGGCGTCCAGACGTACCCGAGAACGTGGGCATAGGCGCTGCGATCGGCATAAGCCCGCATCGGCTGGGACTCCACCCCGATTCCAGGCAGATGCTCGCCCGCCTCAGCGATCCTTGCGGCAACCTCGATGGGCGCTCCCACGTGAATCGTCGCAGGCAGATAAGGCCTCCAAGAGGCGTCTTTCACCCGCTCGCGAAGCTTCTCGACGGGTGCTCCAACAAGCCTGGCGACCTTGTCCAGGACCCAAGGATTCCGCGAAACCGTCCTCGGAATGGCGGTCAGCACGATTTCCGGCTTGACTCCGGCCAGTAGGACCCCGTTGCGGTCGAAAACGAGCCCTCTGGGCGAGAGTTTCGACACGGACAGGTGCCTAAGGGCTTCCGCGCGCCGCGACAACTCCTCCGATCGGACAACCTGCAGATACCACAGCCGCAGCAAAAAGACCACTAGCGCGGCGAGCAATGCGCCGGCGAACACCCAAAGGCGAAAATCGAACTGAGGCTCCCTCGGAGTGTGAATGACGGACATTCCGACCCATTATGGGCCCGTTACGTGCCCGGCTCGAAGCTCGTTCGCGGAGATGACCGGTTCACGGACCGTGAATCGGGCACCTTCGTCGAGGCCTGTCCCGCGCCGAATACGTTCTGGTAACCGTTTCGGGACAATAAGGGCCGGCGCGGAGCCCGGAGTCCGCGCAGACCTCCACCGGAACACCGCCCGGCTCGCTTGGCCGCACCGGAGCGGATGAGCCCCCTGTCGCGGCTTCCGAAGACGTTCCCTCTGCGCCGTTCGCGGCTGCGGCCGCGGATTCGCCAGCAGCGGTTTCGGGGGTCGGATGCAGCTCTGCCTGAGCGATCGGGAGCGCTTCCTCTCCGCCGCCCGCATCGTCGATTGGTGGCTCCGCCGGAGGCGGAAGCTCGGGTTCGAGCATGTCGTACTTACGGCGCTCCCGGGAACGCTCCCTGTCGGCGTAAAGCTTGACGGCCTCCTTCATCACGCCGACCCAGATCTCGATCGTCACGTGCCCGCCGTACACTCTCCGCATGGGATCGTAAACCCAGGTGTTGCCTTGGCGCCGCTCGCTTGCGACCCAGCCGATTCCGACCATGCTGTTCGTGTAGCCGCAGAACCAGGCATCCCGATAGTCGGAGGTCGTTCCGGTCTTGCCGCGAGCGTCGGCGATCGAGCGGGCCCGTGTCGCAGTGCCCCCGGTAATCGTAGCGCGAAGGAACTCGTCCATCCAAGAGCAAACCTGGGGGTCCAGGACTCCCTTGTGGATCTTGGGCTCGAACTCTCTGATTACATTTCCGTCCGGGCCCACAACCTTCGTGATGCCGAACGGGGTCATACGATCACCGCCCAGCAGGAAAACGCCGTAACCCTGCGCCATCTCCAGTGGGGTGACCGCGCTGGAGCCGAGCGCGAGCGCGAGCACCGGGTCCAGGGGCGATCGGAACCCGAACGCGCTGTGCGCATAGGAAGCGACGGTGTTCGGTCCGGCAGCATCGCAAACTCGGACGGCCGGCACATTGATCGACGAGGCGAGCGCGGTCCTTGGCGATACCATTCCCCCGTACTTGCCGTTCGCGTTCTTGGGCCAGCGCTTTCGCCCTCGCGCCGGATCGTCGATGAAGAACGGCTCGTTCGAAATCGAGTCCCGGGGGCCAATGGCTCCGGTCGTCAGCGCGGTCGCATAAACAAACGGCTTGAATGCCGAACCGGGCTGTCGGTGGCCCTGAAACACCACGTTAAAGTTGTTACGCTCGTAGTCCGCACCCCCGACCATCGAAAGGATTCGGCCCTCGTCGTCCACGAGCACGAACGCGCCCGTTGTGAGCCCCTGGCGACGATACTTGCGGACCACCTCCGCGACTTTCTTCTGAGCGATCGAGTCGAGTCGCGAATCGATGGTCGTATAGACCTTGTAGCCTCCTCCGGTCAAGTCGGTGTCCGGAAGCTCCCGGCGCAGCGTGTCCAACACGTAATCCACGAAGTAATGGGATTGAAACGTCCTCGCGCCGCTGCCGAACGAGCGCTTCGACAATCGGAGCGGCTCGCTGTCCGCGCTCTCAAACTCCTCCGAAGAGATCATTCCCGAGTCCCGCATGCGACGCAGCACGACGCTACGGTTCGCGAGCGCGCGATCGGGGCTCTTGAAAGGGTTGTTTTCGCTGGGCCTCTGCACCAGCCTCGCAAGAAGGGCGGCTTCCGCGAGCGTCAGGTCCTTCAGGGACTTGCCGAAGTACACGCTCGCGGCGGCTCCGATCCCGTACGCGCCCGCGCCGTAGTACACCTGGTTCAGGTACATCGTCAGGATCTGGTCCTTCGTCCGGCTTCGCTCGATCTGCACGGCAAGCGCCATATCCTTCAGCTTGCGGTTGAAGGTCTTCTCCTCTCCCGTATACAGCCTCTTGGCGAGCTGCATCGTGACTGTGCTGCCCCCTTGAACCGTTCGGCCCTCGCGGACGTTTGTAAAGAGCGCACGAAGGATGCCTCGAAAGTCCACGCCCTGATGCTCGTAGAAGCGGACGTCCTCCGCCGCGAGCGTCGCGTCGCGAACGTGCTTGGGGATCTCGTCGAACTTGGCGGGCTTGCGGTATTCCGCCTGCGCTCGATACAGGACCTTGCCGTCGGCGCTATAAAAGACAGTCGGTGTGGACGCGAGCTGCTCCGTGAGCTTGTCTAGCTTAGGGATCACGCCTTGAGCCCACAGGAGCTCGCGATAAAACATCACGCCCCCAACCAGGAAGAGGACGCTTCCAAGGAGAAACGACCATACGAGGAAGAGCTTTACGCGACGCACCCAGGGCGGTCTCGCTCTTCCGCTTCGGCTCATCCGGGCTTCCCGGCCGGCGGATGCCGTTCCGATTCGGCCGCGTCGGGTCGACACGTTACTGTTATAACGTTTTGCCGGGCCTCCCGGTTTCAGCGGTCCCTCAGCTTAGCCGCGATGCGCTCCAGGCGCGAGGCCTCCATTTCGGCCACGATGGCGAAGGTCTTGCCTCGCATTCGCCAGATATGCGTTTGGAACTCGGGGCCAGCCTGCGCACGGAGCCGCTCGGCGCTAAGCGGCCCTTGAAGCTGATAGAACGATACGGGCCCTTCTGGGCCTTGGTAGACCTGGACCAGCACCGGCCTATCGCCCGCTTTGATCACGTGCGCGTTGTCCAGGCGCAGGCCCTCGTCTTCCGGCAGGAACACCTCGAGCATCGCGTTTTCGCGCATTAGCTTCCGGGCGTCGTCGTAAGCGGTTACGCGCCGGGCGCCTTCTCGGCGGATTACGAACTCGTCCGGACGAACCAGCGGCTCGTAGTCGAGCCGGACGTATTCCAGCAGCCCGACCAGTCCGCCCACGTGGTCGTAAAGCTCCCTCTTGAGCACCATGCCGTTCCTGGGGTCGATCCAGAGGCGCATCAGCGGGTTCCCATGGCCGTCGGCGATCCCGATCGAAGCGGTTCTGATGCCCGCGACGGAATCGGGGTTTCCGTGAACGAAGCGGACCCCGTCCTTTCCGAGGCGGGACACGAGCCTGCGCAGCCTCGCGAACGCTTCGTCGTGGCGCGGAGCCATGACGCGGATCTCGTTCCGTCCCGGGAAATAGTGCTCGCGCACCGCCTGAGATTCGACGATGATCTGACCCGCGAACTCGGAGTCGTCGGGGAACTCGATCCGCATCCGCGGTCCGTCCTTCAAAACGAACTCCCGGTGCCGCTTTCTCTCTCCGCCGCGTTTGAACTCGACCACCCGCTCGCCCGAGTAGCGAAGCTTAGGAGCCTGCTGAATCGCTTTTCGAAGGAGCTGCGGGATTTCCGCGCCGCCGGCGACCGGCCTCTTGGCGCGTCCTTGGCCGGCCAAAGGACGCACCTGCGCTTCCGACAGCCCCCCAAGGGCCAAAGCAAAGAGAAGCAACGAAGGAAGTCGAGAGGCGAGAAGCGTCACAGCCCTAAGTCCGCCTCCTGCCACTGGAATTCCCGCCAAGCGGTGGAGAGCGTGGGCTTGGACTCCTGCACGAGTAGGCCGCGATCCGCAACAAGGCGAGCGTTCAGAGCCTCCCTGTGCGCTCTCATGATCCGGGCCTCCACGTCGTGCGGCTCGGCGGCCGAGGGGATCGTCGCCGGCCCGGAAAGCAGAGTCACGGCCGCGAGCGCCCCCGCGAGTCCCAGGCCCAGCGCGGACCGCCACACCCACGGCGACCGCGGCTGCCGCTGCCGGATGCCTGCCTCCAGAATCTTGTGGTTCGTTTCGCTGCGCCAAACGAGGCTGGGCTCGTCCTCCGGGAGTTGCCGCACGGCGTGCGCCATCGCGAGCTGCGGCTCGCTCTTCAGAAGCTCGTCCAATAGGGCCTCGTCGCGCGCGTCCGGCGCGGTATCGACGTTCCTCGATAGCTTCCTCATCCAATCTCTCACTTCACGATCATTCATGGCTTCTCACCTCGCCCAAGAGGTATGGCGTTAAAGCCCGCTGCAGGAACGCGCGAGCCAAAAACAGTCGGCTCTTTACCGTGCCTATCGGAATCCCCAGAGCGCGGGCAATCTCTTCGTACGACATGTCCTCGCGGTCGTGCAGCAAGAGCACGGATCGGAGCTTTTCGCTCATCGCTGCGATCGCTCTCTCCAGCGTGGACCGTAGCTCTTCGTCCATGACGACGCCCTGGGGATCCCAGCGCGCGTCTGGAAGGTCCATGCCCTCTTCATCTTCGAAAAACGCGTCGAGCCGCATCTCCGCCGGCGCGCGGCCGGCCCGTCGAGACCGGTCCACGCAAAGGTTGTATGCGATTCGGAACAGCCAGGTTCGCACGGACGACCGCCCGTCGAAGCGCGATATGCTCTGAAACGCGCGTACGAAGGTTTCCTGCGCCAGGTCTGCCGCCTCCTCCGGGTCTGGAACCATGCGCCGAACGAATCCAAAGAGCCGGTGCTGGTAAGCGTCCACGATGCGCGTGAACGCTTCCGCGTCCTGTTTGCGGCAGCGCTCGATCAGCGCGAGCTCGGCGGTTGCGTCCAGCTGCGAGCTCGGCCGAAAGTTCATATTCAGGCACAGCTCCATCGTTCCGTGTAACTGACGCTTCGAGACTGCGAAAGTTCACTATTAGGTATCTCGGCAGGCCGGCCCTCCGGTTCCAGCCGCATCGTGCTTGCGGCAACTTTGCGCACGGATTCCATTCCAAAGCTGGGTTCGCAGTCGCTCACTCGGCAGCCACGAGCAGCAGCTCCAAGGCGAGGCGGGCAGTGTCCGTCAGGTCCTTCCGGGAAATTTGCTCTTCGTGGGTGTGAATCTGCTCCATTCCGGTTCCGACTACGATGCACGGCACTCCTTTTGCGTTGAAGACGTTCGCATCGCTGCCTCCCAGCGTCGTTCGGAGCGCGGGATCGAATCCCAGCCGCTTGGACGCCTCGATCGCGACCTTCACCACCCGGAGGTCGTGCGGTATGTCGTAGGCGTCGTAGTGCCGTTCGTGCTCGATCCGCGCCTCGGCGCCCCACTTCCGCGCGGCCTCCTCGAACCGCTGGACCATGTGCCCGATCTGCGCATCCAGCTGTGCGACGCTGGTGCTCCGAGCCTCCGCGCGAACCGCCACCGAGGGGCATACGACGTTTACGGCGGACCCGCCGTGGACGATTCCTATGTTCGCGGTGGTTTCCGGCCCGATTCGGCCGAGCCTCATACCGTGAACTGCTTCGGCGAGCACTTGAACGGCGTTTATGCCCTTTTCGGGGTCCTTTCCCGCGTGCGCGGGCTTGCCAACCAGGGTCACGTCGAGCCTGTCGTGAGTGGCCGTGCGGGTGACGTAGGATCCGACTGGTGGACCGGTATCCAGCACGTACCCGAAATCGAGGCCCAGGCCTCCGATATCCATCGCCGCGGCGCCCTTCAATCCGATCTCCTCCGCACACGAGAAGAGGAGCGCGACATCTCCGTGCTGCGCACCGGACTCTTTCAGCGCCTGGACTGCCTCGATCGCGGGCGCCATGCCCCCCTTGTCGTCCGCTCCAAGGATGGTGTCGGACTCGCTGTACAGCACGCCGTCCGCTTCGCCGATCACCAAGCCTGCGGTCGGTTCCACGGTGTCAAAGTGCGCGGACAGGAAAACCCGCGGCGCTCCCGGCTTGTTTCCGCGCAACCACGCGATCAGGTTGTTCGCGTTGCCTCCGATCTTCTCGCCCGCGCCGTCCTCCGAGACTTCCAAGCCCATCGCGATAAGGAGCGCTTTTACGTGGGCAACGGCTTCCCTTTCCTTTAGCGCCGGGGCGTCTATCAGGCAAAGCTCCTTGAACAGCTCGACCAGGCGATCCTCGCGAACCATTGCCGGATTCTATCTCCCTGGGCGAGTCCGGAGGGGTCCGATGCATCCTCCTGGCGCGAAACCGCGAATAATGCGTTTGTGGACCCGCAATTCGTGCTTTGGCCGTTCGTCGTCATCGGAGCGGCGATTCTTCTGATCGCCATCCTGCAGTTCAACTCCCTTGTCGGGCTGAGACAGCTCGTCCGGAACTCCTGGGCGGACGTGGACGTGTTTTTGAAGCGCCGCGCGGAGCTCGTTCCCAACTTGGTGGAGGCCGTAAAGGCCTATGCGGCGCACGAGCGCACGGTCCTGGAAGCGGTCGTAGAAGCAAGGGCACGGGCGGCGACGCTCGCAGGATCGCCCGCGCGCAGGGCGGAAGCCGAAGGCGAGCTCGCCCACGGCCTCGTCCAGGTTCTGGCGGTTGCGGAGAACTACCCGGAGCTGAAGGCGAGCGCGAATTTCGCGGACCTCCAGCGCCAATTGGGAGAGGCGGAGCGGCACATCGCGGACGCGAGGCAGTACTACAACGCCTGCGTTCGGGATTTCAACACGAAGATCGAGTCGTTTCCGAGCAACGTGGTGGCGGCTATGGGGGCCTTTCGCCAGGCGGAGTTTTTCGAGGCGGAATCGCCTGCGGAGCGGGAGGCTCCCGTGGTTCGAACGTAGGAGACTGAATCTTTGCGGTCCGAGGCAACGAGCCTCAGCCGGTATAGTACGCATCGGCATGGCCAAGCTTCTGGCGGAGACGCTGATTCGCGACGTGCCGGACTTCCCAAAGGCTGGAATCGTGTTCAAGGACATCCACCCTGTCCTTCAGAACCCCGAGGCCTTCGGCGAGGTACTTGACCTATTGGAATCCGACGCGCGCGACAAAAGGGCCGAGACGATCGTGGGAATCGAGAGCCGCGGGTTCCTCTTCGGCGTGCCCCTCGCGCTTCGGCTCGGATTGCCGTTCTCCATGGCCCGGAAGCTGGGCAAGCTTCCTTACGACCGGATCTCGGAGGAGTATGCGCTCGAATACGGGACGAATACCGTAGAGATGCACGTGGACGCGGTCAGCCCCGGCGAGCGCGCATACATCGTGGACGACCTGCTGGCAACCGGCGGAACGGCCGCCGCTGCGGCGCGCTTGGTAGAACGCCTGGAGGGCGTCGTTTGCGGCTTCGGGTTCATGGTCGAGCTAACGTTTCTCAACGGCAGGCAAAACCTGCTAGGCTATCCCGTACGAGCGCTGATCGAGTACTGACTATGAAAGCACGAAACTATCTTGCTTCGTTCCTCTTCTGCGTCGCGGCCCTCGCGCTTGCGGTCGAGAAGGTCTCCGTTCCCGAGCTAGTTAAGAACGGCTCCAAGTACGACAACAAGGAGGTCCAAGTGACCGCGAGCTTCGTGGGCTTCCAACAGAAGACTTCCCGGGCGGGCAACAAGTACTACACGTTCCGGCTGAAGGACGGCGAGGCCGTTGTCAACGGTTACGGCCGAGGAACCTTGGAGAACCCGCCAAAAGACGGCTCCAAAGCCCGCGTTACCGGGGTCTATCGCACGGAGAAGAAGGTCGGCACGCTGACCTTCAAGAACGAGATCGATTGCACTCCGGTCGAAGGCAAAGAGTTCGGCGTCAAGTCAGTCGAGTAGTTTCCGGCGCGAACTTCGACGGGAGCTCGCGGCCCGTCCTAGTCGCGGTCCTAGGACCAACCGGAAGCGGCAAGTCGGCATTGGCGGAGCGCCTCGCGGAGCGCCTGGACGCCGTGCCTATCAGCGCGGACGCCTTTCAAATCTATCGGGGCCTCGACATCGGCACCGCCAAGCCGGACGACGCGGAACGTTACCGCCTCTTGGACATCAAGGAGCCCCATGAGGACTTCGGGGTCGGAGAGTGGGTCGGCCTAGCTTGCGCGGAGCTGCGGTCGCTTTGGAAGGAACGCCGCTCCGCGATCCTGGTGGGGGGCACCGGGCTTTACTGTCGCGCGCTATTGGAAGGCTATACGGCGCTAATGCCGCCGCCCGGCGAGGGCCTTCGGGAGGTGCTCCGTCATCGCGAAGAAGTGGAGGGCGCAAAGTCGATCCAGGAAGAGCTGCGCCGATTGGCGCCGGAGGTGGCCGATCGGACGGACATGAGGAATCCGGTTCGAGTCAAGCGAGCGCTCGAAAGGGTCCACACGAAAGGCGAACCTATTCGGTTTAAACTGCCGCCCTATCGAAGGCTCAAAGTCCGTCTGGATCCGCCGGTCGAAGAGTTAAATGCAAGGATCGCCGACCGCGTTCTAAAAATGATGCACAATGGATGGGTTCAGGAGGTCGCCCGGCTTCGTGGCTGCGGCGTCGCGAGATCGGCGCCGTCGATGAGGGCAATCGGCTACGGAGCGCTATGGGACCATCTGGACGGGCGCGCAACTCTCGAAGAGTCGATCGATCGAATCATCGCAGAAACACGCCGTTACGCGAAGCGTCAACGAACGTGGCTGAGGAAAGAGCCGGGCGCAGCCGGCCTACCGTATTTCGGGGATTCGGAGCAGGCGTTTCAGAGGGCGCTCCAATTAGTTGCACTTATTAGGGACAGGGGTAATGGCGAAGTCGATTAATCTGCAGGACATGTTTCTCAACCAGGTGCGCAAGGAAGGCATCGGGGTGATGATCTATCTAACGACGGGGGTTCAGCTGCGGGGCCACGTGAGGGGCTTCGACGCGTTCACCGTTTTGCTGGACTCTCCCGGAAAGCCCACGCAGCTGGTCTACAAGCATGCTGTCGCCAGCATCGTGCCTGCGCGGCAGATCGCGAGCTACCGTCAGCAGGGCGAGACGAACGGAGGCGAAGCGGCGTCGGAAGAAGCGTGATTCCGTTCACCAAGATGCACGGAATCGGCAACGATTTCGTGCTCGTCGACGCCATCCGGCGGCCCTTGGACGGCTCCGATCTTTCCGAGCTTGCGCGACGCATCTGCGACCGCAAGCTGGGAATCGGAGCGGACGGACTGATCCTGGTGGAGAACGGAGGGTCGGCCCCGTTCCGGATGCGCATGTTCAATCCGGACGGTTCGGAAGGCGAGATGTGCGGAAACGGGGTGCGGTGCATCGCCCTTTTCCTTCGGGACGAGGGCCACACGCGCGCCGAAGAGATTCCCTTGGAAACCGGCGCCGGCACGCTGAGCCTGCAAGTTTTGGGGGACGGCAAGGTTCGGGTCGACATGGGGCGGGCAGGGCTCACGCGCGGGGATGTCGGGATGGACGGCGATCCTTCCGAGCGGTTCATAAACGAACCGATGGAAGCGGCGGGCTATGAGATTCGAGGCACCGCGGTCTCGATGGGAAACCCCCATCTCATCGCTTTCGTAGAGGACGCTCGCTCCTGGCCCCTGGACGAGGCCGGGCCCGCTTTCGAGCGGCACCATCTGTTTCCAAGGCGGACGAACGTGCACTTCGTGCAGGTGCTCGACCGAAGGACCCTCGTTCAGCGCACGTGGGAGCGCGGGGCGGGCGCGACTCTCGCCTGCGGCACCGGAGCGTGCGCAAGCACGGTAGCGGCGTGGCTGAACGGCCTGGCAGAGCGCTCGACTACGGTTCGGCTTCCGGGTGGAGAGCTGGAGATCGAATACGCTGAAGACGGAACGGTATGGATGACGGGCCCTGCGGCTACGGTCTTCAGCGGAGTCTGGCCCGGCTAAAGGTTCCGCCCGATCTTAAGCGGCCCGCTGCAGAAACTGGTGCAGGTAGTAGCGGGCGCTTCCGATGTAATCCAGGAACTCGACTCCGAATCCGCCCCTATTCGCGTCGCTCCATGCCACAACGCCCATCGCTCGTATGGTGCCGAAGTAGCTGAGATGAAGCTGGACTTCGATCAGCGCGCCCTGTGCCGGCAAGGAGGTTGTGGCGATCCAGCAGCCGCCGAGGCTCAAGTCCACCGTCTTGCAGGACTGCGTTTCGAATACAGGCGAGCCGTCCTGCTCCGAAACTATTCGAACCTGCGCAAGCAGCTCGGCCGGGTGTCGAGGATGTCGGCGCTGGTCCACCAACTCCCATTTGGGCTCCCCGAGCTGAAGCACCCAGGAATCGTCGCGTTGGGTTCGCGCACGGACCGTGGTCTCCGCTTTTTGAATGGAGTCCCCCTCTTGGTACACGAGCATCGCGCGAGCGCCCTTATCGAGCATCCCGCACCACTCGGCATTGCACTTTAAAGTAAGAGGACGGCCCTTCTCGACCTCGGAGTGAAAAGTCCGAGGCGTGGAGTCCAGGTAGCAGATAACGGACAGTTGCGCGCCCTCTGGCAACACGAATTCACTGGTCATAAGGCCGATTGCCCCTCAACCAAAGTGTCGGCAAGCTAAGCGTGCGAACTCAGTCCCGGGCGGGAATCGGCAAGGATTCTCGCTCCAGCGATCTCGGACGGCGGCCATCTGGAACGGAGAGTCCAAGCAACTTGGAACTAGCGTTCGCCGCGCGCGCGCTCGATTTCGAGCCTCTTTTCCTTTTCCGCGATCTGCCGCCTCTTATCGAATTGCTTTCGGCCCCTAGCTAGCCCGATCAGGACCTTCACCTTGCCCTTGCTAAAGTAGATCTTGAGGGGAATCAGCGCCAGGCCCTTTTCCTTCGCCTTTTTGTCCAAAAGGTCGATCTCCTTTCTGTGCAAAAGGAGCTTTCGGCTGCGCCGGCGCGGAGTTTGGCGCCCGGATGCGTGCGAATACGGTTCGATGTCCAGCTCGTCGATCCACGCCTCGCGCGCTTCGATTCGGCAGTGCGCGTCCACCAAGTTGACTCGTCCGAGCCAAACGCTCTTCACCTCCGCGCCTTCGAGGACCATTCCCGCCTCCCATGTATCCAGCACCTCGTAGTCGTATCGCGCTCGGCGGTTTTCGATGGAGCGAGGCGAATCGGGGGAGGCTTTGGGAGCGGGCTTCTTGCCCATGGGGGAGGCATTGTACCAAAGGCCCTTGGCGTCCTGGGCTACGGGATCGAACTCCGCGCGGGGGGCGTAATGGGTAAAGTGAGGCACATGTTCCGCACTTTCGGGCCAGCCTGGGCGCTCTTCGCCGGGCTCGCGCTCGCGGCCGCTTTGGCCGCCCAGGGGGGCAATGCCCCGCCGAAGCTGAAGAAGCTCGACATTAAGGACCTTAAGCCCGGCAAGGGACCCGCCGCGGCAGACGGCGACACCGTCTATGTGACCTACTCGGGCGCTCTCTTCAACGGCAAGATCTTCGACCGCAACGACCGCCCCGGCGACGCTCCGTACGTGTTCGTTTTGGGCGCGAATCCGCCTATGGTGATCAAAGGCTGGGACCTCGGCCTGCGAGGCATGAAGGTCGGCGGAGTGCGAGTGCTGGGGATCCCCGCCTCTTTGGGCTACGGCGCGCGCGCTTCAGGGGACATCCCTCCGAACAGCGACTTGTTTTTCCAGATTACGCTGCTCGACGTGATCAAGAAAGGCGACGAAAACGTGTACGACTCGGTCGATCTCAAAGTGGGGACTGGCAGACCCGCGAAGAAGGGCGACAAGCTACTGGTTCACTATACGGGAAAGCTAGTGAACGGAAAACTGATCGACGACACTCGAGCGCCAAACCGTAAGGCGGTCGAGTTCGTCCTGGGATCGAATCGCGTGCTTCGCGGCGTCAACGCGGGGTTGGTCGGCATGAAGGCGGGCGGAAAGCGCAAGCTCAGGATTCCCCCGAACCTGGCCTACGGTACCGGCGGCACCGCGCAGATACCGCCAGGAAGCATCTTGATCTACGAGTTCGAGCTGCTGAAAGTGATTCCCGGATAGTCGCGATCGCGAAAGAGCAAGACCGGCGCCTGTCACCCCGAAGGGCGCCATTGGAGCTACAGAATGAACCGAATACGACAGACCGCGATTCTGGCAACGATAGGTGCGGTGCTTGCGGGCTGGAGCGTTAGCTCGCCGGCCCAAATCGCAAAAAAGGGCGACGGATACCTGATGCGCATCAAGTACACGCCTGGCGCGCATCTCAAGTACAGCGCGCAGGCTACGTTCAGCACGAACGCTCCGAACGGAAACGCGAGCCCTACGACTCTGAACATGCCGTTCTCGATGCTCGTGAAGTCGTTTAAGAACGGAGTTGCGACGATCGAGTTTTCCATCACGCCGCCCTCTATCGGCAGCGGCACGCCGAAGCCGCAGACCTCGACGGTACAGCTCGACACTCTCGGGCGTCCCGTGGGCGGAAGCGCGGCTCCAGGCGTGGGAACCATCGGGATGCCGGAAACCCCGGTAAAGATCGGACAGACCTGGACGTCGAAGATGCCGGGCATGGGCGGAATAATGCCGGGCGCGAACGTAACCGCGACGTACAAGCTCGTGGGATTCAAGAACGTCGGGGGCAGGAATCTGGCTATCGTGGCCGTCACGATGAACCTGTCGGGCGGAGAGTCCGGAATGCGGGCCAGCGGCAACGGAACCTTGCAGCTACGCACGGAAGACGGGTCCCTTCACGCCGCCGATATCAAACAGTCCATGACCATGACGGGCCGCTCCGGCGGTTCCTCTATCCAGGCCAGCACGAACATCAAGGTCGTGCGGCTCCAGTAGCTCGGCGTAAAATCGGCCGTGCGTTCCTTTCGAGCTATTTGCGGCGACGACGACCGGCTGGTGGCGCTTCTCCGCAGCCATCCCGGCGTATCCGAAGTCGTCGAGGGCGGGGCGCAGCCGCTGGAGTTTTCCTCGAACGGCCTCCCGAGGCGCGTGCTCGTCGGCGATCGGGAAGCGGGACCTCGGGGCCTCGTGGAGCTGATGGACAACAACCCGATCGTGTGCGCGGACGCGATGTCCGTTCCCAGCCCTGCCTCGACGCTGGCGCTGATCTGTTTGGGCCCTCTAGCGCGCGCGGGGCTGCTTGCGGAGCCCCCTCTGCTTCACTTCAGCTTTCCGGCAGACCCTGAAGACGTGTCGAACTATCTGGCGACGGAGTCTTGGAACCATGGCGCCCTCGTCGAGTCCGGGGACGCCAGAGTAGAGGGAGTTCTCGCTTGCTCGGCGCGGGCGGTCGTACGAACTCCGGAGCGGCTAGAGGACGTGGACGAACTGTACGAAGAGTGCTTCGGCAGAGCCTTCTATGTTCGGCGTGAGGAGGAAGCAGAGTGGTCGGTCCAGCTGGTTGCGGGCAGACCCCATGCGGTCTACAGGCTGCGCATGGTGCCGGAAGCGGGCGCCAGCCTGATCGCGGTGGACGCCATGGCGGACGCGTCCGGCAAATGCGGCGCGGCGCAGATCGTGCACGCCTTCAACCTGATGGCCGGGTTCGAGGAGTCCCTCGGGATCGGAGGCTGATCGCGAGGCCGAATTGCCGAGCGTTCGCTCCTCTTAGAGCTTGATTTCGCCTTCGGGCGACTCCGGTCCGCCGGTCGGCGGGCCCTCCGTGTCCGGTCCGGCGATCTTTTCCCATCGGCCCTTCCCCGCTTTACGAAACGTCGAAAAGCCCTTTCGCGCAGCCTTGTCCGGATCGACACGACGGGACACTTGGACATTGGGAGCGCTGATCACTCTGCGCACCGACAAGCCGCAGTACGGGCAGTATTCGAGCGCCTCGTCGTCAAGCGCCTGAAGCACCTGCACCCGGCCCGGACACATCAAACATTCGCGATCGACCGGCTCGTATTCGTACAGCGGCATCCAATACATTATTCGCCTACCGACGGCTTGGCGTGGCATTCTAGGCAGAATGTAAGTCGCATGGGGTCTCTTTCGAACCTGGACGCACGCATAGAGGCATGTTCCGAGTGTCCGAGGCTCGTGGCTTGGCGGGAGGCCGTCGCTCAGCAGGGGCGGGCTGCGTTTCACGGCCAGGCGTATTGGGCGCGGGCCGTTCCCAATTTCGGCGATCCGAATGCGGACCGCCTGATCGTCGGGCTCGCGCCCGGGGCGCACGGCTCCAACCGGACGGGGCGCATGTTTACGGGCGATCGAAGCGGGCAGTGGCTGTTCCGCGCCCTTCACCGGTCCGGCGTCGCTAGCGCGCCCTCTTGGCAGTCTCCAGACGACGGCCTCCGCCTGAAGGGCGTCCTCATAACCGCGATCGTGCACTGCGCGCCTCCGGGCAACAAGCCCGCCCCGGACGAGATCGAGCGCTGCCGGCCCTTCTTGAGAGAGCTTCTGGAATCGAGGCGCTGGCTCGCCTATCTCTGCCTTGGAGCACTGGCTTGGCGCGAGCTATTTCGAACCCTCGGAACGCGTGCGCCGGTCCCGTTCGCACATGGCGCAAATGCTCGTCTTCCGGACGGCGCTCTCGCGGCAGCCAGCTACCACCCCAGCCAACAAAACACCTTCACCGGCAAGCTGACCGAGCGGATGCTAGACGATGCGATCGGTCTGTTCCTGGAACGCGCCTGACTCTCGAGACACGCGCTCGGCCAGGACTCTCCTCGGGAATCAGTCGTTGATCAGAAAGTCGCGCTCCAGTTCGAAGCGCATTAGGTTCCCGTTCCGCGAGATTGCCAGCTTGACCTTCGAGCCTTTCGGGCCCTCGAACATCTTGTTCAGTCGCCTCCACCCAATGTCCAGCTCGTCGTTCCCGTCGATGGACAGGATGGAGTCCCCGCGCTGCACCCCCGCCTTTCCGGCGGGGCTGTCGGGCGCGACGCGCACGACCCGCACGCGCTTGACGGCGTCGTCCATGACCGCGGAGATGCCCACGTCCGCGACGGGCTCGTTCGCGATCTTGCCCGTGAAGTTCTCCAGCCACACTCGCCGACGCTCGAAGTCGATGATCATGTTGAAGTTCTTAAGGAATCCGAAGCCGACCGTTCCGTCGGACTCGGCGGCGCTGGACGGCAAGTCGATCACGCTCCAAGTGCTCTCCGCAACGGGCACGCCGAAGATGCGAAGGTCCTTCATCTTCTTGTACCAAGTCGCGACCTCGCCGGAAGCCACGAAGGACGACTTGAGGTACTTTGCCTGCTTGCCTCCCTGCCACAGGCCGACTCGCTCCAAGACGTCCTTGTGCGTCGTGGCATAGAAGGAATTCCCCGTGTCCAGTGCCATGATCATGCGCTTGTTGTCCGACGTGAGCACTTCCATCTCGAGAGACTGGTGGCCGGTCGGGAGAAGCTTGGCAAGGAAGGTCTTTTGGTTGTCAGGAGTGCGCTTGGTGATGTCCACGGTTCGAGGGTGGAACACGAACTTGCTGCTTGCGAAGTTGATCTCGAACACGTACTTGGTCAGCGTTCCGTAGCCGAAAATCCCGTCGCAGTGCATGTTGTAGGCGAAGGAGTACTGTCCGCCGGCCCGGTCGTGGACGGCCTCGACGTTGGTGGTGTCCAGGTTCAGAGAGCCCAGTTTCAGGGAGGTGAGCTTGGTCGTGGGCGCTTCGAACTGGCCGACGAAGTCGCGCAGCGTGATTTTCCCGGTCGGCTTGCCGATGTTGATGTTGCCGCTCAGCACGATGCCGCCCGAGAAGCCGGTGTCGAACATGAGCGCGAGCTTTCGTCCGTTCGCGACGACGTCGAGGATGATCGCGTCGTCTCCGAGCCGGAAGGGAACCTCGGTCTGGCTGAGAACGCCCTGGCCGGCGGCCAAGAGCAAGAGGCTGGTCAACGGGCCCATCGGTACCTCACTTCGAGCTAGGATACGCTTCGCGCTGCACGTATTGTACGACGATCGCGAGCAAGAGTCGTGCCGCTCGCACTCGCTCGCCCGAGCCACAGCCTGCGAAATGGGGCGCGCATGTCGAAGGCAGCCCTACTCCCTACCCTTCCAAAGGTAGATCATCATCACCGGTCCGTATCCGTAGCAGCAGCAGCAGATGATGAACGGAAGCAGCCAGAGCCAATTGCCGCGCCGGTCCGTGAGCTCCATCATCAGCCACACGAAGGACATCAGCAGCAGGAACATGAAGATCAGGTTCAAAAGGATGTCGCCTCCTGACATCCCGAGCACGTTTTGCTGAGCCTTGTTCAATGCAAAGATGTCCCAGTTGTACTGGGCCATCAGCACCGAGAACCGAACCAACGAAACGATGCCGACGATCGTGGAAAACACGGCAAGCCCCCATCCGGCCGAATCCCATGCTTTGCCGAGGTTCTCGACGAAAGTGAGGCTGTGCGTGGCGGGCTGCTGATATCCGGGCCGGTAGTAGCCTGGCGGCGGCGCAGAGGGCGCGGGCGCCGCGGGGCGGGCTTCGGGAGGCGGCGCCGGCGCCTGGGACGGTGGCGGAATCGGGTCAGGAGGCTGCGGTCCCGGTCCTGCTTCCGAAGGCTGTGAAACGACGGGCGGCTGCGCTGGAGGTTGCGCTTGAGGGGGGGGCGCGCCCGGCGTTTCACGGGGTGTGTGACCGAAGGGGGGCTGCGCCCCGGGTCCCGCCAGCGGGTCGTGCGGCGAGACGGGCCGCTGGTTCTGCTCTTGCGTGGCCGCCAGCTTTTCGAGCTCCAGGCGCCCAAGCAGGTCGCGAGCACCGGCGTGCTTGGGCTCGATCCGAACGGCCTCGCGCGCCATCTCCTCGGCGGGAACCTTTTGGCCCAGCGCGTAATAGTGGACCGCAAGGTTGAAGTAAGCCTTGACGTTGTACGGCGCGAGCATGATCGCGTGCCGGAAGGATTCGGTCGACTCGTCGGGGCGGGACAACTGGGAAAGCGCGATCCCCTTTAGAACGAACGCTTCCGAATTCTCGGGAGCCAGCCCGATCGCCTGTTCGGCCAGCTCGAGGGCCTGCTCGAACTGGCCACCCTGCAGCGACTGCGTGGCCTGATCGAGAAACTGCTTGGCTTGCTCTGCGGACAATGACCCCCCCCCAGCGAACCGCACGGATTCTACCCCTGGCACTTTCGCCGGGTTAGGCTTTACTGTATACTGTCTGCCCGGCAACAGGAACCCCGCCCAACCGGCTTTTCAGGAGGGTGCCAGAGTGAATACCAGACGACTTCTTTCCAGCGGCGGCGCGGCCGCTTCACTGATCAGCGCGACGATTCTCGTCCTTGCGACCGGCTGCAACAGCGGCGGCTCAGGCGGCCCCGGCAACAACATCACGCCGTCCGCGGCGGGCCGCGTTATGCCGGACAAGGAAGGCAACGTCGCGACCGGCGACACGATCAAGATTGGGCTGATCGCCTCTCTAACGGGCGAGCTTCAGCCTTGGGGCGAAGACTCCAAGCGCGGAGTCGAGCTCGCGGTCGAGGAGTTCAACAAAGCTGGAGGACTGGACGGCAAGCCGGTACAGCTTCTCGTTGAGGACTCCGCATCCAAGCCCGAGAGCGGCAAATCCGCCACGCAGAAGCTGATCGGCGAGGACCAAGTGGTTGCGGTCCTCGGAGAGGTCTCCAGCGGGATAACCATCCAAGCGGCCGACGTGTGCCAGGAGACCGGCGTGCCCCTGGTCGCGGTCGGCGCCACTCGAGTGGACCTAACGCAGAAGGGCGCGGCAGTTTTCCGTGCGTGCTTCACGGACAACTTTCAGGGGGCCGCGATGGCGAAGTTCGCCTACGAGGACCTCGGCCTTAGGAACGTCGCGGTTCTGACGGACAAAAAGCAGCCCTATTCGGTCGGCCTATCGGATGTGTTCAAAAAGGCTTTCGAAAGCTTCGGAGGCAAGATCGCGACCGAGGAGTTCTACGAGCAGGGCAACATCGACTTCAAAGCCCAGTTGACGAACATCAAGTCCGTGAGCCCGGACGGCTTGTTCTGCTCGGGATACTTCAACGAGGTAGGCCCGATCGCGAGGCAGCGGGAGTCCATCGGGCTCAACGTGCCGATGATCGGCGGCGACGGCTGGGATAGCACGCAGCTCATCGCTTCGGGCGGAACCGGAATCCTCGGCGGCTACTTCTTGAACCACTACCACAACAGCGACCAGCGGCAAGAGGTCCAGGACTTCGTTACGAAGTTCCAGGCCAAGTACAAGCAGCCGCCCGCGACCGCGATGGGCGCATTGGGTTACGACGCCGCGCTCATCGTCCTCGACGCGCTGAAGCGAGCCGAGTCGCTGAACAGCCGGGCGCTCATGAACGCGATCCAGTCCACGAAGGGCCTAAAGGGCGTGTCCGGCGACCTCTCGATCGGAGAGGACGGCAACGCCCAGAAGCCCGCGCACGTGCTGAAGGTCGAAAAGGACGGTTTCACGCACCACAAGCAGATCCCATTCTTCGTGTTCAAAGAGTAGCTGAATGGGATTCGACTGGGAGCAGCTTCCACAGCAGCTCGTCAACGGCGTGCAGCAGGGGGCGGTGTATGCGCTCATCGCTCTCGGCTACACCATGGTCTACGGCGTTCTTCGCCTGATCAACTTCGCGCACGGCGACATCTACATGGTCGGGGCGTACCTGGCCTATTACACCTCGATGGTGTGGTTCAGCCGCGACGCGATGAACCCGTACCTGCTGCTGGCGCTCATGCTTCTCTTCGCGATGGCCGGGTGCGCGCTGCTGGGCGTGCTGATCGAGCGGTTCGCGTACCGGCCGCTGCGAAACGCGCCCAGGATCAGCGTGCTGATCACCGCCGTTGGCATATCGCTGTTCCTCGAATATGCGGGAAGGCTCGTCGTGCAGACGTCTCCTCAGCCGGCGATCGTGCAGGACGTGAACGTGTGGTCCAAGCCGATGCACATCGGCGGCATCACGGTGCAGCAGAGCCAGCTCGCGATGCTCATCGTCACTCTGGTGCTCATGACGCTGCTCTGGGCGTTCGTGAGGCGCACTTCGATGGGCAGGGCGATGCGCGCCGTATCGCACGACTTCAGCACCGCCGCGCTGATGGGCGTGAACGTGGACCGTGTAGTCATCGTGACGTTCATCATCGGGTCTGGCCTGGCCGGAGCGGGCGGCATGATGAGCGCGACCGCGTTCGGCACTCCGCTGAACACGTTCTACGGCCTGCTTCCCGGTGTGAAGGCGTTCGTCGCGGCGGTACTCGGAGGAATCGGCAACATTCCCGGAGCGGTGGTCGGCGGGCTCATCATGGGTCTTGCCGAGGTGCTCGTCATCTGGGCGGGGTACGCGGGCTACCGAGACGCGGTGGCTTTCGTCATTCTCATCGTTATCCTGCTCTTCCGCCCGGGAGGGCTGTTCGGCAGCACGGTGGACAAGGTTTAGCAATGGCAGCAACGCCCGCGCCCGTCGCATCGGTACTCGACTCCGCGAAGTTCCACGCGGGGCGCTTCTGGACCGCGAGGTTTTCGAGCTTCGCCGTGGTCGGGCTCGCGCTGTATGCGTTCCACAACTTCGTCACGCCGAATTTGGGCATCTACGATGTGCGCCTGATCGTGCTCGCGTTCCTTTTCGGCACGCTTGCGGTCAGCTTGAACCTGATCAACGGTATCACGGGCCAGTTCTCGATCGGCCATGCCGCCTTCTATCTCATCGGCGCGATCACCGCCGGCAAGCTGACCGTCACCTTTTACAAGACCGGAATCGTGCAAATGCCGGGCACTTTGTGGCTGCTCGTGATGGTGTTTGCCGGCGCCGCGGCCGCCGCCGTTGCCGGGCTGATCGTGGGGCTGCCTTCGCTCAGGCTGAGAGGCGACTACTTGGCGGTCGCCACGCTTGGCTTCGGCGAGATCGTGAACGTCATCCAGCGCAACCAGGACGGCGGAAAGCAGTCCATCGCGGGCCTCGATCTTGGCGGGGCGTACGGGCTTCAAGGCGTTCCCAAGCTCACGGAGATCTGGTTCGTGCTTCTCCTCTTCATCGTCACGGTTGCGCTTACGCGGAACCTGATTACTTGCGCGCACGGGCTAAGCTTCCTCGCCGTTCGAGAGGACGAGCTCGCCGCGGACGCCACGGGCGTGAACGCCACGCGCACCAAAGTCACCGCGTTCATCCTCGGCGCGGCGATCGCGGGCATGGCGGGCGCCCTTTACGCGCATTACAACGGAAGCGTCCCGCCGGACGACTTCAAGATGGACACGAGCTTCATCCTGGTCGCCATGGTGGTGATCGGCGGCACGGGCAGCATCACTGGCGCCGCCGCCGCAGGAATCACGCTCAAGCTTCTGGAGGAGGGCCTGCGAAAGGTGCCCGCGATCCCGGCGATCGACCTCTACGCGCTGATTCTGCTCGCCATCGCGGCGTTCGCCGGATACCGGGCCCTCGCGAGGCGTCGAAAGCTCAATCTCGACGGGAAGCTCCGCCCAATTTGGGTCACTTTGGGTTCGATACTCTGCGTTTTCGTCGTCTGGCTCGGATACAAGAACTACGGGTCGGACCTCTCCTGGGTTCTGAAGGTAGCTGCATGGGTATTCATGGCGCTCCTGCTCGCCTGCATCCTTTCGACCTCGTCCCGAGTCGCGTACCTTGCCCGTTTCGGGTTCTTCGGATTCTGCTTGGCGCTCATCGTTCTAGCCAAGCCGCTCGTAGCCGGGCCTTTGCGAGGCATCGAGCCGGTCGTGGAGCTTGTGGGCCAGACGACTTACCGTGCGGCGGACCTTCGGTGGGCAATCTTCAGCCTTGCGCTGGTGTTCGTGATGATCATTCGTCCGCAGGGCGTGTTCGGCCACCATGAGTTCAGCTGGACTTTCGTGAAGCGGTTCTTCGCCGGCCGGGTTGGGGAAGGAGCGTCCGCATGAGCGTGCTCGACGTCCAGAACCTGACGATCCGATTCGGCGGGCTGGTCGCCGTGAACAACGTGTCGTTTCAAATCGAGCAAGGCGACCTGTTCGGGCTGATCGGCCCGAACGGCGCGGGAAAGACCACGGTCTTCAATATGGTCACGGGCGTTTACCGTCCGACCAGCGGGTCCGTGAAGTTCAATGGCAGGGAGATCACGGGGCTTTCTCCGAACCGGGTGGCGGGGCTCGGAATCTGTCGGACGTTTCAGAACATTCGTCTTTTTTCGGCGCTTTCCGTGCTCGAGAACGTAGTCATCGGAGCGTATCTTCGGCATCGCACGAGCCTTTTCAGCGCGCTGACCTACCTGCCGCCCGCGTGCAAGGAAACGGAGAGGCTGAAGAACGAAGCGATGCGGCTGCTGGAGGTCATGGACCTCTCGAATGTGGCGGACGCTCGAAGCGCCGACCTCCCGTATGGAAAGCAGCGCCGATTGGAGATCGCGCGCGCGATGGCCACGCAACCGGAGCTTCTGCTGCTCGACGAGCCCGCAGCGGGGATGAACCCGCAGGAGAAGGAAGACTTACAAAAGACGGTACGCAGGCTCCGCGACGAGTTCGGCAAGACCGTGCTCGTGATCGAGCACGACATGCGGTTCGTCATGAACCTCTGCGAAAAGATCGTCGTGCTGGACCACGGGGAGGAGATCGCCTTCGGCCCGCCTGAGCAGATCCGAAACGATCCCAAGGTGATCGAGGCCTACTTGGGCGAACCGGTTTAAGCGACCGCGGCCAGCAGCTCCTTCGTTTCGAGCAGCGCTTCCGAGAACGCGTCCGCCGCCTGCGCCACCTGCTCTTCGGAGATGATGAGCGGGGGTTCGAAGCGGATTACGCGCGGGTTGTTAAGCGTATAGGCCGCGCAGACGCCCCGCTTGAGCATCTGCACGATCGTTAGCTCTCCGACCTCGTCCATGGCGAATTCCACGCCGATCATCAGCCCGACTCCGCGAACGGCGGTTACCAGGTCCGCGTGCCTTTCGCGGACTCCTTCGAGGAGGGCTTTCAATTGAACCCCGCGCACACGAGAGCGCTCCACCAAACCTTCCTCCTCGACGACCTGGATCGCGGCAAGCCCGGCCGCGCACGCCAGCTCTCCCCCGCCGAATGTACTGGTATGGACGAGCGGATTCGGGCCGAACACGGCCTCCCATACCTTCGCCGTTCCCATGGTGGCCCCGATCGGCATGACCCCGCCGCCGAGCGCCTTTGCAAGCGTCATCAGGTCCGGGCGAACGCCCTCGTGATCGCTGCCGAACATCGCCCCCGTGCGAGCCAGGCCGGTCTGGACTTCGTCCACGATCAGCAGCGCGCTCGCCTCGTCGCAGGCGGTTCGGAGGCCGGGGAGGTATCCCTTCGGAGGAACGATGATCCCGCCTTCGCCCTGGATCGGCTCGACGATCATGGCCGCGGCGTGCCCGTTCAAGGCTTCGCGCGCGGCATCGAGGTCTCCATACGGTACGTAGTCCACTCCCGGCATGAGCGGCGTGAACGGCGTTCGGTACTTCTCGCGCCCGGTGGTCGCAAGCGCGCCGATCGTCTTGCCGTGATAGCCGCCGACGGTGCTGACGATCTTTTCGCGGCCGGTCGCCGCCTTTGCGAATTTCAGCGCGGCCTCGACGGCTTCGGTGCCGCTGTTCGAGAAGAAGGTGAACTCCAGGCCCTCCGGCGCGACGGAGGACAGTTTCTCGGCCAGGTCCGCTTGCGGACCGTTGAAGAACGCCTTGCCGGAAAGCGGCATAAGGTCGAGTTGGCGCTTGACCGCTTCGACGACCTTTGGGTGCTTGTGGCCCAGCGCGAACACTCCATAGCCGCCGAGGCAGTCCAAGTACTTCCTGCCCTCGTGGTCGTAGATGTGGCACCCTTCCGCCCGCACTTCCAGCCCGAAGCCCGCGAACGCCATCAGCTTGGCTAGCCCGGGGTTGATGTGACGAGAGTACTTGTCGACTATGTCCTGGTAGAGGGCGTCGGGGTCCATGGCGCGAGTATATCGCCGGTCCGTTCCCGTCGACTAGGCCGGGGAACCCCCACCCCTGCACCCCTCCCCCTATCCTCGCTGCGCTCGGACATGGGGAGGGGATTGCATTGCTCCTTGTTTTGCTCGGACATGGGGAGGGGAGATCCGAAGTATCCCCTCTCCTTGTTTCGCGTCCGCAAGAAACAGGGAGAGGGGGTTGGGGGTGAGGGTTCCGGGGCGGGCGGCAGTCTCCGGATATGATGCGTACTGCGTACGTTCGTCCCAGAAGACCCCCACCCCTGCACCCCTCCCCCTATCCTCGCTGCGCTCGGACATGGGGAGGGGAGATCCGAAGTATCCCCCTCTCCTTGATTCGCGTCCGCAAGAAACAGGGAGAGGGGGTTGGGGGTGAGGGTTCCGGGGCGCGGCGGCTCAAGGAATCCGCAGAATGCTCCAAGTCAAGAAAAAGCGGCCCCGCGCGGGGGATGCGCGAGGCCTAACTGAGAAGGAGGAGGTGTCTGGCCTTTTGGCCTTTTCTTAGCGCGGCTGGCGCCGCGCCTTCTTGTTAGCCTTGTAAAAGCTGAATCACTCCCTGCGGCAGCTGGTTGGCTTGCGCCAACACTGCCAGGCCGCTCTGGTTTAGGATTTGAAGCCGCGTGTAGTTGGTGATCTCCGCGGCCATGTCTGCGTCGCGGATGAAGCTCTCTGAGGAAGCCAAGTTCTCTTGCGCGACTCCCAACGACCGCACGTTCGACTCGAGGAAGTCCTTTTGGAAGGAGCCGAGCTCCCCGCGGAGCCTGGCGAGCTGCTGGATCGCGTCGTCCACGATGCGCATCGCTTCCTGGGCGCCGGCCTGCGTCGTGACGTCCACGTCCGCGAGCGACTTGCCGGACACTGCACCCGTTCCGAGGCGGTTCGCGAAGACCGTCGGCATCGAAAAGTGCGCCGACTGGTCGGAGTTCGGACCTATCTGGAACCGAACGCTTCCCGCGGTGATCTGGCCGACTTCGGTCGGCGTGCTGCCAATGGTGGAGTTGCCGTTCTCGGTCAGCAGGATCGAGTTGCCATAGGTATCCGACAGCCGAAGTCCCGATTCGCTCGGTCCGCGGCCGCCTGTAAACAGCACGGTGGTTATTCCGGCTGCGGTCGTGACCGTCACGTTGAACACGCCATCCGTGCCAACGCTGGACGCGCTCGCGCTCGAGTGAAGCACGTTGGACGCGTCGAAATAGGTGATGCCGAACTGCGAGCCGTAGTTGTTCTGGAGGAGCTGCACCTGGACCGGCCCGCTGCCGGACAAGACGGCCGTCACGCCCGTCACGTTGGCCATCGCGTTGATCTTGGAGATCAGGGACTGAACCGTCTCGGTTCCGTTGCTCGAGAAGGAATACCCGTTGATGACGAAAGCGCCCGGAGTGGAGACTACAGTGGTCGCGCTGGCGAAGGTGACTCCGAGGGTAACGCTCGCTCGGGTCGCCGCGGCGACGCTCGACATCGTGATCGGGCCCGACTGCACGGTGCTGCCGGCGAAGGTGCCGCCGATATAGATGCTCGAGACTTGGTCGACCGAGGTCACGTTGGCCAAGATGCCCGCGTTACCGTCCAGCAGCTTCTTGGTGCCGAATTGCGTGTGCTGGGCGATTCGATTAAGGGACTCGATCGTGGAGCGGACCTGGGTCTGGTTGGCCTGCAGCGTCGCGGCGTCCACTACCGCGGCGTTTGCCGAGTGTACGGCCAATGCGCGCATGTTCCGCAGAAGAAGCTGCGCTTCGTCAAGCGCGGCTTCGGCGGTTTTGGCCATGTTCACAGCGTCCTGGCTGTTGCGGATCGCCTGCTGAATGCCCTTGAGTTGGGCGCGCATTCCCTCGCTGATGATCAGGCCCGCAGGGTCGTCCGCCGCGGTGTTGATGCGCATGCCGGTCGAGAGACGATTGATCGTGCCGCCGAGCTCTCCCTGCGTGTTCGCAAGGTTCCGCAAGGCGTTCATCGCCGGGATGTTCGCGTTTATCCTTAGGCTCACGTTGCCGACTCCTTCCTGGTCTCGGTTTTGGCGGGGGCAATCCGTCCGCGCCCCGCAAAGGTACGTGTGAAATTGTCGGCGCGGTGTGGAATAACTTTAGGTTTGGCCCTTCGAATCGCTCACAGGGCTAAGAAAACCAAAGCGCGCCCGGCAGGCCGCCAGGCGCGCTTTGCCTTTAGGAGTCCGCGCCTATCAGTATCTGCGGTAGCTCGTTCCGAAGCTGCGGATCACGTAGCGGCCGCGCTCCGCTTCGAGCCGGTATTCGTGGTACACGGAGTCTCGCCGGCCCCACGGGTCCGTGAACTCGTGCCGTGCGACTACCTCCGCTTCGTAACGATAGGTCCGAACGCGCTCGATCTCATAGCGGATCGTCCGCGTGCCGTACACGTTGTCGAGCATGAGGTCGAAGTACTCGTCCGCTTGGAGCGAATAGGCGTAGTCGCCGTCGACGTATATGTGGACGTCTCCGCGATCCGGCACGAGCCTGCCGAGCGCCCTTCGATCTCTGCGCTCGAAGGCCTGCGCGAGGTCTTCGATCGCGTAATCGAGGTCCGAGTACCGGTAGTCGCGCTCATAGTGGCCCGGGCGGCGCCACGTGTAGAGGGAACCGTAGAACGGGCCAATCGAAATGTGTAAGTATCTGACACAGGAATAGTTCAGATACGGCGGAAGGTGCGGGTAGTAGTACCACGGGGAGCACACGAACCGGATCGGCGTATAGCAGTCGTACACGTACCACCGGAACCGGAAGTCGTTGTCGCACCAGTACGGGTCGTACCAGTAGTACCCTCGGCGAATGTTCGGGTAGTTGCGACGAATCTGCTCCTCGCGAAGGACCTGATGCCGCAGGGAGCCCGAGAACACGTTTGTGGGCGCCCGGTCGATGGTGATCGCCCGCGACCGAGTTTCGCCTCGCGTCTGATTGTTGGATTGCCTGCCGGGATCGATCTCCGCGCGCTTTACCCGTTCGAGCATTCCGAAACTGTTCTGAGGCGGGGTCTCGGGCCGCGAGGGCTCGATTCGTCCCGTCGAGGAGCGCTGGTTGTTGTCGCTGCGCCCTGTCGAGCCTCGGTCGAAGCCGTTTTCGCGGCTTGGCGGGCTCTCTCGCCTGGGTGGCTCGCTGCGCCCAGTGGAGGAGCGCTGGTTGTTGTCGCTGCGCCCGCTGGAGCCCCTGTCGAAGCCGTTTTCGCGGCTTGGCGGGCTCTCGCGCCTGGGAGGCTCGCTGCGCCCGGTGGAAGAGCGCTGGTTGTTGTCGCTG
>Ga0187892_10002081_pt1 | contig 42063 bp, 35 predicted proteins | sample MA1701073metaG_FD_139345 | JGI IMG/M metagenome (GOLD analysis project Ga0187892, IMG submission 139345) | Bio-ooze microbial communities from a basaltic lava cave in the Kipuka Kanohina Cave System on the Island of Hawaii, USA - MA170107-3 metaG ... | reverse complement strand
GTGCGCGGCCAGCTGCGGAGGACGTCCCGGTCGACCGCGGGTGCGCTTCGGGTGGAGCCCATCCGACCCGTAGCGCAGCCGCCGCTTCTTGAGTCCGTAGTAGAGGGAGCGCGAGATCCCGAGTTCCCGGCAGGCGGCACTGACGTTGCCCAGTTCCTCGGCGCGAAAGAACACATGCAGGCGAAAGGCGTGTACCCTGTCCTCGAGGGTCATCGAGGCGTCCCCCTTGTTCTCGTTTGGCAACAAGAACGTAGGGGAAAAGCCTCTTTGGCCCTCTCCTCTTTCCGCTCAAAGGTGTCTACACCTTTGAGACACAGCGCAAACTAGTCGCCGGAGGGGCGCTCGCGCGCCAGGCGCTCGCGCAGCGCGGCGTGGCGCACCTTGCCGGTGGTGGTGAGGGGGAGGGCGTCGAGGGCGACGACCCGCTCCGGATGCTTGTAGCGGGCGACGCCCATCTCGGTGAGGGCGCTCGCGAGCTCCGCGACGCCGGGCACCGCCTCGCCCCGGGCGACGATGAAGGCGCAGATGCGCTCGCCATAGCGCGGGTCGGGCTCGCCCACCACGGCGACCTCGCGCACGTCCGGGTGGCGCAGCAAGAGCTCCTCCACCTCGCGGGGGCTCACGTTGAGACCGCCGCGGATGATGAGGTCGCGGATCCTCCCCACCACCCGCAGGTAGCCCTGCTCGTCGAAGGTCCCCATGTCCTGGGTCACCTGCCAGCCGTCGGGCCGGAAGATCTCCTGGGTGAGATCGGGCTGGTTGGCGTAGCCCAGGGAGACGTTGGGGCCGCGGCACAGGAGCGCCCCGGGCGCGCCGGGCGGGCAGGGCTTGCCGCTCTCGTCCACGGCCACGAGCTCGACCCCCGGGAGCGCGCGGCCGTCGCTCCCGGTGAGCTTCTCCAGGCTGTCGTCCCGGCGCCCGAGCGTGCTGTGCAGGTGCTCGGTCTGCCCGTAGCCGGGCAGCAGCCGAAGCCCCAGCCGCTCGCGCGCGTCGAGGCACATCTGGCGCGGGATCGGCGCCCCGGCGCAGATCATCCCCAGCGGCCCGCGCGGACGCCACTCGTCCGCGAGGCTCACCAGGTCCCGGGCCAGGGTCGGGGGACCGTAGACGAAGGTGGCGCCCTCGCGGTCGATGAGCTCGGCGGCGAGGCGCGGTTCCCAGCGCTCCATCGAGAGGAGCGTCGCCCCGGTGTGGAGCGCGAAGCGGACGCCCCAGCAGAGCCCCCCGCCCCAGCTCATGGGGATGGCGCAGAGGATCCTGTCGGCGGGGCCCAGGCCCGTGATCTCCGTCACCGCCCGCGCGCTGTAGAGCGACTCCTCGTGGCTGTGCATCACGCCCTTGATCGCCACCGTGCCGGAGGTGTTGAGGATGAAGGCCACCTCCCTGGCGCGGGCGGGGCAGGCCTCCGGGGCCTTGCCGGGCCCGGCGGCGAGGTTCCCCGCCACGCGTTCCACGGGCAGCGCGCGGCCGGCGCGGCCGGCCGCGCTGCGGGCATGGAGGGCCGCGTAGTCCACGTCGCGCCGGCGGCCCGGGTGGATCACGAGCCGGCTGCCGAGGAGGCCCGAGATCTGGTCGAGCTCGTGCTCGCGGAACTGCACGGCCAGCGGGTTGTGCACGGCGCCCAGGAGCTCGATCGCGAGATGGAGCACGACGCAGTCGGCGCCATTCGGGAGCTGGGTCGAGACCACGTCTCCGCGGCCCACGCCCGCCGCAGCCAGGGCGGCCGCCGACTGCCGCGCCCGCTCCCAGAGCTCCGACCAGCGGAGGCGGAGCCCCCCATCGACGAGGGCCAGGGCGTCGCCGGCGCGGGCCGCGTGGCGGCGCACGTCATCGGAGAGGCGCTCCTCGCGCCAGAGGCCCTCCTCGCGGTAGCGGACGGCGCGATCCAGGGTCTCCCCTTCGCTCGGCACTCAGACCTCCTCCGCAGTGCGTGCCCGCGCTAGCGCGACGCGGGGCGAGCCGACTCCTCCACCAGGCGCACGGCCTTGTAGCCCGAGCGCGGCAGGCTCCCGCGCTCCAGGAGCTCGACCTGGGCCTCCACGCCGAGCCGCTCGGCGATGGCGGCGGCGCAGCGCCGGCGGAGCGCGTCGCGATCGACGCCGGCCTCGCCCTCCTCGACCCGGACCCGCAGCGGTGCCGCGGCTTCGCGCGGTCGCACCACCACGTACTCGAGGGTCGGCTTCGCGACCTCGGGAACGCGCGCGAGCGCCCGCTCGACCTCCGCCAGCTGGAAGCGCCGGCCCTGGCAGGAGATCAGGTGGGAGAGGCGCCCGCCCCAGAGCGCGCGGATCGTGGTCTCACCGCAGGGGCAGGGCTCGCGCAGGACCTTGCAGGCCTCCTCCAGGTCGTAGCGCAAGAGCGCGTTGTCGCGGTCCAAGGTCGTGATGCAGAGGCTTCCCCACTGGCCGTCGGGCACCTCGCGGCCGTTCGCCGGATCGATCGCCTGCACCACCGCCCAGTCCTCGTTCACGTGCCCGCCCGGGCTCTGGTGGCAAGCGCTCGCGACGAAGGCGTAGCACTCGGAGCCGCCGGACTGGAGGGGCGCCTCGTCGGACGGCGGCGGCATGAAGGGCGAGTGGTCGAGGAGACCCACGTCGCGCTCTGGATCGAGCCCCAGCTTGCGCGCCACCTCGAGGTAGCGCGGGAGCGAGTAGTGGCCGAAGGGAACGTCCGGCCGGATCCGCATCCAGGTGCGGATCCCCTGCTCCGCCAGCTCGTCGGTCTCCGGCGGCGGCACCCAGACGTTGAGGAATCCGAAGTACTCGTAGGCGCTCGAGAGGAGCGTGCCTCCCCCGTAGAGGTAGGCCGGGTGCGCGTGGGTCATGATCATCCCGGGCCGCCAGCCGTTGCGCCACCAGTGGCGCGCCGCGGACTCGCACTCGACCCAGAGGTCGTGCCGCGTCCAAAGGCGAAGAGTCGGGGTCCCGGTGGTGCCGGTGGAGGTGCCGAGGCGGATGCACGCGCGCAGGTCCGTGAAGCGATAGTCGCCCACCGGCGGGAACGCGGCCTCCGCATCGCGCAGCTCCTGCTTGCGGGTCACCGGGATGCGCTCCAGGTCGGCGATCCCGGCCACGTCGCCGGGCCGGGTGATCCCGGCGGCCGCGAGCTTGCGGCGGAAGAACGGGACCGGGACGTGGAGGATGCGCCGCACCAGCTCGCGCACCCGCTCGTCCTGGAGCGCGCGCCGGCGCTCCCGATCCAGGGTCTGGAGCTCCGGATCCCAGAAGCTCTGGGTCGGGTCGCGGGGGGCGGGACCCTGCACGGGCGCGAGCATAGGCGCGGGGCCCGACCCGCGTCAACACGAGTGTTGACCCCCACCGGGCCGCGTGGCAGCATGGATCCCGCATGCGACTCAGCGAGCGGGTGGCGATCATCACCGGGGCCGCGCAGGGCATCGGCCGCGCCTACGCCGAGCGCTTCCTCGCCGAGGGCGCGCGGGTCGTGATCGCCGACCTCGCCGAGGAGAAGGGGCTCCGCGCAGCCCAGGAGCTGCGCGGGAAGGGCGACGTCCTCTTCCTGCGAACCGATATCAGCGACGAGCAGTCGGCGCTCGAGTGCGCGCGGCGCACCCGCGAGCACTTCGGCACGATCGACGTTCTCGTGAACAATGCGGCGATCTACGCGGAGATCGACTACGAGGACCAGAGCTACGCCTACCTGAAGCGCGTCTTCGAGGTCAACCTCCACGGCGCCTGGCTGATGGCCCGAGCGGTGTCGCCGGCGATGGTGGAGCAGCGCCGGGGCCGGATCGTCAACCAGTCCTCCGACGCCGCCTACCTCTACGTGCCGAAGCAGTTCGTTCAGCCGGTCTTCCAGGAGGTCCGCTCCTTCAGCTACAACCAGACCAAGTGGGGCATCGTCGGCCTCACCAAGTTCCTGGCGGTGCAGCTGGGCCAATACGGCATCACCGTGAACTGCATCTCGCCGGGCCCCGTGCTGACCGAGGCCACCCGCGCCGGGGTGCGCCCCGAGCGGCTCGCGGAGCTCGAGGCCCAGTCGGCCCTCAAGCGCGTGCTCGATCCCGGGGACCTGGCCGGGAGCGCGGTCTTCTTCGCCAGCGACGACGCCGCCTGGGTGACGGGCCAGGTGCTCTGCGTCGACGCCGGTCTCTGCATGCCGGGCTAGGGCCGATTCCGTGCGCATCCTCCCCGAGCTCACGCCCGAGAATGCCTTCTTCTGGACCGGCGGCGCCGAGGGGGAGCTCCGCATCCTGCGCTGCCGCGCCTGCGCCACCTGGGTGCACCCGCCGGCGCCGATCTGCCCGCGCTGCCGGTCGCGCGACCTCGGGCCCGAAGCGGTCAGCGGCCGCGGCACGCTCCTCACCCACACCGTGAACCACCACCCCTGGGGAGCGCTTCCCACCCCCTACGTGATCGCGATCGTGGAGCTCGACGAGCAGCCGGGGCTTCGGCTCCTCACGAACCTGGTCGACGTGCCTGCGGAGGATCTCCGGAGCGGCCTGCGCGTGGTTGTGCGCTTCGAGCGGGTCGAGGACGTCTGGCTGCCGCTCTTCGCGCCGGAGCGGCCGTGAGCGGGATCCTGGAGCGGCGCGCCGTCATCACGGGGCTGGGCCAGTCCCAGGTGGGCCGGCGTCTGCTCCGCAGCGGCCTCGACCTGACCCTCGAGGCGGCCCTGGCCGCGATTGCCGACGCGGGCCTCGAGCCGGAGGACATCGACGGCGTCTCGACCTACCCGGGCGGGGCGCTCCACGCCCGCGACGCGGGCCGCTACGCTCCCGTCGGCGTGCGCGAGATCCAGGACGCCCTGCGCCTCGAGCTCTCCTGGCACCACGGGGGCGCCGAGGGGCCGGCCCAGCTCTCGGCCCTGGTGAACGCCTGCCTCGCCGTCGCCGCCGGGCTCGCGCGACACGTACTCGTGTTCCGCACGCTGACCGAGGCCAGCGCCCAGGGGGAGGGGCCGCGCCGCGGCCACGACGAGGGCCTGGCCGGCCGGGTCGCGGGCACCCGCAGCTGGGCGCTTCCCTTCGGGGCCCTCTCGAGCGCCAATCTGGCGGCCCTCTCCTGCCAGCGGCACTTCGAGGTCTACGGAACGACCCGCGAGCAGCTGGCCCAGATCCCGCTGAACGGGCGGCGCAATGCAGCGCAGAACCCGAAGGCCATCTTCCGCGAGCCCCTGAGCCTCGAGCAGTATCTCTCGGCGCGCCTCATCAGCACGCCCTTCGGGCTCTACGACTGCGACGTCCCCGTCGACGGCTCGACCGCCCTCGTGGTCTCCCCGCTCGAGTGCGCGCGCGACGCGCCGAGGCCCGCGGTGCAGGTCCACGCCGTGGGCACGGCCATGCGCGGAAGGCCTTCCTGGGAGCAGTGGGACGACCTCACCACCATGGCCGCGCGCGACGCCGCCGCGCACCTCTGGTCCCGCAGCGACCTCGGGCCCGGCGACGTGGATCTCGCGCAGCTCTACGACGGCTTCAGCTTCCTGGCCCTGGCCTGGCTCGAGGCCCTCGGCTTCTGCGCCCCGGGCGAGAGCGGGCCCTTCGTCGCGGGCGGGAAGCGCATCGCGCGGGACGGCGACCTCCCGCTCAACACCGACGGGGGACAGCTCTCGGCAGGCCGCCTGCACGGGTTCGGGCTCCTGCACGAGGCCTGCCTCCAGCTGCGCGGCGACGCCGGCGAGCGCCAGGTGCCGGGCGCCCGGGTGGCCGTGGTCGCGAACGGGGGCGGCCCCGTGGCCGGCTGCGCGCTCCTGACCCGGGAGGTGTGAGGGGGGTGGACATGAGCGAAGGCAGCCGAAATCAGGGCGGGCGCCGCTACCGGCTGATCTCCGCCGACAGCCACGTGCTCGAGCCCCCGGACCTCTGGACCTCGCGGGTCCCGGCCCGCTACCGGGACCGCGCGCCGCGCATGCAGCGCTTTCCGGAGGGCGATGCCTGGGTGCTGGAGGGGGTGGCGGACCCGATCAACTTCGGGCTCAACGCCTCGGCGGGGATGGATCCCGGCGTCATGCGGCCCTGGATGCGCTGGGAGGAGCTGCGGCCGGGGGCCTTCGACCCGGCCGCCCGCGTGGCGGAGCAGGACCGCGACTTCGTCGACGCCGAGCTGCTGTATCCGACGCCGCGCCTCTCCTGGAGCTACGTCGCCAACGAGGACGTGGGCTTCCAGCTGGCCATGGTGCGGGCCTACAACGACTGGCTCGCCGAGTTCTGCGGCTACGATCCGGGGCGGCTTTGCGGGCTCGCGATGCTGCCCTGCTGCGGCGCCAAGGAGGCGGTGGCGGAGCTCGAGCGGGCGCTGGCGCAGCCCGGCATCAAGGGGGCGATCCTCTCCCGCTATCCGAGCGGCGGTCTCGAGATCGCCCCCGAGGACGACGCCCTCTTCGAGCTGGCCGCCGACCGGCGCATCCCCCTCTCGATCCACGTGACCCTGGTCTCGGGCATGCCCACCGTGCACAAGACCAAGCTTCCCGGCGACGTGCGCTTCTACGACGTCCCGAAGCGCATCCTGCAATTCATCTTCGATGGCGTGCTCGACCGCTTCCCGGATCTGCGCATCGTGCTGGCCGAGGTGGACTGCGGCTGGGTCCCGTACTTCAAGGAGCAGATCGACGACCGCTACCAGCGCCTGCACCTGGGGGGCCGCTTCCAGCTGCGGGGGCTCCCCAGCGAGTACATGGACCGCCACTTCTCCTACACCTACATCACCGACCACTTCGGGATCCGCAATCGGGAGGCGATCGGGGTGGAGCGCATCCTCTGGTCCAGCGACTACCCCCACGTGGGCGCCGACTGGCCGAACTCCTGGCGCACGATCGCCGCCGTCTTCTCCGGGGTGCCCGAGGCGGAGCGCGACCGCATCCTGGCGGGAAACGCCCGGGACCTCTACCGGATCGGGCCGCGGGGATGAGCCCGGGGCCCCGGGTCCCGCGCCTGCGGAGCGCCCTCTTCGTCCCGGGCCACCGGCGCGACTTCCTGGCGAAGCTCGCCGGGGGGGAGGCCGACGCGGCGATTCTCGACCTGGAGGACGCCGTCCCGGACCCCGAGAAGGAGAGCGCGCGCCGCGAGGTGGCGCGCTGGCTCGGGGCGCGCGCGCCGGAGAGCCGCCCGGCGGCCTGCGTGCGCATCAACCCGCTGGCCCGGGGCTCCCTGGAGGAGGACCTCGCGGCGGCGCTGGTCCCCGGGCTCCTCGCCGTGCTGGTCCCGAAGCTCGCGGGGCCCGAGGACGTGCTCCACGTCGAGGCGGCGCTGGCGCGGCAGGAGGCGCGCGCCGGCATCGAGGCGGGCCGGATCCGCATCTGGCCCATCGTGGAGACGGCGGCCGCCGTGCGGGCCGCCTTCGAGATCGCCACGGCGAGCACGCGCATCGCCTACATGGGCGGGAGCGCGGGGGCCGACGGCGATCTCGCGCGCGAGCTCGGCTTCCGCTGGTCGGCGAGCTTCGAGGAGACCCTCTACGTGCGCAGCAAGGTGCTGGTGGACGTACGCGCCGCCGGGGTCCCGAACCCGATGACGGGGGTGGTGACCAATCTGCGCGAGCTCTCCGAGGTCGAGGCCTTCGCCCGCCAGTCCCGGGGCCTGGGCTACGCCGGGATGATGCTGATCCATCCCTCGCACGTGCCGATCGCGAACGCGGCGTTCGGCGCGAGCCCGGAGGAGCTGGCCTCGGCGCGGCGCCTCGTGGCGGCCCTGGAGAGCGCCGAGCGCGCCGGCGCGGGCGCCATCGAGCACGAGGGCCGCATGGTGGACGCCGCGATGCTGCGCGTGGCCCGGGAGCTCTTGGCCGAGGCCGGGGCGCCGGAGGGGAAGGGGAGCGGGAGATGAGCGGGCCCCTCGGCGACCTCCTCGCGATCGACGTGGGCCACGTGCTGGCCGGGCCCTTCGCCGCGACGCTCCTCGGCGACCTCGGGGCCGACGTCATCAAGGTGGAGCCGCCCGAGGGCGACAACCTGCGCCGGCTGGGACCCCGCAAGGATGGCCACGGAATCTGGTGGAAGGTCGCCGCCCGCAACAAGCGCTGCATCACCCTCGACCTGCGCCGCCCCGAGGGCCAGGAGATCCTGGCGCGTCTCGCGGAGCGCGCGGACGTGCTGGTCGAGAACTTCCGGCCGGGCACCCTCGAGCGCTGGAATCTCGGCTGGGAGCGCCTTCACGCGCGGAACCCGCGCCTCGTGATGCTGCGCATCAGCGGCTACGGGCAGAACACGAGCTTCGGAGCCCGCCCCATGTTCGGGCGCCCGAGCGAGGCCATGAGCGGGCTCCTCCACCTGACCGGCTTCGCCGACGGACCCCCGCTCCACGCGGGCTTCTCCCTGGGCGACGCCACCACCGCGCTGATGGGCGCCTTCGGGGTGCTGGCGGCGCTCCACCGCCGCGAGCAGACCGGGGAGGGCGACTGCATCGACCTCGCCCTCTTCGAGACGCTCTTCCGCCTGATCGAGTGGCAGATCCCCCTCTACGACCAGACCGGGCACGTCACCCAGCGCGCCGGGAACCAGTTCCCGCTGGGACTCATGGTGGGGAACGTCTACCGCTCGAAGGACGGCCGCTGGCTCTCCACCTCCGCCGGGGCCGAGAACATCGTGCACCGCCTGCTCGAGGCCGTGGGGGGACCCGAGCTCGCGCGGGACCCGCGCTTCCACACGCCGGAGGCCCGCAGCCGGCCCGAGAACCACCGCGCCCTCGACGAGCTGGTGCGCGACTGGATCGCGCAGCGGAGCGCCGCGGAGGTGCTCGAGGCCTTCGAGGCGGCCGGCGCCGTGATCGCGCCCGCCCTGGACGCCGCCGATATCGCCTCCCACCCGGCCTACGCGGAGCGCCGCGCGATCGTCGCCGTCGACGACCCGCAGCTGGGGAGGATCCGCATGCCCGCCGCCGTGCCGCGCCTGCTCGGCGCGCCCGGCGAGGTGCGCTGGGCCGGCCCCGAGCTCGGCGCCCACAACGACGAGGTCTACCGCGGGCTCCTGGGGATGGCGAAGGCGGAGCTCGCGGAGCTCGGGCGCCTCGGGGTGATCTGATGCCCGGGGCGAAGGCTCTCTGGCTACTTCCCCCAGAGCGCAGCGCGCAGGGCGAACTTCTTGATCTTGCCCGAGGGCGTGCGCGGGAAGTCCTCGACCGCGCGCACCTCCTCGGGCCACTTCTGCTTGGCGAGGCCGATCCGGGCGAGGTGGGCACGGAGGGCGGCGAGGTCCGGGGCTGCCGCGCCGGCCAGGGGGCGGAGGAAGGCGCAGCCGTGCTCTCCCAGGCGCGCATCGGGCGCGGGCACCACCGCCACCTCCGCCACGCCGGGCATGCGGAGCAGGCACTCCTCCACCTCGGCGCTGCTCACCTTCTCGCCGCCGCGGATGATGATGTCCTTCTTGCGGTCGGTGATGGTGAGGTAGCCCTCGGGGTCCAGCACCCCGATGTCGCCGGTCGCGAACCAGCCCTCGGCATCCACCGCCTCGGCGGTGAGCTCCGGATCCGTGTAGCCGGCGAAGAGGTCGGGGCCCCGGCTCGTGACCTCGCCCCACTCGCCGGGGCCGACCTCGCGGCCCGCCTCGTCCACCAGCCGGATCTCGACGCCCGGGAGCGCGTGCCCGTCGGTGTAGAGGCGCTTCTCGCGCGGCTCCGGGTGGAGCGAGCCCGAGATGGTCGGGTGCTCGGTCGAGCCGTAGCCGCGCACCACCGAGATCCCGAGCCCCTCGGCCCGCTCGGCGATGGCCGGCGGCACCGTGGAGCCGCCGAGCGCCGCGTAGCGCATGTTCGCCAGATGAGCGGGCGTGAAGTCCGGGTGGTCGAGCAGGCTGGTCAGGAAGTAGGTGGAGCCGCTCCCGGCGGTGAGGTCGCCCTCCAGCATGGCGCGCAGGACCTCGCGGGGATCCCACACGTCGGTCATGTGCACCGGCTCCTTCCAGGCCAGCGGCATGAGGAGGACCCCCAGCATGCCGATGGCGTGGCTCACGGGCGCCCCCACCAGGTTCGGCTTGCAGCCCCGGGGCAGCACCCGGAAGTCGATCTTGGAGCGGATCTCCGCCACCGCGCTCCGGTGGGTGTGGATCACGCCCTTGGGATCGGCGGTCGTTCCCGAGGTGTAGGCCACGAAGGCGGGGGTCGCGGGGTCGAGGGCCGCCGGGCCCGCGATGGGGTCGGCCGCCAGAAGCGGCGCGAAGTCCCCGCAGCCGGAGGGGACCTGGCCCAGCACGAAGACGCGCTCGAGCTTCTCGACCTGGGGGGCGAGCTCGGAGAGCGCCGCCAGGTAGTCGCGGCTTCCGAAGCGGTCGACGGTCAGGAGGAAGCGCGCGCGCGAGTCCTGGAGGATGAAGCGGACCTCCTTCGGGCCGTAGAAGTGGACGATCGGCACGATGGTGGCGCCCAGGAGCGAGAGGCCCCAGAAGGTCACGGCGGCCTCCATCCAGTTCGGCATCTGGAAGGCCACCACGTCGCCCGGGCCCACGCCCCGGGCGCGCAGTCCCCCCGCCACCCGACGCGCGAGCTCGCGCATCCGCCCCAGGTCCGCCCGGAAGGGGTGGGACTGGGACCAGACCCGGAACTCGAGGCGGTGCTCGGCGCGCATGCAGGCATCCAGGTACTGGCCCAGGCTCTGGTCGTTCCAGAGATCCTCGCGCCAGTAGCGCCGGGCGAGCTCCGGGGGCGTCGCGAGGAGGGGCCAGTCCGCCGCGCTCATCGCGGGAGCTCCACCCGGGCCGTGCCCCGGGCGATGGCGGTCCCGTCCTGGTTCGTCATCGAGACCTCGAGCGTCACGAGCTCCAGGTCCAGCTCGGGATCGCGGCCCTTGGCCATCACCGTGGCGTCGAGGAAGGTCGCGTCGCCCTCGAAGGGCGGGAAGCGGTACTGGAGGTTCGCGTGGCGGACGAAGCCCTCGTCGCCGGCCCAGTGGGCCAGGTAGTCGAGGGCCCAGGCGCCCATGGAGGCGCCGTAGCCGTAGGCGCGCGGGATCCCCACCCGGTCGGCGGCCTCGGCGTCGGCGTGGCCCCGGGAGGAGCCGGCGTAGAGCCCGTCCAGGAGGGCCGGATCGTCCTTCGCCGCCTCGAAGTCGCGGGTCATCTCCGGGAGCCAGCCCGCATCGAGGCCCGGCGTGTCCTTCCACTGGTCCACCGTCGCCCCCCACACCACGCCGAGGAAGGAGCGCCACTCGGTCACGAAGCTGCGCAGGCTGTGCGGCCCGAGGACGCGCTGGGGGAGCCGCGCGCCCGGCGCGACCCCGGTGAGGCGCGGCGAGCGGTCCCGGCTGCCCGAGCGGATCCAGGCCAGGCGGCGCGCCTGGAGCTCGTCGAGCTGCTTCGGGGTCCAGTGGGGCGCCGGTGCGGCCTTGCCGAAGAAGCCGCGTTGGCGCGCCTCCTCCGCCAGGTAGCGCACGGAGGTGGAGCGCTGGGTCGAGATGCGCTCGCCGCGCTGGTTCACGTGGGTCGAGTCGCCGCGGGCGAAGACCGTGGGGCCGGCGAAGCGGGTCTCGGCGACGCGGTAGTCGTGGTGCCGCCGCTCCACCGAGATCTTGTCGCCCGGGAAGATGCGCGGCCCGTAGAACCACCACTCGTCGCCCCCGAAGACCATGTGCGAGCCGGGGATGCGGCCGAAGACCGAGGGCATCGCCCCGTGGCCGATGTCGCAGCCCACGCTGAAGGATTGGGGCGCCACGATGCGCCCGAAGCGGCTCCGGGCGGCGACGGCGGCGTCGTAGTGGAGCGGGTTCGGGTACTGCATGCCCTGGACGAAGCGCCGGATGTCGTTCACCGCGATGGGCTCGAGGAGCTGGCCTCCGCCCATGGTCTTGCCCAGGTAGCGGTCGAGGTCGCTGGTGTCGATCGCGGCCGGGGCCTCGCGCGCACGCGCCATGGATCCGGTCCCTCCTGCGAGCTCCGCCCGCCGGGGCCCGCCCCGCCTCGGCAACCCGCGTTGACGCGCAGGGCGGGCCGGGCCCGGCCATTATGCCACCGCGGCGCTCCGTAAACACGGGTGTTGACGGGCGGCAACCGCGGGAGCGACACTGGAGGCGCGTGAGCGACGTCATCGCCGAGCGCCGGGGCCAGGTCTTGTGGCTGACCCTCAACCGCCCCGAGCGCCTGAACGCCTACGACCTCGCCATGGCGGACGCGCTGCGGGCCCACGTGCGCGACGCCACCGACGCGGGCGTGCTGGTCATCACCGGCCGCGGGCGCGGCTTCTGCGCCGGCGGCACCCTGGCGGACCTCGAGAACCTGGACCCGGACGACGTGCGCCGCCTCTACCGCGCGAGCCTCGAGCTCTTCGACGCGATCCGGGCCCACCCGCGGCCCGTGATCGCCGCCGTGAACGGCCCCGCCGCCGGCGGCGGGAACGAGCTGGTGGTGGCCTGCGACCTGGCCATCGCCGCCGAGAGCGCGACCCTGGGACAAACCGGCCCGCGCGTCGGGAGCGCGCCGGTGCTGGGCGGCGCCAACATGCTGACCGCCATGGTGGGCGAGAAGCGCGCCAAGGAGATCGCCTTCCTGTGCCGGCGCTACCCGGCGCGGGAGGCCCTCGCCATGGGCTGGATCAACGCGGTGGTTCCCGACGGCGAGCTCGAGGCGGAGGTCACGCGCTGGGCCGAGGAGCTCCTGGCCATGAGCCCGCGCTACCTCGAGATCACCAAGGTCTCCTCCAACGCCTTCTGGAACGCGATCCGCGACTCCTACCTCTCCGGAGTCGGCATGCTCGTGCAGGCGATCGGCTCCCCGGACATGCGCGAGGGCGCGCGCGCCTTCCTGGAGAAGCGAAGGCCGCGCTGGGAGCCGCGCGCCGGGAAGAAGGACCGCGCGGGAGAGGGATCCGGCGGGGCCGGCGCAGGGGAGGGCGCCTAGCGTGGCGCGCCGGCCGCGCGTCGAGGGCGGCCCGCGGACCGGTCCCGGCGAGCGCCGCACGCGCTCGGGGATCCCGCTGGCTCCGGTCTACGGGCCCGACGCGATCCCGCCCGAGCGCGCCCGCGAGCTCGCGGCGCCGCCCGGCGCGCCGCCCTTCCTGCGCGGCGCCTATCCCGAGATGTACCGCGCCCAGCCCTGGCGCATCTTCCAGCTCTCGGGCTACGGGAGCCCCGAGGAGATGGCGGCGCGCCTGCGGTTCCTGCTGGCCCAGGGCGAGACCGGCTTCATCATGAAGCGCGATCGCGTGACCAACGACCACCTCTACGACCTCGACCACCCGGAGGTGGTGGCGCGCCGCGAGGACGTGGGCCAGAGCGGCGCCGTCCTGCTCAGCGCCCGCGACGTGGAGGTGGCCCTGGAGGGCGTCCCGATCGAGCGCTCCTACGCCCACCCGGGGGCCGGCGTGGTGCAGGCGGCCCCCTTCTGCCTCACCTCCTATTGGGTCGCGGCCCGGCGCCGGGGCCTCGACTTCCGCGCGCTCGCCGGCACCGGGCAGAGCGACTTCTTCCTCACCTACGTGGGCTGCATGACGCGCGAGCAGATCCCGCCGCGGGTGGGGCTCGGCTTCAACTGCGACCTCATCGAGTTCTGCACCGAGAACATGCCGCGCTGGGTGCCGGTCTCGATCGCCGGCTACAACGGCGCGGACTCGGGGCTCGACGCGGCCCAGGAGCTCGGCGCCATCCTGGCCAACGCCGTCGAGTACCTGGAGGGGGTGAAGGCGCGCGGCCGCTTCGCCCCGGCCGCGTTCGCCCGCCAGATCGGCGGGATCAACCTGCGCACGTCGATGGCCTTCTTCGAGGACATCGCGAAGCTCCGGGCGGCCCGCAAGCTCTGGTGCGACCTCCTGCGCGGGCGCTACGGGATCGAGGACGAGAAGGCGCTGCGCCTGCGGATCCACGTGGTGACGGCGGGCTCGGCCATGACCTACCCGCAGCCGCTCAACAACATCGTGCGCGGCACGCTGATGGCGCTGGCGGCGGCCCTGGGCGGGACCCAGTCGCTGGGAGTCTCGGGCTACGACGAGGCCCTCTCCATCCCCTCCGACCACGCCCACCAGATGTCGATCCGGATCCAGCAGATCCTGCAGCGCGAGTGCGAGGGCCTCGTCGACGTGGCGGACCCGCTGGGGGGCTCCTACCTCGTGGAGCACCTGACCCGGGAGCTGGAGGAGCGGGCCTGGACCTTCTTCGAGGCCATCCAGGCCCGCGGCGGCTTCGTGGCGGCCCTCGACGACGGCTGGCTCCAGCAGCACGCCATCGACAACCAGTTCGCGGAGACCGATGCGCTCGCGGCGGGCGAGCGCGAGGTGGTGGGCGTCAACTGCTTCCCAGAGGACGTCTGCGGCTTCGAGATCGACGGCTTTTCGGGGGGAGCCGACGCCTGGGAGCGCGGCATGAAGCGCCTGGCGGAGCTGCGCGCCAGCCGCGATGGCAAGGCCAGCGCGGCGGCCCTGCGCCGGCTCGAGGCCGGCTGCCGGCGCGGCGAGAGCATCGTGCCGCTCATGCTCGAGGCCGTGGCCGCTGACGCCACGATCGGCGAGATCGGCGAGGTCTACCGCCAGGTCTTCGGCACCTGGGAGGCGCCGCTCGCGCTGTGAGGGACCCGGGCCGGCCGCGCCGTGTGCTGCTCGCGAAGACCAGCTTCGACGGCCACTGGCGCGGCGTCATGGTGGTGGCGCGGGCGCTCCGCGACGCGGGCTTCGAGGTGGTCTTCCTGGGGCAGGCGACCGGCGCGGAGATCCTGGCGGCCGCCGAGCAGGAGAGCGTCGATCTCGTGGGGCTCAACATCGGGGGCCGGATCGAGGTGGCGGAGCGGGTGGTGGAGGCGCTGCGCCAGGAGCAGGCCGCGCTCCCGATCCTGGCCGGGGGCACCATCCCGCCCTGGGCGGCGAAGCGCCTGGAGGAGCGGGGCGTCGAGGTCTTCCCGCCCGGCTCGGCCCTCGCCGAGATCGTGGCCGCCGCCGAACGCCTGACCTCCTAGGCGGGGACGTTCCTTGCGTTTTTTCGTTTCGGGGGGCCACCCTGTGCCGGATCGGCCCGGTCCCCGCCCCGAAACGAAAAAACGCAAGGAACGTCCCCGTTACCGGCCTGCGGCGCCGATCCGGCGCCGGCCGCGGTTGATCTCGCGCAGCTCCCCGAGCGCGCCCTCCGCCACCTCCGCGCCGGGCGCGACGTCGCCCTCGGCCCGGAGCTCCGCCAGGTCCACCCAGCGCGCGTACACGGCGCGCGTGCGCTCGGTGATGATCCCGGCGTGGAGCAGCGTCTTGATCAGCACCCGGAATGCGTTGGTGCTGCGGCTCATGGCCTTGCGTCGGACCTCGTCGGTGAAGGACTCCGCCACGGCACCCTCCACCCACTTCCAGTCGAGGCCGAAGCGCGGGTAGAGGGCCTGCTTCTGCTCGGGGCTCATCAGGTTCCCGAGCAGGATCTGGAAGTTCCGGGCGGCCCAGTCCTCGACGCGCCGGTGCTCCTCCTCGCTGAGCTTCGGCACGGTGCGGCGCGCCCAGATGCGCCCGAAGCGGTGGTGGAAGGCCTCGTCCGTCATCACGAGCTGGATCACGCGGCGCAGCAGCGGGTCGCGCGTCTTCGAATGCATGGTGGCGAAGGCTCCCATGGCGAAGCCCTCCACGATCATCTGCATGCCGACGAGCTTCTTGTAGACCTCCGGCGCCACGATGATCTCGTGCATGAAGCCCGCCAGGGACCGGCCCGCCTCCAGGGGCTCGCCCCAGCGCCGCGCCACGTAGCGCGAGAAGGCGTTCACGTGGCGGGCCTCCTCCCGGGCCTGGTTCGCCGCGTACTCCTGGGCGCCCGGGTCGAGGAGCACGTGGCACAGGCTCGCCGAGAGCGAAAGCGCGCCCTGCTCGCCGTGCAGGATCTGGGAGAGGCTGAAGCGCGTCAGCTCGTTCGCGAGGCGGATGCGCTCGCCCTCGTCGAGGCGCTCCGCCACCTCGCAGTTGAACTCCGGGTAGAACTCGGGGGGCATCAGGCACTCGCTTGCCAGGTCGAAATCGCCGGCGTAGTCGACGTAGGCCGGGTCGCCCGGATCCCAGAAGTGGTCCTCGGTCTGGGAGATGATCTCGTCGAAGGCGTCGCAGCGGCGCCCGTAGCGCTCCACCCGGATCATGGCGGGGAAGTCGTCGCGCTCGACGGCCTCGTAGGCGGGGTCGCGGGTGATGTGGTCGGCCATGGCTCCTCCGGGCGGTCGGTGGGCCGTTGTCGCCCCCCTACTGAATCGGATCCCGGCGCCGCCGGCCAAGAGCCCGAAGTCGATGGGCGGGCGGAGGCCGTTCCCCGCGGGGTCCCCCGTCCCCGCCCCCCGATCCCCACAGAGCTTCGTCTATGCTCGGCGGCATGAGGCTTCGGGACCGCACGGCGCTCGTCACGGGCGCCGGCTCCGGCATCGGGCGCGGCATCGCGCAGGTCTTCGCCGCGGAGGGCGCCCGGTTGGTGGTGAACGATCTCTCGGAGCCCGCCGCGCGCGAGACCGCAGCGGCGCTCCCGGGCGGGGCCCCGGCCGGGCATCTGGCGCTGCGGGCCGACGTGGGCGATCCAGCCCAGGTGCGCGCCATGTTCACGGAGGTCGAGGAGCGCTTCGGCGGCCTCGACGTCCTCGTCAACAACGCCGGGATCGAAGACGGGATCCGCACCACGCTCGGGGTGAGCGACGAGGCCTTCGAGCGCATGCTGCGCGTGCACCTCTTCGGGACCTTCTACTGCACCCGGGCCGCCGTGGCGCTGATGGCCCGCGCGAAGCGCGGCGCCATCGTCAACATCTCGAGCGTGGCCGCGCTGATGGGCGGCGGCATGGTGCACTACAGCGCCGCCAAGGCGGGGATCCTGGGCCTCACGCGCGCGGTGGCCGCCGACGTGGGTCCGCTCGGCATCCGCGTGAACGCCATCTGCCCCGGCTACATCGAGACCCCCATGACCGAGGGACTCGGCCGCGAGCACGCGGAGCGCGCGATCGCCCGCACCCCGCTTCGGCGGGCCGGCCAGCCCCACGACATCGCCTCCGCCGCCCTCTACCTGGCGAGCGAAGAGAGCTCCTTCGTCACCGGCCAGTGGCTCTCCCCCAACGGCGGCATGCTGACGATCTAGGCCGGGGGGGCCTCCCAGGTCGGCGCGCGGCCCGCGGCCCGGATGGAGCGCCAGCGCCAGGGCGAGGCCAGCTGGGCCCAGTAGCCCGTGGGGAAGCCCGGCAGGTCCGGGATCCCGATCTCCTCGGGGGGCGCGAGATGGCGCGGCCAGAGGAAGGTGCCGAAGGCGAGATCCCAGACGATCAGGTTCGAGCCGTAGTTGGTGTTGGCCAGGGCGGGATCCGGAGCGTGGTGCCAGCGGTGGAGCTCCGCCATCGAGAACACGTAGTTCAGGGGCCCGAGGCGGACCGCGACGTTGCAGTGCTGGAGGAAGCCGAAGACGGCGGTGAAGAGCGCGAAGAGCCCCTGGACCTCTGCCGGGCAGCCGAGCAGCACCAGCGGCAGGAGCCCCAGCAGCGTGTCGAGCCCGATGTCCAGGGGATGGAAGCGCGCGGCGTTCAGGAAATAGAGGCGCGGCGCGCTGTGATGGGTGGCGTGCAGCCGCCAGAGCGGCTCCCACTCGTGCATCATCCGGTGTCCCCAGTACTGGAAGAGCTCCGCCACCAGGAGTGCCAGGGGAAGCTGCGCCAGCCAGGGCCAGTGGTCCGGCCAGAGCGAGCCGCCCACCCGCTCCCCGAGCCACGCCGCGCCGGGCAGGAAGGCGATCGGCGCGAGCGCCTGCACGAGCCGGGCGGTCCCCGCCACCGGCACCGCGTGGGCCAGATCGACGGCCACGTCGCGGTGCGAGCGCTGCCACGACCGCAGGTGCGGGAAGGAGCGCTCGGCGCCGAGGATCACCAGAACGGCCACGGCGGTCGGGACGCCCACGGCGACCGGAAGGCTCGCCCCGCCCGCCAGCGCGCCAACCGCTCCCAGGAGCGCCCCGCCCAGCACGAGGGGAAAGAAGGCGATGGAGAAGAGCGGCGCGAGGCGCGACATCGTGAGATCCCGTCGGGCGGCCATGCTACCAGAAGGCCGCCGGTTTGATCCTCGCGACGCGGGCGTTGTAGGGTCTTCGGATGGCCCGGGGGCACCTGGCGCGGGAGCGGCCGAACGCGCTGGGCCTGGTGCTGGCGCTGGGGGCCTTCCTGGGCGCGCTCGCCTGGCTCCAGCTCGGCTTCCCGCGCCTCGTCGATGGCGACAGCTACTTCCACGCGCGCGCTGCGCAGCAGCTGGCCGAGCACGGGATCCGCACGGAATTCCCGCAGGCCGCCTTCAGCACCTGGCGCGACCGGTACAGCGACAAGGACTTCCTGTTCCACCTCTTCCTGATTCCCTTCGTCGGGGAGGAGGCGTCCCTGCGCGGCGGGAAGATCGCGGTGATCGCGGCCGACGCGCTCCTGCTCGCCGGGTTCGGCCTGGCCCTCGCGCGCCTGCGGGTCCGGTTCGCCGCGCTCTTCGTGCTGCTCTTGGCGAGCGCCGACCCGTGGCTCTGGATCCATCTGCTCGCGCTGCGCCCGCACCTGCTGGGGCTGGCGCTCCTGCTCCTCGAGATCGCGCTGGCCCTCGAGGGGCGCTGGAAGGCCCTGGCCGCGGCCAGCGCCGCCCACGTGCTGGCCCACACGTCGTTCCTGCTGCTCCCCGCGCTGCCCCTGGCGCAGATGGCCGCCGCGGGCCTCCGGCGCGAGCCGCTCCCCTGGAGGCCCGCCGCCGGCGTGGGGCTCGGGATCGCCGCGGCGTCGCTCCTCCACCCGTACTTCCCCAACAACCTGACGATCGCCTTCGACCAGGCGGTGGAGGTGGCGAGGAGCGTGGCCGGCACGCGCCCGGAGCTGCCCCGCGACCTCTTCGGCTCGGAGCTCCTCCCGATGACCGCCGCGGGCCTGCTCCAGGTCTGGCCGGTCTGGCTCGCGGCGGGTGCGGGCCAGGCCGCGCTGCTCCTGCGCTGGCCGGCGCAGTCCCCCTCCCGGGAAGCGCTCTCGCTCGCCGGCCTGGCGCTGGCGCTCCTGGCCGTCTGCGGCCTCGCCAATCGCTTCGCCGCCTTCTTCCTGCCCGTGGCGGCCCTGGCGGCGGCGCGCGCGTGGAGCGAGCTCGCGGGTGCGGCGCCCCTCGCGGCCCTGGCGCGGCGCCCGGCGGCGTGGGCCGGCGCGCTGCTCCTGGCCGCCTGCGTCCTCTGCGGGCAGCTGCGCGCCTGGCCCGGGGCGGTGCGGGCCAGCCTCCTCCGCCTCTCCCACCCGGTCGAGGACGCCCGGGGCGCCGTGGCGTTCCTGGAGCGCCGCGCGGCGCCGGAGGACGTCGTCTACCACAACTTCTGGATGCCCTTCGCGGCGCTCTACTACTTCCGGCCCGACGGCCGCTACATCGAGGCCCTCGATCCGATCTTCCTCTACCGCTTCGACCCCGAGCTCTTTGCCGGCATGCTGGCCGTGTATCGGGGCGAGGCCCCCGACCCGCACCGGGTGATCGCGCGAGATTTCGGGGCGCGCTTCGTCTTCGTGCGCAAGCTCCCGAGCGAGCAGGCGATGGCGCGCGGGATCGCCCGCGATCCGCGCTTCCGGCGGGTCTACGACGACCCCGGGGCCAGCGTCTTCGAGGTGGCGCCGTGAAGCGGTGGATCCACCGGTCGTCGCGGGGCGCAGGGGCCCTGGTGGCCGCCCGCGCCCGGGCGAGTCGGCGTGGGGCCGCAACGACCAGGCCCCTGAGCGAGCGCTGGCGGACGATCCATCGGGCTCGGTCGCGGACCCGGGCCCGGGGGGAGCACGCTCCGGCGCCGGCTGCTGCCCGATGTCAGCCGCGGCGCCCGGCCGCGGGCGTGTACCAGATGGGGGAGGTCCAGGCCCGCTCCTGGACGACCTTCGGCACCGCCGGGTCGGAGCAGGCCGGCGGGCGCTCGCCCTGCGGCAGGCTCAGGCACTGGAGGGCGCTCCAGCGGCAGCTCGGCGCCTCGAGGACCCGGGCGTAGTAGACGGCGCGCCGGGCCGGGTCGAACTCCGGGTCCTGCCACACGGCGCAGAGCGAGCCGGCCCCGCGGCCCCGGGGCTCGCAGGTCGCCGGGTCGACGCCGGCTCGCTCGGGAGAGGCCGCCACGTCGAAGATGCGCTGGCGGAAGCGGCCGTCGGGATCGGCGCTGAGCTTCACGATCTGGAGCCGCTCGAGGGGGAGGGAGCGCACCTGCCGGGAGCCCGGATCGCGCTCCGCCGCCGCCACGAGGATCGGAGCCCGGGCCCCCGCCGGCCGCGGCCGGAGGTCGCCTCCCATGGGCACGCCGCGCGCGTAGCCCTGGGCCACCAGGTCGGCGTGCATGCAGAGATCCCCGGGGTAGTCCCAGCCGCCGAAGAGGCGCGGGCGGATCCGCGTGCCGCTGGTGGCGAAGGTCTCCCGGCTCCGGAGCGCATCGAAGAGGGCATCGCGCGAGTTCTCCAGCGCCCAGACGCCGGCGAGGCCGCCGGGATTCGGCCGCGCCGGCGGCACGATCGGGTCGGAGGGGTCCGAGAGCCGCTCCAGGGGCGTGAGCTCCCCCTCGCCTCCGGCGCCCTCGTAGGAGGCCTCCTCGGTGTCGCCGGGGGTGCCGTTGTGGGTGTCGGTGCTCCCGATGAAGCCGAGCTTGTACGGGTTCACCCCGAGGCGCTCCTCCTCGCGGAGGCCCTCGGCGAGCGCGTAGCGGGCGAAGTCGAGCCGGGAGGTGCAGCCGCGGTTGGCCATGGCCCCGGCCCCCGCCGTCTCGCCGCAGTCCGAGGTCTCGGCGGGCCGGAACTTCTCGAAATCGCAGTCCTCATCGGCGTCGCCCGTCACGCCCCGGAAGCCGTTCCGGCACTCCGATTCCCCCTTCACCTGCATCATCTCGACCAGCGGCTCGAGGCGCCCACGCACCCGCGCCCGGCTGGCCTGCTCGCCCAGCGGCAGGTCGCGGTACTCGACCGTGAACATGCGCCCGTTCGACAGGTTCGGGTTGTGGGGGATGGCGAGGACGTCGCAGCCCGTCCCGGCATCCAGGCAGTCGGCGGCCAGCGCCTCCCAGAGCAGGCGCGGCTCGCTGGCATCGAGCCAGCTGACCGGGAGGGGCGGCACGCGCTCGTTGCGGAAGATCACGTTCCGGTGCGTCTTGCTCATCTGCGGCGTGTACGAGTACTCGTAGGCCACGAAGCTCGTGAAGCGGCAGGCGGGTGACCGGTCGTAGGCGGCCTCCGCGGCGGCCTGCGTCTCTTCCCAGACCGCGGCGGTGGCCGGCTCGCAGCCGGTTCCGTCTTCGCCGCAGAGCGCCCGCACGCGCCGCGGCGACGCGACCGGGAAGCCGTCCACCAGGACCACGGGCCCCGCGGCCTCCGAGAGCGCCCCGAGGCGCGAGCCGTAGAGGCCCTGGCCCGCGACCTCGCCGCGGTAGAGGCGGCAGGGCTGCGACGCGAAGGCCGCCGAGCCCGGGGTGACGCAGAGCCGGACCTCGCCCAGCCACTCGGCGTGGTCCGTCACCGCGGCGAAGTCGAGGGGCCGCTCGAGCTGCACGGTGCGGTCGCCCACCAGCGGGATGGGCTCGCCCCGGGCGAAGCGGTAGGCCTCCACGGGGGTGGTGCGCACGCCCTCGGTCCAGACGTCCATGGAGTAGACCGTATGGACGTGGAGGTCTCCGAAGTAGGCGCTGCGCAGCGGGTGGCGCTCGGCGCAGGCGGCGCGGGACTCGCGGTACTCCGCGGCGGTCTCCGCCGGGGGCCTCGCGGGCGCCGCACCTCCGCCGGGCTCCGCGCAGTCCGCAGCCAGGACGGCGGCCAGGGCGACCAGGCCCGCCCCGGGCCCTCCCCTTCGAGCTGCCCGCATCTCGGGATTCCCCCTCCGGCTGGCGCCGCGTCTTCGAGCCGGGCGCATCTTACCAGAGAGGGGCACCCCGTTACGGTGCCTTGCAGGGGATGGTGCCGGCGCAGGAGAGCCCGGAAGGGCCCGGCGCGCCCCAACGCCGTGCCCTCAGGGAGCTGAAGTCGTCGGCGCCGATCACGCCGTCGGCGTCGGAGTCGAGGGATCCGCCGTAGCGCGCGTTGGAGCGCCTGCTCCCGAAGCTCCTCCGGAGGCGACGCAGGTCCTGGGGATCGACCGCGCCGTCGTTGTCGAGGTCGGCGTCACAGGCGTCGCCGAAGCCATCGCCGTCCCCGTCGCGTTGCGTCCGATCGGCGGCCTCGCTGCAGTTGTCGCAGGCGTCTCCCACCGCGTCCCCATCGCCATCCTCCTGGAACGCGTTCGGCGTGAGAATGCAGTTGTCGTCGCAGCCCTCCGTGGCTCCTCCCTGGCAGGGGGCGTCACCGGCCCTGCCGCTCCCGTCCCCGTCGTCCGGGGCGCCGTCCCCGTCGGCATCGGCGGGCGGGAGCCCGGCCTGCGATCGGAAGGACTGCACGTGGCGACAGAGCTGGGGGGCGGCGAAGCCGCACCAGTTCCTGCGCCAGGCGCGGTGGAAGTCGTCCGCTGCCTCGTCGACCTCGGGCGTCGCGGGATCGTCGCCCACCCGCCCGTCGGAGCCCGGCTCGACCGTCGCGTCGAAGCAGTCGCGCTCCAGCCGGCCGGCGGGGTCGAGCTGGCCACAGGAGGTGATCACCAGGAGCATCAGGAGGTTCCACGAGGCGGCCGCGAGCTCGCTCTGGAAGATCTCGGCGCTCCGACCGGAGGGATCGAGGCCCAGGAACTCCTGTTCGAAGTTGCGCGAGAAGACGGGGCAGGGCTTGCCGTCGTCCGGGCCAGTCGGGTCCGCAAAGCAGCCAGCCGTGGGGTGCCAGAGGGTCTTGCCGCCGTTTCCGACCGGGAGCGAAGACCGCTGCTCGCCGCGGCGCGCGTCGGGGAGCTCGCAGTGCGACAGATCGACGGGTGTGCCGTCGAGCCGCACGGCCTCGAGCTCCCGTCCCCCGATGCCGGCGGGGTCGAGGACGCAGCCGTCGAGGGCGGGATCGTAGCCCTGCTGGAAGACCACGCGCAGCCTGGTCGGGTCGCTGAGATCGAAGGGATTCGGCCCGAGGCCGGCCTCGCCCAGCTCCGCGGGGGTGGCGATGCCTCGGCAGCCGGGCAGGACGATCGGGAGCCCGCCTGCGCCGCGCAGGCAGACGGGCTCGGCGTCGAAGCCGGCGCGGCGGGGCCTTACGAGAGCGCGGGCCGCGCTGGTCCAGGGTCCACCCGGGTAGCCACTCCGCCCGATGGTCCCGGTGCCCTCGGAGCCCGGCCACGACTCGATCAGGGCGCTGAGCTCGGGCGGGAGCCGACCGTCGTCGCTCGCCGGGGCTCGCAGCGGAGCGAGGAGCGGGAGCAGGGAGCCGAGCAGGCACAGCCCCCTTCGGCCGGCGCGCCCCCTGCGCGCCGGCTCCGAGCGGCCGGGCGGGCTGGAAGATCGGCCTCTGGGTGCGCCCACGGCTAGGGGACCTCCCCGCTCCGGTGCTGGGCGGGAGAGTCTCACACTTCGCGGGGGAGCGAAACCGGAAATGCGACGGACCCAGGCGCCGGGGCTCGGGCGGAAGTGGCATCCTTGACGCGGCGATGGGTGGGACGTCCTGGCAGCGCCGGTTCGCGGACGAGGCGGGCTGGCTCACGCGCTTCGCCGTGCTGCGCGGACTGGGCTTCGTGTACGCGGTCGCCTTCGTCTCGCTCCTGAACCAGCTGCTTCCGCTGCTGGGGGAGGAGGGCCTCACGCCGGTGGGCCCCTGGCTCGAGCAGATGGCCCGCCGGCTGGGAGCGCGGGGGCCCCTCGAGGGCTTCCTCGCCCATCCGACGCTCTTCTGGATCGGCGCCTCGGACGACTTCCTGCTGGCGGCCTGCGCCCTCGGGGCCGCGCTCTCCGCCCTCGTGCTCTGCGGCTATGCCAACGCGCTCGTCATGGCCGCGCTCTGGCTCCTCTACCTCTCCTTCGTCCACGTGGGCCAGCACTGGTACGGATTCGGCTGGGAGATCCAGCTGCTCGAGACCGGCTTCCTGGCGATCTTCCTGTGCCCGCTCCTCGACGGGCGGCCCTTCCCGCGCTCGCCTCCGCCGCGGCCGGTCCTCTGGCTGCTGCGCTGGCTCACCTTCCGCATCATGCTGGGGGCCGGGCTGATCAAGCTGCGCGGCGATCCCTGCTGGCGCGACTTCACCTGCCTCGTCTACCACTACGAGACCCAGCCGGTACCGGGACCGCTGAGCTGGTACTTCCACCACCTCCCGCTTCCCGCGCATCGGCTCGGCGTGGCCTTCAACCACGCGGCCGAGCTCCTGGCGCCCTGGCTCCTCTTCGGCCCGCGCCGGCTCCGCCACGCGGCGGCGGGGCTGATGGCCCTCTTCCAGGGGCTCCTGATCCTGAGCGGGAACCTCGCCTTCCTGAACTGGCTGACCCTGGTCCCGGTGATCGGCTGCCTCGACGACGGCCTGCTCCGCCGCCTGCTCCCCCGCCGCCTCGTGGCCGCGGCCGCGCGGGCGCGGGCGGCGGCGCCACTCCCCACGCGAAAGGCGGCCGCGCTCCCCCTCGCCTACGCGGCCCTCGTCGTCGTCCTGAGCCCCGCCCCGCTGGCGAACCTGCTCTCGAGCCGCCAGATCATGAACACCTCCTTCGACCGCCTGCACCTGGTCAACACCTACGGCGCCTTCGGGTCCGTGGGCCGGCACCGCGACGAGATCGTCCTCCAGGGGACGCGCGACCGGGAGATCTCCGATGCGACGGACTGGCGCGAGTACGAGTGGAAATGCAAGCCCGGAGATCCGCAGCGCCGCCCCTGCCTGATCACGCCCTACCACTACCGCCTCGACTGGCTGGTCTGGTTCGCCGCCATGTCGACTCCGGAGCGGCACTCCTGGCTGGTGCGATTCGCGGGCAAGCTTCTGGAGAACGATCCCGGGGCGCTGAGCCTGCTGGCCGGCAATCCATTCCCGGACGCTCCGCCGCACGCGATCCGGGCCGAGCTCTACCGCTACGAGTTCAGCGACCCGGGAGATCCGAGCGGCGCCTGGTGGCGGCGCCGGCGCCTGCGGAGCTGGCTCCCTCCCGTGTTGACGCGCGCTCCGGATTCCGAGTAGGGTGGCTGGATGCGCGCAAGCACGGAGCCCGTCCCGATCGGCATCCTCGACGACACCCCCGATGGCATCGATCGCACCCTCTTCCAGCGCGCGCTGGACCTGGCCTTCGCGCGGGTGGCGCAGGGGCAGCGTTTCGGGCGGCCCTTCGAGATCCTCTACGAGCGGGTGGAAGGGCTCCCCTGGGGCAGCGCGCGGGCCGTCGAGGAGGGCTTCGCGGCCCTGGTGGAGCGCGGCGCCCTCGTGGTCCTCGGGCCCGCCATGGGCGACAACGCACTCGTCGCGACGGAGCTCGCGGAGGCGGCGGGTGTGCCGACGCTCAACTGGGCGGGCACGGAGGAGGCGCGCAGCGAGTACATGTTCCACCTTCAGGTGGGCTCCCACGAGGAGGAGCCGGTGGTCCTGGCGCAGCACCTCCTGGCGCGGGGCCTCGGGAGCGCAGCCCTGATCTTCGAGCGCTCGACCATCGGAGCCCGCTACGCGCGCTTCTTCGACGAGGCCTGCCTGGCAGCGGGCATCGAGCTCGCGGCGCGGGTCGGGGTCTCGCCCTCGGCCCGAGACCTTTCGCCGGCGCTGGCGACGGCGGCGCGCGCGGAGGCGCAGGCGCTCGTCTATCTGGGCCTCGGGGTCTCCTTCCCGGCCCTGGTGGAGGCGCTGCGGCGCGCGCCGGTCCCGGGGCCCCGGCTCTGCAACTCCTGCGGGATGTTCGGCTGGATCGACCCCGCGCGGGCTCGCGCCTTCGAGGGCTGGACCTACGTGGACGTGGTCTCCGAGGAGAACCCGGTGCTCGAGGCCGTGGGCAAGCGCCTCGGCGTCGACTTCGCGCGTGGTCCCCACGTGGCCTGCTACCACGACCTGGCGATCTTGGCCGCCGAGGGGCTCGCGCGGGCCCCCGAGCTCACCACGCGCGGGCTGCGCGACGGGCTCGAGCGCATCAAGCTCCTGCCCTCGGCGCTCGGCGCCCGCGGCACCGTCCTGGGTTTCGGAAATCAGGAGCGCAGCGCCCTCAAGGGCTCCTACCTGGTGCTGCGCTCCTGGCGCGGCGGGCGCTCGGGGGAGCTCGAGCCCGTCTCGCCGGGGGCGGCCAGCGCCGCCGGCGCCTGAGCCCGGAGCGAGCGTTCGAGCGCCGCGATCATGCCCCGGTAGGCCGCCTCGAGCTCCCCGTGCACGCGGGCGAGCTCGGCCTCCGGGAGCTCCGGGGCGTCGAAGCGGCAGCTCCAGGAGACGCGCGCGCGCCCCGGCCCGGCCTCCTCCACGCGGACGGCGGCCCGGTAGTCGCGCCCCGGCATGGGGCCCGAGAGGATCGAGTAGCGGAGGCTGCGGGTGGCCTCGTCCAGGGCGTCGATGCGCTCGCGGAAGGCCATGGTCCCCATGTCGAGGGTGCGCACGGCGCCCACGCCGCGGCCCTCGAGGCGGCAGGCCCGGATGCCGGGGCCCCACTCGTGGACGGAGCCCACGTCGGCGAGCCGGCGCCAGACGGCGTCGGCGCCCGCGGCGATCTCCTCCACGACTCCGCAGCCGGCCATTTCCCTCCTCCATTCGCCCAACCCGCGTCCCCCCTCCTAGTGTAGACTGGCCCGGTGCTGCTGCGGGATCGGCGCGCCATCGTGACCGGCGCGGCGGGGGCCTCCGGCTCGGCCGCGGTGCGCGCCTTCGTGCGCGAGGGCGCCCAGGTGGTGGCCCTCGACGTGGACGACGAGCGGGGCCGCAAGGTCGTGGCCGAGCTCGGCCCCGCCGCGAGCTATCTCCACTGCGACGTCGCGAGCCGGGCGGAGGTCGACGCGGTCTTCGCGCGCGCCGTCGCGTGGCTGGGCGGGCTCGACGTCCTGGTCCACGCGGCCGGCATCTGGAAGGGCGGGCGACCCGCCGAGGATCTCGGCGACGCCGAGTGGGACGAGATGTTCACGGCCGTGGTCGTCGGCACGCGCAACGTGAACCAGGCGGCCTTCCCGTATCTGCGCGAGCGCGGCGGCCGCATCCTCAACTTCGGCTCTGGCTCGGGGATCCGCGGCCAGCGCGGCGCCGCCCACTACTCGGCGGCCAAGGGGGCCGTCATGGCCTGGACGCGCACCATCGCGCAGGAGTGGGCGCGCCATGGCATCACGGCCCATTCGATCGTGCCGGCGGTGCGCTCGGCCATGCACGAGTCGTACCTCTCCGGCCTGACCCGCGAGGGGCGCGAGGCCCACCAGCGCGCCATGCAGCAGGCCATCCCGCTCACCGGCGACTCCGGCGACGCGGACCGCGACCTCGCGCCGGTGCTGGTCTTCCTCGCCAGCGACATGTCCCACTTCATGACCGGCCAGGCCATTCCCGTGGACGGCGGGATGGTCATGCTGGGCTAGCGCCCGCGAGGGCTGCGGAGGCAACCATGGCCACCATCGACGCCGACGGACACGTCCTCGAGCCCGAGGACCTGTGGGAGCGCGAGCTGCCGGGCTCGCTCCGCGACCGGGGCTTCAGGATCCGCTGGAACCCGGCGACCGAGCAGGAGGAGGTCTTCCTCGACGGCGAGCTGATCCTTCCGGTGGGCCTGGTGGGGGTGGGCCTCGCGGGCCATCCCTTCACGGACGTCGGGAAGGGGGTCCGCTACCGGGACCTGATCCCGGGGGGCTTCGACCCGGGCAAGCGTCTCGCGGACATGGACCGCGAGCGAATCGATGTGGCCGTACTCTACCCCTCGGTGGGCCTCTTCCTCGAGACGGCCCGGGACCCGGTCCTGGCCGAGGCCTGCTGTCGCGTCTACAACGACTGGCTCGCCGACTTCTGCCGCCGCGACCCGGGGCGCCTCGTCGGCGTGGCAGGCATCCCGATGCAGGACGTGCATGCCGCCGTGCGCGAGCTGCGGCGCGCGGTGGGCGAGCTCGGCATGCGCGGGGCCTTCGTCCGCCCCAACCCCTGCAACGGACGCTCGCTCCACGACCCCTACTTCGAGCCCTTCTGGGCCGCGGCCGAGGAGATCGGGGCGCCGATCGGGCTCCATCCCTCCGGCGCCCCGGACCTGCCCGGGGCGCTCACGGGCCTTCCCATCATGGACGTGCCCATCGTGGGCCACCCGGCGAGCTTCTTCATCGACGACTTCGTGGGCTTCTCGCAGCTCGTGTGCGGCGGGGTCCTCGAGCGGCACCCGCGGCTCGTGGTCGCGATCCTCGAGGCGGGCGGGGGCTGGCTCCCGCACTGGTTCGACCGCTTCGACCACTTCGCCGAGGTCTACGCCTGGACGAACCCGGGCCTGAAGCTCAAGCCGAGCGAGTACTTCGCGCGGCAGTGCTACGTCTCCTTCGACCCGGACGAGCGCTCGCTGCCCTACACGCTCCCGTTGATCGGCGAGGACCGGATCGTCTGGGCCTCGGACTACCCGCACCTCGACGCCACCTACCCGGGCGTCGTCGACGAGCTCGACGAGCACCTGGCGAAGCTCCCCGCCTCGGCTCAGGAGAAGGTGCGCGGCGAGAACGCCGCCCGGCTCTACGGGCTCGGGGCCCCCGCGTGAAGAACGGCCGCCTGCTCCACTACTCCCACTGCGTCTCGGACATCGAGCGCTCGCGGGCCTTCTACACCGACGTGCTGGGCTTCGAGGTGGCCGAGGAGGTCGAGCTCGACGAGGAGAAGACCGGCGGCGTGATGCAGGTCCCCGGCTGCCGCTTCCAGGGCGTCTTCCTGCAGCGCGACGGCATGCGGATCGAGCTGATCGGCTTCAGCGAGCCCGCGCCGGAGCCGGCCGCGCGCCGCCGGGCCACCAACGAGATCGGCCACTCGCACCTCTCCTTCTACGTCGCCGACCTCGACGCCGAGATCGAGGAGCTCGCCGCGAAGGGCGTGCGGGTCGAGAGCCGCACCCGGGTGCCCGCCGGGCTCGACACGATCTCGATCCGCGATCCCGACGGCTTCCTGGTGCGGCTGATCCAGACCCCCAGCCTGAAGCTCGTCCCCTACGAGCGCTGAGCCTTCCGTGGGCGGAGCGGGGAGGCTCCCGGGGAAGGTCGCGATCCTGACCGGGGCCGCCCGGGGGCAGGGCGCCGGCGTCGCGCGCGCCTTCGCCGCCGAGGGCGCTGGCGTGGCGCTCCTCGACGTCCTCGACGAGGCCGGTCAGGGGGTCGCCCGGGAGATCGCCGCCGCCGGCGGCCGGGCGCTCTACCTCCACTGCGACGTCTCCCGCGAGCCCGACGTGGCCGCCGCCGTGGAGCGGGTGGTCGCGCACTTCGGGGGGCTCGACGTCCTCTACAACAACGCCGCCATCCAGCTGGGCTTCGGGCGCAGGATCGCCGAGCTCCCGGTGGCCGAGTGGGAGCGCACCCTGGCCGTGAATCTCACCGGTCCCTTCCTGTGCGCGCGAGCGGCGCTCCCCCACCTGATCCGCCGCGGCGGCGGCTCCATCCTGAACGTCTCCTCCCACGGCGCCTTCCAGGCCTTCCCCTCCGGTGTGGCGGACTACGCCGTCTCGAAGGGCGGGCTCGTGACCCTCACCCACTACCTGGCCTCGGAGTACGGCGAGCGCGGCATCCGCTCCAACTGCATCGCGCCCGGGCCGATTCCGACGGAGCTGAACCGGAAGTTCCTGGGGACGCCGGAGGGGCGCGCGCAGACCGCCGCCTGGATCCCGCTGCGCCGCGTGGGCGAGATCGACGACGTGGCCCGGGCGGCGGTCTTCCTGGCCTCCGACGCCGCCCGCTGGATCAACGGCGCGGTCCTCCCCGTGGACGGCGGGATCGTGATCCAGTGAGCCCTGGCGCGCGCCCCGAGCCCCAGGCGAGCCAGGGATCCGCTCTCTACGACGGATCGACGCTCGCCCTGCGCCGGTGGAGACCAGCCACGCACAGCAGGAGGAGCAGGACGCCCAGGCGTCCCCAGGGGCTCAGCGCCGGTACGTTCGCGCCAATGCCGTAGCAGGGAAACCCCGCGAAGTAGACGAGATTCGGTGATTCGGCGTCGCGCGTCATGAAGAGCAGCCGGTCGGAATCGGAAGCTCCGAACTCGCCGCATGCGGCCTGATCCACCACCGCGATGCCCTCGAGATTCCCCGACGGCATCGCGCTGTCGAAGAGGTTGATCGTGTCGATCCTCCCCACGGAAGCATTCGAGCTCAGGATCGAGATCTCGAGCGAGTTGCCGATCGAGGAGTTGTGCCACACGAACATCCTGCCGGTCGTGCGGTCGAAGTGCAGCCCGGCGATCTCGTCCGCTGCGGTGAGGAACGAGCCGTGGTTGATGAAGTCGTCCGACGTCTCCGGATTCAGGTCGAACACGTGCAGACGTCCCTCGAGTTGATGGCCCACGAACATCAGTCCGCCCATACCCTTGGTGCTGCCCGTGAAGGCGCTGCCGTCCGGGAAGCGGAAGCCGGCGGTGAGCAGCTGGGCATCGGGTACGAACTCGAGGCCCTCGGCCCCGATTCCCCCCGGCGTCTCCGGCGGCAACGCGTACCCGTTGTTCGTGACCTCGAGGTTCCAGACCGCGTGAACCGTGGGCGTCCCGCCGATGTTGGTCACGCGCGCGATGCGGCCCTGGGTCTCGGAGAGCAGGTAGATCTCGTCTGCCGCCGAGTGGTCCACCTGCGCGCAGGCCTCGATGTCGCCGCCGATGCCGATGCCGCCGGGGAGTACCAGGGTCCGGAGCAGGACGAAGCTCCCCGTGCCCAGGTCGTACCCGTACTCCCAGAGCTGCCGGTTCTGGCGCACGACCCAGAGCGACTGGCTCACGGGATTCCAGGTCGCTCCGCTCAGGTCGGCGGTCGCGCCCGTGATCGGGATCGAGGTCTCGGAGCCGCCGGGCCACGGGGAGGCGACGGCGAGCGAGGAGTCGAGCAGGAAGGCTGCCGTGACGAGCATCCCGCGCAAGAGAGGTCGATCAGGTTCCGTACAACGCATCGCACGGCGTCGGCAGGGGAGAGCGGCCCGCCCGCAACAGTGTGGGATCCAGGATACACCCACGGGCGGCCGGTGTGGGGGGATTTCCCGGGGGCGGGGGGGATCTCGATCGGACTTCCGAACGGTTGAGTGGCGAAGTTGCACACGCGAACGAGCGCGACCGCGGCCTGCCGGATCCCGGCGTCACTCCCGCGTCGGCTCGAGTCCCGTGAGGCCTCCCAGGCGGGGGAGCTCGTCCCCGACCACGACCCAGTCGGCCCGGTCGTCGTAGTAGATGTGGACCTGCGGGGGGCGATCGATCGGGCCGTCCAGGTTGGCGAGCACGACGTCGACCTGGTCCGGGTGGCGCGTCGACTCGCAGAAGAGCGAGCTCCCGCAGCGTCGGCAGAAGGAGCGCGCGCCGTGGTCGGACGAGGGGTAGCGCGTGAGCTCGGACTGTCCCGCCTCGACCGTGAGCTGGGCGCGGGGGACGCCGATCCACGTCACGTACCCGGCCCCGTGATTCCTCCGGCAGAGGGAACAGTGGCAGTGGCCGCAGAAGAGGGTGGGGGGCTCGATGGCGAAGCGGACCGCTCCGCACAGGCAGGATCCCGAAACGCTGCGCTCGGATGCCATGCGTTCTCCTCGAAGCCGCGGGTCGAAGCGCGACTCCCGCCGCGCGGGCGCCGGACCGGAGGGTATCACGGCGCGGAGCCAGCCGGGCGCGCATTCCGGCAGAATCAGGAGTAGGATCCCGGGTCCGGCAACGCGTTCGAAGCGAGGGGAGAGATCATGCGCACCCGGCACGTCGTCCTGGTCCCTCTGTCCGCCTGCATCCTCGTGGCGTGCGAGCGCGGCGAGCCGGCGGCCTCATCCACCGCCGCGGGCGAAACCCCTGCGGCGGCTGCGACGACGCCCGAAGCCCCCGCGCCCGCGGCGGCGAACCCGCTGCGCGACGCCTACTTCGGCGCCGTGCACGTCCATACCGGCTTCTCCTTCGACGCCTTCACCAACGGCACCATCTCGAGGCCGGGCGACGCCTACGCCTGGGCCCGGGGCAGGCCCATCCAGGCCAACAAGGCGGGGCTCATGATCCAGATCCAGACGCCGCTGGACTTCTATGCGGTCTCGGATCACGCGGAGATGATGGGCGTCTTTCCGCTCATGGCGGACCCGGCGAGCCCGCTCGCGAAGCTGCCGATCGCCGCGCGCGTCACGTCCAAGGACCCGAACGAGGCGCTCCAGGCGTTCGCCGAGATCCTGAGGGACATGAGCGCTGGTGAGCTGGACCCCGCTTTCACCGATCCCGCGATCAGCCGGAGTGTCTGGAGCGAGATCGTGAAGACGGCGGACGCGCACTACGAGCCGGGCCGTTTCACGACCTTCCCGGCGTTCGAGTGGTCCTCCAATCCGAACAAGCGGAACCTGCACCGCGTCGTCCTCTTCCGCGACACCCGGAACGTGCCCGAGATGGCGTACTCGGCGTTGGACTCCGAGCGCCCCGAGGACCTGTGGCAGTGGATGGCGGCGCAGCGGAGCGCTGGGGCGACGCTGCTGGCGATCCCCCACAACGCCAATGCGAGCGATGGGCTGATGTTCTCGTTGCAGGGGACCGATGGAACGCCGCTCACGCCGGACGGCATCCGCACGCGTGCCGGCAACGAGCCCTTGTACGAGATCTCCCAGATCAAGGGCACCTCCGAGACGCATCCGACGCTCTCGCCCAACGACGAGTTCGGCGGCTTCGAGATCTGGGACTACACGCTCTCGGCCGACGCCGAGCGGCCCACGCGCCGCGAGGGCAGCTACGCGCGCCGGGCGCTGCTCGACGGCCTCGGCCTCGCGCGGGAAGGCAAGGGGAACCCCTTCGCGTTCGGCTTCATCGGCGACACGGACACCCACAACGCCGCGGCGTCGAACGAAGAGGACAACTACACCGGAAAGTTCGCGTTCGAGACCGACCCCCGGCACCGCCTCGAAGGCCTCCCCGGACAGCCGCCGGCCCAGGTCCAGCAGATCCGCGAGTTCAGCTCCGGCGGCCTCGCCGGCGTCTGGGCCGAGAAGAACACGCGGGAGGCGATCTACGACGCCATGCTGCGCAAGGAGACCTTCGGGACCTCGGGCCCGCAGCTGCGCGTGCGGGTCTTCGGAGGCTGGGACTTCACGGACGCGGACGGCAGGCGCCCCGACTGGGTTGCTGCCGGCTACGCGCGCGGCGTGCCGATGGGCGGGAAGCTCGGCGCGGCGCCCGCGGGCGGCCGCCCATCGTTCGTGATCAAGGCGGCGAAGGACCCGAAGAGCGGGAACCTCGATCGCATCCAGATCGTGAAGGGCTGGGTGGACGCGAGCGGCGAGAAGCACGAGGCCATCTTCGACGCCGCCTGGAGCGGGGACCGCAAGCCCGACCCCGCGACGGGGAAGCTCCCGGCCGTGGGCGACACGGTCGACGTCGCCCGGGCGGCGTACGCGAACGCGATCGGCTCCCCGGAGCTCTCCGCGGTGTGGACCGACACCGCCTTCGATCCCGGGCAGCACGCCTTCTACTACGTGCGCGTGCTCGAGATCCCCACGCCGCGCTGGAGCACGCGCGACGCGGCGAAGCTCGGCACCGGGATCCCGGAGGGCCTGCCCGCGACCATCCAGGAGCGCGCCTGGAGCTCGCCGATCTGGTATTCGCCGAGCTAGCCAGGGGCCCGTCAGCGTCCGATGCGCGCCAGCACGGCGCGCGCCGTCGTGGAGAGGCCCTCGGGATCGGGCGCCCGCTCGAGGGCCCGGGCCGCGCGGCCCCGGCCGCTGGTGACATCCCCGCGGGCGCCGGCCCGCCCCCCCGCCTCAGAGGCGCTCGAGGATCGTGCCGGTGCCGAGGCCCCCGCCGCAGCACATGGCCACGAGGCCGTAGCGGGCGCCGCGGCGCTCGAGCTCGTGGAGCGCCGTCGTGACGAGGCGGGCCCCGGTGCAGCCGGTCGGGTGGCCGAGGGCGATGGCCCCGCCGTTCGGGTTCACGCTCTCGGGCGCGGGGCCGAGCTCCTTCTGCCAGGCCAGCACCACCGAGGCGAAGGCCTCGTTCACCTCGCAGACCTCGAGATCCTGCATCGAGAGGCCCGTGCGCTCGAGGAGCTTGCGGGTGGCGGGGATCGGCCCCTCCAGCATCCGGACCGGGTCGCAGCCCACGAGCACCGAGTCGACGATGCGCGCCCGCGGACGCGCGCCGAGCCGCGCGAGGCCCGCCTCCGAGGCCAGCAGCACGGCGGCGGCCCCGTCGGAGACCTGGGACGAGGTGCCCGCCGTGTGGAGCGTCTGCCCGGCAACGGGCTGGAGCGACGCCAGCTTCTCGAGCGAGGTGGCGCGCAGGCCCTCGTCGCGGCTCACGCGCGCGTTCTGGCCCGTGGGCTTCTTCTCCGCGTCGAGTCCGGGCGCCACCACCGGCACGACCTCGCGCTCGAAATGGCCGGCGTCCCAGGCGCGCCGCGCGAGCTCCTGGCTGCGCAGGCCGAAGCGGTCGGCGTCCTCCCGGGTGATTCCCCAGGCCTTGCCGACGAGCTCCGCGCCGCCGAACTGGGAGGTGAGCTCGTAGTGCTCCAGGTAGCCCGGGGGAAGCGGCGAGCCGCCCTGCATGGCGGCTCCGAGCGGGACGCGGGTCATCATCTCGACGCCGCAGGCCAGCACCACGTCCTCGAGACCCGCGGCCAGGAGCCCCGTGGCGAGGGTCGTGGCCTGCTGGCTCGAGCCGCACTGGGAGTCGATGGTGGTGGCGGGGACCTCCTGGGGGAGACCGCGGGCGAGCCAGGCCGTGCGCGCCAGGTTGAAGGTCTGCTCGCCCACCTGGGAGACGCAGCCGCCCACAACCTGGCCCACCGCGCCCGGGTCGACCCCGGCGCGCTCCAGGGCCGCCTGCTGCACGATTCCCAGGAGCTCGCCGGGGTGGAGCGTCGAGAGCCCGCCCCCGCGCTTCCCGATCGGGCTGCGCACCGCTTCGACGACGTAGACGGGGTTCACGGCGGGTCCTCCGGGCACGAACGCTAGCGCGTCACTCGTCGCGGGGCCCCGGCTGCGGCGGCTCCGCGGGCTCCCAGCGCAGGGCCAGGAGCTCGTCGAAGATCGGGCCCAGCGCGAGCCGGCTCGCGCGCAGCGCGGGCGCCTCGGGCGCCCCCCGCACCAGGAAGAGCTCCAGGGACGCGAGGGGCGCCTCGCGCACCGCGTCGGGCAGGAAGAGCGAGAAGGCGTGAGCGCCGCCGCCCGTCGGGAGCGCCGGGGCCACCGCGCGGATCCGCCCGCCGACGGAGGCGACGAGCTGCGGGAAATCGCCGGCCTCGCCGCCTTCGCGCAGGAGTCCGGCCAGGCGCACCGGCACGCGGCCATCGGCCTCGAAGGTCTCGCGGGCGAGCTCGATCGGAATCGGCGCCCCGGCCTCGCGCGGGAGCTCCGCCACCGGCCGTCCCAGGAGGCCGCGCCGCGGCCCGTAGCCGAAGAGGCCTGTCGGGAGCTCGCCTCCGAAGCGCGCGAGCTTCCGGTCGAGGCTGGCGCGGCTCTCGAGCGCCGCGCGCGGCAGCGAGAGGCGCTCGCCGCGGGTCGTGACTGCAGTGGCCGCCGCGCGCGCGGGCGAGGCCGGGTCGAAGGCCGAGCGCCCGTCGGTCGCGAAGGGGAGGGGAGCCCCCAGCAGGTCCGCGATCGAGGGGAGCACGTCCACGCTCTCGACGAGCCGCGGGTCCACGCGGGGATCGCGCTGCCCGGGTGCCTTCACCAGCAGCGGCACGCGCAGCAGGTCTTCCAGATGGCCGTGCCGGACCTCGACGGCGCGCCGCCGCTCGCCGGGCCAGAAGGAGGCGCCGTGGTCGGCGGTCACGACCAGGAGCGCGCGGTCGTAGAGGTCGCTCTCGCGCAGGCGCGCCAGGAGCTCCCCCAGGAGCGCATCCGCGAGGGCCACCTGGAAGAGGTGGCGCGCCTGCCCCTCGGCCGCCCAGCGGTCCTCGGGGCCCCAGCGCGTGTCGCTCTGCCGGAGCCCCGGCGTCCAGCGTTCCCCGGCGTAGGCGTGACCCGCCGCGGTGTACTCCCAGGGCACGTGGGGAAGGACCGCGTGGAGGAAGGTGAGGCAGGGCCGCGCGCAGGGGCGGATGCCCGCGACGAAGCGCCGGAAGTCGCCGACCCGGTCCTGCGCCCAGCTGCGCTGGAGAGCCCGCAGCGCCGACCCGTAGCCCACCCAGTCGTCGCCGACCGGCGGCAGGCGCGCCGCGAGCTCCCCGGGCAGCGCGAAGTGGCCGAAGAGGATCGCGAGGTCGGAGGCCAGCAGCCGCAGCCGCGCCCCCGCGCCGCGCGGCTCCGGCGAGGCGGCGTGGGAGGGGAGCAGGAGCGTGCGCGGCTCGGCCCCGTGGATCTCGTAGCGGGGCGCGAGCCAGCTGAGGAGGTTCTCCGGATAGTCCGCCGCCACCGGCAGCCGTGCCGGATCGGGATAGCTGCCGGTGAGGAGCGCGGGGAGCGCGAGCCGGGTGACCCCCGCCACGGCGGCGGCGCCGGGGAACCAGGTGGACTCGCGGGCCAGCGCGGCGAAGCTCGGAAAGCTCCCGGCGTCGATCTTCTCCTCGGCATCGAGGAGCGAGGCCAGCGGGAGCTCGTCGAAGACCACGAGCACCAGCGGCGCCGTCGCGGCCGCGGGCGGGAGCGCGGGCCGCGCCGCGGCGGGGCCCCGGAGCTTCTCGACGGCCGGGCTCGTGAGGAAGCTCGCGCCATGGACGACCGGCGCGACGCAGAGCGCGGCGGTGAAGAGGCGCAGGGGCGCCGAGCGCCGCTGGGCGGCGGCGAGGAGGAGCCCGCCGAGCCCCGCGAGCCCGAGTGCCAGGGCGCCCGGAAGGGCCGGCATTCGCGCCAGGGGCGGGAGCAGCGCCAGGCTCCCGAGGAGGGCCACGAGCACGAGGTGCACCGCCCGGCGCAGCCACTCGGCCACGAGCCCCACGAGGCCTTCCAGGCCGAAGAGCAGGAGCGGCGGCAGCAGGAGCAGCGCCGCGGCCAGCGCCACGAGCGCCGCTCCGGTCGCGCGGTGCGCCACCAGGAACTCGGGCTGGGCGCGCAGCAGGCCCAGCAAGGGGCCGAGCGCGAGTCCGCCGAGCCCCAGGAGCTGGAGCAGGGCGAGCCAGCGGGGAAGCCTCTCGCCCGCCGCCCTCACGCGATCCGCACCCCGTCCTCGCCGTGCGCCACGAAGGCGCACGCGCGGCCCTCGAGTCCGGGGTGCTCGGCTGCGAAGGCCGCGAGCACCCGGGCGCGGGCCGCCTCCGCCTCCGCTTCCGCCACCAGCGCCACGCAGCAGCCGCCGAAGCCCGCCCCGCTGAAGCGCGCGCCGAAGACCCCCGGCGTGGCCTCGAGGATGCGCTGAAGGCTCGCGAGCTCGGGGGAGCCCGTCTCGTAGTTCTCCAGCGAGCTCTGGCAGGACTCCCGCATCAGGGCGCCGAAGGCCTCGAGATCGCCGCGCCGCCAGCACTCGACGCCGCGCAGCACGCGGCGCCGCTCGCTCGCGAAGTGGCGCGCGCGCCGCTGCAAGGTCGGGGGGAGGGCGGCCCCGTGGTCGGCGAAGACGGCGTCGTCGAGGTCCCCGAGGAAGCGGGTCGCCGGAAGGCCCGCGCGCAGGGCGAGCGCGGCGGCGGCGGCGCGGCACTCCTCCACGCGCCGGTTGAAGTCGGTCCCGACGAGGCTCCGGGCCTGGCCCGTGAAGGCCACGAGGAAGGCGTGGGGCGGGGCGGCGGGGCCCACGGGGACGCGCTCCCAGCGCGCGGCCGCGGTGTCGATCCGGACCAGCGCCCCGCGCCGGGAGGCGACGATGGAGGCGGGGTCGAGGATCCCGCTCTGCACCCCCACGTGCTCGTTCTCCGCCCGGCGCGAGAGCGCCACGAGCTCCTCGGGGCGGAGCGCGAGGCCGTTGCGCGCCGCCAGCGCCGTGAGATAGGCGAGGAGTACCGAGGAGGAGGAGCTGAGCCCGGCGCCGGGGAGGCTGCCCTCCACCCGGCCCACGAGCCCCACCGGCCGCGGGCCCAGCCGCTCGCGCAGCGCGCGGACGGCGCCCTGGGCGTAGCGCCCCCAGGCCGGCAGCTCCGGTGGCTCTGCCCCGGCCGGGGCGGCGAGATCGAGCCGGACCTCGCCGGGGTAGTTCCCGCTCTCGAGGACCAGCTCCGGGCCCGGGGCCGGCGCGAAGGCCAGCGCGGTGAAGGCGTCGATGGCCGTGCCCAGCACGGGCCCGTGCTGGTGGTCCAGGTGGGCGCCCAGGGGGCAGATCCGGTAGGGGGCCAGCGCCACGCGCACCTCGGCGCGCGCGAGGCCGCCGCGCGCCAGCAGCTGCTCGCGCTGCGCCTCGATCCAGGCGGGAGTGCCGGGCCCCACGAGACCCTGCCGGTCCGGACCCCGCCTCAGACGCTGACCGGGACCGAGGTGAAGCCCCGCACGTTGCTCGAGTGGACGTAGCCGAGCTCGTCCTCGTGCACCTCGTAGCGGGGGAAGCGCCGGTGCCACTCCTCCAGGGAGATGCGCCCCTCGAGGCGCGCGAGGGAGGCCCCGAGGCACAGGTGACGCCCGTAGCCCAGCGCGATCTGGCGCTCGATCCGCCGGTGGATGTCGAGCGCGTCCGGATCCGGGTACTCGCGCTCGTCGCGGCAGGCCGCCCCGGTGACGAGGATGACCCGCGAGCCCTTGGGGATCACGCGGCCGTGGAGCTCCACGTCCCGCGCGGTGATCCGGCCCTGGTACTGGGAGGGCGGGTCGAGGCGCAGGATCTCCTCGAAGGCGTTCGGGATGACCGCGGGGTCGCGGGCCAGCTCCGCGCGCTGCTCCGGGTAGTGCGAGAGGTGGTAGATGGCGTTGCCGAAGAATTTGGTGAGGGTCTCGTTGCCCGCGCTCGAGAGAAGCGTGCAGAAGCCCAGCAGCTCGTCCTGCGAGAGGCGCCGGGTGCGACCCTCCTCGTCCTCGAGCTCGGCCTGGATCAGCGCCGTCATCATGTCGTCGCGCGGGCGCTTTTGCCGCTCCTCGAGGGCGCGCTGGAAGTACTCGCGGGTGCGCAGGCCCGCCAGCACGGACTCGGGCGGCGGGGCCTTCTCGCCGGGCGTCCGGTGGAGCTGGGCGTTCGACCACTCGCGCACCTGGTCCCGGTCCTCGGCGGGGATCCCGAGAAGCGTGCTGATCACGTCCATGGGAAAGCGCGCGGAGAAGTCCGCCACCGCGTCGAAGCGCCGGCGCCCGACGAGCCGGTCCAGGTGGCCCGTCACGATCTCGCGGATCCGCGGCTCGAGAGCCGCGATGCGCCGGGGCGTGAAGGCCTTGCTCACGAGCCCGCGGTTCAGCGAGTGCTCGGGGGGATCCATCGCGATCATCATCGGGATCGGCACCGACATCTCGATCGAGGGCCCCGCCGAGGAGCTGAAGGTCTGCCAGTCGAGGGTGGCGTCCCAGACGTCCTGGAACCGGGTGAGGGCGAAGAAGCCGATCGATGGGTTGTGGTAGACGGGCGCGTGCTCGCGCAGATGGCGGTAGGTCGGGTAGGGGTCGACGTGGATCTCGTAGGAGAAGGGGTCGTATTCCATGGGGGGCCTCTCGCGGCAGATGCTACCGCCCGCGCTCGGGCGGTGCGATGCGCGGCAGGAAGCGCAGGGCGAGGCCCAGGTTCTCGAGCGGGCGGTGGCGGTTGAAGATCTTTCGCTCCAGGACCTCGAGGGTCGCGAGCTGCTCCGCCACCCAGGGGGGCGCCTCGCCGGCCAGGACGGCGCGCCGGAAGAGGCCCGGGCCGAGACCCTCGCCGGAGGCCTCCGCCCGCTCGGCGATCCGCGCCAGGTCCTGCGCCATGCCGGGCAGCCTGGGCTTGTGGGCCGGCCTTCCGGGGGGCGTCTCCACCCGGGCCAGCACCGCGTCGGTGAGCCCGTAGGCGATGATCACCCGCTGGTCGAGCGCGCGGTAGCCGTCGGCGCACCAGCGCGTGACGTACACGCCCCGATAGGCGAAGCGCGGCTGGCTCTCGCGGAGCGCGCGCAGGCTCGCCGGGTCGATCCCCTGCGTGGTGCTCTCGCCGTCGCCGATGCGCCAGCGGTGGTAGGCGGCGTCGGTGATCTTTCCGACCGAGTCGCCGCGCGCCGGGCCCAGCCAGGGGTTGCGCCCCAGCTGGGGCGGGTAGAGGCTCAGGAAGAAGGCCGCGACGGCGGCGCCGAGAACGGGAGCGGTGGCGCGCGGGGCCCGCGGGGCGAAGCGGCGCAGGGCCTGCTCGGGCAGGCCGGCCCCGGCGAAGAAGAGCAGGCAGACCGGGAAGGCCAGGTAGCGGTAGTGGATGGGGGCCCCGCCGATCCGCACCACGTAGAGCGCCACCGGGAGCGCGAAGAGGAGGAGTGCGCCCCGCAGCGCGAGCCGGGCTTCGCCGCCGCGGGCGGAGAGCGCCAGGGCCAGGGTGAGCAGGGCGGCGGCCAGCGCACCCAGGTGGTAGGGGCGCGCCGTGTCGCGCAGGTAGGCCAGGCCCTGGCCCCAGTCGGCCAGGTCCTTCAGGTAGAAGGTGTTGGGGAAGAGGTCCGCGAAGTAGAGGACGCGGAAGCCGAGCCAGGCCCCGAGCGGGAGCCCCATGGCGAGTCCCAGGAAGACGGGCGGGCGTCCCGTGCGCCGCCAGGCCCACGCGAAGGCCAGGCCGAAGGGCACAAGGAGCTCGTGGCGGACGAGCGGCGAGAGGCCCACCAGGAGCTGCCAGCTCCGCGCCGCGGGGAAGAGCGCGAAGAGGGCGTAGCCGGCTGCGGAGAGGTGCACGAGGGGGCTCTCGAGGCCCGAGGAGAACCAGGTGGGGACGGCGTAGAGGAGACCCAGCCCCGCCGTGGGCAGCGAGAGCGGGGCGCCGGGCGGCGAGAGGGCCCGGTTCACGCGCACGGCCAGGGCCCAGAAGAGGGCGTAGCTCGCCAGCGCGAGGAGGAGCACGAGGTCGCTCCAGCCGAGGCCGCTGGCGCGCAGCGGGATGAGGAGCAGCGTCCAGAGCGGGCTGCTGAAGCCCTCCACGTACTCACCGGCGTTGTAGACGAGGCCGAGCCGCAGGAAGAGCAGGTTGTCGACGGTGCGGAAGTAGACGAAGGCGTCGTCGAGCAGGAAGAAGTAGCGCCAGACGAGGATCAGGCCGATCGCCAGCCAGGCCCACTCGAGGGGGTGGGCGCCCGGGGTTCGCGGCTCCGCGGACACGCGGCGCTCAGCGCCGCCGGCGGCGCTGGCTGGGATCGTCGAGGGCGGGATTCGGGTTGCGCGTGTCGCGGGGATCGACCGCCGTCCCCGGAGGCACCAGCGCGTCGATCCGGTCGAGGACCTCGCTGGGGAGCCCCTCGTCCCCGAGGTGGGCCAGGAGCTCCTGGGCCTGTGCGAGGGTGCGCGGTCCCAGGATGGCCGAGCTCACCGCCGGGTGCTCCACGGCGAAGGCCATGGCCAGCCCGACGAGCGAGAGGCCGGCCTCGGCGGCCAGCGCCTCGAGCTGCGCCACGAGCTCGTATTTGCGCTGCACCTCCGGGCGGCGCTCGTCCCAGCGCCCCGTCGCGCCGAAGACCCCCGTGGCGCGGCTCCCCGGGGGCGGGGCCTCGCCGCGCCGGTACTTCCCGGTGAGCCAGCCGCCGCCCAGCGGCGCGTAGACCATGACCCCCAGGCCGTAGCGCTGGCACGTGGGAAAGACCGAGCCCTCCGCCGCGCGCGAGAGGAGCGAGTAGAGGCACTGCTCGCTGCGCACGCGCACGAGCCCGCGCCGCTCGCAGGTCCACTGGGCCTCGACGATCGTCTCGGTCGGCGTGGCCGACATCCCGATCGCGCGCACCTTGCCCTGGTGCACCAGGTCGCCCAGGGCGGAGAGCGACTCCTCGAGGTCGGTGGCGAAGTCGCGGCGGTGGAGCTGGTAGACGTCGATATGGTCGGTCTCGAGGCGGCGCAGGCTCTCTTCCACGGCCCGGACGATCCAGCGGCGCGAGCCGCCCCCCTCGTTCACGTCGCGGCCGGTGGGAAAGAAGCACTTGGTGGCGAGCACCACGCGGTCGCGCCGCCCGGCCACGGCCTTCCCGAGGATGCGCTCCGACTCGCCCGCCGAGTAGGCGTCCGCCGTATCGACGAAGTTGATGCCCGCGTCGAGGCAGGCGTGGACGATGCGGACGCACTCCCCCGCGTCGCGGTTTCCCATGGCCCCGAACATCATGCCGCCCAGGCAGTAGCGGCTGACCTGGATCCCGGAGCCGCCGAACGCGCGGTACTCCACGGCGCTCCCCTCCCTTGAACTCCGCTCGCCTGCGGCTCGCTGCGCGCCCTCCGGGCACTTCCTGGGACTCCGCTCGCCTGCGGCTCGCTGCGCGCCCTCCGGGCACTTCCTGGGACTCCGCTCGCCTGCGGCTCGCTGCG
>Ga0187892_10002080_pt1 | contig 42065 bp, 42 predicted proteins | sample MA1701073metaG_FD_139345 | JGI IMG/M metagenome (GOLD analysis project Ga0187892, IMG submission 139345) | Bio-ooze microbial communities from a basaltic lava cave in the Kipuka Kanohina Cave System on the Island of Hawaii, USA - MA170107-3 metaG ... | reverse complement strand
CGTGTGACGCTCGGAGGGCATACTGGATTTTGTACAACAAACCAGACTGTACCCCAACAAAAAATCGCCTACCAGGCGAATCGGCCTAGCTCGGGGGGACCGGCCTTAGAGCGGAGTTATGGATGGGGACGCGGTGGGGACGGCAGGCCCATGAGCGTGTTGGGGAGGGAGGGGGTCCAAGATGCCGAGCATCCCTACCCGACGAGACCGTTGCAGAGGGACGGCTGCTGTGGGCGCCACCCGTGCGCGGCCGATAACGGGTCGAGCGCTGAACCCCCCACTTCTCCACGGGCGACAGGCGGCTTGGGCGTCATCTTGCCCCCAGTCAGTCGCGTGCGGGGCGGCTGGCCGCGGGCCCGACGCCGGTCTCTCGCCGCACGGATCACAAAGGCCTCGAGTGATGGCTTGAAGTCGGCGCGCGCGGGACGCAGGCCCGGCTCGCGGGAGGGGATCGCGTGCTAGAGTGGCGCGCGGGACGACACCATTGTCGCTGGAGGCTGCGATGACCTGCTGCGCGCCGGGACCCGGCCCTGATCTGTTCGACGTCCGGAAGGTCGCCGACGGCGTCTACGCGGCGGTGGCCGCACCGGCGTACAAGGTGAACTGACGGCTACCCGGAGGACTGGATCCGGACCCTCACGGCGCTCGAGCAGCTCGACTTCACGTCGATGATCATGGGCCACGGCGACGTGGCCGGAAAGGATTGGCTTCGCGTCTTCCGCGGCTACCTGGAGGATCTGGTGGCGGCGGTGCGCCAGGAGGCGTTGGGCGGCGCAACCCTGGCGCAGGTCCAGCAGTGGGTGCCCAATCACCTCGCGGCCAAGTACGAGGCCGCCTTCTCCCGGTATGGCGACTATCGGCCCTGGCGCCAGCTCATCCTCGGCAACATCGAGCGCGTCTATTCCCAGGTAAGCTAGGGCCCCCGGACGGGGCTTCGCCCCCTTCCGAACCTCCTCAACGGATGGGACGGGTGCTTCACCGAGGAAACAGGAGAGAGGAGAGAGGAGAGAGGTGATGATCGAGAATACGATTCTCCGGAAGAACCGGCGAGGGGTGAAGGCCGTGGTCCTCGCCCTGGGGTTCCCGTCGACGACGCTCGTGGAGCTGGCGGCGCAGGGGGGCTTCGACGCGATCCACCTCGACGGCGAGCACGGCGCCTTCACACCCGAGGCGGCGGACATCATATGCCGGACGGCCAATGCGCTCGGCCTCTCGGTGACGGCCCGCGTTCCGAACATCGCGCCGAACACGATCAACCTGTGGCTCGATCGAGGGGTCCAGGGCATCATTGGCCCCCACATCGAGACGGGCGCAGAGGCTCAGCAGCTCGCTGACGCCTGCTTGTTCCCTCCGGACGGCTGGCGCTCCTGGGGTGGCGGGCGGGGCACCGAGTTCAACGACAGCGTGAAGCTCGGCGCGGCCTACGACGGCAAGCTGGGCTTCGCCCGCTGGGCAAACGCCAACATGCTCGTGCTCGCCCAGATCGAATCGAAGAAGGGCTGGGACAATCTCGACGCGATCCTGAAGGTGAGAGGTCTGAACGGAATCACCGGCGGACCGAACGACTTCGCCGCGTCGCTCGGCCATCCCGGTGAGCCGGATCATCCGGAGCGCGTCAGGCTCACCGCGGACGCCGAGGCGCGCGCCCGCAAGGCCCGCAAGCGCGTGGCGTCGGACCTGACGGCGACGCTGACCGTCGAAGAGCTGATGCTCCGCACGGGCCGGGAGTTTGTCGCGGCGCACGCGAAGGACAAGGTCGGCCCACTGCGCCTGCGGTGACCAGCGGCCGGCGCTCACCTCCACCTGGGGGATCGTCTCGCAGGTCTGGGCTCAGGAGGGCGGCTCGCCTCGCTCTGCACGCCGGAGTACACCCCATCGCGGGGGACATGTGGAGAGGGCCGTCGAGGCCCCTCCGACTCATATCAGCGGCGGTTTCCGCTCGAACCAGGGGCGCGCGGCCTCGAGCTGGGCCGCGACGCGGAAGATGGTCGCCTCGTCGCCGTAGCGCGCCACGAGCTGAACCGCCACCGGGAAGCCGCTCGGGCTCCACCCGAGGGGCAGCATCATGGCCGGCTGCCCCGTGAGATTGAACCACACGGTGAACGGCGAGAAGGTGAACACCCGCCGCCAGTACTCGTCGACGTCCTCCATCATCATGTCGAGCCAGCCCAGCGTCACCGGGAGCGTGGCGAGCCCGGGAGTGAGGAGAAGATCGTACCGCTCGTGGAACGCCGCCATGTGCCGGCCGAGGCGATGGGCGGTCTGGGTCGCCCGCACGTAATCCGCGGCGGTGATCTGCTCGCCCTTCTTCCCGGTGGCCCAGGTGACACTCTCGACCTCGTCCGGCCGCGGCGGCCGCCCCGCGGTCGGATGGCTCGACAGGTTCACCACGGTGTTGGCGGCCGCCAGCGTCAGGAAGGTCGGGACGACTGCGGCCCGGTCGATCGGAGGGTCTGCCTCCTCGACGTCGTGACCGAGGTCGGCGCAGAGCCTCGCCGTCTCGGTCAGGGCCTGACGCGGCTCCGGGTCGATCGTCGCACCGTTGGGTGCAAACGAGGTGAAGGCGATGCGGAGCCGGCCGGGATCGGCGCCGGCCTCGTGGAGGAAGGGTCGCGCGGGAACGGGCGCCACGTAGGGGTCGCCCGGACCGGGTCCGGCGGTTGCGTCGAGAAGCGCAGCGCTGTCGCGAACCGAGAGCGTCACCGCGTGCTCGACCGCGAGCCCGCCGAGCCCCTCGCCGACGTAGGGCGCCATCGTGTTCCGCCCGCGCGTCGGCTTGAGGCCAACCAGGCCGCAGCAGGCGGCAGGCGCGCGGATCGAGCCGAAACCGTCCGTGGCGTGCGCCATCGGCAGCATGCGAGCGCCGACGGCCGCCGCGGCGCCGCCGCTCGAGCCCCCGGAGATCCGCGCAAGATCCCAGGGCGTGCGCGTCGGGCCGTGGAGCTGCGGCTCGCAGGTCAGGCTCAGGCCGAGCTCGCACGTGTTCGTCCGGCCGAAGATGACGAGACCCGCCCGCTTGAGTCGTTTGACGTGCTCGCTGTCGGCGGCGGGCGCCGGCGCGTCGACGAAGAACCGGGAGCCGCGGGTCATCCGGACGCCCGCGATCGACGCGGTCAGATCCTTCATGAGGAACGGCACCCCGCGGAACGGACCGTCCGGCAGGCCGTCGCTGATCGCGCGGCGGCCGTAGTCGTAGAGCGGCATCGTGACCGCGTTCACCGAGCGATTCCGCTCCTCGACCCGTTCGATCGCCGCCTCGAGCAGCTCAGCCGGCGAGACCTCTCTCCGGCGCACGAGGTCCGCGAGACCTAGCGCGTCGTAGCGTTCGTAATCCACGAACCCGCTCATCGGTCGCGCCCCCCGTCCGACTCAACCAGGAGCTTGTGGGGGTACACCCCGCTCCCGGAGCGACGGTTGTTCGAGCGCCGGCTCCGCTGGCGCAGTTAGGGCACCAGCGCCTGGAGCACCGCCGCTCGGAACACGAGCCGGTAATGCTGGCGCCGCACGGGTTCCTGAAACATCAGGATCGGAATCAGCTGCTCTTTCGGGTCGATCCAGAAGTACGTTCCCGCATAGCCACCCCAGAAATAGTCCCCTACCGAGCCCGGCCACTCCGAGAGCCCCGGGTCGGTGCGGACCGCAACGCCGAGGCCGAACCCGTACCCCGGGCCCGGAAGGTAGCCCGGGCCCATGGCAATTGCCCGGTCCACGTGGTTCGAGGTCATCCACGCGACCGTGTGTGGCCCCAGGATCCGGGCCCCATCGAGCTCTCCTCCGTTCAGCAGCATCTGACAGAAGCGCAGATAGTCCGGAACCGTGGACACCATGCCGTGGCCGCCGGCAAACCAGGACGTCGGCTTGGTGACGTCGATCAGCGAGGGCACTTGCCCAGTCTTCGGGTCGGGCTGGGGCTGGGCCAACCGGTGAGCCTCTTGAGGAGGAACCGAGAAGCCGCTGTTGCGCATCTGGAGCGGCTTGAGAATCCGGTCTGACAGGAAGACGTCGAGGGGCTGGTCGGAGGCAACCTCGACGACGCGTCCGAGAACGTCCGTCGAGTGGCCGTACTCCCAGGTCGTCCCGGGCTCGAAGTGCAGCGGCAGCTTCGCCAGAGCGACCGCGAAGCTGGCGTTCGTCCATGCGGTCTGGCTGTCCGCGGAGCCCTTGTACATCTCGTCGAGCGTGAGGCCCGCCTGCTTATACAGGTCCTTGACTGTCGACTTCGCGCCCAGGCTCGCGTACGTCAGCCCCGATGTGTGCCGGAGCAGATCCTGCACGGTGATCTGCCGCTTCGCCTTGTCCTCGCGGTAGGAACGCGCTCCCGTGGCGGGGTCGACGCTGTCCACGCCGACTCGCATCTCCTTGAATTCCGGAATGTACTTCGAGATCGGTTCGTTGAGGGCAAGTCGGCCCTCCTCGACCAGAATCAGTGCGGCGACGCTCACGATGGGCTTGGTCATCGAGTAGATCCGGAAGATCGAATCCGTCGCCATCGGGACGGCCTTGGCCTTGTCCTGCATGCCGAAGCTCCGATGGTAGGCGATCTTCCCGTTGCGGGCGATCAGAGCCACGACTCCCGGAAGCTCGCCCGTGGCCACGGCTCGCTCCAGCACGGCGGTGAGGCGGTCCAGACGCCCGGAAGAGAGGCCGACCTCCTCCGGCCTGATCTCGGGGAGGGCCCCCGCCAGGGCAGTCCCGGTGACAGCGGCGACGACGACCAGAGCCACGACGCGGCAAAGCGTTCGCACGATGTTCCTCCTTCTGGTGGTGAGGGTGGGGGCCTATTCTACTCGCTCGGAGTGTCGCCGACGGCTCATCGCGCTCACTTCTGTAACCCTCGGGCGAGTGTAACCCTCGGGCGAGCCGGCGCTCTCGTTCCAGGCCGAGGAAGAGAGCATCCTCGCCGAAACTGGCGGCCCCCAGGCGGAGCTTGGGTCTGGCTGCCGACGGACGCCCTCGGTCGAAAACCCTCCGGAGAGGGGTCAGGGGATCCTGACGAAGCCCTCCATCAGCCGGCGCGCGGTGCGGTAGACCGTGACGCGCCTGGCGATGGGGCCGGCTGAAACCTCGGCGGCGAGCGGGAGCACGCCCGACGGATGACCGAGCCGGATCTCGGAATCAGGGCTGCGGCTCGCCTGCGGCTCACCTCGCACGACCTCGGAATCAGGGCTCCGGCTCGCCTGCGGCTCACCTCGCACGACCTCGGAATCAGGGCTACGGCTCGATTCATTCGGGCCTCGCCGCGCCGCGCGCTCGCCGAGGGCTCGCGGCAGCGGCTCAGCTCGAAATGCGGGCTCACCTCGCACGACTTCGGAATCAGGGCTACGGCTCGCCTGCGGCTCACCTCGCACGACTTCTTCCACGACGGTGTCTTCGATCCGGGCCGCCACCGCGAGACACATGGCCGCCGTCAGGGCGAACGCGCGATGGCAGTTACCCATTGACATCACGCGCGCGACGACGTCGACCGCATGGGCCGAATACCGGGTGCCGTCGAGCGCCGTGAACGGCGTGGGCGGCGCCACTAGGGCGATCTTGGGAACCGCCGCGCTTCCCGCAATCCCCATGTGCTGGCCGGCGAGGGCGCGAATCCGCTCGAGCCGCGCGGTGAGGATCGAGCTGCCGTCGATCTCGGTCGGGGACTCCGTCCCGGTCGCGCCCAGATCGCTGGCACGGACGAAGACCATCGGGTTGGTCGCGTCCACCAGTGAGACCTCGATGCCATCGATCCGGTCGCGGGGCCGCCCCGTGGGCAGCAGGGCGCCCGTGACGGCGCCGCCGGGATCCACGAAGTCGAGTGCGATCCTCGCCCCCTTGCCAGCCACGCCGGGCAGCTCGAAGTCCCCGTCGACGGCGGCCTCGCCATCCTGCACCGGCACGTGGGCAATGATCAGCTTCCGCGTGTTGGTGTTGTGGATCCGCACGATCGTCTCGGGCTCGCGCGCCGCGACCAGACGCTCGTCGACCGCGAACGGTCCGACGGCCGATGAGCAGTTGCCGCAGTTGCCCCGGCAGTCCACCACGGCGCGGCCCACCTCGACCTGAGCGAATGTGTAGTCGACGTCGGCGTCGGGGTGGCTCGGGGGGCCGATGATGCACGCTTTCGAAAGCGACGAGATGCCGCCGCCCAACCCGTCGAGCTGGCGGGCATACGGGTCGGGGCTCCCAAGCGCGCGGAGCAGGATCGCGTCCCGCTCCGGCCCCGTCGGTGGAAGGTCGCGCGCGTGGAAGAAGAGGGCGCGGCTGGTCCCGCCCCGCATGTAGACCGCGGGGATCCGGCGCTGGGTCATGGTGAGGTGCGCTCCATGGGATTCGCCCGTCACAGTCTAGCAGGAAGCCGGAGAGCCGCCCTGGCAGGCCCTGGTGTTTCAGTATCAGCGCGACATATCAGCGCGACAGTGGAGCCGGAGAACGGGAGTCGTCCGTAGGGATTCCGCCCTGACGTCGCGGTGAAATCGGACGACGCGCTCGACGCGTGCCCGGCAATTCTTGCCCGCCCGCCATGGCTCTCCCCTACAGAACGTCGAGTCTGTCCCTTCGGCGGACGCGAGCGTCCTGGCATTCTCCTTGCCCCTCTCAGGGTCCGGGACATGGACGTCTTTGTCGCGCGCCAGCCCATCTTCGACCGATTCTGCCGGACGTATGGCTACGAGCTCCTGTTCCGATCAGGCTGGGACAACCGGTTCGACTCGACCGACCCGGCGCGGGCGTCCGTCACCGTTCTCGACACGGTTTTCAACGTCCTCGGAACCGAGCGCATCACCGGCGGCAAGCGTGCGTTCGTCAACTTCACGCGCGAAACACTCCTCGAAGGGTTCGCGACGATCCTGCCCAGCGAGCAGCTGGTGGTCGAGCTCCTCGAGGACGCCCCCCGGACGGTGAGGTCCTGGAGGCCTGCCGGGCCCTCCGGAAGCGGGGGCACCTGATCGCCCTAGACGATGTCGTGTGGGGAGCGTGGAGCGAGCCGCTGCTCGAGGTGGCGGACATTGTCAAGGTCGACTTCGCACTCAATGGGCCGCGGGAGCGCGGGCTTCTGGTCACCGAGCTGCGCCCGCTTGGCGTCAAGCTGCTAGCCGAAAAGGTCGAGACGTGGGCCGACGTCGCCCAGGCGCTCCGGATCGGATACCACTACCTGCAGGGCTACTTCTTCAGCGAGCCCGAGATCCTCGCCGGCAAGGATATCGAGGCATCGAAGCGGAGCCGCCTGCAGCTCCTACACGAGATCAATCGCGCCGACACCGATCTGGTCCGACTGGAGCAGATCATCAAGCGCGAGGTTGCCTTCACTCTCAAGCTGCTCACCCACCTCAACCGGACCGCGTTCGGGTTCTCCCAGCGGATCGTGTCTGTCCAGCAAGCGCTCCTCCTGCTGGGCGAGCGAGGGGTCCAGAAGTGGGCCTCGATGGTCGCATTGTCGGACATCGGCCGCGACAAGCCATTCGAGCTGGTCCTCGGCTCCGTCGTCCGCGCGCGATTCTGTGAGTGCCTGACCGGGCTCGCCGGCATGGCCGACCGCGCGCAGGACGGGTTCTTTCTGGGATTGTTCTCGATGCTGGACGCGCTCCTCGATCAGCCCATCAGGGAGATCGTCGCGCGCCTCCCGCTCGCCGAGGACGTATGCGCGGCGCTGCTCGGCGACGTCAATCGATTGGGACGGCTGTACCGGCTCGCCGTCGCCTACGAGCGGGGCGACTGGCCCGTGATGCTCGAGTCGTGCGCGACCCTCGGCGTCGACCCAGCGGCGCTGCCTGAGCTGTATCTCGGGTCCGTCGAGTGGGGCCACTCGACCGCGGTGCCCGACCAGGCCCGTGAGACAGCTCGTTGATGTAGCCCCTTGGAGATATCACCTCCAGCGAGACATTCACTGCTGGTGAGCCGGAAGGAGTGCCCTCACCTGCGAGAGGGCCTCGTGCGTCGGCGCTCACCTCGACGTCGTCCGTGACGTCCTCATCCGGGCATCCACAAGCGGGGGGTCCAGCCGACCTCCCGCCCCGCGGTGGCGCGCGACCTATCGCGTGCTCGTGCCCTTGGTGTAAGCCAGGACGCCGCCGGCCAGGAGGATGTCACGCTCGCGCGGCGTGAGGACGCACTCGGCGCGATGGCGGGAGCCGGTGCGCGCGTTCGCGACGGTGAGGCGGCCGCCGCCGGCGAGGGCGTGCCGCAGGTCCTCGAGCGTCAGCTGGTCACCCTGCTCGAGCGCGTCGTAGGTCGCTGCGTCGATCGTGAGCGGCGCGATTCCCCAGTTGATGAGGTTGGCCCGATGAATCCGCGCGAATGACCGCGCCAGCACCGCGCGGATGCCCAGGTGCATCGGCGCCACGGCGGCGGCCTCGCGCGACGAGCCCTGACCGTAGATCTCGCCGGCGACGATGACCCCGCGGCCGGCCTGCTTCGCCCGCGCCACGAACTCTGGATCGAGGTACCTGAACGTGAATTCGGCGATGGCCGGGACGTTGGAGCGGAAGAGCAGCGCGGCCGAGCCGCCGGGTGAGATGTGGTCGGTCGAGATCTTGTCGCCCACCTTCAGGAGGACCGGCGCGGTCAGCCGGTCGGGGACGGGCTCGCCGAGCGGCACATCCTTGATGTTGGGACCGCGAACGACCTCGACCGCTTCGCCGGGTGCCGCCGGAGCCACAAAGCCCGCGTCCGACGCGTGGAAGTCGGGGGGGAGTGAGAGCCTCGGCAGGGCTGGGCGCGACCGCGGATCGGTGATCCTGCCGGTCAGCGCCGAGACGGCCGCCACCACCGACGAGCAGAGGTACACCTCGTCGTCCTTGGTGCCGCTCCGACCCGGGAAGTTGCGGTTGAAGGCGCGGAGGCTCCGCGTCCCGTTCGCGGGCACGTGGCCGATGCCCGGGCAGGCGCCGCACGTCGGCTCCGAGATCACGACACCGGCCGCGAGCAGGTCCTGCACCAGGCCTTCGCGCGCCATGATTTCGAGGATGCGGTGCGAACCCGGGAAGAGGACGAACGAGACCGACGGGTGAACGCGCTCGGCGCGGACTGTCTGGGCGACGGACCACATGTCTTCCCACGAGCCGTTCGTGCACGAGCCGGCCATGACTTGGTCAATGGGTGTGCCGGCGACCGCCTCCACCGGGACCACGCGGTCCGGGGATCCGGGCAGGGCGATGAGCGGCGAGATCGACGAGAGATCGAGCTCGAGCAGGGCGTCGTACTCGGCCTCGGGGTCTGCCGCGATCGGCTGCCACTCGGCCTCGCGCCCGAGCCGGCGGAAGTAGTCGCGCGTCGTCTCGTCGCTCGGGAAGACCGACGTCGTGAGCGTCAGCTCGGCGCCCATGTTGGCGATGGTCATGCGCTGAGGCAGGGAGAGTGTGCCCACCCCCGGGCCCGTGTACTCGAAGATCTTGCCCGCACCGCCGCGGACGGTGAGGCGGCGGAGCAGCTCGAGGATCACGTCCTTCGCGGTGACCCAGGGGCGGAGCGCGCCGGTCAGCCGCACCGCCACAATCTCCGGCATCGTGAGGTGATAGGGCCCGCCGCCCATGGCCACGGCCACGTCGAGGCCGCCCGCGCCGATCGCGAGCATGCCGGCCGCGCCGCAGAGCGGCGTATGGCTGTCCGTTCCGAGCAGCATCTGGCCCGGAGCGCTGAAGGACTCGAGGTGGACCTGGTGGCAGATGCCGTTGCCCGGCTTGGAGAAGACCGCGCCGTAGCGGCGCGACGCCGTCTGGAGATAGCGGTGATCGTCGGAGTTGCGTGAGTCGACCTGGTAGACGTTGTGGTCGATGTACGTGACGGCGCGCGAAGGCCGAATCCGCGGGAAGCCCATCGCTTCGAACTGGAGAAAGGCCATGGTGCCGTTGGTGTCGGTCAGCAGCACCTGATCGACCGCGAGACCGATCTCCTCTCCGGTGACGGGCTTGCCCGTGACCAGGCGCGCCTCGATCAGCTTCCGGGCGAGGCTCCGGGCGCTTTGCGGACTAGGATTCATCGGCTCGCCTCGATCACTACCGGGCGTCGATCGGGGCCCAGGGCCGGCGCTTCGGGCCGACGTAGTCGGCGCGGGGGCGGATCAATCGGTTGTCGTCGTACTGCTCGAGCAGGTTCGCCGTCCAGCCGGCGATGCGGCCCGCGGCGATCACGGGCGTGAACAGGTCGACCGGGATGCCGAGCGAGTAGAAGAGCGGCGCCGAGTAGAAGTCGACGTTGGGAATCAGCCCCTTGGCGGCGTTGACCTTGGCGTGGAGCGCGACTGCCATGTCGTACCACTTGGGCTCCTTCGACTGCCGGCACGCCTGCTCCGCCATCGCCTTGAGGATGCCGGCTCGCGGGTCGCCCGCCTTGTACACGCGGTGGCCGAAGCCCATGAGCCGCCGCTTCCCCCCGAGCGCCGTATCGACGAAGGACTCGACGCGCTCCACCTCGCCGATCTCCATGAGCGTGCGCATGACCGCCTCGCCGGCGCCACCGTGGAGCGTGCCCTTCAGCGCACCCACCCCCCCGGCCACGGCCGAGTGCATATCCGAGAGCGTCGCGGCGACGACGCGGGCGGTGAAGGTGGAGGCGTTCAGCTCGTGCTCGGCATAGAGGGTGAGGCTCGCATCGAGGGCCTTGGTGTTGATCGCGCTCGGGCGCTGCCCGGTGAGCATGTACAGGAAGTTCCCAGCGTGGGACAGATCCTTCGACGGAGGTACCGGCTCCTGGCCGCTCCGGACCCGATGGTGGGCGCAGATCGCGGTGGTGAGTTGCGCGGTCAACCGGACGGCCTTTTGCAGATTTGCCGTGTGGGAGCTGTCGGTGGTGTCGGGATCGGACATGCCGAGCATCGCGACCGCGGCCTGGAGCGTGCGCATCGGGTCCGTGTCCCTCGGGAAGAGGCGGAAGGCGGCGACCACCGCGTCCGGGATCGGGCGCGCAGCGACCAGCTCGGCCCGCAGCTGTTCCAGCTCGCTCCGGCCAGGGAGCGAGCCATGCCACAGGACGTACGCGACCTCCTCGAACGTGGCCTCGCGGGCCAGGTCGCCGATGTCGTAGCCCTGATAGGCGAGCCGCCCATTGGCGCCGTCGAGGTCGCAGAGCTTCGTCTCGGCCGCGACTACTCCCTCGAGTCCTCGAATGAGTCCGCTTCCGTCACTCATGTCAGCCTCCGACGAGCTCTCGCCTCGGCCTGACTACCGGTGGACCGCCGCCCAGACCAAGATCACCAGCCCGATAGCGCCGAGGATACTCCGGACCCAGTGCCGTTGCCCCCACCACATAAGCAGCGTCCGGGCCGAGTCCTCGCGCGGCGGAACCCGGTCGAGGAGCTGGCGGTTGATCGGCATCATCGCGAGTAGCGTGAAGGGGATCGCCAGCCCGACCATGACGCCGCCGATTGCCCACGCCCACTCCGCACTGAGGATCGCCGCGAGCACGCCGCACACGAGGCTGAGCGCCGCCGCCGACGCCTGCCACGGGGCGGCCAGCCGGTACATCTGTCGAAAATGGGCGAGAGCCACCGTGACGCCGGCGTTCAGGCGGGCCGGGTGCTCGACGATCGAGATGTACAGCGCGCCGCCCGCGAAGATCGCGGCGCTCACCGTCGCGAGCCACTCGAGAATACTGACGACGCTCACCTCAGCGCTTGAATGCCCGATCGAGACGCGCCTCGATCAGGTACGGGCCGTCGCTGGCCAGGCCGCGGCCGAGCGCCGGCGCGACATCGGAGGTCTTCTCGACCCGCTCCCCCGGCACGCCGAGCGCGCGCGCCAGCCCGACGAAGTCGATCGGCGGCTGGTCGAGATCCATCCCGACGTAGCGGTCGTCCTGGGCCGAGAAGCCCTTGAGCGCAAGCGTGCGCTGCTTCAGGATCCGGTACGACTGGTTGTTGAAGATCACGAAGACGCCGGCGACGCCCTCGCGCGCCGCCGTCCACAGGCCCTGGATCGTGTACATCGCGCTGCCGTCGCCGACGAGGGCGACGACGGGCCGATCGGGGAGCGCGAGCTTGACGCCGAGCGCGGCCGGCAGTCCCCAGCCGATCCCCCCGCCGCGCAGTCCATAGAAGGACGTCGCGTCCTGACAGCGAAGCAGATCCCGGACGCCGAGCGCCGACGAGATCGACTCGTCGATGACCACGACGTCGGCGGGGAGCGTCTCGGCGATGGCGTTGACGAGCGCGAGCGGGTGCATCGGGACCGTTCCCGACTCCCGGCGCGCCCGCTGGGCCAGGTCCGCGAGCACGCCCTGCCGGGCTGAGCGCGCGGCGGCGATCCGCGCCCCCGCCTGGGGATGGCCGGTCGGTCCGGTCTCGCGCCGCACGTGCTCGGCCAGCTCGGGGAGCGTGGCCTTGGGATCGCCGTGGATCGCCACGGCTTCGGGGTAGTTCTTGCCCAGCTCCCACGGGTTCACATCGAGGTGGACGACGGGCAAGCCCGGCGGCATCGGGTCGACGTCTCCGGGTAGCGACAGCGTGAACAGGTCGCCTCCGACCGAGAACAGCAGGTCGTGGCGCAAGAGCTGGGCCCGGATGGCCGGCGCGAGCCGGGGCATTGCGCCTCCATAGAGAGGATGCGTGAAGGGGAAGCTGCACGTGCTCGGCACGCACTCGGCCAGCACCGGCGCGCCCACGAGCTCCGCCACCTCCACCAGCTCGGCCAGCGCGTCGCTCTGCGCCACCACATCACCGGCGATGATCAGGGGCCGCTCGGCCCGCGCCAGCATCCGGGCTGCCTCGCGCACCAGCTCGGCCGGGCCGCGAAACCGCCGATCCACCCGGGTGGGCGCCAGGTAGTCGAGGTCGCGCTCGGCATTCAGGACGTCCACGGGGAGCGACAGGAAGACCGGCCCGGTGGGGTGCGCCAGTGCGGTCGTGCAGGCTCGGCGCACGATCCGCGGCAGGTCCTCGAGGCGTCGCGCCTCGGTCGACCACTTCACGAACGGGTGGGCGATCGGTGGCAGGTCCGCCCAGAGGATCGGCTCGGTCACGCTGAACGCTTGATCGTGCTGGCCCGCGGTCAACAGGAGGGGCGCCCCCGACTTGGAGGCGTCGTAGAGCATCCCCATCGCGTTGCCGAGGCCAGGGGCCACATGGACGTTGACGGCGCTGATGCCGCCGCTGGCCTGGGCGTACCCGTCCGCCATCGCGATGGCGATCGCTTCCTGCAGGGCGAGCACGTAGCGGATGCCCGGCTCGCGCGCGAGGCCGTCCATCAGCGGCAGCTCGGTCGTGCCCGGGTTCCCGAACATGACCGTGACACCTTCCTCCTTCAGGATCTCGAGAAACGCCTGCTTTCCCGGCACGAACGGCATTCAGCGCCTCCTATGGGCACGGGCGCCCGGGCTGATCGACTTCATTCGGGTCTCGCCTCCGGCTCGCCTCGCACGACTTCGGAATCAGGGCTACGGCTCGCCTCCGGCTCGCCTCGCACGACCTCGGAATCAGGGCTACGGCTCTGATCGATTCGGGCCTCGCCCCGCGCCGCGCCCGCCTCCAGCTCAAGGCCGGCGCTCAGCTCGAACCGCGGGCTCGCCTCGTACGGCCTAGAAATCAGGGCTTCGGCTCGGCTCCGGCTTGCCGTGCACGGCCTGTCTGCTCAGCTCGCTCCCTCGGCGCCGCGCCGGCTGGCGCACGACGTCGTCACGACATACACGCGCCTCGGGTCAACTCACCGGCTCGACGATGATAGCTCCCGGGCTTCCTTGATTCCAGCAGACCCGGCGGGTAGGCTGGCGGTGTGCCTATCGGCGATCTCCCGCTGCTTCGCGCAGCGCGGCGCGAGGCGACCGACTTTACCCCCGTGTGGCTGATGCGGCAGGCCGGCCGGTACCTGCCCGAGTACCGCGCGCTCCGCGAGCGCTACAAGTTCCTCGATCTGTGCAAGAGCCCCGACGCGGCGGCGACCGTCACCCTGCAGCCAGTCAAGCGGTTCCCCCTGGATGCCGCGATCCTGTTCGCCGACATCCTGCTCGTCGTCGAGCCGATGGGCGTTGGGCTCGAGTTCGCGAGGGGCGACGGCCCGGTCATTCACACGCCCCTCCGGTCGCGGGGCGACGTGGAGCGGCTCGCCCGGATTGACGCGCGGGATGCCCTGCCCTTTGTGTTCGAGACCGTGCGGATCGTCAGGCGCGAGCTGGACCGGCGGGTCCCCCTCATCGGCTTCGCCGGCGCGCCGTTCACCGTCGCGTCCTACCTCGTCGAGGGCGGCGCCTCGCGCGACTATCTCGAAACGAAGACGCTCATGTATCGGGATCCCGTCGCGTGGCACGCCCTCATGGGGGTCCTCGTCGGCGTGACCGCGGACTATCTGAACGGGCAGATAGAGGCCGGGGTCCAGGCCGTCCAGCTCTTCGACTCGTGGGTCGGCGCGCTCTCTGCCGACGACTACCGGACGTTCGTGCTCCCGTACAGTCGAGCGCTGATCCGCGCGCTGGCTCCCGGCATTCCGGTCATCCACTTCGGCACGGGGACAGCCGCGCTGCTCCCGTCGATGCAGGAGGCCGGCGGCGATGTGATCGGGCTCGACTGGCGTGTCGATCTCGGCCAGGCGTGGGCGCGGCTCGGCCCTGACGTCGCCGTCCAGGGCAACCTCGATCCCGCGGTCCTGATGGCTGACCCCGACCAGATCCGGCTGCGCGTGCGGGCGATCCTTGCGCGCGCGGCCGGCCGTCCAGGCCACATCTTCAACCTCGGACACGGCGTGCTGCAGCACACGCCGGTCGACCACGTCGCCGCCCTGATCGACATGGTCCATGAGCTGTCCTCCAAGTCAGGCGAGCGATAACGCTGTGAAGGACGGCCACCCACCCTCAATCGGATCGGGATGATCGACTCCGTCTTGCTGATCGCCTTTGGTGGCCCGACCCGGCGCGAGGAGATCCGGCCGTTCCTCGACAATGTCACACGCGGCCGGCGGATCCCGCCGGAGCGGATCGAGGAGGTCGCCCATCACTACGAGCTGATGCCGGGCGCCCGGTCGCCCCTCAACGAGCTGACCGAGCGCCAGGCGGCCGCGCTGCGGGACGGGCTGTCGCGCGCGGGGATCGGCCTTCCCGTGGGGGTCGGGATGCGTAACTGGCATCCATATCTGCACGAGACTCTGGCGGAGATGGCGGCCCAGGGACGCCGCCGCGTGCTCGGCATCATCCTGTCCGCGCTCCGCACCGAGGCGTCCTGGGAGCGCTACCAGGCGGACATCGCCGCGGCGCGAGCCAGGATCGCCGCCGCTCCGGAAGTCGTCTTCGCGCCCGAATGGTGCGAGGAGCCGCTGTTCATCGACGCCGTCACCTCCCGCGCAGCGCACGCGCTCGCCGAGATCCCGGAGGATCGGCGTCCGTCGACGCCGCTGACCTTCACCGCCCACAGCATCCCCGAGGCCATGGCCGAGGGGTCGCCCTACGTGGCCCAGCTCACCGCCGCCGCCGAGCGCGTGGCCGTCCAGCTCGAGCACAAGCGGTTCTCCATCGCCTACCAGAGCCGCAGCGGGACCCCCACCGATCGCTGGCTCGAGCCCGACATCTTGGACGTCATCCGGAGCATGGCCGGCGAGGGCGAGCCCGACATGGTCGTCGTGCCGATCGGCTTCGTCTGCGACCACGTCGAGGTCCTCTACGACCTCGACGTCGAAGCCCGCACTCTCGCCGCCGCCCACGGGATTCGGCTGCACCGCGCGGCGGCGCTGAACGACCACCCAGCATTCATCGCCCTGCTCATGGATCTCGTGAAGCGCCAGCTCATCTCGGGTTCCGCGCCGGCGGACGTGACTGCCGACGTGACTGAATGACCGCGAGCCGAAGGCGAGCGTCGTGTCCACCCTCCCCGTGGCAAAGCGTGGCTGAGTGAAGCGCGACGTCGCGTGTGCTGGCGCGCGGCGGCTTGCCATCATCGGGGGCGGCGTGACGGGTCTCGCGGCCGCCCACCGCGCGCTGGAGCTGGCCCGGGAGCGCGGCGAGATTCTGGACCTGACGCTGATCGAGGCGCGGCCTCAGCTCGGCGGCGCGATCCGGACCGAGCATGCGGACGGCTTCCTCGTCGAGGCTGGGCCTGATTCCTTCCTCTCGGAGAAGCCCTGGGCGTTGGCGCTGTGCCGCCGGCTCGGCATCGAGGACCGGCTCATCCGCACCGACGATCGCTTCCGGAAGACCTTCGTCCTGTTCAGGGGCCATCTCCATCCCTTGCCGGAGGGATTCCAGCTCCTCGCGCCTACCCGCCCCGGACCGTTCATCCGGTCCCGACTCTTCTCGTGGCCGGGCAAGCTACGAATGGGGCTCGATCTCGTGCTTCCCCGCGGGGGTGGGGACGACGAGAGCCTCGGCGCCTTCGTGCGCCGCCGCCTCGGACGCGAGGCGCTCGAGCGCGTCGCCCAGCCGCTCGTGGCGGGAATCTACACCGCCGATCCCGACTCGCTGAGCCTGGCGGCCACGATGCCGCGGTTCATCGACCTCGAGCGCCGGTCGCGCAGCGTGGCGCTCGGGCTGTGGCGCGCGGCCCGCGCGGTCCCGCAGGCCGCTGAAGGGACGAGCGGGGCGCGCTGGAGCCTCTTCGTCACCGTCCGGGACGGGATGGAGGAGCTGGTGCGCGCGCTCGCCGATCGCTTGCCGGCCGACTCGGTGCGGCTCAAGGAGCGCCTGAGCGGCATCGAGCGCGCGGGCAACGGGTGGCGGCTTGGAATCGACGGTGGCAGCAGTCTCGTCGCCGACTCGATCATCGTGGCCACGGAGGCCCACCAGGCGTCGCGGCTTCTGCGATATGTGGACCCTGCCCTCGACCATCTCCTCGCCGACATTCCCTACGCGTCGTCGGCCACGGTCAACCTTGGCTACGCCCGCGCCGACGTTCCGCATCCACTCGACGGCTTTGGTTTCGTGGTGCCGAAGATCGAGGGACGCCGCTTGCTCGCCTGTACGTTCTCGAGCGTCAAGTACCCGGGCCGGGCGCCGGAGGGCTTCGTGCTGCTCCGGGCCTTCCTGGGCGGCGCGCTCGACCAAGGCGTGCTGGCCGGCGACGATGAGGCGCTGGTCAGGACCGCGCGCGAAGAGCTCGCGCTGGCGCTCGGCGTGACGGCGGCTCCGGTGCTGACCCGCCTCTGGCGCCATCCAGCCTCGATGCCCCAGTACCTGGTGGGGCACCTCGATCGGATCGACGCCATCGACCGCGCGCTGGCCGCGCACCGCGGACTGACGCTGGCCGGCGCGGCCTACCGCGGGGTCGGCATCGCGGACAGCATCCGCTCGGGCGAGGCCGCCGCCGAGCGTCTGCTGGCCGCCGACTGAGTCGGCCCGCGATCGTCCCATCGTCCTGGCGCTGCCCCGTCCGGCTCTGGACGGCCGGACTCGGCGCCACCATCGAAATCCACTCGCGGGGCGACACGGCTCCGGCGCCACGGCCCTTCTGCTGGTACCGTGCGATTCCTCTTGGCGTGCCTCTCAGCCGCGGGTGACGGGCCTGGTCATGACGCATTCAGGTCATGATAAAGTGACCATGGGAGGTCTGCCGTGATCAAGAAAGGCCTGACCATGCCGGCCGGGGAGTTCAAGGCGCGCTGCCTGGAAGTGATGGACCGGGTCGAGCGCACGCGCCGCGCGGTCATCATCACCAAGAGGGGCCGCCCGGTGGCCAAGCTCGTCCCCCTCCAGAGAGAGGCGGAACCGTTTCTCGGCTCCCTCCGCGGGCAGATCAAGATCGGCGGTGACATCAGGAAGCCCGTCGAGCCGCCCGAGGTGTGGGAAACGGAGCGGGAGTGGGAAGAGCTGTGCCTGGAGAATCCACCGCGATGATCGTCCTCGACAGCCATGTCCTCGTGTGGGCACGGACAGAGCAGCGTCGCCTGTCCGGCGCCGCGAACCGCACGATCACCCGGGCCAGGCGCGAAGGCGGCGTCGCCGTGGCCGCCATCAGTCTGTACGAGATGGCGCGCCTGTTCGCCGCGGGGCATCTCCGGCCGGTCGGGACCGTCGGCCAAGCTGTACTTGATCTCGTCGACGGTGTGACCGTGCTCCCGCTCACGGTCGAGATCGCGGCGCTCGCCACGAGCTTTCCCTGCGAGTTCCCGCGCGATCCAGCTGACCGGCTCATCGCGGCGACAGCTCGGGCCTACGCGCTTCCGCTCGTGACCGCGGACCGAGCGATTCGAGACAGCCCGCTCGTCGAGACCATCTGGTGAGGCGAGGGCGGGTTCTACACTTCCCGAGGGTGCCGCCTCAGAACTCCAGTCCCTGCTGGTCCGCTACAGCCGCTCGAGGATCCAGTTCGGGGTGAGGCTGATCGCCCAGGAGTTGAGAACGACGTAGTAGTCGGTCACCACCAGGACGCCGACGAGGACGAGCAGGACGCCGGCGGCGCGCTCGACGGCCGGGATGAACGGGCGGTAACGCTTGAAGAACTTGAGGAAAGCGCCGAGGGCCAGGGACGAGATCAGGAAAGGGACGCCGAGACCGAGCGAGTACGCCACGAGGAGGCCGATGCCCCGCTGGACGGTCTCGGCGGTGCCCGCGAGGGACAGGATCGCGCCGAGGATCGGCCCCACGCAGGGTGTCCAGCCGATCGCGAACGTGACGCCGACGAGGAAGGTCCCCAGGTAGCCGGCGGGCTTCTGGCGGAGCTGAATCTGCTGGTAGCGGCCGAAGACGCCGATCTTCAGGAAGCCCGCGATGTAGAGGCCGAACACGATGATCAGGAGGCCCCCGATCACCCGGATCCAGTCACGATAGTCGAAGAGGAACTGGCCGGCCGCGGAGAACGAGGCGCCGAGGGCGACGAACACCAGCGAGAAGCCGACGATGAACGCGATGGAGTGAAGGAGGATCCGCCGCCGGGTCTCGGCGGTCACATCGCCGGTCAGCGCGTTGACCGACATGCCGGTGATGAACGACAGGTACGAAGGGAAGAGCGGCAGCACGCAGGGCGACAGGAACGAGAACAGGCCTGCCGAGAACGCGACCAGGACGCCCACCGACTGGTTCATGGACCGGCTCGGTCCGGCCGGCCGGCGGCGTCCGGAGCGGGAGACGGCCCGCTCCGGACGGTCGGCAACGAGTGGAGGTCCGCGGTGACGCCCGAGTCGCCGGACGGGCCGTACGGCTCCGCCGCGCGGCCGGCGCCGCGCCCGGCCAGGAGCAGGGGCAGGCCCACGGCTATCGTCGGGTTCACGGCCATCCTACGGAGAGCCTCCCCTACATCTTGTTGATCTTGTCCAGCTCCGCGAGCAGCTCGGTGTTGTCGACGAGTTCGCGCGGATTGTCGAGGATCTTCTGGTACCGGACGATTCCGTCCTTGTCGATGATGAGGTAGGCACGCTTGCTGTAACGGTAAACCAGGCTGTTGGGGTTGGTGTCGAGAATACCGTAGGCTTCGAGGGTCTTGCGCGTCTTCCCTTCCTTGAAGTCCCAGTCGCTCAGCAGCGGGAAGGTCAGACCCATCTTCTTGCTCCATTCCTTGTTCACCCAAGGGAAGTCGGAGCTGATGCCCACGACCTGGGCATTTCGGCTTTCGAACTGGGAGAGATCTCGTTCGAAAGCCGCGACCTCAGTGGTTCAGGTGGGAGTCCAGGCCCCGATGAAGCCGAACAGCACCACATTCTTCTTCTTGCCGAGCAGGTCGGACAGCGAGACCGGCTTCAGGGCATCGTCGCTGGTCGAGGCGGGCAGCGAGAAGTCGGGGGCCTTGTCCCCGACATTCAGCGCGGCCGCCGGGGCCATGGCGCCCATCAGCACCAGGGCGACCAGGGCGGCAAGGGTCGTCGCAAACGCGGTACGTCTCATGGACACGTCTCCTCCAGTGATATGAGCATGGTGTGCTTTGCGGGAATGGCTTGCGGGCGACCTCCTTTCTTCTCCCGGCCCGTCGCCTGACACCTGCGCGGGCCGGGCGGATTCTCGCAGCGGGGGCCCCGTGTTGTCAACCCGCCCAGGTCCGTCAGGACGCGGCCTGCTTCGCCGGCTCGGGCCGGTCGCGGTCGGCCGAGACCACGTGGTTCGACAGGCTCTTGAGGACCTCGAGCGTGAGCTGGGGCCGATTACGGATCAGCCATTCGAGGCGTTCGTTCCGGATGATCAGCAGCTCGACATCAGTGACCGCGACGGCCGCGGCGGAGCGGGGCGCCTTGCGGAAGAGGGCCATCTCTCCCATCAGCTCTCCCTCCCGAATCGTGTTGAGCCGGCGCTCGGTCCCGTCGAACCGCTTCCGGATCTCGACGGTGCCGGAGTGGACGACGTAGGCCTCCCCCCGGGCGTCGTCGCCGTCGTTGAAGATGACGGTGCCAGCCGGGAAGCGCCGCCGCTCGATATCGCCCAGCGTGAGGTTTCGGTACAGCTCGAGTCCGATCGACGGCAAGTGAGACTTGGCCTCGATTGGCAGGCGGGCGTTGGTCCAGCCGCCGAGCCCGCCCTTGAGGATCTTGACGTTCCGGTATCCGCGGCGCCGGAGAACCTGGGTGACCGCCGCGCTCGTTCGCTCCTCGGGGCTCGTGCAGTAGGTGACGATCAACCGGTTCGGATCGGCCTGGAGATCGAGCCCGTCCTGGGTCACTTGCTCGGGATCGAGGCGGACGGCTCCGGGCAGCGTCAGGGGGCTCGTCTCGTAGTCGCTCCGGTTTCGCACGTCCAGGAGCATCGGCTCGAGCTCGCGCTCCATAAAGCCGATGACCTGCGCCGGCAGGACCCGGAAGCGATTCCGCCACCACCGCCGGGCGCCCATGCCGCCGTAGACCGAGAGGCTCGCGACGGTCACGGTGGCGGCGGTGACCCAGGCCCAGGGAAAGGGCCTGGGCGGCGGGTTTTTCAGCTTGTTCTCGGCGTCGAGGAGGGTCCGCCGGACGTCGACGAGACCGGACAGCAGCTGGTCGGCCTCGCGGAACCGCGCGACCGCGGTCGAGTATCGCTCGTCGAAGTAGGCCTTGAGCCCCTCGGTCCACGGGCGGGTGAAGCCGCTCTCGCCCGGCCGCCGCACCACCGTTCCCTCCAGGAATATGCGGACATCCTTGGCCGGGATGAGGAAGTTGAAGCCCTGGACGATCGACCCGCCGGTAGCCGAGAGCGTCACGAAGGTCATCACTCCCACGACCGTCGCGTCGTCGGAGATCGCTGGCCCGCCGCTGTTGCCGTGCGCGGCGGGCGCGTCGGTCTGGACGACGTCTTGCCCGATGGCGTCCTGCTTGAAGCCCGAGACGAGACCGTTGGTGACCGAGGCCTCGAGCCGCACTTGCTTGTTGAGCAGCTCGTTCGTGAGGACGACGCCCGGGAAGCCCAGGATGTGCACCGGGTCACCCATGTTGGGCACCCGCGACGTGACGCCCAGGGCCGGGTACACGCCATCCTGAACCTTGAGCAGGGCGAGGTCTCGTCCCGAGTTGGGCAGGGGCTCGCCGCGGCCGTCGAGCATGATCGGCGGGCTGAACTTCTTGACCTCGGCCGCGAGCACCGTCCCGTTGGAGAGCAGAACCGTGATCCGGCGGTTCGGCGCCAGCGTGATGGTGACCGGGGAGACACCACGCCGGACTTGCTCCTCGATGTCCGGCCGCTCGCCGCGAGCCAATCCGCGGGCGCGGAGCGCAGGCGCCACGCAGCCGTCCTCGACCGCCTTCTCGCGGAGATCCTGGACGACCCACGGTGGCAGCCGCTCGGCCGGGTCGACCACGTGGGCGTTGGTGATGAGGTAGCCGCGGCCGTCCACGAACCAGCCCGTCCCCATCTCGATGAACGGCGCCGGCTGAACCGTAACGGGTCCCCGCCCGCAGTCCATCGTGACGTCGGCCGACACCTCGGCGGAGACGAGCGCGACCGCGGGCTTGGCCATGAGGATGGCCTCCTGAACGGAAAAGGGCTCGACCGATCCGGGAGTGGACAGCCCGACACCCAACAGCAAGGTGCACAGCAGCAGGGCGGTCGAGACCGTGGAGTTGGCACAGCGGTTCATGCGACTGCCGAGCCATCCTATCACGCGAGTCGGTCTCCCGGGGACAAACGTCAACGCCTCGCGAGTCAGCCGATATCGCCGCTTCAGGGTAGCCTGCGAGGTGTAGATTCAAAAGAGGGCGTCGAGAAATGGGGAGCCGGACAATGCCGGCCAGGGGCGCCCTGGCGATCTGCTCCCGGCACTCCGGGCAACCAGTCTCCTCCCAGGCCGCGGGCGCAACGCCTGGATCGCTCGCCAGGTTGATCGAGCCGCGAATCGTCGAGGGCGCCGATCTGCAGCCGAGCGTGGCTGATCAGGCCAAGATTATCGGGACGGCCCTCGGCGAGACTACCCTCGCGAGGGACAGGGCCCTGGTCACTGAGCGAGACGGGTCTTAACGGAATCGTGCTGTCGATCGTCGAGTTCAGCCCGACGCACGGGGCTCCCGGAGAGTCCATCCGGATCTTCGGGACCGAGTTCAGCCCGGTGCCCAGCCAGAACCGGGTGACGTTCAGCCGGGGGGGCAGCCGCTCCGGCGTCTCCGCGCCGGTCCTGTGGTCCACATCGACGGCCATCGTGATACGGATCCCGACCGGTGCCACCACCGGGCCGATCACCGTCAGCACTTCCGACGGCTCGGCCACGAGCAACGAGCCATTCACCGTCACTGAATCGCCCCTGGCTGGCCCGACCGGACGGCCGCAAGTTCTCGCCGTCACCCCGCCGATCGTGGCTGGCGGCGACACGGTGACTGTCAGCGGGAACAACTTCAGCACGCTGGTCAGCGACAACACCGTGGCCTTCAACGGTGCGGCGGGCTCCGTGCGATGGGCGACGGCGACGGAGCTCGAGGCGGTCTTGCCAGCGACTGCGAGCTCCGGTCGGGTCACGATCACCACACCGCTCGGGACGAGTGGCTCGAGCCGCGACCTGTTTGTCGTTCCACGACCCTATACCGTGGCCGATGTGGGCTGCACCGGCCGCGTTCTGGTGAACGGGACTGCCCGGAGATTCTCCGTGAGCCGTCCCCGGGCGCTGGCCCTGGACTTGATCGCGCTGGTCGTCTTCGACGGCATCACTGGCCAAGGGCTGACCCTGGCGCTATCAGATGTAGCGATCCCCGACCTGGACGTCTCGGTGCTGAGCCCCGATGCGAACGCGGTGATCCAGACGGCCCGGGTGAGAGCTGGCGGGGCTCCGCACGTGATCGAGCTTCCCCCGTTGCCCCTCACGGGGACGTACGCCATCGTCCTCTGCCCTTGCCACATACGCACCGGCAACGTGACGCTGACCCTCACGGCAAGCGGTGCCGAGTAGCCGCGCCGCCGAGCGTCCAATCACCCCGCCCTGGGGCGTCCCCGCATCCGCCGAACGGATCTCATCCTCTTCGAGGCTTCCCGGTGACTATCGCACGAGAGCCTTCGGCCGGACTCGCCTCCCCGGCGGGTTCTGTTCGAAGCAGGGCGCGCGAGAGCCGGATGCGAGTCAGAGGCTCCACCCCGCGACGGCTCGCGAGCAGACCGGGCAGTCGCGAAACGTCGCGGACGGCGATCGCAACCCGGCCGCAAACCGCGGCTGCCTCTCTCCGGGGTCTGGTACTCTGGTCGCCATGTCGCGCCGGGGGAAAATCATCCGCTTTCCGGGGCCACCGGCCGAGCCGCGCTCGGAGGCTGGATTCGAGGAGGTGCACCGGTGCGATCAAGCTGAAGCGCTGGTCGTCAAGGGGCTCCTCGAGAGCGAGGGGATCCTGACGCTCCTCAAGTCGAGAATCGCCCAGTCGGTCCACCCGTTCAGCGTCGGCGACCAGGGTGAAATCATCGTGATGGTGCCGGCCGCGGATGCGCCGCGCGGGCGGCTGATCCTGGCGCGCATCGCCCCGGGCCCGTCGTTTCCCTGATCGCTGGGAGGTCGCGGGCCGGCGCAGGCGGTTCCTGGCGAACCGCCGGCCGAGCCGCTCCGCCTAAATCGCCCGTCACGATTCGGAGAGGCCGCAACGCTCCACTGGGAGCCATGTGCCGAGGAGTCGGGCCACCGGCGCCTCATTCGCGCTCACTCGTGCGTTGCTATTTAGTTCCCGGGTGTAGACAACGAACAGCGCTGCGGACTCGACCTGCCCGAGCGCCTGGATCCGCGTGTCAGCCGGTTCGACCCGCTCGACCCGCTCGAGCGCGGTACCCTCGGAGAGGCTGATCGTATCTTCGAAGCCGCACGCCGGGCAGTGCAGGTCGAGGGTCCACACCGTGCTTCGCCCTCAGTGAGGAGTCGATCCCGGTCAGCCCGAGCCCGGCCCTTCGGTGACCGGCCCCGCCCACAATAGAGGCGGCCAGATTCGGCGTGACCGCGGGGCGAAACCGGTGTATGAGTCTCATCTACGATGCTGCTGGACGCCGGCCCCGCCCCTGCTCCTGACCCGGGCCCGGGAACGCCCTACCACGAGTTCTATCTCGACGACTTCGAGCCGCGCGAGCACTATCGCCTCTTGTGGGAGCACATGCGGAAGACCGGCCAGAGCGGGCTCGGGGCCAAGGCCCGGGACGCGCAGCTCGCGTTGCACACCGAGGGCGTGACATTCACCGTCTACGGCAAGTCGGAGGAGGGCATCGAGCGCGTCTGGCCGTTCGACATCGTGCCGCGGATCATCCCGGCGGCCGAGTGGGCGTCGCTCGAGGCGGGCCTCAAACAGCGGGTCCGCGCCCTGAACCTGTTCCTGCGCGACATCTACGGCGAACAGCGCGTGCTCAAGGACGGCGTGCTGCCCGCGGAGCTGATCTACCAGGGCAAGGACTTTCGCCGCGAGATCCTCGACGTCGAGCCGCCGCATGGCATCTACGTCCACGTGTCCGGCATCGATCTGATCCGCGACGGCGAAGGCCGGTACCTGGTGCTCGAGGACAACATTCGCACGCCGTCCGGTGTGTCCTACATGATCGAGAACCGGATCGTGGGCCGGCGCATCCTCCCGGAGTTCTTCGAGCGCTATCGGGTGCGCCGGGTCGACCACTACCCGGCGCTGCTGCTGCAGGCGCTCCGTCACGTGGCCCCCCGCGGCCCGGGCGACGCCGAGGTCGTCGTGCTCACCCCGGGGATCTACAACTCCGCCTACTTCGAGCACACGTTTCTCGCCAAGGAGATGGGGGTCGAGCTGGCTGAGGGGCGGGACCTCGTCGTGCGCAACAACGTCGTGCATCTGAAGACGACGCGCGGCCTGCGGCGGGTGGACGTGATCTACCGCCGGGTCGACGACGCATTCCTCGATCCCCTGTCGTTCCGCTCCGATTCGCTGGTCGGCGTGGCGGGGGCGATCAACGCCTGGCGGGCGGGGAACGTCGCCATCGTGAACGCGCCCGGCACCGGGATCGCCGACGACAAGGCGGTGTATCCATTCGTGCCGGACCTGATCCGCTACTATCTGGGCGAGCCGTCGCTCCTCCAGAACGTGCCGACCTACCTGATGACCCGGCCGGACGAGCGGGCCTACGTCCTGGACAACCTCGATCACATGGTCGTCAAGATGGTCAGCGAGTCGGGCGGCTACGGGATGCTCATGGGGCCGGCGTCGACGGCGCCGCAGCGGGCCGAGTACGTGGCCCACGTCCTGGCCGACCCGCGCAACTACATTGCCCAGCCCGTCGTCCCCCTGTCGCGCCATCTCTGCTACGTCGACGGCGAGCTGGAATCGCGCCACATCGACCTGCGGCCGTTCGTGATCTACGGGCCGGAGATCCAGGTCATCCCCGGCGGGCTGACCCGGGTCGCGCTGACCAAGGGATCGCTGGTCGTGAACTCCTCGCAGGGGGGCGGGAGCAAGGACACGTGGGTGCTCACGGAGTAGCCGCATGGCCCTCCTGAGCCGGATCGCCGACACGCTGTACTGGATGTCCCGCTACCTCGAGCGCGTCGACAATACCGCCCGCCTGCTCGAGATCAACCTCCTGCACCTGGTGGAGGCCGAGGAGGGCCAGCCGGGGAGCGCGCCGTGGCGGCCCCTGCTCGCCATCAGCGGGAGCGAGGAGGCGTTTGCCGAGCGCCACCCGGGCGCGGAGATGACGGCTGCCCGGGTCATCCGGTTCCTGACGCAGGAGCGCGGCAACTCCAACGCGATCCACCCGAGCCTTCGGCTCGCGCGCGAGAATGCGCGAGTCGTGCGGGACCGGATCTCGAAGGAGATGTGGCAGGCGCTCAACGACCTCTGGCTCGGCGTGGATCGGCGCCTGAAGACGGCGCTGCGTCGCGAGCAGGCGGCGGCGTTCTACGCGTCGCTCCGGAGCGAGGTCGCGCGCTTCCATGGGCTGACGGACAGTACGATGGTCCGGGGGGAGGCCCACGCCTTCTACCGGCTGGGCACGCTGGTCGAGCGCGCCGACATGAGCGCGCGCATCCTCGACGTGAAGTATCACACCCTGCTGCCCGACCTCTCGATGGTCGGCTCCCCGCTCGACTACTACCAGTGGGCGGCGCTCCTGAAGTCGCTCTCGGGCTTCGAGGCGTACCGGCGCCAATATCATGGAGGGCTGCGCCCGGGCGACGTGGCCGAATTCGTGGTCTTCGAGGCCAGCTTCCCGCGCTCGCTCCGCTTCTGCGTCGAGGGGATCGGCGAGGCCCTCCGCACCGTCAGCGGCGAGGCTCCCCCGGGCCGGTCGGGGGAGGCGGTCCGCGAGCTGTCCGAGCTGCTCGGCGTGAGTACTGCGACGGTCCTCGAACAGGGGATCCACGAGTTCCTGGAGCGGTTCATCGCCCAGGTCGCCGGGCTAAACGCCGCGCTCGGTGTGGAGTACTTCGAGGTGTATCCCGAGGCCGATCGGTGCGCTATGTAGTGGAGCACGAGACCCGCCTGCGCTTCAGGCACCCGGTCCGCGAGCATCACTGCGAGCTGCGGCTCGCGCCGCCTGATACCCCTCACCAGCGCGTGCACGGGGTCCGGTTCGCGGTCGACCCCGAGGCGCCGCTCAGCGAGTTCCGCGACGGCTTCGGCAACCGTGTCCATCACTTCGACGTGGCGTCGCCGCACGAATTCCTGAAGACGCGCGTCACCGCCGAGGTCGAGACCTTGCTCACGAACCCGTTCGATTACCCGCCGATTCCCCCGTCCCGGGAGATGGAGTGGATCGCGAGCGAGCTACGCGGCACGCCCCGGCTCTGGGACTACGTGCTCCATCGGAGCCCGGCCACCCCGGCGGTCGATCGGATCTCGCTGCCGCCCGGGTGCCCGGCCCGCGAGCCCGGGAACTCGGTGCTCGAGTCCGTTCGGGCCGCGATGAGCTGGGTCGCCGCGACGCTGACCTACCGGGCCGGCGTGACTCACGTGCACTCGTCGCTCGCCGAAGCGCTGGAGGCCCGGGCCGGCGTCTGCCAGGACTTCGCGCACCTCCTGATCACGCTCGTCCGCTCGTGGGGCATTCCCGCCCGGTACGTGATGGGGTATGTCGATCCCGGCTATGCCCCGGGCAGCGATCCCACCACGCAGGCGCCGCACGCCTGGGCCGAGGTCCTGATCCCCGGGGCCGGCTGGCGGGGCGTCGACCCGGTGCACCAACTGGTCGCCGACGAGACCTACCTCTGCGTCGCGTGGGGACGCGACTATCTGGACGCGGCGCCGCAGCGCGGCAGCTTCAAGGGGGACGCCGGCGGCCAGGCCCCCGAGGTGAGTCTCTCCGTTCTCCGCCAGCAGTAACCGGTGAGCTATCGCGTCGCACTAGGCTTCGATCCCTGTCGGGCTGCGGCCGGGTGCATGGCGCGCGGGGCCCGGGAATCGGTGCTCGAGTCCGTTCAGGCGCGATGAGCTGGGTTGCCTCGACGCTTGACCTCGGAAGTGTCACCACCATCGACGAGGTCCTTCGAGTCACCCTTGGGTGACGGTCTTCGGTGAGGCTCGATAGGTGACCGATCGCTGGCCCCGTCTCTTCTCCCCGGACGACCCAACGGGAAGCGCCGACCGTGGATGGTGAGGTGAGCGTGGTGCGCATCATCGCCGGAATGCTTCGCCGGACGCTGGACTGAGGGCCGGTGCCGAAGCGGAATGTAGGCCTTGACAACCTCAGGGTCGCCCTTCCATACTCCTCGGGATCGCGTTCGCTCGACAGTCGTCCTGCCGTTACAACGAAGCCCGGTCGCGCGGATCCGATCGCAGCACACGCCGGGCGGCGAGAAAAGAGGTGAGAGCGCAGCGGGCCGGGGAGTCCTCATTACATCGGAAAAAATTGGAGGCGAAATGAAGAGCAAAAGGCGGGTATTGGCAGTCGTTCTGGGCGGCGGTGTGATCGTGGGCGTTGCCGGGTTGCTCGGCTACTCGGCGCCGGAGCAGGGTTCCGCCCAGGAGGTCCCGGTCACGGATGGGGTGCCCCAGGGAGTAATGGTGCAGCTGGATCCATCCGTCCTTCGGACGCCGGAGGAAGCCGCGGCGACTGAAGCTCTGCAGCCAGATCTCAACCCGTCGCGGATAGAAATCCAGTTCCGTCCCACCACGGATCCCGCCGTGTATGCGGCGCAGAAAGCGGCCTCGGCGGCAGCCGCCGAGGCCCCCGGCGCGCCTCCGGAGCCCAGTGTCCCACCCGCGATCGTCACCAGCTTCACAGGTCTGACCAGATCGGTCTCGGGAGGGTTGTTCCCCCCGGATACGGACGGAGCGATCAGTCGCACCCACTACTGCCAGATCGTGAACTCGTTTTTGCGCTGCTACAACCGCACTACCCTGGCCATCGTGAGGAGCCAGTCGCTGGCGGCGTTCTTCGGCTACACAGCCCAGACGCTCTTCGACCCGCGGATCGTCTGGGACAACGTGTACCAGCGCTGGATCGTCACCGCGGAGGCGGTCGCGGAATCCGCTACCGTTCAGCGCCAGTTCGTGGCCACCTCCGTCGGGTCCAGTGCCACGGGGGCCTTCCGCATCCTCAACATCAACGTCCGCGCCCTGGGGACCGTGGGTGGGGCGTTCTGGGATTACCCGATGGCCGGGTTCGACGAAGACTCCATCATGCTGTCGGCCAACCTGTTCAATCCTGGCTACATCGGGAGCCGCCTGCTCTTTCTCAACAAGGCGCGGCTGTATCTGGGCATCGGCGGCGCCATCGGCTGCATCTTCTCGGGTGGGGTTTTCAACCTTGGGACGATCGGCGTCCCGATCGTGCTGGACCTCAATAACGAGACGTTCACGGCCCAGACGCCGAACGGTAGTGGCAACGCCATCCTGACGGGCTTCCGCTCGACTGACCGGATCTGCCCGGTGGTGAGCCGACTCCGCACTTTCGCGGTGGGTGCGTACGCCGTGCCGGCGAACGCGGCCCAGCTCGGGTCCGCCCGCACGATCGACACCTTGGACAATCGCCCTAACAGCGTCGTCACGCAGGTCGGCACCAACACCTGGTTCGTCCACACCGTCGGTCCGGGGTTGGCCGACTCCCGGTGGCGTCGGTTCGGCATCGGCGGTACAACAGCGGCGCAGCTCGTGCAGCTCGCCACGGGCATCGTTCCGACGCTCGGGGCTACGAGCGCCTACAACCCGTCGATCGCGGCCAACGCCGCCAACACGATCTTCCTCAGCTGGACCGAAAGCAGCGCTGGCCTCCGGCCGGCGATGCGCGTAGGGCGCAAGACGTTGGCGGCGGCGGCCGTTGAAGGGACGACCGCAATCGTCAGCGCCGTCCCCAACAACGACGACTTCCAGGCGGCCCGCAACGAGATCCGATGGGGCGACTACTCATCCACGCGGGTCGACCCGTTGGATGCGAGCCGCGCCTGGAGCGTAAACGAGTTCGCCTCCCAGCAGGGCGCGGCGCGCGCATGGGCGTCTCGGATTGTGCGGTTCGGGCCCTGATCACCTGACGACGTGACGTAGGCCACGCGACAAGGGGGCCGCCCAGACCGGGCGGCCCCCATTCTTTTCTCTCGTTCCTCTCTCTGTTCCCCGGTCCGGTGCCCGCCCTTGTCGGCAAGTGGTCGTGAACCAATCGCCGCAAGCGACAACCTGTCAGGTCTGGGGGAGAAGAGCGGCAGCGCCTCCCACGCCGAGTGAGTTGCCGCTGGGCGGCGAGGCTGTCGGTGGCTGCAGGGGTGTTTCCGGAAGGTTCGCGTGTCAGCCCGACGGGATCGGGGGGCTGGGGCGGGAGTCACCTCTCCGCCGTCGGAGGTAAAAGCTCATCCTCAGCGCCCGGGGTGAGGGCGGCCGGTCCGAAGGTCGCGACCTCCTGGTCGGTCAACCCCTCGGCGGCAGTGCCCGGTGTGGGCTCCGCCACGGGCTCTCGCGGTACCGGCCGGCCGGTGAAGACGGCGGGCGCCTGGCCCGGGCGCCTGGAGCCGAATACGTGGGCCTGCGTGGGCCGCGGCTGACCGCCTGCCGGCGTCGGCTCGACGACGAGGACATGGCTCACCCCGGCCAGCAGGCGGCGGAGCGCCTCGTCGAGGGAGGCGCCCGCGAAGCGGATCGTCACCGAGTCTCGCAGATCATCGGTGCCCTGGACCTCGACACCGGCCTGGCGGCCGACCTCCCGGACCACGTCTCCGAGCGCGACGTCTTCAGCGACCACCGTGATCCGCCCGCGCTCGTAGAGGACCGTGAATTCGCCCGCCAGCGCCGGGCGCTCCGGCAGGAGTGCGACGAGCAACGCTCCCGCGATCGCAACGCGCCGGAGCTCCCGTGCCAGTCGCCTCCGGCTCACAGCGATCAACGGATCCCCGTATCGATCCAAATATCCAAGCGAGTCTCGCGGCCGTTCGTGATCGTCACTGCAGCAGGGAGGGACTTGGTAAACTCCCCGCGCTGGAGCTGGGCGATCGTGACCTGATAGGTGCCCGCCGGAAGGGTAAACCGATAATCGCCCTGGTCGTCGGTGACGGCTTCGCGGCTCCTTGTTCGGCCAGCGCCGGTCACCTGCACCCTCGCCCCGACAACCGGCTCGGCTTCGCGGACTCCGGGTATCCCGCCCACGGGTGAAAGCGGCCCGCGCATCGCGCGCCCGACGAGCGCACCGGTCGAGCCGGCCGCCTGCGATTCCGTGACCGCCTGCCCCCCCGAACACCCAACGGCCAGTACCGCCACCCAAAGGGACGCCCACCACACCCGGCACTGGTATCGCTCTCGCCCGACACGCATGTCCCTCAAGCCCTCCGGCCGAACGTACATCACGGCCCTACTCCTGTCCAGACCTCAGCGCGGCGGCGCGCCCGGTGTTCCTGCCGCGCGCTTCGGGTTCTGGGCACGAGCAGCGTGTGTGCTGGCGGTGTAGAGCGGAAGAGCTGGGTGCGCGAAGATCCCCCACGCGGCTCCGGCTCGAAGTCGCCCGCTTTACTCGGCCGCGAAGGTACGCCAAGCGCCGGAACGCGAGGAACTCGCTGACCAGGAACCAGCGCAGCAGACTCGGATCGGCGGGCGGCTCCGGCTGCGCGCGATGCAGGAGGGTGAGCGCGGCGAGGCGCTGGGCCGCGCCGAGGATCATGCGGGCCCGGGCTGTTAACGAGCGCGCCCGGGCGGCGGCGGGAACGGCCCGCGGCAGCACGCCTGGCTCCGCCGCGGCACCGATCCAGCCGACCCATCGCCACAGGGCCCCGATTATCCGGTTGACAGGCAAACGACGTTGCGCTATTGATGCGACAGCCGACCGGCGATTTGGCCCACGAGGGGACCTTTACAGAAACCTTTACAGAAGGTCGCCTGGTGAGGTGTGAAGCACCAACGCGGGGCGGTGGGTTTATCCCGAAAGGGCACGACGGGTGGCGACCGTCCGGGTCGCTAGTTTGCCGTTCGCCTGATGAGTTCGTTGGCTAATACATGGCCGCGCTCACTGATCGCTGGGCAGCCCGCGAGCCGATTCTCCAGGGGTGCTACCTCCCGTGCCACGAGCCCTGCCCCGCCCGCTCATGAGATCGGCTAGGCGGTGTGCCGCGCATCGTCGGCCGTCTGCGCGGCGTCGGAGGACTCCGTGTTGCCGCCAGGACGCCGGAGACTGGTCGGCACGCCAGCCCCACAAGCTGATGTTCAGCACCTTGCCAGCTTCGCGCCGGCGCCCACGCCGACAGCTGGATACCGCTTCCGTCTCGCCCAGCGGGTGGGCGAGCGCCTCCCGCAGCACCGCCCCGCTGTCGGATGGCGCGTGCTCGGCGTCGAACGCCGCCACCAGAAGCGTGTCGATTTGAACGTCAGTTGGCGCCATACAGTCTATAGCTCTCGAGTCTCCGCCTTTCGCTATGCGCCAGCGCGTCGACGCACCTGTTTTCTGACATCTCTAAGGCTCAGTGACCTTTTACTTGATCTCTCGTGAGTGTTCCGGACTCATGCGACCAGAGCTAGCATACAATTGTCTCGCGCGACCGCCGCCGACCCAACTGGCGCCTCGCCATCTAATCGCTTTGCAACCTAGGTAAACGCCTGCAAGGAACTGGTCGATTCATTGGGTGGGCTGGCCCACCAAAACGGGAGGCTAGAAAGATGCACTCAACGATCCGGATGCTCCTCGTTGTCGCCACTGTGTTCTCGGCCGTGCTGCTTGGACTTTCCGTCCCATCGGACGCGCAGTCGGCATGCTGTAGGATCAATTCGAATGGCACGCCAATAGGCGCAGAAAGCAACCGATGCAACCTCAGCGGTCTCGAGACCCGTCGTCTCGCGTTAGGCTCATACGAAGTCGATTTCACACCGTTGTCGACCGATGTACGGTCGTTTGTCAAACTGGCTACTCTTGACACCCAAGCGGCTGGCAGTGCTACCGCCGAGCTTGGTGTTGCCGACCGAGCCGGGGATTTCAGTTCTGTGTTTGTATTGATCAGATCCAACGCGAATGCTGCAGTTGATAGAGGGTTCAACTTGTGCCTGTTCTAGTTCTGCCGTAGAGACGACTACTGTCGTAGGTGCGTATTGGGGTTGCCGGCGCCAAGCTAGCCTAGCGTATGTGTCAGACTAGCTTGGCGCGGCCGCCTCTTTACGAGACCGTTCTCGCATCACCGGACCATTCGAGCAGCGCCGGTGATTCTCAGTCGCCAGATTCGAGGGGAGGCCAGGAATGAACGCGAGGATCGTTGGTCCGATTTTGGCGCTGCTCGCAGGCGGTTTGCTGCTGGGGGCGGCGTCGCCACAATTGCGCGTCCGGGTGCAGGGGGAACGGCTTACCCTCCACGCGGACGGCGTTCCGCTCGAGGGCGTCTTGTGGTCTATCAGTGCTCAAACTGGCATCAGATTGAACATTGAGGCGGGCGCGGCAAGTGTTCTGGTCAAGGACGACTTCGAGGATCTTACCCTTGAGCGGGGAATCATGCGGCTTCTTCAACGACACCTCAAACAGTCAAGCTACACCGTCGTAGTGGCTAAGGACAAGGCGGTAGTCGAGTCGATTCACATCTTGAGTGTCGCCACGGGCGCATCGCCGGCGGCTGGTCCGCGCAGCGCTGCGCCTTCACCGGCCGCGCTCAATACATCGGCAGGGGAAGCATCCGACCGGCTGAGCGCTCGCAATCCACGCACTCGGGGTGCGTCGGTGACGGGCATTATCGACGCGTACCGCGCGGCCTCCACCGAGGAGGCGCAAATCGAGGCACTGCAGGCCCTAGGGCAATATCAGCAGGATCCGCAGGGTCTCGAGGTACTGCACGAAGCTCTGGCGTCTGAAAGCGGGGGCGTCCGAAAAGCGGCCCTCGAGGCCATGCGTTGGGCGACCGTGGGAGATGGGCGGGTGTTGGAAAGCGTGCGGGGTGTGGTGGACGCGGACACTGACCCGGGGGTGCGAGAATCAGCACTGGAAGTCCTTGTCCGGTATGATGAATCGCCCGAAGCGCGCGCACTGCTGCAAAGGCTCTCGACAGAGGAGGGCGGCGCCCACCGCGAGTTCGCAGCTCGCGAGCTCAAACGCTTGGACAGCGAGGCTGAGGCTCGGCGGCAGCCTGACACTCAGGCGACCGGGCGGTGAGGGGAAGAGGGAAGGTGATCGGCGCGTTCGCGATGCACTGATCGGGCTGTTCTGCTTCAGGTTGCGGAAGCTGATGGCGGGCACCCGGCGCGACCGGCCGCATGGAGGCCCCTTCAAGGCCCGTCGCCGCGGCGGGCATGATCCGTGCGCGGAGCGCGCCCGGGTTCACCGCAGATCCCGGACCGCGGGGATCGACGGAAGCGAGGTCGCCGCGCGAACGGCGCGGGCGATCGCGTGGCCGACGGCCTCCGCCGCCGCGAGTCCGACGCCGGGGACGTCGGCGGGCTTGTCGCCGACGGACAGGGCGATGAGGGTGTCTCCGTCGGTGCCGAGGTGCGGCGGCGACAGGGCGCGCGCGAAGCCGACCATTCCCAGCTCGGCGACCATGGCCGCCTGCGCCTTGGTCAAACTCGCGTTCGTCGCGATGATGCCGATCGTGGTGTGCGGCGCCCTGAAGCCCAGCGCCCGGGCGCCGGCCCGCATTGCGCGGGCCGTGTCGAGGAGTCGGTTGCCGTCGGCAACGTCACGAGCGCCGGCGATGAGCTCGCCGCTCTCCGGGTCGCGAACGTCGCCGACGGCGTTCACTGCGACGAGGGCGCCGACCACGACGCCGTCCGAGACGTGCGCGCTCGCGCCGCCAATTCCCCCTCGCATGGCTCGGCCGAGGCCATAGAGCTTGCCGACCGTGGCTCCGGTGCCCGCACCGACACTCCCTTCCTCGGGTGCGGCGCCCGACACGACGGCGCACGCCGCGTAGCCCATCTCGCGAGTGGGCCGCGCCCGCATGTCGCCCACGTTCAGATCGAAGAGGATCGCGCCGGGAACGTGCGGAACGACCGTGGGGCCCGCCCGGAAGCCCACGCCGCGCTCCTCCAGATGGCGCATGACGCCCCACACGGCTTCGAGCCCGTAGGCGCTGCCCCCGGCCAGCAGCGCGCCGTCGACGGTTGGCACCACATGGCGGGAATCGAGAAACTCGAGACCGTGAACGGCGTTCGCCCACCCGCGGAGCGCCATCCCACCGATGCCGGGGCGATCGAGCAGGACGACGGTGCAGCCGGTCAGACCCACCGGGTCGGTCGCGTGGCCGACCCGGATCCCGGGCACATCGGTGATGCTTCCCAGCGGACTTACTCGCTCGGGCGAGCGGCGGCGTCGGCGCCGGGCTTGCGGCTGACTGCCTCGGCCGAGAGGCGTCCCGAGACGACCTCGATGGCGACCTCGAGGGCCCGTTCGGCGAGGCCACGCGCAAAGAGGCTCCGAGCCGGACCGTGATCGGGATCGACGAGGGATCGGGCGGCGGCGCGGGCGACGGCCGCGGCCTCGGCGCGGTCGGTCGCCGCGAGAATCGCCGCCGTGTCGGCGAGGCGGAGGGCCCAGCGGGTCGCCACCACGGGCGTCATCTCGCGTTCGACGAGATCGGTGACGATCGAGTGCTCGCGCTCGGCCTTCACCTGATCGGACACGACGAGCCTGCTCGACCTCGCTTCGAGGAGCGCGATCGCATCCGTCTGGGCGCGTTCAGGGTCGAGGAACCATCCTGCCAGCTCCGGAAGCTCGAGGAGCCGGGCGATCTGATCGGCAACCGGCGCTGGGACTGGCTCGAGCCCGCTTTCCCCGAGCGGCGGGTCGGTCGGCGGCGCGCCTTGGGTCGGGACTGAATCCCGCCGGGCGAAGAACCGCTCCCAGGGCGCAAGCTCTGCCGGCGGGGTTGTCCCGAGCGCGTCGTGGAGCGCAAGGGCGTCCGCGACGCGCGCCACCACGACGTCGGGCGGGAACTCCACCCACGGCAGCCGCTGCGAGGCGCGGAGCGCGGCCAGCTCGGCCTCGAGGCGCTTCTTCGTGATCTCCCCGCCTGCTGCCTCGATCACGCCCGCGACATCGCTGATGATGAGCGAGCACAGGGTGTAGCCGCCGTACCCGCCCTCGAAGAGGATCCAGAGCGCGCGCGCGCCGCTGCCGTCGATCGCCGACATCCACGCTCGGACCGCCCGTTCAGGCCGCCGCTCCACGACCGGTTTCACCTGGCGGGGGGGTGGCACGACGCCCCGCTGGGACAGCCGGTACAGCGCTCGTTTCGCCAGTCGCCGGGCCGATCCGGATCCCCGCTCAGCGAGCGTGGTCAGGACCCGAAGCGCGCCGCCGCCCTGCTCGCGCACGAGCACCCGTAGCGCCTCCTCCAGCTCGGTCGGCGCCAGCGCGGCGAGCCGCGTGGCGTCCTGGTCTGCTGCCAGTTCCTCCAGGGACGCCTCCGGCTCGCTCATCCGAAGGCGAGCCGAAAGAAGGGCAGGTCCAGGCGCGCCCGGAAGTACACCTTGTGGGCGTATTCGAGCACCCCGACGTAGGCCTCGAACTGATCCGAGAGCCTCCGGAAGAGCAGGGCGCGCGGCTCGCCGAGCCACGCGCGTCGATGCTCGGCGACGAACCGGTACGCGCGCTTGCCCTCGGCCACGTAGTAGCGCACGCTGGCGACTTTCTCCACGCGCTCCTGAAAGATCCCCGTCATGAACAGGGTGTAATCGGCGATGTGATGGCGAAGCTCCACCTCGTGCTCGGGGTGGAAGTGCGTGGACTCGTCGTCCCAGATCACCTGGATCTCCAGGAGGGCCTCGCCGATAGACTCCAGCCGGGGCACGCGGAAGCCGCGGGGATGGAGATTTTCCATCCGCGCGAATCGAGTGAGGAGACCCGCAAGGTAGTCGGCGGCTGGGTCGTCTCGCCGCGCCAGGTCACCGAGGCTGCCTCGCACGGCGTGCTGGAAGAATTGCTGCAGACTCATCCTCCCCTCCGCGCGGGACATCATAGCAGATTTGCTAGAATCGATGGCGCATGGAGATCGCTCCACCGGTCCGTCAACCGTGGCTCCTGATCGCCGCGTCCGTCATCCTCGCCGTCCTGCTCGTCTACGTGGTCGTGGGCGCCTACATGCCGTCCCGGCAGCACGCGGCCGGTCTCGAGGCCGAGATCCGGGAGGTGTATCGCAACGAGGCCGATCTCCAGGGGCAGCTCGATCAGGCCCTGAAGCGAGCGGATCAGCTCCAGAAGCAGCTGAGCGCCCTCGCGAGCGAGCGTGACGCGCTCGTCCTGCGCGTCAGGGATCTCGAGCGGGCCCTCCTCCGGCGCCAGCGCTAAATAGCCGGAGGGGGCCTCGGCGGCCCCCTCCGATCCTCCCCCAGGAACGGATTGCGCGGGCAAGCCCGCGCTCGAACTTGGCCAGTCAGCCACCGGGCCCGAGCCCCTCGACAACGGGAACAGAATTCTCGTTCCGTCTTGCATAACGCGCTAAGTTTCTCAGAGAGGGGCAAAGCCCCCCTCTGAGACTCAAGGATACAGTTGCGCCGGCGTGGCCGTGCGAGGCGAGCCGCGAGGCGAGCCGTAGCCCTGATTCCGAAATCGGCGCTCGAACAGAGCGACGAACTTCTCGCGACTCGCAGAGTTAACGTCGGTGGCGCGGGGGGTGCGAGGGATGCGCAACCCTGCGCTCTGAGATCGTGCAAGGGGGAAGCACCTTTCCGTTTCGAGCGCAGGCTTCGCCCGTGCAGGGCTTCGTGGGAACGTTTTGGAGGGGCCCCGGAGGCCCCCTCCGAGCATTACCGGGGGCCGAGGGCAGCCAGGAGGCGCTGGTTGGTTGGCCGCGTTCCCACCGAGATCCGGAGATGGCCCGGGAAGCCGACCGCCGCCCCGTCGCGCACCAGAATACCCGCGCTGAAGAGCCGCCGGCAGGCCGCGCCGGCGCCGGCGCCGGCGTTCACGAGCAGGAAGTTCGCCTGCGACGGTGGGAACGCGTAACCCAGGCGGGCCAGCTCGCGCGAGAGGAATGCCCGCTCCTCGAGCACGATGCGCCGGGAGCGCTCCCAGTACTCGACATCCTCCAGAGCGGCGATCGCGCCGGCCTGCGCCAGGCGGTTGACGTTGTACGGTGCCCGCACCCGGTTCAGCCGGTCGATGACCTCCGCGTGCGCAACCGCGTAGCCCACACGCGCGCCCGCCAGTCCGGCGATCTTCGAGAAGGTCCGCATGACGAGGAGCGTGGGGGCGTTGGCGAGCAGCCCGACGCCGTCGGGGTAACCGGGATCGTCGCAGAAATCGCCGTAGGCCTCGTCGAGAAGAATCAGCGGCGGATCGGGCCCGAGCGCGGAGAGGAACTCGCCGAGGGGGCCCCGGCGGATGATCGTCGCCGCCGGGTTGTGCGGCGAGCAGAGCACGACGAGTTTCGTGCGCTCGGTGACGCGGCGCTGGACGTCCTCGAGATCGGTCTCGTACCCGGCGAGCGGGCTCAGCACGGCCCGGGCGCCCGCGATGGCCGCCACCGTCGTGTACGGCTCGAACGAGGGGTGCGGGATGACCACTTCGTCGCCGGGGTCGAGGGCCGCCCAGGCTAGCAGCGCGAGCAGCTCGTCCGCACCGTTACCCACGATGATCTGGTCGGGGTCCACGCGAACGCGCTTGGCGATCGCGTCTCGCAGGGTGAAGGCGCCCCCGTCCGGGTACAGATGAACCGCGCGCGCCTCGCGCTCGATGGCCCGGACGACGTGGAGCGACGGCCCGAGCGGGTTCTCGTTGGCCGAGAGGCGAACGAGATCCGCCAAGCCCGACTCCGCCGCCAGCATGTCGAGGGGCTTGCCGGCCTGGTACGGAACGATCGCATCGAGCGCCGGCCGCCAATGCCTTCGCATGACTCCATTGTAGCGGGAGCGCGGCTCGGTGACGCAACGTACGTGCGGTGGATGGGCTCGCGCGGGGCCGATCGCGCCGCCGCACGCCCCCGCGGTCGTCAGCGGATCGGTGGATGGTGCGTCCGGAGTGTGCCCCGAACCTCGAGCAGCAACCGGTTCTTCTGGCGGGCTATCAGTGTCGCATCCAGGCCGTCTAGAGGCAGCTGATAGGTCAGCCACATCCACCCTTCGTAGACATATCCGAACACGAAGAACCGGGGGTGGCGAGTGATGAAGTCGGCATAAGGGGCGATGGTTCGCGGGAACCACGGACGCAGTGCCAGCAGTCCGCGATCGACCGTGTCGTGTTCCAGATACCGAAGCGAGAGCTGCGGGTCGGCAAGATACACCAGACGGCGCGCGAGCCGCGGCGGCGCATAGTAGGCTATCCGGTGATACGGGGTCGCTTCGGCCACGGCAATCCGAGCATCGCCCGGAATCGTGTCCTCCAGAAAGGTGATGATCTGCCGCAGGTCAGCCTGATTCCGTTGAGCTCGGTGAAGGTGTGACAGCCAGCACCCGTAGCCGAACCATCCGAGCAGAACCACCAACACGCCGAGCATCAAGACGGAGCTGTGCACGAGCAGGCGATGGCCGGCGATCCCCGCGAGGATGATCACGCCGATCCCGGCCGGCAACACGTAGCGGTACGTGAAGGCGTTGGTCACGTACTTCGCGAGCGCTATCGCCACGAACGGGAGTAGCACGAGGCCGATCAACGCGACCGCCTCGTGCGCGGGGAGGCGCCCGGGCTGGGGCGCGTCACTCGATCGGCGTCCCGACGTGTCGACGCGGGAGAACGCCAGCACCACCATGACCACAACCGCCGGGACCATGGCCGTCTCGAAGATCTCCGGAAAGAAACTGAACGCCTGAAAGCCATAGGGCCGCGCCCAGAAGGTCGCCGAATAGGCGCCGGGCCGCCCGGATGACCGGAAAGAAGACGAGCAACGGAATCGCCGGCGCGGCGAGCGCGACCCACATCGGAAGGTCGACGCGCCGGCGTTGCCACGACCGCGTCAGCTCGGCCAGCCCGAGGGGCACCACGACGAGCCCGGCGTAGTAGTGGCTGCCGACCGCACCCGCCAGTGCGATCCCCAGGCCGACCAGCCAGGCCACCCGCTGGCGGGATTCCGCGGCCGATTGCCAGCAGAGCAGGGCGAACGCAGTGAATCCGAGCGCGAGGCCGTATCCTCGCCCCTCCGACGCGTAGTAGTAGAGATCGGTCACCAGGGCCACCAGCAGCACGAACAGGCCGCCCAGCACCGATGTACGGCGAGCCGTGAACGCGAACAGGCTCACGCCCATCAGCCAGAAGCCGAGCATCGCCGGGACCCGGATGGCCAGCTGCTGGTCGTCGATCAGACGCAGCGACACGCGGGTGATCCAGTAGAACAGCGGAGGATGCTGGTCGGCCCCCGTCATGAGCGCTGCCCACAGTGAGGACATGTCGCTGGCGTTCGAGATGTACAGGCTGAAGAACTCGTCGTCCCACATGAGCTTCTGGAAAGCCAGGACGATCGTCGAGGCAAAGAAGAGGAGCGACCACCCGAGGATGACGAGCGCCGGGTGGCGCTCGATCCACCCGAGCAACCCGTCCGCGCGCGACGTCAGCCACCCGCTTGATGAGGAGAGCGCTATCACTGGACCGGGTCGAAGTCGCGCCGGCTCGTGACCGTCGAGCGCGCTCGGCCCGGCGCGGGTGCGCTCTTCGGCATCGAGCGAAGCCGGAACGCGGCAACCTCGTCAAGGAGCTTTGTGTCGCGTCCATGGCTCCGGAGCACCGCGGCGCCGGCTTCGAGCCCCGACCACATGGCCGTGCCGGTCGACGAGACGGACGGGAACGTCCGGTAGTTTCCGGCGAAGTAGAGGTTGCGCCAGCGGCGACTCTGGATGGGCGGATTGCGATAGCCGGCCACGTACACGGGGGAATACAGCGGGATCCGGTTGATGCTGGACCACACGAACTTGGGAACGGAGCCGAACAGATCCTGAAAGTCCTCCCGGTACCGGCTCAGAAGCTCGGAGTCGGACACCGTGAACAGCGGGTCGTGCCGGCTCTTGAGATGCGTCACGAAATTGACGCACGTCTCGCCAGGGTGGCCGATGGTCGGATTCAGGGCGGACAGGACGAAGAGACCACCGGCGGTATACCGGGGCCAGAGGAAATTGAGCCAGTAAAAGCCGTGATCCAGCGGCTCCGGGATCGCCGCCACCACGGAGATGAGCGCGCTGTAGCGGATCGGCGCGATGTCATCCCCTCCGTCACCGGCGATCATACGGGCGTAGACTTCGGTGGGAAGAGCGCTCACGAGCACCTCCGGTGCCAGTCGCTCGCCGGTGTCGAGCTGGACCCCGGTGACGCGATCGCCGCTCGTGTCGATCCGAAGAGCGCCCGTGCGCAGCCTGATCTTCACCCCGAGATCCTCGAGGAGACGCGCCAGACCGTCGCAGAGCCTCGTCGTCCAGTTGGTGTTCGGGATGTACCCGAGTGGCGCGGAGCCTTCCCGGAATGACAGGCGCGCGCCGAGCCAGGCGGCGCTGATGTCGGCGCAGGGCATGTCGAACTTCAGGTACATCAGGGGGTCGAACAGCGCCCGGCGAACGCCCAGCCCGCTCCAGGAATCCACGAGCTCAGCAGCGCTGCGACCGCACCAGTCATTCCACTCCGTTGTGGCAAAGGCGCGGAGCATGAGTCGAAGGAAGCGAAGCTTGTCACCGATGCGCATCGGGAAGCGCAGGAATCCAGCCGGCCGGCCCAACTCGTACACTGTTCGGTTCAGCACAAAGCCCATCCGGATCCGCCGCCAGCGAACCTCTGAAAGCGCGCCGATCCGGTCGAGAAAGGACAGTAGCGTGCGGTCGCGATGAAGGATGTGGTGGTAGCCGAGCGGATAGGTCCGGCCGTCGATCTCGAAGTTGCCCGCGAGTCCCCCAAGCCGGGGGCCGCGCTCGATCACGGTGATGTCGCGGCATCCGGCCAGCGCCAGCGTGTAGGCCGCAGCCGCGCCGGCCAGACCACCACCGAGCACCACGACCGACGGACCGCCGATCCCTGAGTGGAGCGGATGTGTCACGGGACCCTCAGGCGGCCAGACGCGTGACTCACTCGAGAACGAGACGTGCTCCAGGCCGGGCGCCCGCCGCCGCGTCCTGGACCCACACCCGGGACGCCGCAGGCGGCCCTGGGAACGCGGGGCGACATGGACCAGGGAGTTTCGGCTCGGACAGCAGGGTGGACCCGAAAGCGGCCAAGCAATGGTTCGCTTTACAAACGCGCAGCGGATTCCCGCCAAGACGTTCCCAGCGATACCAAGGTCCCTCGCCCCCCTGTCAATTCCTCGCCCCCGGGCGCGTTGAACGGCCGGCTCCGGTGATGATCACGTTCCAGTCGTCGCGACCACCAGGTGGGAGATTCCATCGCGGCAACAGGCAAGCCACTATAAGTGGCTGCCACCGTAGGTAGCCATAATCATACAGCTCGGCCCGATTGTAAACGCCTCCGACAGATGTCCTGCCTCAGTTGAAACTGGAGTTCCTCACCCAGGCGGAGTGTAATCCGGCTGGCAGGAGGGACCCGTGGGGACAAGGCGAGCACGGCGATATCGACAGCACAGCGCGGCGGACAAAGTG